>Ga0210394_10000499_pt1 | contig 81661 bp, 74 predicted proteins | sample IncBWC12MmetaG_FD_160121 | JGI IMG/M metagenome (GOLD analysis project Ga0210394, IMG submission 160121) | Forest soil microbial communities from Barre Woods Harvard Forest LTER site, Petersham, Massachusetts, United States - Inc-BW-C-12-M | ecosystem: Environmental > Terrestrial > Soil >...
ATCTCGCCGAACGAGAACTACGCGCGCGAGGTGATGCAGCTGTTCTCGATCGGGGTCACGCAGCTCAATGCCGACGGGACACCGCTGATGCAGAACGGGCTGCCGGTGCCGACCTACAGCCAGGGCGCGATCGAGGCCTTCGCGTCGCTATTCACCGGCTGGACCTACCCGACCGCGCCGGGCGCCTCGGCACTGGCGCACAACCCGCAGTATTTCATCGGACCGATGATCCCGGTCGAGGCGAACCACGACACCGGCGCCAAGACGCTTCTGAACGGCACGACGCTGGCGAGCGGCCAGACCGCGGAGCTGGACCTGCAGCAGGGCTTGGACAACATCTTCCAACACTCGAACGTCGGGCCGTTCATCGGCAAGCAGCTGATCCAGTTCCTCGTCACGAGCAATCCGAGCCCAGCCTACATCTCGCGCATCACCGCGGTGTTCAACAACGACGGAACCGGCACGCGCGGCAACATGGCGGCCGTCGTCAAGGCGATCCTGCTTGATCCGGAGGCACGCGGCAATTTGGCTGCAAGCACGAGCTTCGGCAAAGCGCGCGAGCCGGCGGTCGACGTCGTCGCAGTGCTGCGCGCGCTGGGCGGCAGCACCGACGGCGTCTATCCGATCGGCGCGGCCGCGTCGATGGGCGAGCCGGTGTTCAGCCCGAGCACGGTGTTCAGCTTCTACCCGCCGGCCTATCCGCTGCCCGGCAACCCAAGCCTGGTGGCACCGCAGTTCGGCATCCTGAACACGACGACGGCGCTGGCGCGGCTGAACTACCTGAATGCACTGCTGTTTTCGCTGGGCGGCATCCCGCCGCAGGCCAACGTCCCCGGGGCCACCGGAACCCAGGTGGATCTGACCGCCTACGCGGCCAACGCGGCCCAGCCCGACGCGCTGGTTGCGCAATTCAACGCCAACGTGCTGCACCACTCGATGCTGTCGAGCGAAACCGCGACGATTTCGGCCGCGGTCGGCGCCGTCGCCGCGAGCGATGCAATCGACCGCGCGCGGACGGCGGCCTACCTCGTCTTCGCCTCGCCGCGCTACCAGATCACTCGTTGAAGAACTCGAGACCGGAGTCCGACATGAACGCCGCGAAGCAAATCCCTGGTTTCAGTTCCGCGCGGCGCGATGCCCTGCGCCACCTCGGCGCGCTCGGCGCCCTGGGCCTGGTGCCGGCGCTGGCGGGCCGGCTCGGCGGCGAGGCGCAGGCCGCTGGGGCCAGCTCGTACCGGGCGCTCGTCTGCGTCTTCCTGTTCGGCGGCAACGACGGCAACAACCTCGTGGTCCCGACCGACACGGCCGGCTACGCCGCGTACCTCGCGGCACGCGGCGGTGTCGTCGGCACCCCCGGCAACGGTGCGCTGGCGCTGCCGGCGGCTGGTTCCACCGGCGGCGTGCTGCCGTTGAACGGCGTCAGCTACGGGCTGCACCCGTCAATGCCGGAGCTGCAGACGCTGTGGAACTCCGGCAACGTCGCGCTGCTCTTCAACGTCGGCGCGCTGGTCATGCCGATCACGACCGCGCAATACGCCGCTTCGAGCACCGACCCTGCGGTCGTGCCGCAGAGCCTGTTCTCCCACTATGACCAGCAGCGCCAGATGCAGTCGACCTCGCTGCCCGACTATCCGGCGACCGGCTGGGCGGGCCGCATGGCCGATGCCCTCGCCGCGGGCAGCACGGCGATCCCGCCTTGCATTTCGGCGGCAGGCAATGCTGTCTTCCTGGCAGGCGCCTCCTCGACGCCGATCGTCGTGCCCCAAAGCGGCACCTTAAGCTACAACGGCTACAACGGGACAGCGATCGCCAATGCGCGGCTGGCCGCCCTGCAACAGCTCTTCGCAACCGGAACGGACGCATTGATGATGCCGGCGGTCGGCAACCTCCAGGCGCAGGCGATCGCGACGGCCAATACGCTTGGACCGGTACTTTCCGGGACTTCGGGATTGGCAAGCAGCTTTCCCACCACCAACGGCTCACTGTCGGCACTGTCGCAGCAATTGCTGCAGGTCGCGCGGCTGATCCAGGCGGCCAGCACCGGCGCGATCGCGGCGCCGCAACAGCAGATCTTCTTCGTCGACCTGCAGGGCTTCGACACGCATAACGACCAGCTCAACCGGCAGGCGCCGCTGCTGGCGGAGCTGTCGGCGTCGCTGTCGGGCTTCTACAGCGCAATGACCACGCTCGGGCTGCAGAACAACGTGCTCGCCTTCACACTGTCGGACTTTGCGCGGACGCTGAAGCCGGCCTCGGGCGGCGGCTCGGACCACGCCTGGGGCTCGCACCATATCGTCGTTGGCGGGACCGGCGCGGTGAAGTCGGGCTTGTACGGCACATTTCCGACGCTGCAGATCGGCGGACCGTCGGATGTATCGCAGGAAGGCCGCTGGCTGCCGACGACCTCGATCGACCAGTATGGCGCAACGCTCGGAAAGTGGCTCGGGCTGACGCCGGCGCAGCTGGCGACGGCGCTGCCGAACCTCGCCAACTTCCCAGTGACGGACCTCGGGTTCCTGGCCTGAGGCCTCGAGCGTCGTTGTCGACCCTCAGTCTTCGGTGGCCTCGGAATGGCGCTCACCCTCGGGATTCGCTCACCCCGCGCTCCTGCGCGTCCCCCGGCTATGAGAATGTAAATGAACGCGTTGGCCGCGGCCGCAACCTGCCTGTATCGGAGCGAATTCCCCTCATGGCCAAATCGTGCGCGATATTGGGGCAGATGTAGCGCCCTCCATCCGTAATGCACTGAATTGCGCAGACCAACTCGTCAAAAATGCTCCTCTTGGCCAGAAAGCCGTCAGCACCGGCAGCCAAAGCACCCACCACAATCGAGACTTCACCACGCGCCGAGAAGACAAGGATCTTCATGGTTGGTTGCAGCGCTTTTAGAGCGCTGATCATTGCGATCCCGTGACGCCAAGGCAACACAAGGTCGAGCACGACCATGTCGATCTTTTGGCCGCGAGCGACCCGCATCGCTTCGCCAAAATTGGCGACGTTGCCCACCGCACAAATGCCGGCGCGGTCCTCGAGCCACCGGCGTAGCGCCTCCCCGAAAACCAGATGTTCCTCGAGGATCAACACGTTCAAGCTTTTCATTGGCTCATCCCGGTTGGCGTCAAGGCGGCACAGCGGCCACCGTCAGGCTGGCCAATCCGTCACCAGGAGTCTGTGCGGTATCGCACATAAAGAGATCAAGCTCCAAAGTGCTCCGGTTCCTCCTTCAGGATGGTGTCGGTATAGGCGATCCAGGCGAAGGGTCACCAGGCGCCAGCCCCGATCGAGCGCGCCCGTTGCCAGATGAAATCGTTGCGACTGATCCGTGCGGGGCGTGCGTTACCGCACAGACTGCGTGCGGCGGCACGCCTAGTTTGCGCACGATGCCGTGCGCTCCGGTTGCCGCTCTGCAGTGGCGATCGGCTGCCTGTAGGACCGCGCGCCGATCAACCCATCAAATCCGGAGCCTGCCATGCCTTTGAACGATGAACTCACCGTCGCCAGGCAAGATCCAGGGGCGGACCACGAGTGCATGGTGCAGGACGAAGCGCCCATAGCAGTCTCAAGGGGGAACCCGGGCCTGAGCGCCGCGGCACCGCAATTTAGTCCGTGGCTGCAAGACACCATCAAAACGCTCAACGATTCTCTGGCCACCGAGCTGGTGTGCGTGCTGCGCTACAAGCGTCACCACTTCATCGCAGATAGCTTGGCGATGCCGAAGATCGCCGAAGAGTTTTTGGGCCATGCAAACAAGGACGCGGCCCACGCAGACCGGCTGGCGCGACGTATCGTGGAACTGGGCGGCAAACCCGACTTTTCGCCCGACCTGCAAGCGATGGTCAGAGCCAACCAGATTGTCGAGCGCGTGGTGGTCGAGAGCTACAGCCAGATCATCAAGCTGATCGCCGACCGGGACTCAGCCACCCGGCACCGGCCCCAAGACATCCCTGGCTACGAGGAGGAACACGTCGAAGATCCGCAGGACTGGCTCATCGACTAGGTCCCTTGCAATTGTCAGGCGAAGTCGGCCTCCTGGATGTCAGGCGAAGTCGGCCTCCTGGATGTCAGGCGGAGCCGGCCTCCTGGATGTCAGGCGGAGCCGGCCTCCTGGATGTCAGGCGGAGCCGGCCTTGTTGCTAAAGTCGGGCGCCCCTTCTCCCGCGATATCCATACACGAGGCAGGCAATGATAAGGGCGGCAACGATCAATCCGACCGGACCCATTCCCCAGCCCATCCCCATACCCCAATACAACCCTCCGCCACCACCAAACAGCAACAACAGCACTATCAAAACAACAAGCAGATCCATGTTCCGCTCCTACTGATAACGAGGCCATGTCAGTCCACATTGGAGCAAGATCAAACCCTTGCGGTCTGTACGATGGCATACGCTCGACACGGACTGGCTCGTTGGCGCATCAGTTAGCCGAGTGGCGGTTGATGCTCCTTTGTCGCCACTTGCGGTCCCCGGCATGGCTTGTACCGGGAACAGTTGGGTCCAGGCTGCTCACTGCACCGTGAACCCGGTCGCCGTGAATGCGGCGTGGACCGGATTGAAGATTCCAATAGCCCCGCTTGTCGAACCCGCAACGACCGTAACCTGTGCCTTCGTGTCGCTTATGACCGTCACCGGCGCGTTCCTCGCCGCGCCAATCCAAGCGAGATTCGAGCCGGTGAAGCCGCTCCCATTGAAGGTTACGACGGTGCCCACCGGGCCCGAACTGGGAGAGAAGTTTGCTATCAACTGCTGCGCATAGGTCACCGCGCTGGTGCTCACGGTAAAGGCGGTCGCGGTGAATGCTGAACGAAGCGGGTTGAATATTCCAATCGCCCCGCTCGTTGCACCAGCAGGAATCGTCAGTTGCGCCTGGGTGTCGCTGATGACCGTTACCGGCACATTCTTGACAGTACCGACCCAGGCGAGATTCGAGCCGGTGAAGCCGCTGCCATTGAGCACCACGACCGTGCCCACCGGACCAGCACCGGGCGAAAAATTCGTGATGGCCTGTTGCGGGTATGTTGCGACAGACGTTCCCCAGAGGCGCGTCAACAGAGCCATCTTGTCCTGTCGCACGTTCAGTGCGTTATCGAGGATGCCGCCACTGTCGCCACTATTGGGCGTGTAACACCAGTAGAAGCCATTGCTCATGCCTTTGCTGATCAGATAGTCGACGAAGGCGTTCTGCCACGTCACGTCCATCTGGCCGCTGGGCCCCTGCCCGTACTGCCCTCCCCATTCGCCGATCACGATGGAATACCTCAGATGGAACTGCCCGAACAGCGTGTCCCAGTCGGCTGGCAGATTGGCCGGAAAATTGGAAGCACTGAATGAGGACTTCATGAATACGTCCGGGCCATACGTGTGCGGAGTCAGCACGAGCTTGTTGCTCGGGACGTTCAGAGGCAGATAGGCCTGTGGCTGGAAGTCCTCGCCCCAGTTCATGGGTATGTTCGAGTTCTCTCTTCCGTCAAACTCGCCGTTGATTCCCTGAACGAAAATCAGCAAGTTGGGATTGGCCGCAAGCACGGCCGCGGAGGCAAGTTCGGCAGCCGGTTTCCAGAAGTAGATGGGATTCGAATCGTTAGGATCACCGGCAGCCCAGCGCACAATCCCATTTGGCTCGTTGTAGATATCCATGCCAAAGAAGTGCGAAAGATTGCCGTAACGCTTGGCCAGGAAAGCAAGATCGCGCAGCCACTCTGCCTCCGTGTACGCCTGGTCGTTGTACATCAAGCCAAAATCGGCCGGGCTGGAAACGAACCACGTCGGGTACTGCCTCAGTTTCGAAACGCTATGGAAATCGAGCAGGATGTACATGCCTTGACGATCGGCCTCGGCCATCCACAGGTCGAGCGCCTGCAGCGGGGTCTTGCCGATCAATTCCGGATTCAGCGCAGAATCGATGTAGCTCAATTGATCGACTGGCGTTGCGTTATATAGCGTGTCGGGCACTATCGGGAGCCGGATTGCGTTGAAACCGAGGCTCTTGATCTGCGCAATCTGCTGTTTCCAACCCATGGCCCACAGGAACTCCGGCTGAAGGATGGCGGCATTGAAGCCGAAGTGGCTGATACCGCGTACCTGGATTTGGTGGCCGTTCGGATCGTAGATGTTGCCGCCCTGCGTGAAATAGCCGACGGCCGTGGCGCCCGCCGCGGTGAACGTCATACACAGCAGGACGAGGGCTCTCAGCACCCGATTGGGCGCGTATCTAATCACGGGGGGTCTCCTTAAGATGAAGGTCAATGCATGGGCGGCCTGGGTTCGCGCCCACTACTTTTCGGGTCACCAGAAGGCCTGGCGCTTATCCCTTTTACCGATCTGTCTGTGCGGTAGCACTCATAAGGAGTGCTCACCGTAGCATTTGCTTGCTGTCTATGCGGCATCGCACTGAAAGGATGCCTATTGACGCGAATCCGGTAAGAGAGCGCGAATCGCTTTGGACGATGAGGCCATGAGGATCGGCCTGGCTGTCCATGAGGGCCAAGGGTTGCTGCGGACCTGAGCGTCGGAGTCGAATGCCGACGCAGAGCGGGCGTTGCCCGCCAGACCCGGATTTTCAGTAGTAGTCGTCTTCCCGCTGGTGCCGCACAGCCAAGATTGTGACGGTCTTATCGTCGTCGATTTCGAACGACGCGACGTAGCCTGCGCCCCCGAACGGGATCACCAGTCCCCGCAGGAAGGGGTTACCCGGGGTCGCCTTTCGATAGCTGAACGGTCATAGTTTCAGGCTCCTGATGGCGTTCCTGACGGCGTCCGGCCTCGTCCAGGACGTGCCGTGGGCAATAGGGACTCGACAGACTCTACGAGCCGCCTCAAGCCGCGGAGCCTCGCTTGGGTCGACGAACCGCCCTGACCTTTCCGCTGTTTCCGCCTCCGCAGAAGAACCGATCGCCGCCGTCGGATTCGAGCCCCGACACGCCGACTCCAGGCGGCATCTCGACCTTCTCCAGGACCTCGCCCGTTCGGGGATCGACTCGCCTCAACTCGCTCTCGTCACCTTCCCACGTGCCGTGCCACAGCTCTCCATCGACCCAGGTGACACCGGTGACGAAGCGATTGGACTCGATGGTACGAAGGATCGCCCCCGTTTGGGGGTCGACTTGATGAATCTTCCGCTCCCGATACTGGCCTACCCACAGCGTCCCTTCGGCCCACGCGAGCCCCGAGTCGCCGCCACCGCCGGGCGCCGGGATCGTGGCGAGGATGCGCCCGGTCTTCGGATCGATCTTCTGGATCCGATCCTCGGCGATTTGAAACAGGTACTGCCCGTCGAAGGCCGTTCCTGCGTGGCCGGCAACATCGATCGAGCGCAGCGTGTTCCCGCTCGCTGGATCGAAGGCCTCCAGCCTGTCGCCGGCGGCAAACCACACTTGCTGACCGTCGTAGGTGACGCCATTCACCTGGTCGACACCCGGAAAGGGCCCGTACTCACGAACGATTTCGGCCGCTGATCGCTTCATGGTTCGATCCTGACTGGTGGAGCGGGGAGTAGCAAGATTATGATTCGATGCTAATCCATCAGTAGGGGAGCGGGGAGTAACAAGGTCGTCGTGAATCCCGGCACCGGCGGTGTCGTCCAACGACGAGCCCGCCCTTGACCAAACGACTGCACCTTGCCGGCTGCCGCCAGCGAGTCGAGCGCCCGCTGCACCGTGCGCTGGCTGGCGCCGAGCGCCAGCGCCAGTGCCGAGCTCGACCACGATTCCCCGTCGGCCAGGAAAGCGAGCGCCGCCGCGTTTTGATCTTCGACGGGTCGAGCCAGTACGACGACCTCGCGTGCGCCGCGTGGCGCCAGCGCAAACCCTTCCTTGGTCGCGCTCACGCTTGCCAGGCTCCGCAGCGCGGTGCGAAGCCGCCCCACTTCGACCCGCAACCGCGCGCGATACGATTCGTCGGCCAGCTTCCCTCGAAAAGCTCGCGCGATGAGCGTGCCCCTTGGCACATCGGCAGGCCACGCTTCGCCGAGCGCCCGCGCCAGCACGAATAACACCGGACGCGTTGCGAGCGAGACCACCGTGCGTGCGTCACGCACGACAAGACGGCACGCGTCCACGACGAGCGCCTTAGACGCCAGCAACGCTTCGACTTCCTGCAGCTGCAGCAGCCGCTCCTCACCACCGGCGAGCAGCCGCGCTGCGGGCGTCTTCAAGACGAGGCAAGCGCTTTCGACCTCCGCCGTCAGCGCAGGGATGCCCGCCAGGCGCGCGGCGCGCTCGGCCCGAGCCAGCGCAGCGCGCGCCGTTTTCGTCCGGAGGCGTCGCATCGCGATCCCCGCGACGACCAGTTCATGGGCGGCCCTCGAGGCGGGCGGGAAGGGCGCGGGGTCGAGCTCGGCGAGCGCAAGCTCGGCCTCGTCGAGGCGCCCGATCAGCAGCAAGCGCCTCACCTCGAGAGAGCGCGCATGCGCGGCGTTCAGCTGGTCGCCGTGCTCTTCGAGCGTTGCCCGCGCCGCGTCGAGCGCCTTCGCAGGCCAGCCGAGATCGCGCGAGACGAGCGCAATCTCGGCCTCGGCGACCACACACCTGGCTCGAGCCACGGCCTCCCTCGGGCCAAACGCGCGCGCCGCACGCCGCACCAGAACCCTGGCTCGAGCGAGATCGCCAAGCTGCGCCATCGCGATGCCGCGCAGCGCGAGTGCGGGCGCGTCGTCGCGCAAGGCGATGCGCTTCAATGCGCCGAGAGGATCACCCGCCGCAAGCGCCCGCGCGGCAGCCGTGATCAGTGAGTCCATCCGAATCCCGCCACACTTGTCACTCCCACCCGTTCGAGGTGCGGACCTAATCTACCTCCCGTCGACCAACCACCCAGTCGAATCGAGAACTGAACGAAACGACAAAGGATACCCAAGGGAGAAGCTCGCTATGAACGTTGCAAACAAGACCGTTTTGATTACTGGTGCCAATCGCGGCATTGGCCGGGCGCTGGTCGACGAGGCCCTCAAGCGCGGCGCGAAAAGGGTCTACGCCGGAACGCGCAGCGCGCTGCAAATAGCCGATCAGCGGGTCACGCCCCTGGCGCTGGATGTGACCAACGCGTCGCAGATCGAGCGGGCGGTCAAGGAAGTGGGCGAGCTCGATGTCCTCATCAACAACGCCGGCGTCGCCATCTACGACTGCCTGGGCAGCTCCGAGGTGATCGAGCAACACCTGGCCGTTAACTTCCTCGGAGTATTCAGAGTGACGCAGGCTTTCCTGCCGCTGCTGAAACGCTCCAACGGGGCCATCGTCAACAATCTGTCCCTGGCGGCGCTCGCCCCCGTGCCGGTCGTACCCGCTTACTCCATTTCGAAGGCCGCCGCACTCAACATGACGGAGTCGTTCAGGGCGCTGCTGGCAGGTCAGGGCGTGACGGTCCATGCCGTCTTCCTGGGCCCCATCGACACCGAGATGTCCCGAGGCTTCGAGATACCGAAAACCTCGCCGCAGTCCGCGGCGTGGGGCATCTTCGATGGGTTGGAGCAGGGGCAGGAAGACATCTTCCCCGATCGCGCGTCCGAGTCCATCGCCGACGGCTGGCGCAGTGGCATAGCCAAGGCCCTCGAGCGCCAGTTCGCAGCGTTCGTTCAGCCGCAGGCGGCGAGTGCTGCGTGACATTTCCATGTCTTGAACGACGAACCGCAACCAAAGGAGATCGACGATGACGAAACATATGACCGGGACACGTCAGGAGTGGCTGGCAGCGCGGCTCAAGCTGCTCGAGGCAGAGAAAGAGCTGACACGGCGCGGCGATGAGCTGGCGCGGCAACGGCAGCAGTTGCCTTGGGTTCGCGTCGACAAGGAGTACCGATTCGAGGCCGACGAAGGGCGCGCCTCGCTCGCGGACCTGTTCAGAGGGCGCTCGCAGCTGCTGGTCTACCACTTCATGTTCGGCCCCGACTACACGGCGGGGTGCCCGTCCTGCTCTGCGATCGCGGACGGCTTCGGCGGCTTCGCCGTTCACCTGGCGAACCACGACGTCACGCTGTCGGCGGTGTCGCGGGCGCCGCTGGCGAAACTGCAGGCGTACAAGCGGCGGCTGGGGTGGACGTTTCCATGGGCGTCCTCGACCGGCGGCGACTTCAACTTCGACTTCAACGTCTCTCTTACCGCTGAGCAACAGCGCAAGGGGACCGTCGAATACAACTACCGGCGCGAGGCGGCGGTCGACCCCAACCGTGCGCTCGAAGGGCGGCAGACCGGGCAGTGGGGCGAGGGTTCGGAAAGTGGCAACGAGGGGGCCGTTGCCGAGATGGCAGCCAGTTGCGGAACCGACGCGGCCACGTACCTTCGCGAAAGGCCGGGCATGAGCGCGTTTGTACTCGAGGACGGCGCCGTCTACCACACCTACTCCACCTTTGCACGGGGACTGGACGGCCTGTGGGGCATGTACCAGTGGCTCGATCGCGCCCCCAAGGGGCGCAACGAGACCGGCGTGTGGTGGCGGCGTCACGACGAATATTAGAAGCGCCAGTACGAGAAGCGCTGAGGCAGATCATGGATGTCGTTTGCGCAGCCGGCGTGCGGCACATCTCACGGAACATGGCTTCCGAGCGCGTTTCCCAGCGAGCCTTCTTCGGCGTCTCGGCGCTGCTCCTCGCCGCGAGCATGGCGGTGACGATCGCCTGGTGCTCGTCGATGTCGGCGATGGGCGGGATGCCGATGCCCGGCGGCTGGACCATGTCGATGGCGTGGCTGCGGATGCCAGGACAGACGTGGCCAGGCGCAGCCGCGTCGTTCCTCGGCATGTGGGTCGTGATGATGGTCGCGATGATGCTGCCGTCCCTGGTGCCCATGCTGTGGCATTACCGCCAGAGCGTCGGCAGGGCGGGCGTGAGGCGCCTCGGTCCACTCACTGCGCTGGTGGGCGCGGGGTACTTCCTCGTGTGGATTCTGTTCGGAATGGCGGCCTTTACGCTGGGCGTCGCGCTGGCAGCGGTCGAGATGCAGCTGGCGGCGCTGGCGCGGGCCGTTCCGTTCGTGGCTGGCGCGGTCGTCGTGATGGCCGGCGCGCTGCAGTTCACCGCGTGGAAGGCACATCACCTTACCTGCTGTCGGGAGCCACCGGGGCGCGGCGGCACGCTGGCGGCGAACGCCGGCACAGCGTGGCGACACGGCCTGCGCCTCGGCCTGCACTGCGGCAGCTGCTGCGCCGGCCTGACGGCGATCCTGCTGGTCATCGGGGTGATGGATCTGCGCACGATGCTTGTCGTCACCGCGGCCATCAGCGTCGAGCGCCTCGCACCGGCCGGCCAGCGCGTCGCGAGAGCCGTTGGAGCCGTCGTGATCGGGGCAGGATTGTTGCTGGTTGCACAGGCAGCCGGTCTTGGTTGACGCGTGCGAAGAAGCGCTATCGCATCGACACCATATCGGTTGGGGCACTCAAGAACATGCTGTTGAGTTATAGTGGAAAGGTGCTCCGCTGCTTCTGAGCGTACCCACCCCATCGAGCGGCATTAACCCGGGACCGATTCTTCGAGCCGGCCCCGGACCTTCACAAATGCGCAACCGCACCCTTCGATGGAGCGCTCTCGTGGCGCTCGCTTCGCTCGCGCTCTCATCATTTGCGGCGGATGACCCCTGCGCCGGCTTCCGCTGGGACGTTGGTCACGAGCATGCACTCTTCGCTACGCCGCCGGAACCCGTATCGCTCGGCAAAGACGCCGAGTCAGCCCCGATCCTGATTCCGGACAAGCTGTATCAGCTGACGCTGGTACCACAGGCGCAAGTCACGTTCGCTGCGGCACCTGGCAAGAAGACCACGGTCGATGGAGCTTCGGCCGGACTTGCACGCGTGAGGCTGCCAGTCGCCGGTAACTACCGCATTTCGCTGGACCGAGGCTTCTGGGTCGATCTGGTGGCCGACCGCAGCCTCATCACCGCCACCGATTTCCAAGGGCGAGTGGGCTGTGACTCGCCCCACAAGATCGTGGTCTACTCGTTACCCGATCGGCAGGATCTGCTGCTGCAGCTCAGTGGCGCTGCGGGCTCCGGTGTGCGTCTGACAATCACTCCGGTCCCCGCTACGGGTCGCTGATCTATCAGCCTGGTTAACCGCACCGACATCCGCGGTTACCATAGGGGTTTCCGACTTCGCTCAAACCGGATGTCTGACAGCGTTCGCGCTGCGATCGTGGCCACTTTGTTGGGTGGGGTGGTGGCTGGAACGATCGACATTGGAGCCGCATGCCTGATCAGTGGGCGAAGCGTTCCGTTCATCCTGCATGCGATCGCCGGCGGGCTGCTCGCGGACCGATCGTTCGAAGGTGGCACGCAGACCGCCGTTCTCGGTGCCTTCCTGCAGGAGTTCATGGGAATCCTGATTGCAGGAATCTACGTAGGCGCCACATTCGTATTGCCGGTGCTGCGCCGGCGCTGGGTCCGGTTCGGATTGGCTTACGGCGTGGCCGTCTTCTTCGTGATGAACTACGTGGTGGTTCCGCTGTCGGCCTGGCAAACCATTCCGCACTATTCCGTCGCGCATTTCGCGGCCAACATGGCGGCGATGCTGCTGTTCGGTTTGATCGTGGCTTACTTTGCGCGCGCGGTTCCCTTGGGCGGCATCACTTCGTCGGGCGCCGGCCGCGTTTGAGCGAACTCGTCAAGCGCATCGCAGCGAGTCATTAACGCCTCCAGCTTCGGGTAGCGGCCAGCCGGGAAGGCTTCTTCCAGACGCAACCGAAGATATCCGATCGTGCAACCGACGGTGACGTCGGCTTGCGTCATCTTCTCGCCGAAATACCACGGCTGATGCGCCGCTCCGTCCAGGTAGGACAACGCCCCTTCGACCTGCTCGAGGCAGCGCTTGACCCATTCGGTCGATACGCAATCGCCTCGGTGAAGGTGCCGCTCATAGACGACCGCGCCCGTTTTCTCGGCTGCACCCGCTGCGAGCGCAGTGGCGCGCAGCACGTTGCGCCTCGCTTCGCCCGCGCGCGGCGTCAGCGCGACCTGCGGAGCAACCTGCTCATCGAGGTAATCCAGGATGGCCGCACTGTCCCACAGCATCTGTCCATCATCGAGAATGATCGATGGGATGCGAACCAGTGGATTGACGCTCGCCATCTTGGGAGAGAAGACCGACGTTCGATCGCGCGTGAACGGCATTCGGTAATGTTGCAGCGTCACGCCGATCCGGCGCACGAACGGGGAGTCATACTGGCCTACCAGGATCATATCGCTCCCTCCCAACCAGCGGGCGGAGTGCCGCCCCATCAGGCTAGGCGGACCGCTGCGACGTGTACATTCGACGAACGTCTATACGCGGCCGTGACCCCGAATATCGGGCGGGCGTTGCGATCCGCCCACCCGACGCTCACCGGTGCTCTGACTCCCGGCTAATTGCAGTAAACCGCTGGAACGGTCAGCGAGCTCGGGATCGGGAACGTAAACCACCCTCCAAACGCGCTCGACGGTACCTGATCGGTAAACCACTGCCAAAGCACCAGTTGCTGGAGGTGGTAGGTCACGCCGTCGATCGTGATGTTTGCAGCTGGAAAATCGGCGAAGGTCGGTCCGTTGCCTTGCGGATCTCCAACCTCGAGGAAGGGGTTGAACGCGCAGGTGGCGGCGGGATCGGACGGGGGCGGATAAACCCAGGTCGGCACCACGTTGTTGACGAACGGATCGTTAGTCCATTCCGCCAGCTCGTGATTGAACGTGCTGACGTCCGCGAAAATCGGCGGTACCAGCGCCGGATCCAACCAGCTCGTGAAGATGTAGGTCTGCAGGCCGGTGACTCCGTTCTGGTCCGTGATGGTCGAGGCCGAGTGATAGCCGAGCGCCTCATTGGTCACGTTGTCGGTGACGAATATCGGCAACGTGTCCGCATCCAGATTGAGAAACTGCAGCACGGTCTGGACTTCGGCGTCCATGAAATCGAACAGCACATCGCCGAACAGATTTCCGTTGGAATCGGCCGAGAGCGTGCCCGTCTCCGGCGTGACCTCGACATCCACGGTCGGCAGCACCTGGGGGGTCTGCATCAGTACGTGCCAGCTGTGATTCTCGTCCATCATGTTCCAGAACGCAGCGCGCTGCATCTGGTCCACGAACTGCCCCTTGAAGCCTCGCAGATAGGTGGCCGACTTATAGAGCGGCGACGCCATGATATTGGCCACCGCAGGCCCGGGTTCGAACGTATGCCCCTGGTCCTGGTTGGGCCCGAAATTCTGGAAATTCATCCGCAGCGGAATGATGACCGACTTGATCCGGGCGACCTGCCCCGATGAAGGCGGGTGTCCGATCATCGTGAACGGATAGGTGACTCCGCCAACCGAGAACGAGGACGAGAACGTCGGGAACGTGCGTCCTTCGGATCCGACCTGATCGGTGGTTGCCCGATCGACGCCTCCGTGGAACTTGTATCCGAGGGCGCGAAAATGCTTCGAGACCGCCACCGAGTCGGACAGCTTCTCGATCGGCTTGACGGGCACGCCTGTTCGTTGAGCTGCCAAGCCGAAGGTGGGTAACGTCAAAAAGCCGACAGCCACGAGCTTGCGGAGCGACGTGTTCTTCATGATGGGTTTCCCTCTCTTGTGAGCCGATTGCAGAAGTTTCCTTTTTCGGTGGCTCTGACCTGCTCGGACGATTGTAGTCGGCGCATGAGGCGCCAGGGAAGTTGTGCGCGCGTTGATCACCGGTAGGCGAGTCCCCAGTGCGCGCTGGCGCTAGTCGCGGATCTCGAAGTCGGTCCACGGACTTGTCATACGTCCGTGGCGTTCGGACGCTTCACTTGATGCGCCGGCCGGATTGCACAACAGGCGGCCGCGTCGGTGACCTGGGACGAAACGCCCATTACCCGGGACCAACGCCAGGAGTTATCGAATGCATCCACTTTCTGCGAAGGACAAGTACGCCGGCTTGATGTTCATGAAGATGCGCCAGGAATACTATTCACTGGGTGGCGATGGAATTCGCTACGGGGGAAGGAACCCTGGCCCGATCCGCTCCGGCGACCGACTATATTCCCCGCACGGTCGATGTTTCAGGTCGACCGTCGACGGAGCCGGTCCATGAGACGAGCGAAGATCCTGGCATTACAGGGTTGCTTTCCCCTCTGCGTCCTCGTTGGTACGCACCTTGCGATCGCGCAGCAGGCGGTGCGCATCGAAAAGGTCCAGATCGCCGACGGCATCTATCAATTCATCTCGGGACCCGATGGCTACGTTCCGAATGTCAACTCCGTGGTCATCGTCAACCAGAACGATGTAGTGATATTCGACACATTCACTCGCCCGTCCAGTGCACGCGCCGAGCTGACCGAGATCCGCAAAATCACCGACAAGCCCGTACGCTATGTCGTGAACTCGCACTGGCACCCGGATCACTGGTCAGGCAACGAAGTGTATGCGGCGGAATTTCCCAAGGCCGAATTCATCGCCACCGAAGAAACGCGCCGACTGATGCTCAATATCGCCAGCGCCTGGCCGGCGATGTACCGCGCTCAACTGAGCAGCGATCAGGCCGACCTCGACAGGCAGATCCGCACCGGCAAGCAATCCGATGGCACGGCGCTTTCAGACGAGCAGCGGCGCAAGGACGAGGACACGATGACGCTCGAGCGGGATTTCATTGCTGAAGCGGTTGCGGTCCACCGCACGTATCCGACGCTGACCTACAGCGACAGGCTCACGCTCCTCCACGGCGGGCGCGAATTCCGATTCATCAGCATGGTAGGAGATGCAAGCGGCAGCACGGTCTTGTACCTGCCGAAAGAGAAGGTTCTGATTACGGGAGACGTGATCTCCTACCCGGTGCCGTATTTCACACCGCCACTGCGCCAGCACGCCCACAGCTTGCGGGTACTGGAGAAAATGGATGCGGATGTCATCATCGGAGGCCATGGTCCAGCCTGGCACGACAAGTCTTTCTTGAATCTCGAACTCGAGTTGTTCGACTCGATCGTCCGCCAGGTTGACGCCGCCGTGCAGCGTGGGCTGGTCAGCGTCGAAGAGGTTCAGAAGGCGGTCGATGTCGAGGATCTGCGCGCGAGGTTCACTCACGACGATCCCGACCTGAATGGAAAATATCGGCGGTATGTCCTGCGCATGATCGAAAACGCCTACCGAGACGCGCGGGACGGGAAGAAATTGGAGTACTGAACCTAGATCGATCCGGAACCCTGCTCCAGCAGAAGGACTTCCCCCCGATTGGCTTCCACCGCGTCTCCGCTCCATCGCCGGTATCGCCCGCAGACGTGAGCATCGGTCACGGGCAGTCCTCTTTCACGCAGGTGCGCCATCACCAGGCGCAGCATCACGGGCCGATAGGTGCAGGCATAGGTGAAAGTCGGCAGCAGATCGGCGGGCTGGGTGGACACGATCGAGCCCCGTTTCATGCCCGCGCCGCTGCGCCAGCCGAGCTGGCCCAGCACGACGATCGTCCCGGCGAGCATGTTGGCGCCGGTGAAGTCGCCCGTGTTGCCGCCCACCGCGATCAGCCCGCGGCGCATGCCGGTTCCGGTTTCGTTGCCGGCGTTGCCGTGCACGATGATCTCGCCCCCGCGCACGCCCACGCTGCCGCCGCGAATCGTGCTGCCGACGAGGTGGCCGGCGTTTCCCATGATGACGATCTGCCCGCCCAGCATCTCGAGGCCCACCGAGTCTGCCGCGTCGCCTTGGACGATGATCGCACCGCCCGACATGCCGACGCCCAGGTGCATGCCGGCGTTGCCATCGACCACGATCCGTCCCCGGCTCATGCCGCAGCCGATCCTCTTAACCTTCGTCAAGTCGCCGACGAGGCGAAGCTCGCCGTCGCCGTGGCCCTCGATCGCGAAGAAGTCGCCGACCAGTGCACGGCGGTTGCCGTACAGCACGGCAACTGCCGCGGCCTGCGCGGCGCTCATGCCCTCGAAACGTTCCGGGCTGAGCGCCTCGGCCTCGAGGGGCACCTCGGGCGCGTTCCTCATTGTGAGCGTCAGGCTCATGTCCCGTTCAACAGCCCACGCAGTCCTATCTTGTACTGACCCAGGTTGCCGCCGTAGTTGCCCGCCGTGATCTGCCGCACTCCCGGGCGCGCGGCGGCCTTCATGCCGCGGCGCATCGCTTCTTCGACCGCGCCCAGGTCCAGGCCGTCGATCACGATCTCCAGGACGCAGTTGACCCCTTCGCCGAGGCGAGTGGCGCTCGACACCGCGCGCAACGTCGGGCAGTACGCATCATTGGTCGACGCAATCACCGCCTTGTAGCGCGATCCGACCTTGCTGCCGCAGCGCACCACCCCATCGGGGAAAGGGAGGATCACTCCAGGAACACTGCGCATCGCCTCGACCGCGGCTTCCGTCGCCGCCAGCGTAGGAGCGCTGTCCTCGCCGAGAATCAACAAATTGCCGCCACCGATCGCCGGCTGCACGCCGAACCGCTCCTCCACCACGAACTCGCCGTCCATCGCGGGCACGCGCCAGAAGCGGCGTCCGTCGACGAGCTTGGCCGCCTGAAAGCCATCGCCGAAATAGCGCAGCAAGCCGCCGACGACGACGGTGGCGTCCGACGTGAGCGCGTTGTAGCAGGCGGTGGTGGGACAGGTCATCACGCATTGTCCGACGCGCTCCACCAGCCGCTTGCCGACGCTGTCGGCACTGGTTGCGAACAGCAGCACGCTGACGCCGGGCCTGCCATCGGGAGTCTCCGCAGCCGGCACGCTGCGCTCGATGCCCGCTTCGCACTTGCAGCCGATCACCGACGTGGCAAATCCCGTCATCGCGCGCGCCGCGGCCATCCCCCACTTCTCGTTCTCGGCCGTGATCAGCACCCGCGCGCCAAACATCGCGAACGCTTCGGCGAACGTGTCCTCGACCGCGACGCCGTTCAGGAGCATCTGGTCCTGAGTCACTAAGCGGCTCCGCTTCGCTGCGGCTTCGTCGGCACCAGCTCGTGCTTGCCCAGGTAGGAGTCGTTGACGGGATAGTTGTTGAAGCGGATCGAATAGTGTTCCTCGAAAAAAGGGCGAATCGTTTCGACAACCCCCGGGTCGTAGTCTGGCGCGATGTGCAGCACACGCCCCTCGTAATCGGACCGGAATTCATGGTCCTCGATGATCAGCTCCCCATCCTTGGTCACGTAGCGCGGAGCACTGAACATCTGCTCCTTGTCTTCCTGCTCCTCGTAGATCGTGATGTCGGCATCGGCGCCGATCCCCAGGTGTCCCTTGTTCGCCAGCCCCAGCAGGCGGGCGGGGCCCGCCCGCGTCACGATCGCAATCTCGCTCAGCGTGTATTCACGGTCCAGCCCGTCGCCCAGCGCCGTCGCGCGCAGCGCGCGCGGATTGATCTTCGCCATCTCCTGCTTGCGGAACTCACGGTCCATCAACAGGCGGATCAGCTTCGGATAGCACATGAAAGAGCCGCCGTTGGGATGGTCCGTCGACAGCACCATGCGCCACGGGTCCTTCGACATCAGGAACAGCTCCAGCCCGATCGCCCACTGAAGCGCGTGCGTGTAGACACGGTCCTGATAGGCGAACGGGACGATGCCGCAGCCCGACTCGTGCTCGGTGTCCGCGTTGACCCACTTGCCCTTGGCGTAGCGCGACAACATGTACGCGAGCGGCGCATCGGCGGTCATCGTGGTGGCCTTGCCGAACATCACCTGTCCCACATCGGCGCTGATGTTGGGGTGCGTATTCACGTACTCGGCGATCTCGCGCGCCTTCGAAGTGGCGTTGTCGCTGGACTTGTCCGCGGCGTGGCCGTAGCTGTGGAACTGGATGTGCGTGATGTGCGCACGATGCCCGTCGGCGATGCGCATCGTCTCCAGCGTCGTCTCGAAATTCCCGGAATGCCCCAGATTGTTGCAATGGATGTGCGCGGGATGAGGCAGGCCCAGCTCGTCGACTGTTTCAATCAGCGCGCCGATCACCTGGCGCGGCGTCAGGTTGAACGGCTCGATCGTTTCATCCAACCGCGTCACGTTGGCGTTGCGCCGTCCCTTCCAGGCCTCGTCGCCGCCCGGATTCACGAGCTTCACCGCATACGCCTTCGCCGCAGCCAGCAACCATGCGACGGTGTTGCGGAACTCCTCGCGGCGCCCTTGCTCGAGCAACTTGAAGAGGAGCACGTTGTTGCCCATCAGGGCATAGAAGCCCTTGTCGATGATGGGCGTGTCATGCAGCTCTTCCAGCACGTGACGCGCATTCAGCGGCGGCACGGCCGCCTCCATCGCGGTGGTGTAGCCGAGCAGCGCGTAGCGGTAGCCGGTGGTGAAGGTGGAGGGAACGGTGCCGCCGACGCCGGAGCGTGTGACCGCGGTGCGCGGCAGCACATCGTGGCGGTGATCCTCCGGCTGCAGCTTGCGCGCCAGGTTGACCTTGGGGCCGGCGATATGGCAGTGGATGTCGACGCCGCCGGGCATCACGACCATGCCGCTCGCGTCGACGCGCCGTGCGCTCGGGGGGACATCGGCGACGATCTTGCCGTCCGCGATGCACACGTCGCGCACCTCGCCGTCGATCCCGTTGGCCGGGTCGAACACCCGGCCATTGACGATCCGCAGCATCGACCGAGCCCGCTTCTCTGCTAGGCGGCAGCGGCGACGCGTTCCATCGCCGGCATCCGGTTGCCACCGATCAACTTGCTGACGCGCTCCTTGATTGCCTTGAGCACGCTCTCGTCGCTCGGATACGGCGAGGGCAGCGCGGGACGCAGCGTCAGCGGCACATCGTCCATCCGATACACGGTTCCGCCCACGCTGATGCCGTAGCTCGCGGTCGTAATCGCCACTTTTGCCAGCTGGCTCGTGTGGGTCGACTTCGGGTCCAGCACGATGACCGGGATGCGGCGCAGGTGCTCGATCGCGGGCTGCGGGAAGTTCGATGCCGGATCCGCGGCGATGATTAGGGCGGCGTCGGCGTCGCCCCGGGACAGCACGTCGACCGTCGTGAATTCGCCCGGATTGAAGCGAGGGTAGCCGCGGCTGAGGTTCACGCCGAACGGAAAGCCGGTCTGCCAGGACACCACGTTGTCGGCGCCCGTCACGTTGCCGTGGCCACGCACCGGCTTGGCGACAAAGTGCGTGAACTTGTTCAAATCGGAAGCCAGGGCGAGCAGCGCGCCGGAATTGAAATGCCGGCCGCGGGTCATCGTGAGGCCCATGCCGAACAGCATCACGCCGAAGCGACAGGACTTCATCCGGGCCGCGAGATCCTCGAGCGTCGCGAGCGCGATGCCGGTCACTTTTTCGATCGACGGATCCACGCGCCGGCCCCTGACGAGCGCGCGCAACGCCCACAGCACTTCGAAGTCGCGCCGGGGCTTCACCTGAAGGAAGATGTCGGCCACCGCGGCGCTGGGCGTGCGCCGCACATCGACCAGCACCACGGTGCGGTCCTTTCGGCCGTTCGGCACGTACATGCCCTTGGCGGTCACCGTATAGCGCGTGAACAGGCGCGGATGCGATTCCGCCGGGTTGCCGCCCCAGAAAATCAGTAGATCGGCACGGTTGCGGATCTCTCCCAGCGTCGCCGTGGCCTCGCCGACGTCCTGAAAGGCGATGCCGCTGGGGCCGTGGCAGACCGATGTCGTCGTGTCGATCGTGCCCCCGATGATGTCGGCGATCGCGACCGCGTGGCGCTGCGCTTCGCAGGTGGTATCCGACAGCCCGTAGATGATCGGGAAGCGCGCGTCGGCGAGGATCCGCGCCGCAGCGTCGATGCCCTGTTCCGTCGTTGCTTCGCGCCCCTCGACCAGCGCATAAGGGCGCTCCTCGACGCCGTGCTCCTTAAACCAGGCCCGCCCGAGCACGCAGGCATTCTCCGCCTTCACGATCTTGTGCGTGTCCTCATCGACCGTCAGATGCATGTCGTCGCAGACGCAGCCGCAGAACGTGCAGGTCGCATCGCGTATCACGTGCGTGTTGGCCATGGTTCGCTCCTTCGCCGGTCCGCAGTTACGTTATATGACCGGCTCGATCTGTACATCGATGCTCTTGGACAAAGGCATGCCACTTCCCGCCGTATCGCCGTCCATCAGCGCGCTGGACAGCGGGCCGTAGGCTATGAACACCACGCCGGACGGAAGGTCCTTCACTGCGCGCCCTTTGCAGCGGGCGACGATCTGACCGGTGGCGCTGCTCACCCGCACAGAATCGTTGTCCTTCAGTCCCAGGCGAGCCATGTCGTCGGCGTTCATCTCCAGCGTCGAGGACACATTGACATACTCGGCGCCGAATTTTCCGGCGCACACCGAGGTGCCCTGGCTCGAGGTGCGCCCGCCGATCAAGATCATCGTCTCGCTCATGATGCTCCCACTCTCAAGCGTGGGCCTGGCTGGCGCGCTCGAGGCAGCCCAGCATTTCGTCCACGCGCGTGAACTTTTCGCGCGGCTTGCCCTTGGGCTGCCCGCGCGCGACCTCCTCGGCATCGATCGCGTCCCAATCCGCGTAGCACACGAAGCGCACCCTGCGCTGCTCGAGCAGCGGCGTCAGGCCTTCCGAGCCCCGCCGTGACTCCTGCGGAAAGAAGGGTAGATCGGCCAGCAGCGACTTCACGCTCGCCACGCTGTCGGCGCGGTTGGTGCCGATGATCCCCGTGGGTCCGCGCTTGATCCACCCCGCTGCATACAGGCCTCGGATCGGCGCATCCGTCGCATCGACCACCCGACCCTCGCGCGTCGGAATGACGCCCCGCTTGACGTCGAAGGGAACGCCTGGAACGGGAATCCCGCTGTAGCCGATGCTGCGAAAGAGCAGTCCGCAGGCGAGGGTCTCGGTCTGCCCCGTCGCCGAAGCGACCTGCTGAAACGCAGCGCCCTGCAGCCGGTTGCGCTCGAGCACGAGCTGTTGCAGCCGCCCCGGTCCAGTGAGCTTCGCGGGGCTTTTCAGGAAATGGAAGATCAGACGCCGCGGCTTGCCGCCTTGTGCCCTGGAGGCGATGTCGCGCAGGATCTCGACGTTCTTCGTGCTGATGAAGTTCGCCTTGGCCTCGAGCTCCGCGCGGCTTTCCGCGTTCAACTCCAGGGAGCCCGGATCGACTTCGGCCGCGCAGTTCGACAGCTCTGCCAACTCCTTCAATTCCTTGTTCGTGAACCTAGCCTGTGCCGGACCGCGGCGGCCGATCACGTGAATTTCACGCACCCGGCTTTCGGCCAGCGCTTCGAGCGCGTGCTCGGCGATGTCGGTGTTGCGCAGTTCGTCGACCGATTTGGCGAGTACGCGGGCGACGTCCGCGGCCACGTTACCCTGACCCACGATCGCCGCCACATCGGCGGACAGGTCGAAGCGCCGGTTCCGGTAATCCGGGTGGCCGTTGTACCAGGCGACGAATTCCGTCGCCGTGTGGCTGCCCGCCAAATCCTCCCCGGCAATGCCCAGCCGCCGATCAGCCTCCGCGCCGCAGGTCAGCACGACGGCGTGGTAATGCCCGAGCAACTCGTCGACGGTCACATCGCGCCCGACGGTGACGTTGCCGAGGAAGGAAAACCGCGGCAAACGGGCGATGACCTGGTAGACGAGAATCGCCTCCTTCAGCTTCGGGTGGTCCGGCGCCACGCCATAACGCACCAGGCCAAAGGGTGCAGGCAAGCGCTCGATCAGATCGACCTTGATCGCTCGTGCTGACTTGAGCAAGGCTTCGGTGGCATAGAAACCGCTCGGACCGCTGCCAACGACCGCCACCTGCAGCGGGTTCGCCTCGCTTCCGAGCTCGGACATGGCGGGCACTCAGAATCCCAATGCCGCTTTGCGTTCTTCGGCCCCCGACAGCGGCTCCTGCTTGTCGCTGATCACCGGCAGCGTCTGCGAACGCTCGGCGTTGATGTCGATCCAGTGCCGTTGATCCTCGGGAATGTCGTCGTCGGCATAGATCGCATGCACGGGGCACAGCGGGATACACGCGCTGCATTGGATGCACACGTTGTTGTCGATGTAGAGCATCTCGCCGTCGGCATGAAAGCAGGCCACCGGGCAGACCGTCACGCAGTCGGTGAAGCGGCACCCATTGCAATTGTCAGTCACTATTGTTGTCATGGTGTCCCTCCCCCCTGTCACCCTGCAGCCGACTCGCGCGTGAACGCGCCGCCAGCGCTGCGCGGCGCGCCCCAACCCTACGGCATCAACCGAGCCGGCGGAGCCAGCGACTGATCAAGCGCTCCATCGCCATCGCGGTCAATGGAGGCCGGCACGTCTCGGGCCAGAGCAGGCTTGCGTTCTCTTCGATCGTCCTGCGAATGCTGACCGCGTCGGCGCAGCGCTCGGGATAGGACTTCAACGCGGCGAGCGCAGCACCCAGCACCTGCTCCTGGGCTTCTTCGATGTAATCGGCGCCCACATAACCGCGGCCGAGCCGCTCGAGGATGGTGGAAGCTACGACCGGAGGCCGCGCTGGCTTGCCCTCCAGACCTGTCGCCAGTTCGTCCGGAATCTTCACGTCCCAGGTCTTTGCGCACCGCAGAAACGCGTGTGGCTCGACCCGGCGCTGCAAAGCCGGGCGAGCGAGATCTTCCCGGCTGAAAGGCTGCAATGCGCCGCTTCGCATCGCTTCATCGGCGCGCTCTCCGTACTGCTCGATGGCCACTTCCACTGGATCGAAACCGCCGATCCCAGCGCTAGGGTCGTGGCGCGCCGTATCCGGCTCCAGCGCCAGCATCAGGCAGACCGCATCATGGACGGTCCACAACCTCCGATCGCACCACTTCGCGTAGTCGGGTGCCGTCGCGACCATAGTCATTGCAACCATAGTTTGCTACCCGGATTGGCCCCCGCTGGCGAGGGCAAGATCGATGCCAAACCCTAGCACAGGGCCTAGGGCGTTGCAACGCGCGAACGCACTCCCGGCGTTCGGAAGGACGCCGTGAGGCCCGCCAGAGCTGGATAGCTCGGTCCGCTCAAGGACGCTCTGAGCGACTTGCTGACGGGCTATCGCGAATGAGAGGACCCGTCGGCACTCGCCGAAGAGTGGTCGAGTGACAGCTCCAGTCGATGAACCAGCTCCGAGAATCGCTGTTCGAGCACCTGGGCCGCCGACGCCAGGTAACCTGCAGCGTCCACGCGAACGTCCTGGGGCAGCGTGGGCCAGCAGAACACCCCGATCGCGGTTATCGTGGCCGCGCAGGCAGCGCGAAGCCCACCGGTTGCGCGAACCGGCCGATTGCCGGAAGTCCTCGAGTCACCGTCACTGGCTGCCTGCTCCTTCGCTGACGGCGACTGCGGCCATTGGATCAAGGTCAGGTCGGACACCGACGGTGACACCGGTGAGGCGCGCAAAGGCAGGCGAACACGGGCGGCCTCAGCGAGTCCGGCAAGCTCCGCCTGGTATTGCTGCATCTGCGATTCGAAATTCGCAGAGACACAGAACAGAAGATTGACGGCCAGCCCCGGTGTGCCAAGGATCTCGACGAGCTCGCGCGTGAATGTGCGCCCGTCGTCGGACTCGGCTCGCTCCGCAAGAAACTCGTCGAATCGATCGAAGATGATCAGGAAGCGCAAATCCAACAGCTGGGACCAGGCCGAAAGGCTTTCGGCGATCGGCAGCGCAATGGAGGTCATGTAGGCGCCGGCGCTCTCGAACGAATCGTTGATTCGCGCCTGCAGCGTTGCGGTCGCGTGACCCACCCATCGGTCGATCAGCACCGGCAATTCGGCCGATTCGGCCGATCGACGCCTCGAGGTCCGTTGGCCTTGCAGCGCGAGCGTGAACAGGTCTTGCCGCGCCCGCGTAAGGCTGCGATCCCACCGTCGGCGGGCCAGTCGCGGCGCGACATCGGTCGCGACGAATTGACTGATGCGGGTGGCCGCCCCTCCGCAAAGGACGGTCAGGCGCGATGTCCGCAACTTGCAGACCAGCTGGTCCGCTGCCCGGTCATCGGTCAGGGAGTATGACGACTCCTGTTCGGCTGGTGCGACGATCGTCATGCAGATCGGCTGGTGGAACCACAGCATCCAGCTTGTCGACCCAGCGCGAATCGGCGGCAGCAGATTGCGAGTCAGAAGCGCCCGGGTCAGTTCAAACCGCGGAACAGCTCTTCCAGCTCTTCGATCGACAGCTCCGGCGCCTCCACCTCGCTCTCGTCGTCCGCCCCAGCCTCGACGACCTCGAACTCTTCATGGCTCAGGCCTTCAATTTCAACCACGCCTGCACTGGCGACTTCGGCCGTTGTGGTGTCCATTTGCGCTTCCCGTATTAAATCGACGTTGATCGAGGGACCCGGCGCGACGGTTGACAGACTAGCGCCGACCGAGCAGCCAGACGCGCAGGGAACCCACGCATTGATGCATGGAAATCCCTTAAGGATTTCGCCCGGAATCCCTACGTTCATGTCTGATATCGGCGCTGCCGGCCGAATCAGGACTCGGCCGGCTACAGCACCGCGGGGATGGGACCGGTCTCGGCGTCCCAGGCGTTAAAGGTGGCCTCCCACACCGCAATCTTTCCGGCCACCACGGTCCAGAATTCCGTCCCTCGACCGCGCATTTTTCTGCCCGTTCTGGCGTCCTCCCACTCCCCGTCCCAATAGTTGCCGATCATGTTTCCTTCGATCATCCGCAGGAATTTGCTCAGCCGGTAGTTTTTCTGGCGCGCAAACCGCGCGCGCAGGAACCTTTCTGCCGCCTCCTTGCCCCGCACTTCCGGCACGTCGGCGAAGCGAATGACGACGTCGTCCGCGTAACCACTCAAAATGCTTGGCACGTTCTGCCCCGCAAAGTCCCGTTCCGCAGCCCTGACCAGGTCGAGCGCCTGCGCGCGGGTGATCTGATTCCCGTTCATCCCGATCTCCTCGGTCAGCCCAACCGCAACAAGAAAAGACGCCATAGAAAAACATGCCATAAGGTGTCAGCTTATGTGAGCTACCTTGCCGCATCGCAAATTACCCGGGAGGGTCGAGAAATGAAAGGATGGCAGCGTTGGTCGATTTGCTGGGTGTCGGGCATTCTGGTTTTCCTGTCGGCACTGTCATGCTCCGAAGCCGAAGCGAACCCCGGCACCGCAGCGCCCTCGGCAGCGCAGGGGCGCGATGGGCAGCACGATTTCGATTTCGAGATCGGTTCCTGGAAGATTCACCTGAAGCGCCTGTTGCACCCCTTGACGGGTTCCACCGCGTGGGTCGAATACGACGGAACATCCGTCACCCGCAGCGTGTGGAACGGTCGGTCCAACGTGGAGGAGTTCGAGGTCGACAGTCCAACCGGTCACATCGAAGGTCTGACGCTTCGTCTGTACGATCCCAAGGCACACCAGTGGAGCCTGTATTGGGCCAACAGCCGGACCGGCACCATGGGAGGGCCTCCCAACGTCGGTGAGTTCAAGGACGGTCGCGGCGAGTTCTACTCCCAGGACACGCTCGATGGCAGAACCATCCTGGTCCGATACATCTGGTCGGGCATCACGCCGACGTCGGCCCACTTTGAGCAGTCCTTCTCGGATGACGGCGGCAAGACCTGGGAAGTGAACTGGATCACGGATCAGACCCGGGTGGCTGAAAAGTCCGGCCGTTAAGTTCCCGCCGGGTGGCGGAGCGCGACGATGTCCGACGGTAGCGGCCATCGAGGGCCGCCACTAAGATTGTCCCCGGGGAGGGGATTCTACGGACGGCTGGCTGCACGATCTTCCGATCGGGTGGATGGCGCTGGTGATTGCGGCCGGCTCGATCGGCACAGGTGCCGCCGCGGTCGCCGCGCCGACCCTGGATGGTGTCGACACGGACTTGGTCGCTTATGTGGACCGCGCCAGGCAGACATTTAACGTCCCCGGCATCGCGGTCGCCGTCGTAAAGGACGGTCGCAGCGTTTTCGAGCAAGGTTTCGGGATGCGCGATTTGACCGGCGCCAGGCCCGTCGGGTCGCACACGATGTTCTGCATCGCCTCCAATACGAAGTCGTTTACCGCGACGGCGATCGAGATGCTCGCTGATCAGGGCAAGCTGCATCTGGACGACCGGGTCGTCGACCACCTTCCATGGTTCCGCATGGCCGATCCGTATGTCACGCGGGAGATGCGGATTCGCGATACCCTCGCCCACCGCAGCGGACTGGGCAATCACGCCGGTGACCTGCTCTTCGTGCCATCGTCGACCTACACCACGAAAGAGGTTGTCGAACGGCTGCGGGACCTGCCACTGGCAAGTGGCTTCCGATCCGGGTTCGCCTACGAAAACGTCATGTACGCGGTGGCCACGCTGATCGTGGAGGAAGCTTCGGGTCAGAGCTACGCCGATTTCGTGCGCGACCACATATTCCAACCCATCGGGATGACCGAGTCGCGGGTCGACAGCACCTATCTGACGCCGGGTGATGATGTGGCAACCGCCCACATGCCCCGGAGCGACGGCGGACTGATACCGGTCCCGCCGCTTGCGTGGAAGAACAGTCAAGGTGCAGCAGGCATCTATTCGAGCGCGCACGATATGGCCAAGTGGGTCGGGGTTCAGCTGGCGGGCGGCGCCCTGCCCGGCGACGGTGGAGCGTCTGCGCGCCGCCTGTTCAGCGAGCAAAGTCAGCAGCGCATGTGGTCCATGATCACCCCGATCGACATCGAACCCAACGCCGATCCGCTATTGCAGCCGGCCCAGCCCAACTTCTTCGGCTACGCGGAGGGTTGGTACCTGTCCGACTATCGCGGCGAGCGCACGGTGTGGCACAGCGGCGGATTTCCGGGCACCGTGTCGCTGGTCACTCTGGTGCCAGCCCTGCATCTGGGCGTCGTCGTTCTGACGAACCAGGAAGCCGAGGACGTCCTCAGCGCGATCACGTTTCATGTTCTCGATATCTACCTGCATGCCCCCGACACGGATTGGATCAACGCCTATGCGGCATCGGCTCGGCGGGACGAGGCACGGCGCGCAGCGCAGGACGCAAAGCGTGCTGCCGAGCGTGACGCCGACGCGCGACCCGCCCTGCCATTGTCGAGTTACGCAGGGTCCTACCGGGACTCCTGGTACGGCGCGGTCGAAATCTGGCTCGACGGCGGGGAGCTGCGCATACGCTTCGCCAAGTCCCCTCGCTTGGTCGGTTCTCTTTTGCCTTGGGGCAAGGACACCTTTCTGGCTCGGTGGGACGATCGGACCCTGAATGCGGATGCGCTGATAGATTTCAAGCAAGAGGGCGGCGGCAAGATCACGGGAGCCAGCATGCGCCGCGCTTCGGCACGCACCGCCCACGCATACGACTACCAGGATCTTCACTTGGTTCGCTGACCGTCAAAGGAGTTGAACGTTGAGATCCGCAACCGACGACATCGTTCGAGCGCTTCGGTTTTCGTCAGCGCGAATTCCGGGCGCGCTGCTGGCCGGCCTCCTCGTCAGCTGCGGCGGAAGTGGCGACAGTTCCCCCGCCATGTCGCCGCCACCGCCTGTGATCACGGGTCCCGCCTGGTCCGGCTTCGCCCGGGATCAACAGCATTCGGCGCTTGGCTCGAGCGTTGCGCAGGGTGGCGCGGCGGCGCAGTCGCTCAACCGGATCATCTGGACGTCGTCGGTGGATCTTGCACCCCCCGCTACGCCGATCCACTACGGCTCGCCGCTTGTTTCCGGCCACAACACCGTGATCGTCCCGGTCAAAACAAGCACCAGCGGCTCGTTCGTGGTGCAAGCACGCAACGGCTTCGACGGCTCGCTGACGTGGACCGCGTCGACCGACTACGTACTGCCAACCACGAGCGGCGGCTGGATTCCGCCGATGGGTGCCACGATGACACCGGCGGGTCGCTTGGTTTGGCCCGGGTCCGGCGGCAAGGTTTTTTATCGCGACAATCCGGACTCGTCCTCCGGCTCCCCGCAAACAGGGGTCTTCTACGGTGCCAGCGTCTATTCCGCGGCGGCCGCCAGTTTCGACGCGAGCGTCTTTATCAACTCGCCGATTACCTCCGATGCGAGTGGCAACATCTTCTTCGGATTTCTGGTAACCGCGTCCAATCCCGCCAACCTGGTGAGCGGGTTTGCCCGGATCGGCGCCGACGGCACAGGCTCCTGGGTGGCTGCCAATGCCGCGCTCGGCGTTTCGACTCCGATCAACAGCGCAACCAACGCGGCGCCCGCGCTCTCACCCGACGGCAAGACGCTGTATGTTGCGGTGGCCACGGTGCCAACCAGCGGCAACCCGAGCGGTAATCTGATGGCGCTCGACAGCACGACACTCGCCACCAAGAGCTCGACCCCCTTGATCGACCCATTCACGCTGGCCCCGGCGTGGGTCACCGACTCATCAACATCGTCGCCGATGGTGGGTCCCGACGGCGATGTGTATTTTGGCGTGCTCGAATCCAATTTCCCCGCGCACAACGACCGTGGCTGGCTGCTGCACTTCGATGCAACGCTTACGGTCGCAAAGACGCCCGGTTCCTTTGGCTGGGACAACACGCCGTCGGTCGTGCCGGCCGGCATCGTGGGTTCCTATTCCGGCACGTCGGCCTACCTGTTGCTGACGAAGTACAACAATTACGCAGACTTTCCGATGGGCGATGGACTGAACCGGATGGCGATCCTCGACCCGAACCAGACCGAATCGGATCCGGTCGAAGGCAATCCGGTGATGAAGGAGGTGATCACGCTGCTGGGTCCCACCTCGGACGCGGCGGCTTTCCCAACCAAGCCGGGTGCCGTGAAGGAATGGTGCGTCAATACGGCCGCGGTCGACCCGATCAGCGGCTCGGTCTTCGTGAACAGCGAGGATGGGTTTCTTTATCGATGGGATATGAGCACCGGCAAAATCGCGCAACGAATCCAGCTCGATAGCGGGTTCGCACAAGCCTACACGCCGACCGCGCTGGGCCCGGACGGCTCCGTCTACGCCATCAACGAAGGCATCTTGCACGCGATCAGAAACTAGCCGCCCCGCCTATCGGTTCGATCTTCGAGCAGCGGGAGCACAACCTCGTCTCAGGCCACGGCCAGGCGGTGCAACACGATGCGCCACACCCCGGCCGAGATCAGCACAAAGCCGGTCAGCAGGCCGATGAACGCAATCGAGCTTTCCGGCCAGCCGGCCGCGATCAAGACTGCGAGCACGATCGATAGCGCACCATCGAACAGCACCCAACCCCAGCCGCGCCGGGGACGGAATCTGAATGCGAGCGTCGTTCGCACGACTCCGCCCACGAACAGGAACGCACCGACCAGCAGCGCCAGCGACGCGGCTCCCGCCAGTGGGAGGATCACGACCGCAACGCCCAGGACCAGCGTCAGCACGCCGGACAGCAGCTTCCAGCCGAAGTGCTCGTGTGTCCGCGTCTGGACGGCGTAGACGATCTCACTGACTCCACCGACGATCAGCAGCCACCCGAACACCAAGCCGGTCGCCAGTGCGGCAACGACGGGCATCAATAGCGCCAGGATGCCGGTGCCAATCAGCAGCACGCCCCACAGGACGTACCAGCCCGAGGCAGGCTGGGCAGGTATCGGCGCGCTGGTCTTGGCGTCCGTGGTGTTGGCCATCGCATCCCCCCTCGGCGTGCAATGCACCGCTTGTTTTATCTAGCGTGCGCCTTTCGCCGGGTCGGCGCAATACGAACACCCGCTGAAACCCGGGTGCCATTCGGCCCGGCGATCAACGAGGAGAAGTCTAAAAAGGCTTGCGTGTGAGCTAGTGGTGTAGTTAACTATAGCACTACAACGTGCACCTTGCAAATGTGGAACGACAGTGAGCCGATTTACCGCCAGCTGCGCGACCGGGTCGTCGCGATGATTCTCGATCGCGTGCTCAATGAGGGCGACCCGCTGCCGTCGGTGCGCAACGTCGCCGCTGAATATCGAGTCAATCCCCTTACCGTGCTGAAGGCCTATCAACACCTGGCCGACGAGCAGCTTGTCGAGACAAGGCGGGGCCGCGGCATGTTCATCAACGCGGGCGCACGCGATCTGCTGCTGCAAGCCGAGCGCCAGAAGTTTCTCGCTGACCAGTGGCCCAGGGTCCGCGCCACGATTGCACGCCTCGGCTTGACGGCGGAGGACCTGCTGGAGATCGGTGGGTCCCGCCGATCGTCGTCCGTTGCTCCAGGGAAGGGGCGCTGACGCATGGCCTGCATCGAAGCACATGGCTTGCGCAAGACCTTCGGCGCCACGGTCGCGCTGGACGGCGTCGATTTGCGCGTCGAACCGGGCCGGATCCTCGGATTGATCGGCCCTAACGGCGCGGGCAAGAGCACTGCGCTGAACGCGATTCTCGGCCTGATCCCGTATCAGGGAGAGCTGAATGTGCTGGGACGCGACCCCTGGAAAGAGCGCGATCAGCTGATGTGCGATGTCTGCTTCATCGCCGACGTCGCGGTGCTGCCGCGCTGGATCCGGGTCTGGCAGGCGCTGGACTACGTCGCCGGCGTGCATCCGCGCTTCGATCGCGCCAGGGCCGAAGGTTTCCTTTCAAAGACCGATATCAAACGCGCCAGCAAGGTCAGGGATCTGTCGAAGGGCATGGTGACCCAGCTGCACCTGTCCCTGGTGATGGCCGTCGATGCAAAACTGCTCGTTCTGGACGAGCCGACGCTGGGCCTCGACATCCTGTACCGCAAGCAGTTCTACGACTCGCTGCTGAACGACTACTTCGACCGCAGCCGCACCATCGTCGTGACAACCCATCAGGTCGAAGAGGTGCAGCACGTCCTCACCGACGTGATGTTCATCAACCGTGGCCGCATCGTGCTCAATTGCAGCATGGATGACTTCGAAGCGCGCTATCTGGAAGTGACGGTGCATCCGGAGCAGGTTGCCGCCGCCCGGGCGCTGCGGCCGCTGCACGAGCGACAGGTGTTCGGCCGCAGCATCCTGCTGTTCGAGTCCGTCGATCGTCAGCAACTCGCCGCCCTGGGCGAGGTGCGCACGCCCAGCATTGCCGACCTGTTCGTGGCGGTGATCGGCGCGCATGCCGATCCGGCCAAAGGAGCCACACCGTGAGCAGCCCGGTCAACGCGCCCGAGTCCCCCCTCGCCGGGCAGGCGAGTGCGCCAGCGACGGCGGCGGCGACCCGGCCGATGGTCTGGTCGATCCGGCGCGAGTTGTGGGAGAACCGCTCCGTCACCCTGGGGATGCTCGTCGTTGCGGCCGTCGTGCTGTTCGGCTTCTCGATCAGCACGATTCATCTGCCGGGCAGGATGCGCGCCGCGCTGGCGTCGGACCCCGTGCAGCAACACGCCACGATCGACAAACCGTACACCATCGCGGCGGTGGCGATGATGCTGACCGCGTTCATCGTCGCGGTGTTCTATTGCCTGGACGCGCTGCACAGCGAACGTCGGGACCGCAGCATCCTGTTCTGGAAGTCGCTGCCGGTTTCGGATCTGACGACCGTCCTCTCGAAGGCGAGCATCCCGCTCGTCGTTCTACCGCTGCTCACGTTCGCGATCATCACCGCCACGCAGCTGGTGATGCTGCTGCTGAGCAGTGCGGTCCTGGTGGCCGCCGGTGTGGACACCCGCGCGCTGTGGACCGAAGTGAAGTTCCTCCACTCGTCGCTGGCGCAGCTTTACGCCCTGATCGTGATGGCGCTCTGGTACGCGCCGATCTACGGATGGCTGCTGGTGATGTCCGCGTGGGCACGGCGCGCCGCGTTCCTGTGGGCCGTCCTGCCGGTGCTGGCGATCGGCGTGATCGAAAAGATCGCATTCAACACCCCGTATACGGCCAAGCTGCTCAAAGACCGCTTCATCGGCTGGCATGCGCAAGCCTTCGTCCCCGATGCGCACGGCGCTGCGTTGGATCCGCTCACGCAGCTCGACCCGATGAAATTCCTGAACAGCCCGGGTTTGTGGCTCGGATTGCTATTTGCGGCAGCGTTCCTCGCAGCAGCGGTTCGGCTGCGTCGAACTCGACAGCCCATCTGAGCGCCTGCGCGCGCGAAACCAAACGACCCGCATGGAAAGGAGCATCCGATGAACGCCGCCGTGATGACCCGGGGATTGGCTCAAAAATCCTTTGGCGACACCGCGCTGAAAGCCGCCGCCCGCTTCTGGTTTGCGGTCGCTATAGTGGGCCAGTGGATCTTCGCGTTTTACGTGGCCTCGTTCTACGGCGGTTCGGCGTTGCGAGGCAACTTCGCGGCCTGGAATAAGACGCTTGGCCACGGCTACGTCGCCGGCGACACGATTGGAAATAGCGCGCTCGCCGGCCACCTGCTGTTCGCGGTCGCCGTGACGTTCGCCGGGGCACTTCAGCTCGTTCCTCAGATCCGGGCCCGCTTTCCCGCTTTTCACCGCTGGAACGGGCGGATCTTCGTGGTGATCGCCTTCGCGCAGGGCATCGACGGTCTGTACCTCGCATTGTCCGGAAGAAACCTGGTTGGCGGCGTCGCGGAGCGCATCGCGGTCGACATCAACGCAGGCCTGATCATGCTGTGCGCCGCGATGGCCTGGCGCGCTGCGCGTGCCCGCGATTTCGCAACGCATCGTCGCTGGGCACTTCGCCTGTTCCTGGTCGCCAATGGAGTCTGGTTCTTCCGGCTCGGGCTGATGTTCTGGCTTCTCGTCAACCAGGGTCCGGTCGGCTTCGATCCCACGGCCTTCACCGGCCCTTTCATCACCTTCCTCGCCTTCGCGCAGTACCTCTTGCCGCTTGCAGTGCTCGAGGTCTACCTGCGCGCGCAGGCGCGAGGCAGCGCGCCGAGTCGCATCGCCACAGCGGCGGGCCTTTCCGCATTGACCATCATGATGGCCATCGGAATCTTCTCGGCAAGCACGGGCATGTGGCTGCCCAGAATCAAAGCGGCCTACGACGGCCGCACCTCAATCGCCGAAACGCTTTCGGCGACCGTCGCCTCCAGCGGCGTCGACGCGGCCGCCACGCAATACCATGAGTTGAAAAGCGCCGGCCGCGCCAACTACAACTTCGACGAAGACGAGCTCAACGCCCTGGGCTACCAGCTCCTGCGCACCAACAAGTTCAAGGAAGCCATCCGCATCCTGCAGCTGAACGTCGAGGCGTATCCGCAATCCAGCAATGTTTACGACAGCCTCGGTGAGGCCTATATGGACGATGGCGACAAGGCGCAGTCCATTGCCAACTACCGCAAATCGCTGCAGCTGAACCCGAACAACGGCAACGCCGTCAAAATGCTGAAGAACCTGGACGCTCCGTGATCATTCGGGTGAGCGAACGCGATGAACGCCGCGAAGATCAACGCAAAGAGAACCGGATTCACGGGCAGCTGCCGCATCAATTCACTGTGGCGGCCCCAACGGCGGCGGCAGAGTGTCAGCGATGGCGTCGTTCGGGCGCAGGCATCCCGATTTCGCCGACTGTGTCAAGGTGGCTGGCTGCTGTTGGTCCTGGCTGCTCCATGCGCCGATGCGGTTGCCGGATGCCGGGTCGTCGATCTGATGCCGGATTTCTGGCAGTCGCTCGAATCCGACGATGCGGCCGCGCGGCTACGGGTGAAGCTGATCGACCCGCACCCCGACCTGTACAACGACACCGTCGTCAAGTTGCCGTCGGGTGCGAAATGGCTTGACGAAACCGTGCGCGAACGGACCTATGCGGAAGGGCACCGCGAAGAACTCGTCGCCGCAGAGCAATATCTGTCAGCGCAGGTCGAGCCGATCATGGCGCAGTTCCAGCGGATGTTTCCTGATTATCGCTGCGACTACCCGTTCTACATCGCACCGACCTTCGGCCGGATGGACGGCGCCGCAACGCTCTTCCACGGACACCACCTGATCGTCTTCGCGCCGGACGTCATTCCCCGCTACCACCGGTTGTCGGACCTGAAGGTCTTGGTCGATCACGAGACGTTTCACATCTATCACCATCAAGTGACCGGCGTTTACGGCGCCTCGGAGGAGGCAATTCCGACGATCTTCGAGGCGCTTTGGGGCGAGGGGCTGGCAACCTTCGCAAGCTGGCGCCTGAATCCGGAGGTCTCGCTCGATACCGCGCTGCTGCAACCTGGAATTCCGGAGGCCGCGAAACCGCACCTGGCGAACATCGCCTCCGAGCTGCTGGCGCACCTGGATCAGAAGGATGAAGCGATATTTCGTCGGTACTTCCTTGCCGGCAGGCAAAAGGATGGCTACCCTCCGCGAGCCGGCTACTACGTCGGCGTTCTGGTCGCGCAGGCACTGGCCACGCGTTATACGTTGACGCAGCTCGCGCACCTGAATGGCGCGGCGCTGCATGGCGCGGTGGTCGCCGAATTGGAGCGGATTGCGGCTGGGGTGAGAGCAGACAGCGGCCGATGATGCGCGCCCGCGCGCCCCTCACCCCCGGCCCCTGTCCCACTTACGTGGCAGAGGGGGAGTTCGGCTCCGCTCGGGTGGCGCCCAACAAAACGGAAATAACGTCCTGAAAGTTCACAGCGGGTGACCGCTCGGCGGCGATCCGGCAGTTGACGGCGCGCCGGTCAAATTGGAGCGCTAGGATGAGCGCGGAGTGAGCAGCATGCGCCCCTTCGGCAAGCTCTACGTTCAAGTCCTGATCGGCGTCGCGCTCGGCATCGCGCTCGGCTGCGCGGAGCCGGTTTTCGCGACATCGCTCAAGCCGCTCGGCGACGCGTTCATCAAAGCCATCAAATTGATGGTCGGCCCGATCATTTTTACGACGGTCGTGGTGGGGATCGCCACGATGGGGGACATCCGACGGGTGGCTTCGGTCGGCTTCAAGGCGCTCGTCTATTTCGAAATCGTCTCGACGCTTGCCCTGGTCATCGGCATGGTCGTGGGCAACGTGGTGCCATTGGGCGTCGGCATGAATATCGACCCCGGCACGTTCGACCCGGGCAGCGTCGCGAGCTATGTCAGCCAGGCCAAGTCGCTCAACCTGACCGACTTTCTGCTGAACATCATTCCAGCCACCTTCGTGGACCCTTTCGCCAAGGGCGAGATCCTGCAGATCCTGTTGATCGCAGTTCTCCTTGGACTCGCGATATGCCAGCTGGGAGCGCGGGTCAGGCCGGTGGTGGACCTGCTGGACCTGGTCGCGAAGGCTTTGTTCGGCATGGTGCGGGTGATCATGGTTGCGGCGCCCATTGCCGCCTTTGCCGCGATCGCATTCACCGTGGGCAAATTCGGCGTGCGAACCCTGCTCGATCTCGGGGGATTCGTGCTGGCGGTGTTTGCGGTCTGCCTGGCGTTCATCGTGGTCGTTTTTGGCTTCGTGCTGAGACTGTGCGGCTTCAGGCTGCTGCAGGTCCTGGGTTACTTCAAGGAAGAGATTCTGTTCGTGTTCGCCGCCACCTCGTCGGAGGCGATGATGCCGCCCAGCATGGAAAAGCTCGAGCGGCTCGGGTGTTCGAAGGAGGTGGTCGGGCTCGTGATGCCCGCCGGCTTTTCCTTCAACATGGATGGATCAGCGATCTATATGTCGATGGCGGTCCTGTTCATCGCACACGCGACCAACATCGATCTGTCATGGTCGCAGCAGTTCGTGATGCTGTTCGTGATGCTGTTCACGTCGAAGGGCGCGGCCGGAGTGGCCGGAGGCGGATTCGTGGCGCTTGCTGCGACGATGCCGGCGATCGGGGTGCTGCCGGTCGGCGGCCTCACGCTGTTGCTGGGCATCGACCGCTTCATGTCGCAGATCCGCGCAGCCGTCAATCTGACCAGCAACATCGTTGCCACCCTGGTCGTGGCGCGATGGACCCGTGCGATCGACACCGTGCAGGCAGCGCGGGAGCTCGGGGGACACAGGGTGCCGCAGGTTTCCGCCTCCGACGACATCAGCGCGGATGCGGCGCGCTCGCCCGCGTCGAGTCGCGACTGAGGCGCGACTGAGGCGTTACAAAACTAAGTCATTGCGCGACGGCGGCGAGCGATTCCACCTCGACCGCGCGACCCTCGCGCGCGCTGCTGACGCCCGCCATCACCACGGCGAGATTGCGCGAAGCCCACCAGCCGTCGGTTTCGGGCTTTCCGCCGTGGCGGACGCAGGTGGCGAACTCTTCGAGCTCCTCGCGCAACGTGTCGTTGGGTGCGACCGGCACCGCGCGAGGCTGGTCGTCGCCTCGCCGCAGATGGCGCAGGCCGGAGAAGAGGTCGTAGTAGGCGCTGGCCTCCTTGCCATAGATGTTCATCATGTAGTACTCCGACGCGGACGCGTAGGAGGCGGTGAGATTGGAAATCGCGCCGCTTTCGTGCTCGAGGATCATGCTCGCGATGTCCGGGTTGTCGCCCGGCAGCACCAGTTGCGCCGCCATGCCGGATACGCGCTGGACCGGCCCGAGCAGCATCTCCAGCACATCGACATAGTGGATCCCGATCTGCAGCATCACGCCGCCCGGCATGCCCGACGCCTGGTAGCGCCACGAAGACAGGTCGATCTTGCCCAGGCGGTCGCGACTGATGTTGCATTCGGCCTGTACCAGTCGACCGAACCGCCCGGCCTCGATCTGCGCCTTGATCCAGCGGAACTGATTCTCGCGCCGGCGTTGATAGCCGAGAGCCAGCACCACACCGGCAGCCTCGCACACGCGCGCAATCTCGCGGCCCTCGGCGACCGAATTGGCGATCGGCTTGTCGAGGAACACATGCTTGCCCGCTTCGGCCGCCATTCGAGTCGTCTCCAGATGCGCGGCGTTGGGCGTCGTGTTGACGATCGCCTCGATCGTGCGATCGGCGAGGAGCTCGTGGTAGCTCGCGGCGGCGCGACAGCGATATTTCGCGGCGAAAGCGCTGCGCTTGTGGTCGGAGCGCGTGTAGCAGGACACGATCTCGAATTGCGTCGAGCGTCCTGCCGCATCGGCCAGCACGTCCGACCACCAGCCGATTCCGATGAATGCGATGCGCAGCCTGCGCGTGGAGGCAGCCTGCGCTTCCGAACCGGTCACCGCGTCAACTCGAGGCCGTGGCGCCGATGGCCTCGACGGCCTCGCGCGCAATTCGGGCGTCGGTTTCCCAGTCGCCGCCGCTGACGCCGACCGCACCGACGCATTCGCCATCCACGATCACCGGACAGCCGCCTTCCATCGCGGTCCAGCGCTCAGGACCGGCGGCCAGCGCCAGGCCGATCGCGTGGGCGGTGTCCAGCGGCTGTGCTTGCGCGCCGCGCGCCGAGGTCGGGCGCCTGTTGGAGGCTGCGCACACCGCCTTGGTTATGGCCGAATGCACGGTGTGAAAGCGTCCGCCGTCCATCCGCTCCAGCACCAGGAGATGGCCGCCGGCGTCGGTGATCGCCACCGCGATGGCGATGCCAGCGTCCTGAGCACGGCTGACTGCCACCGACGCCATCTGCTTCGCACCCTGGTGCGTCAGGCGCTTTGCGGCTGCAAAATACATGACCGAGCCCTCCCGCGCGCAGAGCGCGACCCCTGGGCGCCGCTCAGGAGAAGGCGCCGTATTCGACCTGGAGAATCTCCCCGTTCTGCGTGCTGATCAGCAGTGCGTCCGCCCCATCGCGAACCCACTCGTAGCCGGCGGGGGGGATTTCAAGGCCGAAAAGCCAGTAGTCCGCCAGAATGTATTCTGCGCTCCAGTAGGCGCGCGGGAGGATCTGGCCGAAGACCCAATGATGCGCAACCCAGTGGGGAGGGCGGTGATAGGGTCCGATCCTATAGGTGCGTGCCGCCTGGAAGTTGTGTTGATACGCACCACGATCGAACGTACCGGGGCGCGCATTCCAACCGTGCGGCTCGACCGGACGCTGATAGCCGCTGGGTCCGGGGTGCGGCTCGCCACGATGCTCCGCCGGCTGCGCCTCGCCACGGTGCTCCTCCTGCCGGTCGGCGCCGATCGCCGTGCCGGCCACGATCGCGGCAAGCGCCAGGCAAAGCCCGAATCTCAGTTGACGTGACATAGTTTTCCCTCGATGCGGCGCAGGAGGCCGAACGGTTGACAGAAGCAACAGCTTGCAATGAGCCGGTACGCCGCCGCAATCGTCTGGAAGGGCGATTCGGCGCCATACTACCCACCGCGCAATCACCCTGGCGCCGTTACCCCTCCGCCGTTACCCTCTTGTGAACGTTCAGTTGCACGACTGCATCGTGGCGTTGACAATGTTCGCGGTCGCCTGCTTTTCGCGGGCAATCACCCGGCTGGAAATGCTCCGATGAACCTCGACCCTGAAGCTTGGCAGCAGTGGCTGGGCCGCACCGAACGGCGCACCGACCAGGTGAGCGCGAGCTCCGTCGCCGCGATGGCGGCCACGCTGGACCGCGATGATGCCGAGCCCGTCGCCGGCGCCGAGGTGCCACCGCTGTGGCACTGGATGTTCTTCACCCCGCGCGACCGGCAAGGCAGCCTCGGCGAGGACGGCCACGCGCGACGCGGCGGCTTCCTGCCGCCGGTTCCATTGCCGCGTCGCATGTGGGCCGGAGGGCGCCTCGAATTCCACCATCCGTTGCGGGTCGGCGATCTGATCGAGCGCACCTCGCGCATCGCCGACATCCGGGTCCGTGAGGGCCACAGCGGTCCGCTCGCATTCGTCACGGTGCGTCACGAAATCACCGATCCGCGGGGGCTCGCTCTGGTCGAGGAGCACGAGATCGTCTATCGCGATGCCGCCCGGCCGAATGCCATGGGCCCGGCACCGCAGGCCGCACCGACGGGCGAGAGCTTTTCGCGCGAGGCCGCACCCGACCCGGTGCTGCTGTTCCGCTATTCCGCCCTGACGTTCAACGGGCATCGAATCCACTACGACCGCACCTATGCCGCGAAGATCGAGGGCTATCCCGGCCTGGTCGTGCACGGACCGCTGGTCGCCACGTTACTGCTCGAGCTGCTGCGCCGCCATGTGCCGGGCGCTCGCGTGGGCCGATTCTCGTTCAAGGCGGTGGGTCCCTTGTTCGACGTTCAGCCTTTCACGCTCTGCGGTCGCGCGGAAGGCGAGTCGGCCTATGCGCTGTGGGCACGCGACCACGAGGGTGCGCTGGCGATGCACGCGAGCGCCGAAATCGCCTGAAGTGGCAAGCGACAAGCGGCGAACGACAAGTCTGTGTTGAAAGCCGCGAGCGAGCGCTATCCGGACCTGCGCGATGCACTGCGGCGGCTGTGCGCGCAGTTCCCCGACGAGTATCACCGCAAAGTCGATCAGCAGCGCGCGTACCCCGAGGCGTTTGTCGATGCGCTGACCAGAGCCGGCTGGCTCGCCGCCATGATCCCGTCCGAATATGGCGGCGCCGGCCTGGGGCTGACCGAAGCCTCGGTGATCCTGGAGGAGATCAACCGCAGCGGTGGCAACTCCGGGTCCTGTCACGGGCAGATGTACAACATGGCGACATTGCTGCGTCACGGATCGCCCGAGCAGAAACGGCACTTCCTGCCGAAGATCGCGAGCGGCGAGTGGCGGCTGCAGTCGATGGCCGTTACCGAGCCCGGTACAGGCAGCGACACGACGAAATTGCGGACGACCGCCTTGAAAAAAGGCGATCGCTATATCGTCAACGGTCAGAAAGTGTGGATTTCCCGTGTGCAGCACTCCGACTGGATGATCCTGCTCGCGCGCACCACACCCGTCGGCGAGGTGGCCCGCAAAGCCGAGGGCATGTCGCTCTTCATGGTCGACCTGAAGCAGGCGGTCCAGTCGGGGTTGACGGTGCGACCGATCGCCAACATGGTCAACCACGAAACGAACGAACTGTTCTTCGACAACCTGGAGATCCCCGCCGAGAACCTGGTTGGCGAGGAAGGCCAGGGCTTCCGCTATCTGCTGGACGCACTGAACGCCGAGCGCACACTGATCGCGGCCGAATGCATCGGCGATGGCTATTGGTTCATCGACCGAGTGACCCGGTACGCGGAGCAGCGCGTGGTGTTCGGCCGGCCGATTGGCCAAAACCAGGGCGTGCAGTTTCCGATCGCCGAGAGTTACATCGAGGTTGAGGCGGCCAACCTGATGCGGTGGCGCGCGTGCGAGCTGTTCGATGCACGCGAGCCTTGCGGCCCGCAGGCCAATATGGCGAAATACCTGGCGGCCAAGGCATCGTGGGAGGCAGCCAACACGTGCATTCAGTTCCACGGCGGCTACGGCTTCGCCCACGACTACGACATCGAACGCAAGTTCCGGGAGACCCGGCTGTACCAGGTGGCGCCGATCTCGACCAACCTGATCCTGTCGTACGTGGCCGAGCACGTGCTCGGGATGCCGCGGTCCTTCTGATCGCTCCCATGAGGCCTCTGGACGGAATCACGGTGGTCGCACTGGAGCACGCGATCGCGGCGCCATTTTGCACACGCCAGCTCGCCGACCTCGGCGCGCGGGTGATCAAGATCGAGCGGCCGGGCGTCGGCGATTTCGCACGAGCCTTCGACCGTCGCGTTCGCGGGCAGTCTTCTCACTTCGTGTGGACCAACCGCTCCAAGGAAAGCTTGACGCTCGATCTGAAGCACAGCGAGGCTCATGCGATCCTCACCCGGCTGTTGGCCGGCGCCGACGTGCTGGTCCAAAATCTCACGCCGGGCGCTACGGAGCGATTGGGTTTGTCTTACGAGGCGCTGCGTACCAGCCATCCTCGGCTGATCGTGTGCGACGTCTCGGGCTATGGCTCCGATGGACCGTATCGCGACAAGAAGGCGTACGACCTTCTGATCCAGAGCGAATCGGGCTTCCTGTCCGTCACCGGGAGCGCCGAGGAGCCGGCCAAAGCCGGGTGCTCGATCGCCGATATCGCTGCCGGCATGTACGCGTTCAGCGGCATCCTGGCCGCGCTGATCGAGCGCGGCCGGACCGGCCATGGCAAGCGCATCGAGATCTCGATGCTCGAAGCCATGGTCGAGTGGATGAGCTACCCGCTGTACTACGCGTTCGACGGAGCGCCAGCTCCGCCTCGTACCGGCGCGGCTCACTCGACCATCTACCCGTACGGGCCGTTTCCCACCGGTGACGGCAGGACCGTGATGCTCGGCCTGCAGAACGAGCGCGAGTGGCAGGCTTTTTGCGAGCAGGTGCTGTGCCGGCCGGAGCTCGCGGCCGACGCTCGCTTCGACAGCAACAGCCACCGCACCGAGAACAGGCGGCAACTGTACGAGATCATCGTGCAGACGTTCGCCTCGCTGACCGCCGATCAGATTGTGCAGCGCCTCGAGCGCGCGCAGATCGCCAGCGCCCGCATGAACGATATGCACGAGGTGTGGGAGCATCCGCAGCTGAAGGCGCGCCAGCGCTGGGTGCCGATCGATACGCCGGCCGGCCAGGTGCCCGCGCTGCTGCCACCTGGCGCGCCCGACGCCACCGCAGTGCGGATGGAGGCCGTTCCGGCGCTGGGCCAGCATACACAGACCATCCTGGCGACTCTGGGTTACGCGGCCGCCGATATCGAGCGCCTACGCCAACTGCATGTGATCTAGCGAGGGAGGCACCATGAAGGGCATCGGCAGCGCGCAGGTCTTTGGGCCCGCTCTTGCGATGGCGCTCGCTCTGGTGAGCGGGGCGCACGCCCAGCAGACGCCGATCGTCATCAAGTTCAGCCACGTGGTCACGCCCGACACCCCGAAGGGCAAGAGCGCCGACTACTTCAAGAAACTGGTCGAGGAGCGCACCAAGGGCCGCGTCAAGGTCGAGGTCTATCCGAACAGCACACTGTACAAGGATAAAGAGGAACTCGAAGCGCTTCAGCTCGGCTCGGTTCAGCTGTTGGCGCCGTCGGCATCGAAGTTCGGTCCCATGGGCGTCAAGGAGTTCGAGGCGCTGGACTTGCCCTACCTGTTCGACAGCTATGACGATCTGCATAAGGTCACGCGCGGGCCCGTCGGCGCGTCGATGCTGAGGCTGCTGCAGGCTCATGGTATGTCCGGCCTGGCCTTCTGGGACAATGGCTTCAAGGAATTCACCGCCAACAAGCCGCTGCGCCGGCCGGAGGATTACAAAGGGCAGAAGATTCGCATCCAGTCGTCCAAGGTGCTGGACGCGCAAATGCGCGCGGTCGGAGCGATCCCGCAGGTGCTGGCTTTTTCCGAGGTCTACTCGGCGATGCAGACCGGTGTGGTGGACGGCAACGAAAATACGCCGTCCAACATCTACACCCAGAAGATGCATGAAGTGCAGAAGTACATGATGATGACCAACCACGGTTACATAGGCTACGTGGTCGTCGCGAACACCAAGTTCTGGGACTCGCTGCCGCCGGATCTGCGCGCGATCCTGGACCAGGCAATGAAGGAAGCCACCGAGTACGCGGATGACATCGCCAAGAAAGAGAACGACGATGCCGTGGAGGCCATCCGCAGGAGCGGCAAGACCCAGATCATCGAGCTCAGTGCCGACGAAAAGCGGGCCTTGAAGAAAGCGATGCTGCCGGTGCATCGCCAGATGGAAGACCGCGTCGGGCGCGACTTGGTGCAAGCGATCTACAAAGCGACCGGCTTCGATCCGACCGTCTTTTGACGCCGCTTGAATTCGTGTCGCGGTATCGTGTGGCGCCGGGACGCTCGCCCCCTTGGGGTGCAAAAGGAGAGGGACTCTGACGGATTGGACGCATGCCGGCTCGCCTTTGCTGGCGGCCTTCCTGGCTTCGCTGGTCGAAGCCACTGAAGCTCTGACGGTTGTGCTCGCGATAGGCACGGTGCGCGGATGGCGGCCAGCGCTTGCCGGAACCGGGCTTGGGCTTGCGGTCTTGCTGCTTCTGGTGGCGGCGGTGGGACCGGCCCTTCAGAGCGTCCCGCTGGCGCGATTGCAACTCGTGGTCGGGGTGCTGTTGCTGCTGTTTGGAATGCGCTGGCTGCGCAAGGCCGTGTTGCGGGCCGCCGGCGTGGTCCCATTGCACGATGAGCAGGCCGTATTTTCTGACGAGACGCGGTCTTTGAGGCAGGCCGGATTCGCCACGACCCTCGGTCTGGACACCACCGCGCTGGTGGCCGCGTTCAAGATCGTCATCTTGGAAGGAATCGAGGTCGTTTTCATCGTCCTCGCGATCGGAGCAACGAGCGGGCACCTGTTCGTTGCCAGTGTCGGCGCGGCGTGCGCCCTGGCCGTGGTTGCCGCGCTCGGACTTGTGCTGCATCGGCCGCTCGCTCTGGTGCCGGAGAATTCGATCAAATTCGCAGTCGGCGTGCTGCTGTGCGCCTTCGGCACCTTCTGGAGCGGCGAAGGCATCGGCATCGAATGGCCAGGCGACGACTGGTCGATCCTCGCGCTGATTGCAGGTTTCATCGCCATTTCCGCCGCGGGCACCCTGCTGTGTCGGGGTCGGCCGATGGATCCGAGCACCCCCGCTTGAGCACTCCGGATGCGCGCACTGATCGGCATCGTCCAGAAAATGATCGGCCTGTTTATCGATGACGGCAGTCTGGCCGCGGTCATTCTCGCCTGGATCGTGGCGTGCGGTGTGGTGCCGCTTTCGGCGTCCGTCATCCCGGCCCGGTGGAGCGGCGTGATATTTTTCCTGGGGCTGGCGCTGATCCTTATCGAGAATGTGCATCGAGCGACGAGGCGGTGTCGATTGAACCTGCCGCGATGATGTTTGTTTGACCAGGTGGCCGCGAGTCGATGAGTCGATCGGTCGATCTTGACACTTATTTCGAGCGCATCGAGTGGGGTGGCGCTACCCGGCCCGGCTACGACACGCTGGCGGGCCTGCTGGGCGCGCACATGGCGCACATTCCATTCGAGAATCTCGAGGTGCTGCTGGGCCGCCCGGTGCGCCTGGACCTGCAGGCGCTGCAGAGCAAGCTGGTGCGGGCGCGCCGCGGCGGCTATTGCTTCGAGCAGGCGACGCTGTTTGCCGCTGTGCTGGAGCAACTCGGGTTCGTCACGGTGCGCCATACCGCACGGGTCGTCATCTTCGTGCCACGACACGAGTCGCCGCGCACGCACATGTTCCTGACGGTGCCGCTCGCGGAGGGTACGTTCGTCATCGACCCGGCTTCGGATCGCTCGCCCCGCGCAGACCCGTCCCGCTGGCCGAAGGGGCACGGGTGCAGATCGGTCACGAAGCCCACTGGATGGCGCGCGCCCACAACGAGTGGGTGCTGCGGGCTCAAGTCGGCGAGAAGACCGTCGATTGCTGGGTGTCGTCGCTGGAGGCAGACAACCTCATCGATTTCGAGCTTGGAAACCACTACACGTCGACGCACCCGATGTCGCCGTTCATGAATCGGATCACGATGCGGGCCTTGACGCCGAACGGCCGTGTCACGGTGATGAATCGCGACGTCACGATCCGCGATGCAGACGCTTCCACCTCGAGCCAGTTGACCGATCGAGGTGCGTTGCGCAGCCTGCTGGCCGAGCACTTCGGCTTTGACCTGCCGGAGGTCGAGCGCCTTCGTGTTCCGTCGATTCCCGAATGGTCTTAGGGCACTCAAAGACCCAGGTCGCTCAACGACGGGTGATCATCGGGACGGCGACCGAGCGGCCACTGGTATTTGCGTTCGCTCTCCTTGATCGGCAAATCGTTGATGCTGGCGATGCGCACTCGCATCAGGCCCTGCTCGTCGAATTCCCAGTTCTCGTTGCCATAGGAGCGGAACCAATGGCCGCCGTCGTCGTGCCATTCATAGGCGAAGCGCACCGAGATCCGATTGTCCCGGTACGTCCAAACCTCCTTGATCAGCCGGTAATCGAGCTCCCGATTCCACTTGCGGACGAGAAAGGCTTCGATCGCCTCGCGACCCTGAAACATTTCGGCGCGGTTGCGCCAGCGGCTGTCGATCGTGTACGCGAGCGCAACCCGGGCGGGATCGCGCGTATTCCACGCGTCCTCGGCGAGGCGCGCTTTCTGAATCGCGGTCTCGGCGGTGAACGGCGGCAGCGGCGGGCGGCTCATCTCGGGCTCCGGGATGACAGGATCGGTCTTATATTAAGCGCAAAGCCGGGTACGACCGCGTGAGATCGAGCACAAGGAAAGCCGAGTCCCGGTCTGCCGCAAGCTCTGCGGCGAAGTCCTCGAGTCGGGAGCTGCTCGGCGAGCTCCTTCATTCGATCTACGTCAGCCGCAGCCGCTATTTCCGCCCGTCGTTCCGCGCCCCCTGGAGCTGCCGGCTCGACGGGAGCTTCACCGCCTTCCATCTGGTCACGAGCGGCAGGTGCTGGCTGCAAACAAGCAGTCTGCCGAACCCGGTCCAGCTTTCAGCGGGCGACTTCGTCGTTGTGCCGCGCGGAGCCCACCACGTGATCCTCAATCCGCTGGGCACTGAGCCCGTCAATTTCTTTGATGTGGTCAAAGCGCGCAGTCCGACCGGAGGCGGCGTCTTCTCGGCTGGAGGCAGTGGCCTGCTGACGAAGCTGGTGTGCGGCGGGATGCAGTTCGAGAACAGCGCCGCCGACGCGCTGCTGGCCGCGCTTCCTCCGCTGATCCATGTGAAGGGCCGCGACGGCAACGCGCAACCGTGGGTGCGAGCGACGGTTGCGCACCTGCTCGAGGCACTGAAATCCAATGGGCCGGACCGGTCCACCGTATTCGCGCGGCTGGCAGACATCCTGTTTGTCAAGGCGGTTCGCGCCTACCTCGATCAGAACGCCGATCTGACCCGCACCGGCTGGCTGGCGGCGCTGCGCGACCGGCGCATCAGCCGGGCGGTCGGCCTGGTTCACGCCAGACCCGAGCAGGGTTGGACCGTCGCCGCGCTGGCGGACCGCTCCGCCTTGTCCCGGTCCGCATTTTCCGAGCGATTCCTGCGGCTCGTTGGCATGCCACCTCATCGCTATCTGGCGCAGCTGCGATTGAACAAAGCGGCGCAACGATTGCGCCACCACAACGACTCGATCGCCATGGTCGCCGCCTCGGCCGGCTATGGCTCACTCGCATCGTTCTCGAAGGCATTCAAGCGACAACACGGCGTCGGGCCTCGGGCTTTTCGAAAATCCGGACGAAGTGCCAACTGAACGGGCGCCTCGGACAACAAGGCCCGTGATACGCTAAATTGGGCTCGAGGCACTGGATGAGTCCGTCGAAGCGGATTCGTTCATGAGCGAAACCCTGGTCATCGCCCTGCTGGCGATCATCGCAGGACCCGTCCTGGTTTCCTTCGCCATCGAAGCTCTTCGTGGCGCTCCGAAGCCACCCGCCGCTTTACCTTGGGCGCCTGAGCTGACGCCGCAGATCGCGCAAGCCGCCGGGATCCGATTGCGCTACTTGAAGACGGGCGAGGGTCCGCCGCTCGTGCTTTTGCACACGCTGCGCACCCAGCTCGACATCTTCCAGAAGCTCATTCCGGAGCTGCGCAGGACCTTCACGGTCTACGCGGTCGACTACCCAGGACATGGCTGGTCGGACATTCCCGCGACCCAGTACACGCCTGCGTTCTTCGTCGATTGCGTCGGCCGCTTTCTCGAGGACCAGCGCATCGAAAGGGCGACGGTTGCCGGAGTGTCGATCGGGGCCGTGATCGCACTGCTGCTGGCGGCACGCCGGCATCCGGCCATCGACCGCGTCGTTGCGATCAACCCGTACGACTATGCCAGGGGCCTCGGCATCGCTCGAGCCAACCTGGTGGCGCGCGCGATCTTCACGCTGGCCCTGGTGCCGATCCTCGGCGAGACGGTGATGCGCTTGCGCAACCCGCTGCTCGAAAACACGATCCTGAGGGGCGGAGTGTGCGATCCCGCTTCTTTGCCGCAGTCCTTCCTGCGCGAGGGCTACCAGGTGGGTTGTCGGCCAGGCCACTATCGCGCTTTCCTGAGCCTGCTCCGCAACGCCTATCGATGGGATGACGCGCAGTCGGAATACGGAACGGTCTCCGTGCCGGTTCTCCTCGTCTACGGCGACCAGGACTGGTCCCGGCAGCCGGAACGCGATTCGACGTTCCGGAAGATTCCGGGTGCCCGCCGCGAAGTGGTCAACAACGGTGGTCACTTCCTGCCGCTGGACCGCCCGCAGGAATTGCTGCAGCTGATCGAGCAGTTCGCGCGCAGTTGAGCGGGTCCAGTTTCGGCAACGCGCACTCGGGGTGCCCATGGAACTGTCGAGCCACCACATCCACTTCTTCATCAGTTATGTCGTGGCGTTCATCGCCTTCGGCCTGATTGCGAAGTGGTACATCTGGCCGAACATCAAGGACCGCCCCGCCGAAAGCGCGCTGCCCCCGTTTCTGCTGTACGCGTGCCTGCGCGTGAATGGGCTGATGTTCCTGATGCCGGGGCTGGTCTCACCGCAGCTGCCACAGGGATTCGCGGTCCCGACGGCCTATGGCGACTTGACCGCGACCGTTCTGGCGCTCGTCGCGCTCGCGTGCGTTCGCACCCGCAGCGTCGCGGCGGTAACGGTCGTGTGGCTGTTCAATGTGATCGGGCTTCTCGACCTGATCTACGCGAACATCTCGACCTTCACGGAACGTGTCGATCCGGTCGAATTGGGAGCGTCGTACTACCTGGCAGTCCTGAACGTGCCCGCGATGGTGGTCGTGCACTCCATGGTCTTCGCCTACCTGATCAGGGGCCGCGCGGCGACCAGAGCGCGCCAAGCAGCGGGCTACGGAGGGGGTCGATGAAGCGCAGGGTCCTGCAGGTGCTGTTCGGGATCGCGACTTTTCTGATGATCTTCCGGTTTGGCGGCCCCGCGTTGATATTCGGAACGCCGGGCCGGGGCCTTTTGGTAATCGTTGGCTGACCGAGACCGGATCGGCTACGCTGCTTCTGGACGCCGATCTGCGATTTTTTGGCGCGATGATGATTGGAATCGGCGTCGTCTTTGTCTGAGCGATTGCAAAGGTGGAAGCGAGCAGGCCGGTGATCACCATCCTGGCGGGCGCCGTCCTGGTCGGCGCCTTGGCCAGGATCTACGCGCGCGTCACATTCGGCGATCCGGGAACCGCCGGGACGATCCCGGTCGTGATCGAGCTTGTGCTCCCGATCCTTCTATTTGCCCTCCTGAGATTCCCGCGCGAATGACCTGATGGACGCCTGGCGCGTCAAGGTCGGCAGCGACGGGGAGACCTCCGCTGTTTTCGAGGCCGCATCGACGCCGTCGACCGGTGCGGTGTTCGTGTGCGCGCACGGCGCGGGCGGCAGCATGAGCGATAAGGCCATGCTGGCGGTCAGTGCCGAGCTGCGCAATCGGGGTCTGCACATCGTCCGGTTCAATTTTCTGTATCGGGAGAAGCGATCCAGCGCGCCGGATCCGATGCCTCGCTTGAAGCAGTGCACCATTGCGGTCGCAGAGCATGCTCGCGAGGTCTTGCGGCCGGACTTGCTGATTCTCGGCGGCCGCTCGATGGGCGGCCGGGTTGCTTCCATGCTGGCGGCCGATTCGTACCGTTGCGATGGCCTGCTGCTGCTGGCTTATCCACTTCATCCGGCCGGCCAGCCACACAAGCTGCGCGACGCGCATTTGAAGCAGATTGGGGTTCCTGTCCTGTGCTTCAACGGCACGCGCGATGCCCTCTGCCAGCGCGACTTGATGGAGCAGGCCATCCGGGGCTTATCCAAGCGGTGGACGATGCGCTGGTCGGAAGGTGCCGACCACAGCTTCCACGTGCTGAAGTCGTCGGGGCGCAACGATCAGGACGTTCTGGCGGAGCTGGGACAGGCATGCGAAACCTGGGTCGCGAGCGCCCTCAGCGGATGATCTGTATCGTTCGCGATGACGGCTCAGGCTGCATTGGGGACAAATCGTGCTCGAGCTTTTTCACCCGGCGATTCGGGCCTGGTTCGGGTCGGCCTTCGTGGCTCCGACGCCTGCCCAGCTCGAGGCCTGGCCCGCGATCCAGGGCGGACGGCACGCGCTGGTCGCCGCGCCGACCGGCTCGGGCAAGACGCTGGCAGCTTTTCTGGCTGCGATCGACGCCTTGTTGCGGGAGGGCCTGGAGCGCGCGCTTCCCGATGAAACGCGCGTGGTCTACGTCTCGCCGCTGAAAGCCCTGTCGAACGACATTCAGCGCAATCTCGAAGTACCGCTGGCCGGAATCCGCGCCGAGCTCGATCGGCTCGGCCTGCCGGATGTCGAGATCCGGACGCAGGTGCGCACTGGGGATACGCCGCAAAGCGAGCGCGAGCGGATGCGCCGGCGGCCTCCCCACATCATCGTCACCACGCCGGAGTCGCTGTACATCCTGCTGACCAGCCGCGCCGGCCGCAAGATGCTCGCATCGACCCGCACCGTGATCGTCGACGAGATTCACGCGCTGGCGCCGAGCAAGCGCGGCGCCCACCTGGCGCTGTCGCTGGAGCGGCTCGAGGCCTTGTCCGGGCGAGAACCGGTGCGGATCGGGCTGTCGGCCACCCAGAAGCCGGTCGAGGAGGTTGCCCGCTTTTTGGTCGGCGACCGAACCGGCGCCGGCAGCGCTCCGGCCTGCGTGATCGTCGACACCGGGCATACGCGCGCGCGCGACCTCGCGATCGAACTGCCACCGGCGCCGCTCGAAGCCGTGATGTCCGGCGAAGTCTGGCAGCAGATCTACGACCGCCTTGCTCAGCTCGTGCAGGAGCATCGCACCACGCTGGTCTTCGTCAACACGCGGCGCCTGGCCGAACGGGCAGCACGGCACCTGTCCGAGCGCATCGGCGAGCAGTTCGTGACCGCGCACCATGGCAGCCTCGCCCGCGAGCAGCGGCTGGATGCCGAACAGCGGTTGAAGCGCGGCGAGTTGCGCGCGCTGGTCGCGACGGCCTCCCTCGAGCTGGGAATCGACATCGGGGATGTCGATCTGGTGTGTCAGCTGGGGTCGACGCGTTCGATCGCCGCTCTGTTGCAGCGGGTCGGGCGTTCCGGTCACGCGGTCGGCGGCGTGCCGAAGGGGCGCTTGTTTCCCCTGTCGCGCGACGAATTGTGCGAATGCGTGGCGCTGCTGAATGCGGTTCGGCGCGGCGAGCTCGATCGCCTGTCGCTGCCGTCCCAGCCGCTCGACGTGCTGGCGCAGCAGATCGTCGCCGAAGTCGCTTTGCAGGAATGGAGCGAGGAGGAGCTGTTCGCTCGAATACGGCGCGCGACTCCATTCCGAAACCTGACGCGCGAGCAGTTCGGCGAGGTCGTTCGAATGCTGGCGGAAGGCTTTCACACGCGGCGCGGTCGCCGCAGCGCCCACCTGCACCGCGACGCGGTCAACGGCGTGCTGCGCGGGCGACGCGGGGCCGCGCTGGCCGCGGTGACGTCGGGCGGAACGATTCCGGACACTGCCGATTACTCGGTGCTGCTGGAGCCGCAGGCCCAGGTGATCGGAACCATCAACGAGGACTTCGCGATCGAGAGCCTGGCCGGTGACGTCTTCCAACTGGGCAACCATTCGTATCGGATCATGCGCGTGGAGCGCGGCACCGTGCGCGTTGAGGACGCCCACGGTCAGGCGCCCACGATGCCGTTCTGGCTCGGAGAAGCACCGGGTCGCACCACGGAGCTGTCGGAAGCGGTGTCGGATCTGCGCACAACGATGACGGCGCGACTGGCCGCCGGCGGGCGCGCCGAAGCGCTCGCCTGGCTGACCGATACGGTCCGGTTGGCGCCCCCAGCGGCCGAGCAGGTGGTCGATTACCTGGCCGCGGCGCGCGCCGCGCTCGGCGTGCTGCCAACCCTCGGCACGATCGTGCTCGAGCGCTTTTTCGACGAGTCGGGCGGCATGCAACTGGTTGTGCACTCGCCGTTCGGCAGCCGGATCAATCGCGCCTGGGGCCTGGCGCTGCGCAAGCGATTCTGTCGCAAGTTCGATTTCGAGCTGCAGGCGGCAGCCACCGAGGATGCGATCGTCCTTTCGCTCGCGACCGCCCACAGCTTTCCGCTGGCCGACGTGGCGCACTACCTGTCGGCCGCCACGGTACGGCCGCTGCTGGTGCAGGCGCTGCTGGCTGCGCCGATGTTCGGGACGCGATGGCGCTGGAACGCCTCGGTGGCACTGGCACTGTTGCGTTTCCAGGGTGGTCGCAAGGTGCCGCCGCAGCTGCAGCGGATGGCAGCCGAGGACTTGATGGCGACGATTTTCCCCGACCAGGTCGCCTGCGGCGAGAACATCGTGGGCGATCGCGAGATTCCGGATCACCCGCTGGTGCGACAGACGATCGACGATTGCCTGAATGAGGCGATGGATGTGGTCGGCCTCGAGCGCGTGCTGCAGGCAATCGAAGGCGGTCGGATCGAGGTCGTCGCGCGCGACCTGACCGAGCCGTCGCCGCTGGCGCTCGAGATCCTGGCCGCGCGGCCGTACGCTTTTCTGGACGACGCGCCGTTGGAGGAGCGACGCACGCAAGCGGTGCTGGCGCGCCGCTGGATCGACGCCGAGACGGCAGGCGATCTGGGGCGGCTCGATCTGGACGCGATCCGGCGCGTGCGCGAGGAGGTGTGGCCGGAGGCCCGCAACGCGGACGAACTTCACGATGCCTTGCTGAGCCTGGCCTTCCTGACCGTCGCGGAGATCGATGCGCAACCGACCTGGCGCCCGTTGATCGATGAGCTTGCGGCGGCGCGCCGCGTCACCTGCGTGCGACTTGGGGCGGCTGGAGTTTTCGTCGCCGCCGAGCGTCTGGTCGAATTCGAAGCCGTTTTTCCGGGCGCGCAGCGGGTGCCGTCCATCGCGGCGCCGGCCGAATACCACAAGCCGTGGACGCGCGAGACCGCGCTGGTCGAAATCGTGCGCGATCGCTTGCAGGGACTCGGCCCGGTCAGCACCGGTGAGGTGGCCGGATCGCTCGAGGTGGGCGACTCGGCCGTCGAGGCTGCGCTGGTGGAGCTCGAGTCGGAGGGCTCGGTGATGCGGGGCAGCTTCACGCCGGGGCAATCGCACACGGAATGGTGCGAACGGCGCCTGCTGGCTCGTATCCATCGCTACACGGTGAACCGCTTGCGTCAGGAAATCGAGCCGGTCGAAGCACGCGACTTTATCCGTTTCCTTTTCGAGTGGCAGCGGGTGGCGCCCGAAGCGCGGGTCGAAGGTGCCGACGCGGTGGCCAACATCGTGGCCCAGCTCGAAGGCTTCGAAGCGCCTGCTGCCGCGTGGGAGACCGAGATACTGCCGGCGCGAGTCAATGAGTACGACCCGGTGTGGCTCGACGAGCTGAGCCGGTCGGGCCGCGTGGTTTGGACCCGGATCGCTCCGCTGCACGCCAGCGGCGAGCGCGCACCGAGCCCGGTCCGCACCACGCCGATCGCTCTGGCGTCGCGGCGCAACCTGCCCATCTGGGCGGCACTGGCCCGCGATGGCAATGGCGGGCCGCTCACCTCCCGCGCGCAACGGGTGGTCGACTTCATCGGCACGCACGGCGCTTCCTTTTTCGAGGAGATCGTCGACGGCACCGCGTTGCTGCGGACGCAGGTCGAGGACGCGCTGGGCGAGCTGGTGGCGCAGGGACTGGTCAACGCGGATGGTTTCGGCGGACTGCGCGCGCTGCTGGTGCCATCGGAGCGGCGGCGCAGCCTCGATGGGAACGGTGCCGATCGAGGCCGTCGAATGCGCCGCACGGCGCTGTTCGGCATCGAGGACGCCGGGCGCTGGGCGCTGGCGCGTCGCAAGCGGCTCGGCGGCGAGTCAAGCAGCGGCGTCGAGGATCGCGAAGTGGTCGAGCACGTCGCGCGCACGCTGTTGCGCCGCTACGGAGTGGTGTTCTGGCGCCTGGTCGCGCGCGAGGCCGACTGGCTGCCACCCTGGAGAGATCTGCTGAGGATCTACCGGCGGCTGGAAGCGCGCGGCGAAATTCGCGGTGGGCGCTTCGTGGCCGGCGTTAGCGGTGAGCAGTTCGCGGCGCCGGAAGCGATCGGGTTGTTGCGCGATGTGCGGCGGCGCGAAAAAACAGGCGCTCTGGTCAGCCTGAGCGGCGCCGATCCGTTGAATCTGGTCGGTATCCTGACACCCGGCCCGCGGCTGGCAGCACTGACCGGCCATCGTGTTCTGTACCGCGACGGCGTGCCGATCGCGACGCACGTGGGCGGCGAGGTCCGGTTTCTCGAAACGATGGATGCACAAACGCAATGGTCTGCGCGCGCGACTCTGCTGCGTCGCCAGGTACCGGTGACGCTGCAGTTCCTTGCGTAGCGTGCATCGTTGGATCTGCGCAGGCGCGCAATCGTATTCTAATCGTCAAAACGCCCTCACTGCTCGTCAATCAGGGCTATGAACTCTCGCGCCGCGTTCGTCACTTGACCCCACTTCGGATCACCAAGAATCCGTTCGCGCTCAATGGACGTAAGGGGTGTAGGCGACAATTGGTCTATGTAGGCGGCAAAGTGATCGCGGAATCGAACAAGCGCATCAAACTGCTCGGAGCGTAGCCTCCCCAGAAGCGCTCCGGCCGTAATGAATCCGTTAAGGTCATAGTCATCGAAGACGTGGGCCACTTCCTCTGCAAACGAGGAGATGGAGCTTGGATCCGTACCAGACCACAGGCGCTCCAGCTCCTCGACATCAGCAATTGTTCGAATCTCGTCGATGAGTTCGCGACGCCAAATGCGATGGTCTCTCATGTCTCATTCCCCTAACCTATTCCGCAGCGCCCCCACCACCACCTCCACCAGGAAACACATAGTCTTTCACTGGAATATGGGTGTCGGGACTGTTCCGCCCATCTTTTCCTTCTACGCGATTGCCGCTCGTATCAAGCCATTGGTTCCCGTTTCGCACGTCGCGAACGTACGGCTCGCGCTGAGCGGGATTCGAGCTATTCGGATCGCCCGGCATAACTCGAACGCGATCGCCATTATTGTCCGGGTTGACCCATTGCCGCCCACTGTCCCCCTTGGTCGGCATTTCAACCCAATGATCAGGGATACCGGCTGGTTTGGGTAACGCACTTGCACCTCCGGCAGTGGTTCCGGCCCCAGTTGAAGGGGGAGGTTGGCCTTGCTCCGCGTTCATATCTCCTCGCAGCGCTTCGCGAAGCCTTGAGCCAATCGAATCACCAAACTGCTCTAACCATTGCTTCTGCTCGTCGTAATGCGCGATCTCCCAGACCACAATGCCAGTCACGATGACGGCGCCGAGTCCGAGTACCAGGGCGCCGGCCCGTCCGTCGGGGTCTCGATACTTGTACGGATTATTGTTGCCATAGCAATATCGATTAAAGCTATCGATGTTGCTTTCATCGAACCCTTTCGGATCAGTCCCTGTAAATCGGCCGACTACCGGATCGTAGTAGCGCGCCCCGAAGTAGGACAGCCCGGACTCCGGGTCGGCAGCCTGGCCGTGGAAGAACTGCCGATTGCCAGAGGCAGCGTCGGCGTTGTTGTCGCGCAATCCAAACGGCTGGTAGTTCTCGCGCCATAGGATGAGCGAACCAGTGCTGTCTGTCGCCGCCAGCGGGCTGCCGGCCACATCCGTGTGAAGGTAGGTGACCGTGACTGAGCCGGCGGTCGTTCCGCCGGAGACGACCTGGACCACGATCGGCGCTGACGTGGCGGTGTTCCCACCCGTGTCGCTGGCAGTCGCGGTCAGCGTGTAGTAGCCCGGCGCCACGTTGGCCCAGGTCAGCGCATACGGAGGTGTCGTGGCGGTCCCGATCAGGTTGGAGCCGTCGTAGTAGGCGACCTGGCTGATCGCATATTCGGGCGACAGCAGCGTGGCGGCGCTAGCCGCCAGTTGGATGCTGGAGGAGGCGACGAAGGCCGAGTTGTTCGCGGGCGAGCTGATCGAGACGGCGACGTCCGCCTGGATGGTGATCGGCACCGCGGGCGAAGTGGTCGAGTTGCCGTTCGCGTCCACCGCCACGGCAGTGAGCTGATAGCTTCCAGGGGTCGTTATCGAGGCATACACCGGGGTCGATGGCGAGCCGGCGGTCAGAAGGGTCGAGCCTTGGTAATAATTGATCTGCGTGATTGGAGCGGAACCGGCTTGTGCCTCAGCTCGCAAGACGAACGCGCCTTTTGCCCCGAAGACTGCTCCAGAGGCGGGGCTCACCAGTTGCACGGTCGGCCCAACCGTTCCCGCGATCGCATTGACCGTTACGGCTGCCGTCGTCTGGCTCGTTCCGTCTGGACCCAGGATGGTGGCCGTATAGGCGTGCGAGCCGGCTGACGTGGCGATCTGAAACGGATAGGAGCCTGTCGAACTGACGATCGTCTTCGATTGAAGAGCTGTGCTGCCCTCGTACAAGGTGAAGGTGTAGGTTCCGAATACCGTTGGGCCAGCCTGGGCGGTCAGCGTGAAGCCGCCAGCTGCAACGGTTTGTCCCGACGACGCGTCGGCCCAGAACGCCCCGCTTGCCGTCGAGAACATCGGAAGCGCCGGTATCGTGCCGTTGCATAGGCTTGCCGCGGTGCTGGTGAAATAGCCGGGGCTGTATGGCCAACCCCAGTCATAGAGTTTTCCGTCGGAGCCCATCGCGCCGAGCGCCCCAAAACCCCCAAGGCCGGTGCCGCCGTTGGCAAGCGCCGTCGTCGCGAAGCCGGGAGTGGCGCTCGGAATCGGCTCCGTGATGACTATCGGGGAAAGAGCGTTCGCAGTCGTTCCATCGAGCTGGCCGTACGTGCTGGATCCCCAGCCATAAAGCTTGCCATCGGAGCCTCGGGCAAGACTGTCGAGGCTGCCGGCCGCTGCAGAGACAACGCTGACTCCCGACGGCAACGCAATCTTGACTGGCGTCGACCGATTGACGGTCGTGCCGTCGCCCAGGTCTCCCGAGCCGTTGTCGCCGAACGCATACAGGTTGCCGTCCGTACCAACCACCATCGCGTAGCCGGCCGAAAACCCCGAGCCCGCAGACACGGACACGGCGCTGACGCCCGCGGGCAGCTGCACAACCACCGGGGTCGGACTGTTGGTCGTCGTTCCGTTGCCAAGCTGTCCGACCGAGTTCGAACCCCATGCGTAGAGAATCCCATCGGACCCGATTGCGTAGCTCACAGACTCGCCGGCAGTGATCCCGATCGCGCTGGCGCCGCCCGGCAGGGCCACGGGAGTCGGTGGCGATGCGAGTCCTGGTCCTGTGCCAACCTCGCCGTACGTGTTGTCGCCCCAGCCGTAGAGGTTGCCGTCCGTACCGATTGCCAGCGTGTGGCCGACACCCGCCGACACAGCAGCCGCACCAACGCCAGGGTTCAGACTCACCGCACGCGGGCCGAACAGAAGCCCGCTCTGGTAATTGGCCGCACCGTCGCCGAGCTGCCCCGCGTCGTCGCTCCCCCAGGCGTACACATTGCCGTCGGACCCTAGAACGTCGGCAAACGCATACCCGATCGAAACGGACGCTGCCGTAACTCCCGCGGGCAGATTAATGGCATGCCAGCCGGATAACGACGCCGGGCTTCCGCTGCCGACCAGACCGTAGCTGTTGTCGCCGCAGGCGTAGGCCGAGTTGCCAAGACCCACGACGAGCAGGTCACCAGCCACCGTCGTAAAGCTTCCCCCGAATGCCAGCCACTTCGGCGAGCCGACGTCCGTGACGGTTACTGTCTGCCGCGCGGTCCACGATGCACCGAGGCTGTCCGTGGCTTTGGCGATGATGACGTGGGCGCCCGGTATCGGGTCGTTCCAGGTGAGCGAGTAGGTACTGCCGGCGCCGCTGCCCGACCCGATCAAAGTCTGACCGTCAAAAAACTGCACTTGGGCAAGCGTGCCCTGCTGGGCGGTCGCTGTCGCAATCAGCACCGGCGACGTATGCGCGAGGATGGTCTGGCCTTTTGCGGGCGCAACCAGTGTCACGGTCGGGACGTTGGGCGGCGCGACCAGGTCGATCGCAACCGGTGCACTGCTGGCCGTGTCGTAATAGTTGTCGGTCGCCACTGCGGTGATGTTGTGGGTGCCGAGCGGCGTCGAGTTCGAAGGCGTCCAGCTATATGACAACGTGACGGGCGATTGGCCGCCGCCGCTTACAGTGCCCAGAAACTTCGTGCCGTCGAAGAACGACACTTCATAGATGCCAATGCTGCCGGCTCCGCTCGCGTTGGCGGTGATCGTGATCGCCGATCCGACCTGTAAATTCGCGTTCGCCGCAGGAGCTGAGATCGACACGGCCGGCGGACCGGTAACCATCAGCGTGAACGGCGATGAGGTTGTTTGCGTGCCGTAGTTGTCGGTCGCAATGGCCGTCAGGCTATAGATCCCCGCGGTTACATTCGTCCAACTGAAGGAGTAGGGGGAGGTCGTCAGAACGCCGCTGAGGGGCGCCGTGCCCAGGAAGTACTGCACGGTGACGGCCTCGCCGGCGATATTCGGCGTGGCGCTGGCCGTTACCGTGAAGCTTGCGGGTGCTGGTGTGCTTGACCCATTGTTCGGCGTTATAAGGTACACAGTCGGCGCAATGTCCGCCGTGATCTTCGCGGTGATCGCGCTGCTGGTCTTGGCACCCCCCAGAGTTGCGGTCGCCTTGACCGTGATGCTGTGGCTGGCTACGGTGGCAGCGCTCGTGTGCCAGTTGTAGGTATACGCGCTCCCGCTGGCGGTGCCGCTTCCCAGCAGCGTGGAGCCGTCGTAGAACTGCACGCTCGCGATCGTGTCGCCGGTCACCGTGGCAGTGGCCGTGAGCGCGACCGTGGCGCCTTGCGTGAAACTGGAATTCGTAGCGGGCGCAGTGATCGAGACGGTCGGCGTCGGTGTCGACGTGATATTGACGGTGATCGCGCTGCTGGTCGCTGTGCCGCCCAAGCTCCCGGCGGCCTTCGCGGTAATGCTGTGGGCCGCCACGGAGGCGCTGCTCGTGTTCCAGCTATACGTATAAGTGCTACCACTCGCAGTGCCGCTACCGAGCAGCGTGGATCCGTCGTAGAACTGCACAGTGCTGATCGTGTCACCGGTGATGGTCGCGGTCGCTGCCAGCGAAACGGTCGAGCCTTTGCCGTAGCTCGAATTGTTGACTGGCGCTGTGATCGATACGGTCGGGTTCGGCGGCGCCGTAATCTTGACCGTAGCGGCGCTGCTGGTCGCAGTGCCGCTCAAGCTGGCCGCAGCCTTGGCGGTGATGCTATGGCTGGCAACGGTTGCGCTGCCGGTGTTCCAAACGTACGTGTAGGTGCTGCCGCTCGCTGTGCCACTTCCCAGGAGCGTTGAGCCATCGTAGAACTGGACACTCGCGATCGTGTCACCCGTGACGGTGGCGGTCGCGGTCAGACTGACGCTCGCTCCCTTCGCGTAGCTCGAGTTGGTGGCAGGTGCAGTTATCGAGACTGAGGGTGTCGGTGGCGCCGTGATGCTGACCGTCGCTGCGCTGCTGGTCTTGGAGCCTCCGAGTTTGCCCGTGGCCTTGGCTGTAAGGCTGTGGCTTGCGATGGTCGTGCCGCTCGTGGTCCAGTTGTACATGTACGTGCTGCCGCTCGCCGTGCCGCTTCCCAGAAGCGTTGCCCCGTCATAGAACTGCACGCTCGAGATCGTGTCGCCGCTCACCGTCGCCGTAGCGCTCAAGGTGACCGTTGCACCCTTCACGTAGCTCGAGTTGTTGCTGGGGGCCGTGATCGATACGGCTGGTGTCGGGGCCGTCACCGTCACCGATACCGCCGACGAGGTCCCGATAGCCCCTTTGCTGTCGGTCGCTTTGGCCGTCAAGCTGTAGGTGCCCGCCAGGACGTTCGTCCACGAATACGAGTAGGGCGACGTGTTAAGGGCCGATCCGATTGCGGTGCCGTTGGCGTAGTACTGGACTGACTTGATCGTGGTGCCGCTTGAAGGCGTCGCTTTAGCGGTCAGGCTAAACGTGGCAGGAGCGCCAGCCGACGCTCCATTGCTTGGAGTCAAGATACTGACGGTCGGCGCGGCCTGTGTGTTTCCGGCAGCAGCCAGTCCCATGACGGCCAAGACCAGCCATAGCGCCCGCGCCAGTTTCATCCCGATTTCACCCCGCATCGCCGTTCTCCCCAACCGATTTGCCACGAGTTGTTTGAAAGGCGCGGGCGATCTCACTTTCGCGATGGCGTCCATGTCAATGCACCGACAGAGGCACGAACGCGGTGCCGTTGACGCCAGAGGAATTGGGCAAGCTGGCCACCACTGACGAGACGTCGTACCAGGTACCGGGTGTCGCCGTGGTGGCCTGAATCTGAATAGAAGACTGCGCAGAAGCCGCCAGCGCGCCGATTGAGCAGGTGACGGTCCCCGAGGCGTTACTGCATCCTGGAGAGGCGGAGACATAAGTGACCTGGGGTGGCAGAACGTTGACGACAGACACCCCGGAGGCGTCCTGCGTTCCATTGTTCGAGACGTTCACCGTGTACGTTACGGATCCGCCCGCGACGACGCTCGTCGGATTGGCCGAGCCCGCAACGGTCAGATTCACGCTTGCCGTCGGCGTGCCGCCAGTGGACTCGTCCGCTTGGCGCACTGCGATTTGCCGACCGCCGAAGTAGATGTACTCCTTGAGCACCTGCCCGGGCGTGAACTCCGACAGTAAATTGCCCGAGCTCGCGTACGCGAAGTAGGTCGGATTTCCACCAACCGGCGTCGACGACACGCGTAATCCCTGTCCGTCGTATTGATAGTCGACTTCCTTGCTGGTACCGCAGTTCGAGCAGGTGAGGTTCGAAGCGTCGTTGTACGCGAGGGTGCTTTGTCCGTTGCCGGTAATGTTGCCGTACGTGTCGTAGGAATACGAATGCAGCGTGCTGAGTGTGTTGATCTGGTTTCCGATCATGCTGCTCAGGCCACTCAGGCGGTTCTGCGAGTCATAACCATAAAAGTATTCAACCGAATAGATATTCGTCTGAATCTTTTCGGTGATGTTGCCCGTACCGTCGTACGCGTATTGAATCGTGCCCCATGGTGAACCCTGAACCGAGCCAACCCGCTGCAGCGCGTCGTAGCTAATCGTCCGGTTCTGCGCTGGGTCGATCGCGTCGGTAATGGACGACAAGTTGCCCGCGTTGTCGTACTCGTACTGGGAATTGAGCACCGGGTTGACGCCGTTGGTGACCACCATGCTGTCGGGCCACAGGCGGGCATTCTGCGTGTAGGTCGTGTGCATCCCGTTGGCGGTCGCGTAGGATTCGATCATGCCGTTCGAAAAATACGAAACGCTGCCGCTTTCCGTGAACGGGTACGCCATGGTTGGACGATTGAAGTTGTCCGGGTAGTACGACACCACCTGACCCGAGCCGTAGGTGATCGTACTCAGCGCATCGTTGGCGTTGTACGAATACCCCGTGGTAAATGTCTGATTGGCGCCAGGCAGTGTCAGCGTCTCACTCGTCAGATTCTTGTTCGCGTCGTACACGAAGGAGCGCTGCGCTGTGCCGTTGTCGATCGTCTCGATCTTGTTGTCCAGGTAGTAGGTACGCGAGACGCTGGGCGTACCGGTCGGAAAATTCGTGTTCGTCAGCCGGTTCAGGCCGTCGTATACGAACGTGGTGATACCGCTCGCGCCCACCTGGCGCGATGTCATGTTGCCGATCGCATCGCGCCCGTATGTGGTGGTCCCGGTTTCCGGGTCGACGCTTGACGTCAGAAAGAAGCTCGGGCTGTAGCTGTAGCTTCGCGTCTGGCCACCCTGCAACACGCTGGCGATCTGGCCCAGTCCGTTGCGTGTGATCGTCGTATTGGCTTCGGCGTAAGGGGGGCGGATGCCGATCAAGTCAAGTCGGTCCGGGTCGCCGTATCCCCGGTACAGGTATTCGCTTGTAAATGCCAATTCGTCCGTCACGACCTTTGCGACCCCGCCGTATGAGGTCGTGCGGCTCGCCAGGCAGCCCGCCGGAGGCGGTGCGTTGCATGCAAACCAGCGAGCGGTCTCGCGGCCGATTTGGTCGTAGACGTACTCGGTGCCCACGGTGCTGTTGGGGTCCGACTCGAACGTCATCCGCCCGAGCGCATCGAAGAAATACGTGCGAGTGATGCTGTCGGTCGTCGCGGTGTCGAGCGCAACGACCGAGCTCTTGCGGCCGAAGCCGTCGTAGTTTGTTGTCTCAGTGAACGCGCCGCGTCTTACCGTTCGACTGTTGGAGGTCCAGGCGACGGTTACCGGGTTGCCGATCGGATGAGTGATCTTGATCAAACGGTTCAGACCGTCGTATTGGTAGCCGGTCACCGCACCAGCGCCGTCCGTCTGTGACGTCACGTTGCCGAAGTTGTCGACGACGCGGCTGATCGTCTCGTAGCTTGTGACCGGACCCGGCGGTGCCTGAAGGGGATACTGCTCGGCTTGCGGAATCCCGAGTTGGTAGTTGGAGTACAGGATCGTGTTTCCGAGAGCATCCGTCTTGGTCTGGATGTCGCCCGTCGGGAAGTAGGTCCAGCTCGTTGTTACCCCGTAGCGGTTCTCGGACAGCACGTTTGCGTTCGCATCGAAGCTGCGTTGGATCTGACCGAGGGCAACTCCATCAACAACTGCCGCCTCCGTGGCCTTTGCGTGCAGCACCCACTTCACGGGGTCGACGTAGTACGTGAATGTCGTCGTCCGAGTCGTACCCCCAGGATTGGCGCCCGCGACCGCGCCGGCGACGGTGAGTTGTGCGCCGGTTTCCGACACTGTTCCAGGATTGCCGTATTGGTCATAGTTCGAGTACGCGGTCGCAAAACTCTGTCCGTCGCGATAGAGATTCTGCGTCTGCAGGATCGGGGTGGCGATGTCCTCCTGGTACACGCCTCCTGGGTAGGTAGTCTGCTGCGCTTTCGTGATTAGCATCGGCTCGTTCCAAACGCCTTCCGCGTCAGGTCCAGCCACTCGCCCCAGGCTCTCTCCAATTGCATAGGCGTACCCGACGGTCGTCAAATTGTTCCCGTAGGCCGACATGTATCCGAAATGGCACAGGTACTGGGTTCCTTCTGGACCCGTTATCGTCGTTAGATCGAAATACGGCGATGTTGTCGAGGCGCACGTGCCCTGGGCGTTGGGTGGATACGCGGTGCTTGACGGCGTATAGGTGAAGGTCCAACCCGATCCGACCGGCATTCCGCTGCCCGAAGCGGTCTTGGTTGAGATCACATGCGAAGCCGGCGTCTGGATCGGATAAAACGTCTGCAGCGCGTATGTATAGCTGTAGGTGCCGCCAGTCGGGTAGGTCACACTGCTGATCGAACCTTGTCCCGCAATGGGACTGGCGAAATTGAACGCCTCGTTGTAGGTGTACTTCCAGGTCGTTCCGTCCGGACGCGTGACCGTGTCTAGGAAGACGTAACCCGGAATCGCGGCAACCGGGTGCACGTGGTACTGCACTGTCCTCGTGCCATCGGTCACACCGGTGGGGTTTCCACCCGCATCATAGGTAAACGTGACCTTGCGGCCATCGGGCGCAGAAACCGTGCTAATCGAGAAGTAAGGACCAAAATTGCCGTAGGTCAGGTTCAGCGTGTTGCCGTTCCGATCAACGATGGACGACGGGTACAACGACGCCTGGGACTGCTGCGTGGTACCGGACCCGGCTGTAATCGTCGGCCCAGCCACGTCCATGTTGTACTGCGTCCCGTCCGGCGTGAAGACTGTCAGCCCGGTTCCGCTCGGGGAGCACTGGGTTTTGTACAAATCCTTGGTGACAAAGAGCCCGGTCTTGGTAGCCAGGTCCGAGGCGCTGAAGAGCGTGGAGTCTGCCGCAAACAGCTGGTGCCGAGATCCGTCCGGCATCTCGATGACGCCAACGGTTGGACTCCCCGCCGGAACGCACTGACCCGTCGTGAGACCAATGATGCGGCCGAAATTGACCGTCCAGCCCACGCCAAAGGGTGCAGCATCGCGCACAAACGCGTCCAGGCTCGAGTACGAGCGCTGGACTTTGATGTCCATTCCACCGTTGCCTGGTAGAAATAAATCGACCAGGTGAAACTGCAGCTTGCCGGTGAAGGGGTCGACATGCTCGCCCGCGTTCTGATTGATGTAGTTTCGGTTTGGGGAAATGCCCGGGTCCTGGTAGTAGTCCGGGATCGGGTTCAGATCGACCTGAGCGAATAGCCCGGTCGCGAAGCAGGCAGCCAGTAACGAGACTGCAAGGCGCCGAAGATCAAAAATGGCTTGTTTCATATGAAGCGTCTCGCAGCAGGCTGTCCACGAAGAATCGAGCGTGCGCGTACGATTGATGCGCAACACCCACCGAATACGTGCTCCCCAAGTCGGTTGTAGTAGAGACGAAATGGCACGCGACAAACAGAGGTCAGGACGTACCCCTCCCCGGAAGAACAGAGGTCAAGACTTATCGGTCCTCAGGGAGCGCTGACATAGCTCGAGCAGCCCGGATTTCGAAGGCCGGTCGGATTCTTAAAGAACTGACCTATTCCGGTACTTCGGCCCGTCGCAAAGCTACCGCCCGACGTCTGCTGGTCACCGGTCGGTCGCAGCGAGCTGCGCGGAGACTATGGATGCGTCAAAATTCCTGTTTTGACGCTTACTGTGTCAGGGCGAGGCTGGTAACTCGCCAGTCGAAGTCATTTGGTAGAAGAGGATCCAAGGACTCTCGGTTTTGGTCGGTATGACAAACGACTCACACTCTGACACGGCCTCGCCAAACGACGAGTTGTCGGCGATCGAGCAGCGCATCGCGCAGTTGCGCGCTGAACCTGCAGACGAACCCAATGGGATGGGACGGGCGAGCTTACTGATCGATGAGCTTGCGAAAATGCCGGCTCACCCGGACACCGCCAGACAGATAGGGGCTCTGCGCGAAATCGGGCGCTACGTTTCGGTCCGTGGTGGGGGTGCAGCAATCAAAGTGCGGGCAGCCGACGTCGCGGTCGCGAAAGCGCGAGAGACTGATGACAGAGCTCTGTTGGGGCTCGCACGTCTCCTGCAGGGGGCCGCACTGGTGTTAGCCGGACAGTATTCGCCCGGGTCTGAAGCGCTCGCCGAAGCACTCGCGTTGACGATTGAGACTGGTCCGCAGCATGTTGTCGAGATGGCGCTGGTCAATATCGCGGCGCTCTTCGCCTTTGGCTTCGAATTTCGTAAAGCGATTGGCATGTGGGAGGCGCTACTGGCGAGATCGCCTCCAACAGACAGTGCCGGGTGGGGCGACCGTGTGAACGCGCTGACGAATCTTGCCGACACCAGAACTCGACTCGCGCTCCAAGAAGAATCCGCACAGATCAAGGAGATCTTGCTGAATCGCGCATTGGTCGATGTAATGCGCTGCAAACAGATCCTCAAAGAGCAGGAAGTGCCGTGGTACATAAGGATGCAGAACTGGAGGTTCGAGAACAACCACGCCCGCGTTCTGTTCGCTATGGGGCGAACGGTCGAGGCACTCCAGCAGGCTCGGATTGTGCGTGAAATGGCTCGATCGGTCGGGTCTCAAGAAGGTCGAGCCAGTGGAACTGTGCTGCTGGCCGCGTGCGAGATGTCGCTGGGCAGGGTTCAGTCCGGTAAGGCGAGGCTGGAAACCGTCCTGCAGCAGCTTCGGGCCGAGGCTTGGGGCAATCAAACGAGTGCGTTAAACGACATCTATGAAATCGCTGCCGTGGCTTTCGACGATGTCGGTGAGTCGGATAAGGGGCGGCAACTGCTGGAGGAACTGAGCCGCCTGGGTGGCCGGAGTCGCATGACGGAGATCCTGGCGGGACAGGAGTTACACCTACGGCGGCTGGGAGTTTCAGTAGTGTCCGGCATCGAGGTCGACCTGTCGGGCGGGCTGAACGCCAGCCTGACGCGTCGGGCGGAACAGCGCACAGCGGCTGCGACGCTGGCAACTGCGGGAGACGATCCGGAGGCCTACCGACGTTGGCTTGAGCTGAGTGTGGAGCCGCTGCAGCGCGAGACGATCATCGCGGAATCGGCGGACGACCCGTCTGGAGAGCACTGTTTCCGCGTCGGGAAGTTGGCTTCGCTGCTGGCGGAAGCCGTTGGTGTGGATGCACGAGGATGCACAGCCATCGAAGTCGCAGGCCGCTTGCACGATATCGGCAAAACGACACTGCCCGGGCCAATCCTGCTGCGGCGGGGACAGTGGCGTGCGGCAGAGTTGCGGGCGATGCACTTGCACGCGTCGGCTGGAGCGGAGATTCTGCATCGGTGCAAGCTGCCGGGACTGACGGCCGCAGAGCAGGTCGCGCGCCATCATCATGAGCGCTGGGATGGCGAGGGGTATCCCGATCGCCTGGCGGGGCGGGCCATTCCCCTGGTGGCGCGCATCGTCTCAATTGCGGATGCGTTCGATGCGATGACGCATCCGCGCAGCTACCGGGAGGCGATGTCGGTCGATGGAGCGCTGGCTCAGCTAACCATGCTGGCCGAGGCTCAGTTCGATCCGGAGTTGTGTCGCCATTTCGTGCCGATGGTGCAACAGTTGCGGCAACGGCACCCCGATCTGGATGCTTTCCTGGGTGAGCGTGCGAAGGACGAGGCTTTCGCGCGGGCGCGACGGTCGCTCGCCCAGAGTGTCGGCATCTGGCGCGAGAAGCAAAGCGCTGTGGCGCAGGTCGTTCAGTAAACCACTTTCGCGAGCGCTCCGGGATCGCCGGCGCTCGCCACCCTTGCTAGGAAGGTGTGGACCCTCGGTTGGTTGGGGGAGGGGTCAGTCTTGACCGCTATGCGTCGCGTACAGCCGCGGGTACTTTGGCGGTGTGGTGAGTACGAAGCAGCGGCCAATTCGATGGCTCACCTGTCAACCGAACAGTGGCCGAATCTTTCTCGCGGGGGCAGTCATGGAGTACAACGTCAGCGAAGTCCGCCTTGAAGATGCGGAGAACGGCACAGGGAGTCAGGAACTGATCGAGCTGTCCACGGAAGCATTGAGTCAGATCGGCGGTGGAGGTGTTGTACTGAATGAGTAATTGGACGAAAAAGGTCGTCAGTACAGCTGGGCAGGTACTTGGGCGGTAAGGGGTAGGTGGAAGAGGCCCGCGTCGCGGGCCTTTTTTCTGGCGGCGACGTTCCCCTTGTGACGTGCCACTTTCGCGAGCGATCCCGGCGCTCAGTTTCGGATCAGGCCAAGTTGGCGCGCCCGGGCAAGTGCCTGGGCCTTGGTGCTGGCTCCGAGTTTCTTCCTTATCCTCTGAATCGTTCGAAGAGTGGCGCGCTCGGTGAGCTTCAGATTCCTCGCGACATGCTTGAAGGAGCCCGGGGTCTCGGGTGAGGCCATGAATTTCAGGACTTCGAGCTCGAGCGCAGTCAGGCTCAGCGCCATTTCCGGATCGCGTTTCGGAAGCGGTGGGAAGGAACGCTGCCCAGCGAGCACGGCGCGGAATTGTTCGCTGGTGGCCGGACTCGATTTCAGGATGAATCCTCTAACACCTCGCTCGTGAACACAAATCAACAACTCGCGGTCCTCCTCTCCGCTGAAGGCGACGATGCGGTCGACGGGAAAGACGGCAGAGACTTCCTGGATCGCTCCCATGCCCTTGGCATCAGGAAGCATCAAGTCCAGTACGATCAGATCCGGGATCGTGCCCGATGCAAGGGCTTCGAGCGTCGTGCGCAGGTCATCTCGTTCGAAGACGGTCAACTCCGGCCGGATCCGGACAAGCTCGTCGGCGACCGCGCGCCGGACCAGTGGATGGTCCTCGACGATCATCACCAGCATGGCGACGTTAGTTCGCTGCAGACAGGTCGCACTCTCAACCCGCTCTGATCTGCGCGGAGGTCAGGCAGGCATCGAAACGCTGACCGAAGGAGCGATCGTCATTTGACGTCAAAGCGGCGACGATCGAGCTCAAGTGAATGGCTGAAAACGGTTTGGCGATGATGGGCATCCATCGGGTGAGCGCCGACATATCGTGCTGCCATTGCGCACTGGTGAGCAGAATGGCCGCCGGCGGCTGATTCTGGTAGCGCTCCAGCAAGGTTGTCCACACATCGACGACGGTCCCCCCTTCCAGGAAGAAGTCGAGCAGGATCAGGTCGGGGCGTTTCCCGCAAGAGAGCCACTCCTCGACCATTGCAATGAATCTGCCTTGCTCGTTCTGGGCCCGGACAACGGCCCCCAACTCGGCGAAGGAAGTCTCAAGCAGTCGTGTCGCCTGATGGTCGTCGTCCAGCACCGCAATGAGTTTTCCTTTCAGAGGCTTCTCTTCGCGCGCACAGAGCTCCCCGACAGGGCGTACCGCCTCGACGCTTTCGTACCGCGCCTCGGCAGGAAGTATGACTTCGACGACGAAGCCGTTCCGAACCAGGCTTGCAGAAATCTCTATCCGACCGCCCAAATCTTCTGTCAGGCGCCGGATCGTGTACAGCCCGATTCCGTAGGACGCCTGCTTCAGGTCGTAAACGACTTGAGATGGAAGCGCGGACTGCTGGGAGGAGCCGACAAGAATGCGGCGGTGATGGGGAGTCGGTCCGACGCCGGAATCAGCGACGACGAAAACGATCGAATCCTCGCGTTTGCGTGCGCCAATGACGATTCTGGAGCCTGCGGAATGCTGGATGGCGTTGCGAACCAGATTCTCCAGGATGCGGTGCACCGGGTACTTATGAGCGACCATCGATAGTTTCGAGGGCAAAACGGAGAGACGCTTGCCCTTGTCCTGAGCCGTCTGTCGATACAGTGCCCGCAGCGGCGCAAGAATGGTTTCGACGGGCACCCTTGCCATCGGGGGCGGGGTGCCATCATGAAAGAAAACCCCATGCTTCAGTCCCCAGCCCGCCTCGCCGATCCGAAGATTCATCATTTCGGCGGCCGCGTTCATCCGGGTCAGATCGTACCTGACGCCGTTGCGGGAAAGGGTCCGTGCGATTTCCTGAGCCTCCGCGAGCATCACGCTGAATGGTCCGCGCAGATCGTGCGCCAGCATGCTGAAATAAGCCGCTTCGGCGCGTGCATCCAGATCGACGCTGCTTTGCGCTGGATCTTCCTCGAGCTCCACGTCATCTTCGGGAAGAGTGCCCACTCCTCCTTGCTGATCCAATTCCGGCACTAGGGCCTGCGCATCGGTGCCTTGCGGCGCCCAGCGCGCAACGTCGTGACCGACCGCACCGGGCAATGCCTGATCCGACGACGCTGGCATGGCGGATCTGTCGCGAACGATCATGGTGATTGGGAGGAATGGACTTAGCTCTCCTGTCAGTGTGCCCGTCCGGCCAGACCGGGGTCAAGTGACGGGGAGGGGTCAATCTTGACCTCTGTTTGTCGCGCGTGGCCTTGGGTACCGTGACGGTACGGTGAGCTCGAAGCAGTGGCCAGTTCGATAGCTCCCCGTCGTCTGTGACCGCCAGCCTTCGTGCCTCTATCCGCTAACCCGATCGGAGGCCTTCGGGAATGTTCGCGCTCCAAATTCAGGGGTTTTCCTGGCTTTAAGACAGAGCCGACACGCTAGCCTGACCACGTCGTTTGGGATCGGTCATGCGCTAGACAACTCGGAGATCGGCATGGACACCACCGCACCTAAAGTGCTTGGGCAGCTTTCTGACTCGCCTGAGCAGGAAGGCGAGCAGGAAATCGTCGTGCGCCTCTGGGACGATGATCCCGAGGATGAGGAGGAATTCATCAGGCTGCCGATGTTCGATCTGGGCGAGGGCTCGGGCGACTGATCCCTTTCAGCTCGATCCTCGCTTCTCGCAGTCTCGACGCCATGGCCGCTGCGATCTGCACACAGCCAGGCGTGTCGCCGTGCACGCAGATGGTCTGAGCTTTCACCGCAATCTCAAGGCCGCCGGCCGCAATCACTCGCTGTTCGCGCGCAATGCCCAGCGCCTGGTCCGCAGCTGCCTGCGGATCACGAATCAGGGCGTCCGGCTGGCTGCGTGAGCGCAGCCGCCCGTCAGGCTCATAGGTCCGGTCCGCGAACGCCTCGCCGGCGACCGCGAACCCCGCTTCCCGGAAAGTGGTCAGCATTGCTGAGCCGGCCAGCCCGACCAGCACGACGTCGCGCCGCCAGCGAGCGACGCCTTCGGCGATCGCGCGCGACACGCCGGCATCGCGCGCCGCCAGGTTATACAGCGCGCCATGTGGCTTCACGTGGCCGATCGTCGCGCCGCACGCTTGTGCAACCTGCGACAGCAAACAAACCTGCTCGTAGACAGTCTGGCTGATCTGCTCCGGGGCCATCGACAGGTCGAGGCGGCCGAAGTTGTCCCGATCGGGGAAGCCTGGATGAGCGCCGATACACACCCCGTGTTGAAGGGCCTGGCGGATCGTCGCCTCCATTGACCGCCTATCGCCGGCGTGGCCGCCGCAAGCGACGTTGGCGGACGTGATCGAGGCCATCAGCGCATCCTGCGTGCCGTCGAAGACTGCTTCCGGCAACTCGCCCAGGTCGCAATTCAGGTCCACGTGAACAGGCTCCACGTCTCGAGCGATCATCATCCCAGCAGCAACTGCGTCGACCCAAGGCGAGATTCCTGCTCGAGCAGCTGCGTGCGTGCCTCTTCGTGAGAAACCTGCTCGAACTCGATCACGTCACGCGGCCGCAATTGTCCGACGGAGGGCAGGTCGGCCGCAATCACGTTGGCGATGACCGGATATCCCCCCGTCGTCTGCTGTTCGACGAACACGATCATGGGCTGACCGCCGGCAGGCACCTGCACCGCACCCAGCGCGACCCCGCTGGTGATCATCTCGTCATGCACCCTCAGGTCGATCGCCGCCCCCTCCAGGCGCAGCCCCATCCGATCGGAGGCTTCGGTAACGCGGTAGGGCGTCTCGAAGAAGGCGCTGACCGAGGCTTCGCCGAACCAATCGGACTGCAAGCCCTGCGTCACGCGCAGGCAAAGGCGCGGCGCGAAGCTGGCGGCGAATTTCGGATTCAGGCGCCCGGCGGACGGCGGCTGGCCCGGGCCTACGTGCAGCACATCGCCCTTGCGCAGTGGCCGACCGTTGAAGCCTCCCAGCCCACTCAACACGTGGGTCGACGCGCTTCCCAGCAGGAGGGGCACATCGATTCCGCCGCTCACGCACAGGTAGCAGCGAGCGCCTGAGCGCGTCGACTGCATTCGGAGCAGCTGACCCTTTCGCACGCTCTGGACAGTCCAGTTTGCGACCGCCTCACTATCCAGCGTCGTGGCGAAATCCGATCCGGTGATGGCCACCCAGGTATCGATGCCAAAGCGGAAAATGCCACCGACCAGCGTTGATTCGAGCGCGGCCGCCCCCTCCCGATTTCCGAGCAGGCGATTGCCGATGCGCAGTGCGATCGCATCGGCGGCGCCCGAGGCCGAAACACCCAATGGACCAAAGCCCTCGCGACCGAGATCCTGGACCGTCGTCATCAGACCGGGCTGCTCGACCAGGATCACAGGCCGCCCTTTTCGATCCGAACGTACTCCTCGCGGCTGATCGGACGGAACCGAACCTCGTCTCCGCATGCCAGCAGCGCCATCGGATCGCGGTCGGGGCGAAACATCGATAGCGGCGTTCTTCCGATCAGCTGCCAGCCACCCGGCACCGCGCAAGGGTAAATCGCGGTTTGACGCCCCGCGATACCGACGCTGCCCGCTTCAACGCGGCGGCGCGGCGAGACCAGTCGCGGAGCGGCGATCGCCTCAGGGACCGTACCCAGGTAAGCGAAGCCGGGAACGAATCCCAGGAAATAAACCGAGTAAGCGGTTTGCGAATGAATCCGGACCAGCTCTTCGATGGTCGTGCCGCGAAGTCGGGCCAGTGCCGCCAGGTCCGGCCCGCAGTCGCCTTCGTAGCACACCGGGATCTCGACCGAGCGGCCGCCGGCGACGGCTGGCGGCTCATCGCGCTGGATTCTCAGGTTCAGCGCCTGTTCCACCGATACGTGCGTGGTCCGGCGCGAATCGAACTTGATCAAGAGGGAGCAATAGGCCGGATGCAGATTGACCACCCCGTCGATGGGCTCGTCCTGCAAGGCAGCCGCCAGCCGGTGGACGCGCTGGCTCGTCTCGCGCGTGATCGGGCCGCCGAACGAAACGAGCACAGTCTGGTCGCTCGCCCGCAGCAGCGCAGGGCGGCGCGCACAGTTGCCGGGGCTCAAGGCAATGGCCTCTTCCGTTTGTTCGTCACCCATGATAAGGGTGAAACGGCGGCCGCTACGCGAACAACGGAACGACCTTGGTGTTGCCGACCGTCTCCAGAATATCGCGCACAGCGGCGCTGGTGGTCGGCAGCGCTTCGAGTTGCGAGCCGGTCAAAGGAACCGAGAGGTGGTAGCCCTGGCCCAGCTCGCAGCCGAGCTCGCGCAACAGCTTCAATTGAGCCGGCGTTTCGATCCCCTCGGCGATCACCGATTTCTTCAGCGAGCGGCCCAGCATCACGATCGCGCGCACGACCTCGGTTTCGCTCGAGCTCGCTTCCAGCTTCTGCACGAAGGATGCGTCGATCTTCAGGCTGCTGATCGGCAGTCTGGAAAGATAGCTCAGCGAGGAATATCCGGTACCGAAGTCATCGATCGAAATGGCGATTCCCTGGTTGCGCAGGTAGCTCATCGTGTCGCGCGCGCTCTCCAGCCGGTCCATCAGGATGTTCTCGGTGATCTCCAGTGTCAGCTGGTTCGGCGAGACTCCCGATTGCTGCAGCGCGCGTGTCACATGTTCGGCGAACACTTTCTGGCACAAATCGTTGCCCGAGATGTTGACGTGCATCGCCAGGTTGGCGAGCTCGGGGTTGCTCTGGCGCCACGCGCTCAGCTGCTGACAGCTGCGCTCGGCCGCCCACACGCTGATCCGGCTGATCAGACCCGACTCCTCGGCGATCGGGATGAACGTGCTGGGCTGGATCGCGCCAAGCGTCGGATGGTTCCAACGCGTCAGCGCCTCGCAGCCGGCCAGCTTGCCGTCGGACAGCCGGAAGATCGGCTGGTAGGCGAGCGCCAGCTGCCCGGTTTCGATGGCGCGCCGCAGATCGTTTTCCAGGTGGAGCTGTCGGGTTACCTGGGCATGCAGACTGGCGTCGAAAACCGCGTAGCGGGCCTTGCCCTGTGTCTTGGCCCGATACATCGCGATATCCGCATCGCGCAGCACATCGTCCGGCGCGCGGTAGCCGAAGTTGCTGAAGGTAATGCCGATGCTGGCGCTGGTTGCGATATCCGAGCCGCTGATCAGGAGCGGCTCGCGCAGCACTTGCAGCAGTCGATCGGCCAGCGTGGTGGCCTGCTGCGGGTCCTCGATATCGTTCATCAGGATCGCGAACTCGTCGCCTCCGAGGCGTGCCACGAGATCCTGCTCGCGCACGTGGCCGAGAATGCGGCGCGACACCTGGACCAGGAATTCGTCGCCGGAGCGATGGCCCAGGCTGTCGTTGATGATCTTGAAGCGGTCGAAGTCGATGAACAGCACTGCGAATTGATGGCGCGCCCGCGCATGGCTGCGCTCGATGGCCTGCTGCAGGCGCTCGTTGAAGCGGCTTCGATTGGGCAGATCGGTCAGGCTGTCGTGATAGGCGATGTGCTGCAATTCCGCGGCGTGCTTGGCAGCCTGCGCGGCCTCGCGCTCCGCGGCCTCAAGTCGGCTCTTACGGCTGAGCTCGACCGCTTCCTGCTGGCGAAAATAGTAATGCAGCGTGGTCAGCAGCATCGCGATGATCGGCGTGGCAGCGAACAGCACGCCCATGCCAAAGCGCGCGAACACCAGATACAGCAGCGTCGCCAGCGAGGCCGTGCCTGCGGAAGCGATGCCGACCCAGCCGAAGCTGCCGACCCACTCCGACCACACGATCATCTGGCTGCGCTTCAGGAAAACGACCAGCGTGACCAGCAGCGTGTTGACCAGGAAATACTGGATGGCGAACAGCACCGAGCACACCAGCAGCACGCCTTCGTTGTACAGGCCATGCGCCTTCAGCACCGTCGTCAGCGCCGCAAATAGGCTGCCGGCGAACAGCATCGACAGCGCGGCCATCAGCGGGCTGGCAATGCGGCTGGTCCAGCGCTTGGACGTGCGCGCCGAGCCTACGGCAGCCTCGCCTGCGGAAGCCAGCGCCGCGGCGCTCGGCCCGTACATCAGCAGCAGCAGGAAGATGAAGATTTCGCCGGCTGCAAACGAGCTTTTCGAGCGCGGGATCCGGACCGGGAAGGTGCCGGCCAGCATCGCAACGGCGACGCCCGCGACGATCCGTTCGATGTCGCTGCCGGCCAAGGCGCCGACCTGGATCAGGGCGTGGGTCAGGCTGACCGCACCCAGCGTGACGACCACCCACCAGTAGATCGCCGCCCTGCGGTTGTAGTCGGGCATCAAAGCCGCGTGCAGCCGCTGGTGCCAGCGGGTGGGCAGGGAATCGCCGGCGCGGGTGCTCATTGGACGGTCGAACTTTCCCTTCCCGACCTACGGCTCACCGACCAGGGATCCGGTCGTGTTGAAGTTGACGTTGCCACCGCTGCCGGTCTCGCCCAGGACCATTCCTTCGCCGATCACGATGCCTTCGCTCAGAACGACGCTCTCGCTCAGAACGACGCTCTCGCTCAAAACGACGCTCTCGCTCAAAACGACGCTCTCGATCATAACAACGCTTTGGCTCAGGGTGATCCCCTGGCTCAGCGTGCTTCCGCTGCCGCCGATCAGCCAAGCCGACAGTGTGGCAGTCGGGATGAAGACTCCGGTTTTGCCTGTTGCATCGCAGGTGCCCACCAGTGCATCCGCACTCGTTACGCCTGCCGTGACCAGCGGTCCACTGGAGGCAGCCGTGTCGGTGAAGCTCTGCACGTACGTGTTGGCGGTGATGCCGGATCCCGACCAATACACCGGCTGGCGGAACCGCACGATGTCGTCGGCCCAGGTGATGCGCGGGTCGTAGATCGGCTGGTATTTGGCAAATAGCGCGGAGCCGCTGACGATGTGGTCGCCGCCGACGAAGGCGATGCGCGACCAGTTGAACGTCGTGCCGTTGACCGTCGAGGATTGCACGGGCATGCTGGTCGTGAGCAAGCTTGCGCCGGCGCTGATCGTGCCGCTCTGGATCGAGGTCGCCAGATTGTGTTGCAGCGCCTTGGACAGCACGACCGCGCCGTCGACGTTCAGCAGGCCCGCGCCTTGTTCCAGCAGATTGGAGCCGGACAGCGGCTGCGCGGTGTACTGCAGAATCGCTTTGATCAGCGGCGGCGTCAGGCCCGGGTTCGCCTGCAGCATCAGCGCCACGGCGCCCGACACCGCGGGTGCGGCGATCGAGGTGCCCGACAACAGCATCTGCGTCTCGGGATAGCGCGCAGGAATGCTCAGCGGGGACACCAGCACGTTGTAGTACGTGTTGGCGAGGAAGTTCCAGGTCGGATTGTTGCTGCTAGCCTTCGTTGCAGCTGCGGAAACGATCAGGTTTCCCGGTGCGACCAGATCGGGCTTCAGCAAGTTGTCGTAGTGCGTGGTGTTGCTCGAGTCGACGTACGAGCCGCGCGTCGGGCCGCGCGAGCTGAACAGGTCCACGGTTTCAACGCTGCGCGACAGCGAGTTGTGGTAGTTCACCGCACCCACGGTAATGACCGATGGATCGTCGCCCGGCGAGCTGATTGCGCCGTAAACCTCCTGGCCGCCGGTCGTAAGGCCGAAGTTTCCAGCGGCCACAACGACCGTGATGCCGGCCGCAGTCGCGCTGCGTACCGCGGCGCACAGCGGATCGGTCTGCCAGGTCTGGGTCGAGTCGGACGCCAGGCTGACATTCATCACCCGGATGTTGTAGTCCTTGGCGTGATAAATGGCCCACTCGATGCCTTCGATTGCGTCGCTGATGGTGCCCGCCCCGGTGCCGTTCAGCACTTGCACGTCGTAGATGTTCGCGTTCGGCGCGATGCCGTTGGTGTCGGGCGTGGTCGACGAGTAGTACTTGGCGCGGCCTGCGGCCACCGACGCGACGTGCGTCCCGTGTCCGAACGGGTCCTGCGTGTAGTTGTTGGAGCTGTTAACGCTGTCGTTCGCGATCGAATTCTCGTAATTGTTCAGCGTGGTGCTGCCCGGTGTGAGCGATGTGGTGCTGTCGCCGGCCGTGGTCCAGTTCGCTTGCGTGCTGTTCAACATCGTGACGTTGCGCAGCACGCGCGTCACGTCGTTGCCGCCCATGAACGCGTCGTGCGACTTCATCACGCCCGAATCGAGCACCGCGATTCCGATGCCGGTGCCGTCCAAGCCGCTGTAGGTGGTCTTGGTGCTGGCGGTGCGCACGTTGTTCGTCAGCGTCCCGGTGATGTTTTCCAGCGTGCTCGCCGTGCGGAACGTGGGGCGGTTGGGCGCCACGCTGACGACGTCGGCCTGCTGGGCCAGTGCGTTGACCTCGTTCGCCGGGACGCGAACCGTCAGCGCGTGCGTGGCGCTATGGCGCTTCAGAATCGAGCCGCCCACGCTGAGCACGTAGGCCCTCAGATCGCTCATGTCGGAATCGGCCCCGTTCGTCAGCACCAGGACCTGAACCTGGCGCTTGCCGTTGACGTCACGAACCCAAGGCGCCGCCGGAGTCGTCGCAGCATTGACGGCGTCCCGCAGATCGCGCGCCACCTCATGCGTGCGGCCTTGCGCCGGCGAAGCCACCAGCGCGGCGGCCGCGGTCAGCGCGGCGGCCGCGAGGCGGATCAGGTTCAGGCCGAACTGACGGCGCATCTGACTGCGTTCGAGAAGAACCGTGAATCGACTCAGCGCGTCCATGTGCGCTGGGGTCCTCCGAACAGATGAGTCGCTTCCGTGAGCCATACCAAATCCTCGCTTTCGGCTGCGGTGCCCAATCCGCTGAAGTGGGGCGAAACTCGGCGCGTATTCCGAACCACCGAATTCCAGGCAGCACACGGCGCAAGCCGGGCTATCCTTCCCGGGTAAACGGTATTAAGCGGATCATCTTTAGGGTTTAGCGCGTAAAAAAATTTGCCGTCCAGGGTGCGTTAAGGTGGTTTGCTTAAGGCCGGGTGCGCGCGCTAAGGAAACGACCGGGCAGAATCGCGCCTCTCCTTCGTGTTCCACCCATTCCATATAGAAGAACCGCATGGACCTGCTGCAGATCCTGATACTGGCCATCGTTCAAGGGGCGGCGGAGCTGCTTCCCGTTTCGAGTTCCGCCCACGTGATCGTTGCCGAAAAGCTGATGGGGCTTGATCCGACGGCGCCCCGGATGACGCTGCTGCTGGTGATGCTGCACACCGGAACGATGTTTGCCGTGATCGCCTATTTCTGGAAATCGTGGCGCTCCGCCTACTTTTCCTCGGTGGCCGCTTTTCGCGCGATCGCACTGGAGGTCGTCGTCGCCACGGCACTGACAGGCGTCGTGGGACTGTTGCTGCTGCAAGCGATCAAGCACATCGTGGCCGGTGGCTCGCCCGACTTCGAAATCGAAAGCGTGTTCGGCAACGCGCGGCTGATGGCGGGTGCGCTGATCGCGGCCGGGGTGCTGATCATCGTGTCGTCGCGCTTTTCCAAAAAAACGAACGACAACCTGTCGCCGAGTCGTGCCGCATGGATCGGAGCCGTGCAGGGGCTGTGCCTGCCGTTCCGAGGCTTCTCCCGTTCCGGCGCCACGATCTCGACCGGTCTTATCCTGGGGGTAAGCCGACGCAAAGCGGAGGAGTTCAGCTTCGCGCTGGCGGTGGTGCTGACGCCTCCGGTGATCGCCAGGGAGGCTTACCGCCTTTACAAGGCGCTGGGCGCCACCGCAGCGACGGGCGCCCACGAACTCTTACATTCGATCGGGCCGAGCGTGGTGGGGATGGCGTTGAGCTTTCTGGCCGGGCTGCTTGCGCTGAAGTGGCTGTCACGCTGGCTGGAACAAGGTCGGTGGCACTTCTTCGGCGTGTACTGCCTGTTGGCATCGTTGGTCGTGCTCTGGGTCGGATGAGCTCAAGGGCCTGCCTCAGCGGTCGAGCTCCGGGTATCGACGGAAGATATCGTCGTTATTGAAAGCGAGCCGGCGCCCGGAGGCGACGTAGCGCCGTATGCGCGGACGCGAGAAGACTTCGTCGTGCAAGGCGCGCAGGCGCGGGCAGGACCGCAGCACCTTGCGGCTGGCCCAGGGAAACGCATAACGCAGTCCTGCAACCACCTGGGCCATCGAAAGGTCGACATAGGAGATCCGCGCCCCCACCATGCGCCGGTCGCCGGCCGGATTGCATTTCAGAACCCGTTCGAAATACCCGAGGAACTTCGGCAGTCGATTCTCCCGGAATGCCTTCGAACGTCGCTTCGCTTCCGGCTTCTGCTGTTCGTAATACAAGCTCCCGCCCAACGGGTGATGGGTGTCGTGGATCTCGACGATGAAGTCTTCGATCGTCAGCTGCAGCTGATGCGCCCACCGCCTGCCGGCCGCGCCGCGCGGCGCCAGATGCAGGTGGTCGCCGAGGAACAGCAGGATGTTGGCCGTCTGTCCGATCAGGTGTCGGCCTGCTTTCAGAAACGGGGGAGCGAACGGGGGGCACCGCAGATCGGTATCCTCCAGGATTCGCTGCAGCGCCGGCACGCCACCCCCCTGCCTCTCGGGCACCAGGGCGATATCGACATAGGGTGCAGCGGCCTCTTCCAGCGCCAACCTGACGAATTCGCCGCGGCCCTGGATCTCGGGCCAGTAATACAGCTCGTACTTCATCAGTCGGTCTCCGGCCAAGCACCCTGGCAAATCGTCAGAAGAGCAAGCGAGCGCAGCTAAGCGCAACGCATACCAGCACAACCGCAACGGGTAGAACCTGCCAACGCGCCAACAGCGCAACGCCGATCATCGCAATCGCCGCGTCGCCCCCGTCGCGCACGGCGGTGAGCCAGACCGGGTTGTAGAGCGCCGCGCCCAGAAGCCCGACGACGGCAGCGTTGATCCCGGTCAGGATCGTGCGCAGACCTTGGCGCTGCGCAAGCCGGCTCCAGAGCGACGCGCCCGCGATCGCGATCAGCAGTCCGGGCAAAAAGATGGAAACCAGCGCAACCATCGCTCCCAACGCGGGCGCGCGACCGAAGTCGCTGGACGCACCGAGGTACGCCGCCAACGTGAACAGGGGGCCCGGGACAGCCTGCGCAAGCCCATATCCGGTCAGGAAGCGGTCATCGGAAATCCAGCCCTGCGGCACCAAAGTGTCGCGCAACAGCGGCAGCACCACGTGGCCGCCACCAAATACCAGCGCGCCGGCTCGATAGAAAACTTCGGACATCGCAACCAGGCTGTGCGGGAACAGTGCGGCCAGCAACGGCAAACCGATCAAGAGCACCAGATACAGGGCCAGCGCGAACCAAGCCAGCGCGGGTCGGATCGGCATCGCCAGGTGGCTGTTCTCGAGGGTGTGATCGCGACACATGGCGGCTCCCGCTGCAGCGCCGATCGCAAGCGCGACCAGCTGAGTCGATGCGCCGCCCATCACGAGGGTCAGGCTTGCGGCGACGAGTGCGATCGCGGTCGTTGCGCGATCGGGGCACAACCTGCGCGCCATGCTCCACACGGCTTGAGTCACGACGGCGACTGCGACGAGCTTCAACCCATGCACCGCCGCCAGCGCCAGCGGCCCCTGCGCGGGAGCGACCCAGATCGCCCAAGCCGCCATCAGCAGCGCCGATGGCAACGTAAAGCCGATCCAGGCCGCCAGTGCACCCAGCCATCCGGCGCGCCGCAGCCCGATCAGGAAGCCGACCTGGCTGCTGGTTGGACCCGGCAGCAGCTGGCACAAAGCCACCACGCCGCCGTATTCCTCGGCCGTCAGCCAGCGGCGCTGCTGAACGTAGGCGCGCTCGAAGTAACCCAAGTGAGCAATCGGCCCGCCGAACGAGGTCAATCCCAGTTGCAGCGATGCGAACAGAACCTCCGAAGCCCGCATGCTCGCCAAGGCGCTGCCCGGTTCGGGGCCGTCGGGCCGAGCGGCGGTCACGCGGTCATTTCTCCCCGCCGAGTTCGAAGCTCCAAGTAAAGCCAGCGATGATTTCCCGCTCCCGCTGTGGACCAACCAATGCCGACCTCAGGGCGACATCGAGGGCGAACCGTTCGCTGCGTTGCCAGATGGCTCCGATCAGCTTCGACAGTGTGTGCGAGGCAGGCTCAGTTCGCTCGAAATACCATTCCGTCACGGGCCGGACGGTCCAGCCCGCGGGCCCCTCGAGAATCACTCCCTGGAACAGGTCAAGATGGTGCGTGTGGGTGGTTCCAATGGCCGAATTGACATGAGCCGTGCCGAAATCCCAACGGTACGACATGATCCCCGCGAGGCTGCTGCCCCAACCGTTGTCGCCATGGATTTCGGGCGGAAGTACGCCGATCTCGGTGGCAAAGCTCGGGCCGGTTGCGCCTTGTAAAACACCTTCGCGCACCACATGCTTGACTGAAAGCTCCGGATCCACAACGCGGACGTCGGGCCCCGGCGCGTCGGACGGGAGCGTGTGCAGCACCTCGCCCTGCGCCACCAGCTCGGTCCCTTTTACAACGCCGTAGTTCAGCACCAGCAGTGGATCGGTCAGGTATCGCTGGTTGCCCTGTTCCAGATAGCCGACCGGCCCCATCTCTATCTCGAACTCGTGCAGACCGGCGACGTCTGCATCGGTGCCCTCGAACGGGCGATACGCCCAGCTTACGATCGGAAACAGAAGAGTCAACCAAACCAGACGTGACACGCGCTGCACCGCAGCCTTGTGGTCGCCCAAGGCCCCCGGTGCGTTTCGCGGGGCCAGGGGCCCGATTTCGGGCTGTGATTCGGCGTCGTCCATCGGGTCATTCCCCTCGATTTTGCTATTCCGGATGCGGCGCGCAAAGCTGCGAGCGAGTCATTCGTCATTTTGCATATCCCCTTATGATTCCGTGCTTTTGTTGTCGGCTTGTTGCAGGTTTGTTGTCGATTCTCTGGGCGGTCGATCGACTAAGCGTATGGGCAACCGGGTTTCGCGCTACGCCTTGCGGGGCGAAGCCCGATCTGAGGAGTGTCAATGACCGACCAACCCGACGAGCGCAAGCGCTGGCTCTCGCTCTACGTCCTTTGCACCGGTGTCCTGATGATCGTGCTCGATGCGACGATCGTGAACGTCGCGCTGCCGTCGATCCGGGAAGACCTGCATTTCGGCAAGTCACTGGTGTGGGTGGTCAATGCCTACCTGCTGACGTTCGGCGGATTCCTGCTGCTCGGCGGGCGTCTCGGCGATCTGTTTGGTCACCGCAGGCTGTTCCTGCTCGGCATCACGCTGTTTTCGGTTGCGTCGCTCGCCTGTGGGGTGGCGGACTCGCAGCAGGTGCTGATCGCGGCGCGGGCGGTGCAGGGAATCGGCGGAGCGGTGGTATCGGCCGTCGCACTGTCGCTGATCATGAACCTGTTCCCTCAGCCTGAAGAGCGCGCCCAGGCGATGGGCGTGTACAGCTTCGTCTGCGCTGCAGGAGGCAGCATCGGCGTGCTGGCCGGCGGCCTTCTGACGACCTCGCTGAACTGGCACTGGGTGTTCCTCGTCAATCTGCCCATCGGGGCGGCCGTGTTCGCGCTGTGCGTGTTACTGCTGCCGCCGGGGCGTGGGCATCCAGGGACGGTTCGTCTGGATATCGCCGGTGCGATCACCGTGACCACGTCACTCATGCTGGCGGTCTACGCAATCGTCAACGGCAACGATGCCGGATGGCGTTCCACGCAGACGGTCGGACTTCTGGGCGGCGCCGTTGCGCTGCTCGCGCTTTTCATCGCGATCGAGGCGCGGGTGCGTGACCCTTTGATGCCGCTGTCGATGTTCCGCTTGCGCAACGTCGCCACGGCCAACGTGATCGGGGTCTTTTGGGCCGCCGCGATGTTCGCCTGGTTCTTCATTTCGGCGCTCTACATGCAGCTCGTGCTCGGCTACAGCCCGCTACAGGTCGGCTTGGCCTACCTGCCGGCGAACTTGATCATGGCGGCGTTCTCGCTCGGACTTTCAGCGCGAATCGTGATGCGGTTCGGTTTGCGATTGCCGCTTTTTGCAGGACTGGCGCTGGCGGCGGCCGGCCTGGCGCTTTTCGCGCAGGCCCCGGTCGACGGCAGTTTCGCGCTCGACGTGCTGCCGGCAATGATCCTGCTCGGGCTGGGTGCCGGCATGGGGTTCAATCCCGTGCTGCTGGCGGCCATGAGCGACGTCGCGCCGAGCGAGTCCGGCCTGGCGTCCGGGATGGTCAACACCTCGTTCATGATGGGCGGCGCGCTGGGACTTGCGATCCTTGCCAGCTTGGCCGCGGCGCGCACCGATGCTCTGCTGGTGTCCGGAGCGGCTTCGACAGCGGCCTTGACGGCCGGCTACCACCTGGCATTCGGCTGTGGGGCGGTTTTTGCGGCAGCCTCCTCGCTGCTGGGCGCCGCACTGCTGCGCGCCAGCCAGCCGGTCGCGGGATTGGGCAGCGAAACGGCGCCTTGAGGCGCGGTGGCTCGGAGGGCTAGCGCAGCGGGATCGGCAGGTCCCACGCCTCGAATTCGAATGGCGGCGTCAAGCCCGTGGTGTCACCGATGACCTTC
>Ga0210394_10000500_pt1 | contig 81556 bp, 67 predicted proteins | sample IncBWC12MmetaG_FD_160121 | JGI IMG/M metagenome (GOLD analysis project Ga0210394, IMG submission 160121) | Forest soil microbial communities from Barre Woods Harvard Forest LTER site, Petersham, Massachusetts, United States - Inc-BW-C-12-M | ecosystem: Environmental > Terrestrial > Soil >...
TTATGAAGCCATCAATCTCCGCGTATCGGACATCAACTTCCAAAACAAGTTGGTCAGTTTGCGGCGGCCAGACGGAGGGCAAAGGAGGATGCTTCCGATCGGTCGGATTCTGCGTAACACACTCGATCTATACCTTCAATCGAGCGCCGCGCAAAGAAGTGACGCGGATCTCGTTTTTGTGACTTGCAACGGCAGGCGGATAAGACACAATACGTTGCGATATAACTTCGTGCGCATCTGCGCGCGAGCGCGTATTCATCAGGAGCACGGCCACAGCCCGACGCCCGGAATGCATGATCTAAGACACACCTTTGCGGTGCACGTCTTGGAGACTTGGGTTCGTGACGGCAAAGACCTGCGACAGAAGCTGCCCGTGCTCTCGGGCTACATGGGCCACACTCTGTTGAAATCGACCGAGTTGTATCTGCGATTGGTTCCTGACAGATTTGTGAAGCCATTGTTGAGACTGCACGAGCCACCGAATCGCAAGAAGGACGGTGCAGCCTAATCGGTGCATCCGACGCCGGGTTTTGTCGCGGGGGCGTCGCGCGAATTTTGGGGATGGTTCGTGTTTTTGACTTCGCCACAGAGTTAGCATGCGGGAGTCGAGAACACAGCTGTGCGTCTGGCCTGATTTGGGACCGTACAAGTGCTTTCTGGCCGAATTGATTTGGGGGATCTACTTTGCTGCGGTGGTCGAAACTGTAGCGTCTAAATCCGCACCGTTCACGAAGAAGCTGTGAAAAAACCTATTTGTCTTGTTTTTTGGACATTTCTTGGACAAGGAAAATTTCTAGCGATGTCCGAATAATCGCTCACAGAGCTTCTAATTGAGAAACATTTTCAAAGCCATTTTGGGGGTTAGGTTTTTTCACAGCTTCGAAGCGAAGGGATGCGCCACCCACCCGTCACAGGTATGACAGCGGACTGCATGGTGTGGAAGGGCATGCCACCCCGAAAGGTGTACCGCCCAACCCGTCATTCTCGATCTGGTCATGTGTTCGCTTTATTTTCGCCCTCCTTCCTGATACACTACGAGCCTGAAAAACGAAAGGCTTACGATGCCCAAATTCATCATACTTCCCGATAGGTCCACGGTCTCCAGCATTAAATAGAGAGGACGCATCCCAACCGGGCGGTAAAAGAGTCCAAGATTCGCTATAATGAAATATCCGCAAGGTCGAGAATGCCTACTGATCCTACGCTCATCATCGATCTAATCTACAAAAGCACGAAAGAACAGAACTCACTACTTCCCCAGATCACTAGACTTGTGAAACTGATGTACCTCGCGGAGGTGGAATATTTCCGCCAAGAGCGCCGAAGACTCACCGGTCTTGACTGGAAGTTCTATCTTTTCGGCCCGTATCCAGTGTCGTTCGAGAATGTCCTCGGGGACCCGGAAATCGAAACGAACGAATGGAAAAGCGGCAGAACGTCCAAACAGATCGTTCGAGATGAGGAACTTTTCATGCAGGCGCGTGCGGACTTTAGCACTGAGACCATCGTAAAGGGGATCGTAAGGGATTGGAGCGACGCGGACCTAAACCAACTTCTCGATTTTGTGTACTTTGAAACGGAGCCGATGCAAAACGCTAGACGGGGTGAGCACCTCGATTTCTCCACGATTCAGCCTTTAGCTTCCAAGAAGTTTCAAATCAACCTTGACTCTGAACAAGTCAGTAAGCTCCGGAAACAACTAACTGAACGCGCGAAGTCCTATGTCGAATTGCGCCAACCAAGTTCGCCGCCCGACGAGCTCTTAAAGAACCTCGAGATTTGGGACCAAGAGGAACCAAAGGTGTTCCCGTCAGGACCTTGCAAAATTCGAATCGACGACTTGGCGCCCGAAGAATGAAACAGAGCCTATCCAACCTTCTCTGCTCCAATTACTACAAGTTTCTTCGTCCGACAGGCACATCCCCCACGCCGCTCATACCCGGCCAAATTGTGGTCGCTCACACAGTGTACCCACCCACAGATCCCTGGGTTCTAAAGGTTATCAACTACAATGCGTTCGATGCGTCGAAATCGCAATATGAGGCAAAGCGGTTTCAACCAACCGACAGAAGTCACATGCCAATCGCCGAGCTTGGACTTCGTAGCGACGAAAACTACTATCTTTTCAAAGGAAAGGAACGGCCTCTTATCGTTGTCAGGGCGATCGGTTCCCGTTGGTTGAATCCGCTCCACGATGAGACTTTGTACGCGTGTGTTCCGATTTTTAGCTTCAAGCCCCGCCACAACGAAGAGTTTCGGATAAAAACGATGGGGTTCGAGTATTTAAATCTCTTTTACTTGCCTTCGGACGCCAATGGTTGTACGGAAGAAGGGGCCGCGAGGTTCGAATTGCTGCAGCCAATCGCGCGCAAATCCCTTCATAGCTACTTTAAGGGCGCGCCATCGCAACCAGTCGCATTGTCCGACGAGGCATTCGCCCTGTGGGTGAACCATTTGGGCAGGTTTCTTTTGTCAAAGGATCTCGACAAGCAGATTTGCGAACAAATCGACGTGTATCGCACCTTGGTGCTCGAAGCGCTTCAGAAGCAGAAATCCCCTTAGCCTGCGCCACCGGCCCCCAACAACCTACATTGACTAATCGCCGGAGCCGCGACCCCGTAGCCTGTTCTGAGGCGTGTCACTGACCGGCCACGAAGTTGTCTCGACGAATCTCTTAAGGGCCACTGCCCCATCGTCAAGGTGCTCGCGGACGAGATCGCGAGCTCGCGACCATAGCCTTGGGATGTCTTATTCAGATTGTCAGCAGGATACAAAAACCAGGTGTCCGGTTAGCGTTAGTCAGGACTCAGGGATGGGGGCTGTCTCACTTCGTGTCACTTCGTTGACTTGCATTCCGCACCAACCTAAGATGAGCGTTAAATGTTGGATTCCAAGTCACTTCTCGGGCGGACACTCTCCCACTACAAGATCGTCGAGAAAATTGGCGACGGCGGAATGGGCGTGGTATACAAGGCCCACGACACACGCCTTCGGCGATTCGTTGCTTTGAAATTTCTGCCCGACGATGTTTCCGCTGATCCTCAGGCTTTGTCCCGTTTTCAACACGAAGCACGAGCTGCCTCTGCGCTAAATCACATCAACATCTGCGCGATTTACGACATCGTAGAGCAAGACCTGAAGACGTTCATTGTCTTGGAATTTCTAGAGGGGCGAACTCTCAAGGGTCGGATTTCAGCCGAGTCGATCCCGGTCGGCGAGATTCTCGATTTTGCTTTCCAGGTCGCTGACGCCCTGCATGCGGCCCATTCCAAAGGAATCATCCATCGCGATATTACTTGCGCGAACATATTCGTGACCACAGAAGGTCAAGCTAAGGTACTCGATTTCGGATTGGCGAAGATTTCGGAGCGGAGCGAGTCGGATGCTGTGACGGGTACAATAGCGCAAACTGAATTCGGTGTCGTAATGGGTACGCTTCCGTATATGTCGCCTGAACAGGTTCAGGGTCGCAGTGTTGACCAACGAACGGATATATTCTCGTTTGGAGTTGTTTTTTACGAGTTGTCAACTCGTGAACGCCCCTTCCACGGAGCAACTTCCGCAGATCTAATCTCTTCCATCCTTAGAGATTCACCGAAGCCGGCAACGGAATTGCGATCCGATCTGCCTATTGCGCTTGAAAGCATTCTAGAGCGGTGCCTGGCAAAGGATGTCGCCAATCGTTATCAGTTTATGAAAGAAGTGCGAGACGAACTGAATCTGTTGCGATCCAACGTGGGATCAACCTTTTTAAAGGGCGACCGGGCGGCACAAAACTCACACCAATCGATCGCGGTTTTGCCGTTTGTGAATATGAGCTCTGATCCCGAGAACGATTTCTTTGCCGACGGTATTACAGAAGAAATTGGCAACGCTTTGGGACACATTAAGGATCTTTATGTCGCCGCACGTATGTCGTCTTTTTCGTTCAAGGGAAAGCAGGTCGATTTGCGCGACATCGGCGAAAAGCTAAACGTTAAGATGATTCTGGAAGGGAGTATCCGGCAGGCTGGCAATCGCCTCCGCATAGTAGCCCAGCTTATAAACTGCGCTGACGGTTTCCGGCTCTGGTCCGAACGTTACGATCGAGAAACGAAAGACGTTTTTGAGATTCAGGACGAGATCGCGAGCGCTGTCGCAGATCGTTTGACTACAATTCTCGAAGGCAATCCCGTACGTCCGCTGGTGCAAGCCGGAACCAAGGATCTCGGGGCCTATCAGCTATACGTCAAAGGCCGCGCACTTTTATACCAGCGAGGGCAAGCAATCCCACTCGCGCTGGAATGCTGCAAGAAAGCGGTCGCGCTCGATCCACGATACGCGCAAGCTTGGAGTTGTTTGGCGGATGCCTTCAACCTCCTGGGATTGTATGGGTTTTTGCGACCTGAAGATTGCTTCCCGCACGCCAAGGCGGCGGCGATGCGTGCTGTGGCACTTGATCCTTCGCTCGCAGAAGCGCACGGCGCGCTTGCACTCGTCGCCATGTTGTGGGACTGGGATTGGCCACAGGCCGAAAGCGCCTATCTGCGCGCGTTGCAGCTCAATCCGCGTTATGTGCAAGCGCGAACGGGATATGGTTTGTTTTATCTGCAGTGGGTGGCTGGGCGCTTCGAAGAAGGTATCATTCAGGCCCGGCACGCGGTTGATACAGATCCCTTTTCGGGATATGCGATGTCGGTGCTCGCGATGACCTATCTGTCAGTTGACCGGTTCGCAGAAGCCAAAGAGTTAGCCCATCGCGCTGTCGAGCTTGATCACGGCGCATACTTTCCTCGCGCTGTTCTGCAAGGCGCTCTCGGACTCTTAGGCCATTTTGAGGAATCCATCGCAGTTGGGCAGTCTGTCCTTGCCATGTCGGGGCGACACACTTGGAGCATGGTGACCGCCGCTTTAACGTATGCGTACTGGGGAAAGACTTCGGATGCCAAGGCAATACACAGGGAATTGCTTGCCCGAGCCGCGCGGGAGTACGTCCAGCCGGCGATTCTCGCCGCGTCCGCATCAGCTGCTGGCGAAGCTGATGAAGCAATCGTGCATGCTCAAGAAGCATATGCGACACGAGACTGCTGTCTGATATTTGGTAAGCATTGGTCGTTCGGCGGTATCTTACGTCGCGATCCACGATTCGTTGCGATTCTCGACGATCTCCGACTACCGCACGAAACAACAAATCCAAGTTCGAAAACGACCGCCGCGATCGCCCCAACAAATTACCGGCACATCTAGACTGCGCGACTCTCTTGCGCAAAACGCTTCGTTCAGGTAATGCGCGATGAAGCACACAAGTCGTTACGGCCAACACGATTCAGGCCACTAGCGCCCGGTAAGTCGTGCCGGTAACTTGGGTACTGGGACCAACGTTGCCGATCCTACTCGCGGGGCTACTATAAAGTTTAAAGTAACGGAGCACAGGTATTCACTTCACACCGATAGAAATCGCAAGAGGATTCGGGCGTTCCAAAAACCTCTTCGAAGCAGCCGCCCTAAATTGTTGAATCTGCAGACTCGGAAACTACTCGACAGCGCGTTCCGAAATCAGATGTTTTTGAAGTTAACTAGGCAGGCCCACGAGAGCAATCGAATGCCCTTGGGGATTGGTTCCGGGCCCTCGAGAAATGCGCAACAGTTTTGGGGAGTCAGCTAGAGTGGGTTTTTTGCCACACAGGGCTAATTCTTCAGGTCGAGAAACTTTTCTCCTGGGACGGAACCCAAGCTTCACAAAAGGTTTTACTTGGGGCTGCTATCCTTCGTCGTCATCGCCCTCATCGACCGAATCGTCATCATCGAGATCAACCGCCATCGCACTCACATAGTCGCGCCGGACTGCCCGAAGCGAGCGGCGGGAAGTCTGATCTGTTAGGAAAAATGCCCAACCATTCGTCTGATGGCCCGCAATCGCACCGGCCGCGTCCGACGGACTCGCGTACGCCACACCGTCGACCTCAACCTGACCGTCCGGAAGTAGTGTAGCGACTCGATCACTAAACTTCCTTCGCCGGGGGAAGAGTGACATCCCGGGCTCTAGTGCGCCGCCGTTGATTAGATCGGAAAGACGGACTTTTTTACGAAATCTGGGGCTTTTGTCCGGCGAAAACCCCGATCGGTGGTTCGGAGGCACCGGCCATATCTGAATGATTACATCCGCCAAGTCTTGCGTTCGGCCACGGATAGCTTCATCGGTCCATTGTTCCTTGGCCGTCTTCAGAAGTTCCCGGTTAAGTAACAGAACATCGTGCGTCTCGAGCCCATCTCGCTTGCCCCCGGTTCCGAGCCAAGGTCCATTTGACACCTTGGAGTTCAATCTTCCTGTGAGCAAGGTGAGGTTGCCGATGGTGTGGATGATGCGGTCGCGGTCTGCCTCGTTGCCGTCCCGCAGCGGCCAATATGACTGCCATTTCCTCGGCATAACATGCTCGATAGCTAACTTTCCTCTAGCAACGCGCTCATCACCAAGTCCCTGCTTTCCGTTGCTCCAGCCGCGCTGGTGATCCTCTAAGGCTTCGAGCACCATGCGGAGTCGACCGCGACCAAGGCGACGATACGCAAGCAATGTGGCGAGCTCTTCGCGGATCTCTGCATCATCCGGCCAATAGCGGCTGCCGCTAGATTGCCCGGTCAAGTAGCGCTCAATTACGGCCCCGGTGGCAGCACGATTAGATTTGCGAACGAGAGCGACCAACTCGGCGACTACTTGATTGTAGTTCTTAGTCGTCGCCCGTACGAGCATCCGACGAACCATCCAGCTTTCAATGACATCAAGCGCTCTAATGAACTCAGTATCCGGAATCGGCGTCTGTTCTGGATCCAGCAAGCAGAGCACGAGCGGCTTGATGACTTCGCTTTCGAGAACGCCCGTGCGGTATCCAAATAATCCGAGCCTGTCAATCGGCCCCGTGTACGTCGAAGCTGAGACGATGAACTCACGGTAGACGGCTGCGGCACGATGAACTTGCGCCAGTACGCTGGACATGGGTAGGCCGGCATCGTCGTCCGCAAATCTCTTGAAACGGTCAAAAACTTCGCGCGCAACAACCTCTTCCCCCGAGCGCGCGACGAGCCAGTGGTTGAGGAAGATCGACGATCGAGGATAACGAAGGCGTCCGACACTGATTTCGGTCTCCCAAAATCCCGTCTCGAACTCTTTCCAGTTCTTCTGATACGCATCTTCGACGTCAGTGCCCGTTTCAAGTAGTCGTTGAAAAATGAAGTTTTTTATCAGATCAGCAGCAGTGAGCTGCGCTCCGCGGGCATTCAGTGTTTCGAATATCTCCTGAGCGTTCTCGTCCACCGCGAGATCGATGACCACTATCTGAAGGAGCTCCCGGACAACGGTCTCGATCGCAGCCGCTCGTGCACCAATATTGTCCAGGCCGTGGAGCATTAACCACTCCCGTGCGCGCTCGCTGAAAAATCGGTGTGCGTCGACCATCCGCTCGCCACGGTATCCAACGGCGTCATAATCAATCGGAGGTGTGGCGCTCATTATCGCATTGAACGCAGGACGATCGCGATTGGTAGGCCAGACTTTGAATCTATCCTCGGGCTTCGAACAGAACGGCGCGGAATTAGTAACCAGCGGTTCAATCCTCATCGCGGGTTGCAAGGCATTCACCGAAAAAAGCTCGGCGTGCAAGGCATCTAGAAGTAACTGCAACGTGGTCAAACGCTGCTGACCATCAATGATAGTTCGCTCTTGCATCTGACCGGTTTGCTTTTGGACCTGCTGCAATACCACTGCTCCCAGAAAGTGAGGATGGTGCTTGTCTGAAGGTCGGTTGATGACCCTTTCGGCTACGCGCGCCACGTCATCCCAAAGTGGTTCCCATTGGTTCTCTTCGTTCCACACGTACGGACGTTGGAATAGTGGGACCACGAGCCGTTGTGGTTGCATGAACACCATCTGAGGAGTCCGGACTTGGGTCTCCACGCTGTGTCTTACCTCCATCTGTAAGGAAACACACTAGAGCCCACAAGCATGCACTTTGGGCCACGACCAACCCGAGTATACACAGGACGCGCAGTGGTTGGGCGAGCTAAACAAAATTGCACGTTGCGGAAATCCGGGCCATGATTTTGCTCGACGGACCGATCAACTCACACTTGGAAACCGCTCGGTAGCGCGGTCCGAAGTCTATTATTTCTAACAACGCGGGCCTGAGGTAGAGACTGTGCGGCTTTCAGTGAATCTCTGAATGACTCCCTCCGCCGGGCAAACCGACTGCTCCTTCGAAGGACCAGGAGTCAAATCGGATTTGCGACTCCCAAACCGAAACACCGATGTGCTCGCGAGTGAACCGTCTTGGTTGGCGACGGAGTGTCTTGGCCTCCACCCTAAAGCACACTGTCCAGGGCAAGCCCTCACCCAGAAAAGCAGCAATGACTTTTGACTCGCTACTGATGGAGAAAACAGCACCATCGAAACTGAAAACCACAATTGTGTTGTCAGGCAAAAGATCAAGTTGCTCGCGAAGGTGTTTCAGGCCCAATCTCAACCAATCCCGACGGACAGTGCATTGCGGACGTGCATCGAATTCGGCTTGGGACAGCAGCCATGGCAACAATCTATGGTTTTGCCTCGCCTCGTGAATCCAGGGTACGTCGCGAGCGGAATTGAAGGTACCGCCGCTAGAATGCTGGTCGAGATTCCAAACAATCCAAGCGGCGCATTGCTTCAGCGATTCTACTCGGCGCGGCAACTCGAACTGTACTTCAGCCACAGTATCTCGCGTTGCCAGTATGCCGGAGAAGAGGACGGTTTCACCAGAATGCGGGCTCACCACGGCAGCTGCCGAAAGTTTGAGATTTCCAAAATCAAGAGTGAGGCGAGGACAGATGTCGGAGAAAACCACTTCCGAGTCGGGCTGAAAGCCCAAGGATGGAAGCATATTCCACGTCCGAATTGTGGCCTCGTTCATCGCGCTGCGTTCTACTCGCGTCAAATCGACACCGGCCGCAAGGCGTCTGAGAATCGCCAATTCCCTTCCCTTGCTACCAATCGAAACCGATCCGGCTTCGACCCCCTGCGCTCTTCGCGGCCAGAATTAGGGACCCGTAGTCCCATTCGGTGGTGCTCGTAACCATACTACGGGAGACTGCCCCTTGGACAGACCTTCCAAGTGGCTACCCTGCGGAAACAATTCGGCACGCGCTTGCGCCAGATTCGAGCGCAACGCCGCATGACTCAGGAACGGTTCGCCGAGACACTCAATCTGTCAGTGGACTTCCTCAGCTTAATGGAAAGAGGAATCAGCGCTCCTTCGTTTGAGACGCTGGAGAAAATAGCCAAACGTTTGAGGATGTCAGTCGCTGACCTTTTCTCCTTCAACAGTAGCCTTCACACCTAACCTCGCGCGTCACGACCGCAATCACAGGCAGAGGGCTGCGACCATGTATCGCACTACGCAAAACTGCATTCGCATTTTCCCGTTCGGCGCGTACATCAATAGTTCCGGGCTCAATTTGGCTCGGATAGCGTGCCAGATGCGATTCCTTGAACTTGAGCCGAAATCCGCGTAAAAGAGATACTCTGCGGGCTAGTAATAAGAATGCAAAGGGAGCTCTAGTGGCCGACGGCATCTTTGTGGGCATTGACGAAGCAAAACTCTGGAGCATGGCGGATGCTCTTCGGAACAACATGGACGCGGCGGAATACAAGCACGTGGTCCTCGGTCTTATCTTTCTGAAATACATTTCAGACGCCTTCGAAGCTAAGCATGCTGAACTCGAAGCACAGCGCAATCAGGGTGCTGACCCGGAAGATCCGGATGAGTATCGTGCGGCGAGCATTTTCTGGGTTCCGAAGGAGGCTCGATGGGCGCACCTGAGAGACAGCGCCCCGCAACCGAAGGTCGGAACCATCGTTGACGAGGCGATGACCGCAATCGAGCGGGACAACCCGTCACTTAAGAGTGTTCTGCCAAGAGATTACTCACGTCCGGGGCTGGACAAGCAGCGACTCGGTCAGCTCATCAATCTTGTCAGCGACATTGGCCTTGGCAGTCCAGCAGACCGAGCTAAGGACGTTTTGGGCCGGGTTTACGAATACTTTCTCGCGCAGTTCGCCAGCGCCGAGGGAAAAAAGGGCGGACAGTTCTACACGCCTTCGCACGTCGTCCGCATCCTGGTGGAGATGCTGGCCCCGTACAAGGGTCGCGTGTACGACCCGTGCTGCGGTTCGGGTGGAATGTTCGTGAGCAGCGAGAAGTTCATAGAGTCGCATAGCGGGAAGCTGGGTGACATCTCAATCTACGGGCAGGAGTCGAACTACACCACATGGCGTCTGGCGAAGATGAACTTGGCGATCCGGGGTATCGACGCCCAGATTGCCCACGGCGACACCTTCCATAACGACAAGCACCCCGACCTCAAAGCCGACTGGGTGCTGGCAAATCCACCCTTCAACGATAGCGACTGGCGTGGCGAACTGCTGAAGGAAGATAAGCGCTGGGTCTACGGCGTGCCGTCTGCCGGGAATGCCAACTTCGCGTGGGTGCAGCACTTCATCTATCACCTCGCGCCGACTGGTCTTGCAGGATTCGTGCTCGCGAACGGCTCCATGTCTTCCAACCAGTCCAGTGAGGGCGAGATTAGGAAGGCTATCGTCGAAGCGGACCTAGTAGATTGCATGGTTGCTCTACCGGGGCAGCTCTTCTACTCGACGCAGATTCCTGTTTGCCTGTGGTTCCTTACCCGCAATAAGAGAAACGGACGCTTCCGAGACCGCAGGGGAGAGACGCTATTCATTGATGCCCGGAAGATGGGAACGCTGGTTGACCGTGCCCACCGCGAACTGAGCGATGAGGATGTAGCCAAGATTGCCGGAACCTACCACGGTTGGCGCGGGGACAAAGATGCGGAAGGCTATACCGACGTCCCCGGATTCTGCAAAGGAGCGAACCTGGACTACATCCGCAAACACGGTCACGTGCTTACGCCGGGACGCTACGTGGGTGCTGGGGAGGTTGAGGAAGACGGAGAACCGTTCGAAGAGAAGATGCAACGGCTTGCGGTGGCTTTTCGTGCCCATACCGCTGAAGCCGTGAAGTTGGATACAGCGATTGCCGCCAACCTAAAGGAGCTTGGGTATGGCAAGTGACTGGCAGCGAATAACAGTTGCCGAGGTCGCTGCTTCATCTAGAAACGCCCTTGTCGGTGGTCCCTTTGGCTCAAACCTAGTCTCAAAGGACTATGTCCCGTCCGGTATCCCGGTAATAAGAGGGCAGAACATGGGTTCTCGGTGGGTAGGGGGCGAGTTCGTGTTTGTAACAGAAGCCAAGGCGAAATCGCTCGAAGCGAATCTGGCGCGTCCGCGCGACCTAGTATTCACCCAGAGGGGCACTCTCGGGCAAGTGGCTGTTGTCCCTTCGCATCCGTTCGAAGTTTATCTGATTTCCCAGAGTCAGATGAAGCTGACAGTTGACGAAAAAAAGGCACAGCCGCTGTTCCTGTATTACGTTTTCACTTCTCAAGAACAGCAGGAATACATCCGTCAGCACTCCATCCAGACTGGAGTTCCTCACACGAATCTCGGTATCTTGCGTGAGACTCCAATCTTTGTCCCGCCCATCGAAGAACAACGCGCCATCGCCCTCATATTGGGTGAATTGGACGACAAGATCGAACTCAATCGGCGGTTGAACGACACGCTGGAGGACGTGGCTCGGGCGCTCTTCAAGTCGTGGTTCGTGGCCTTCGATCCCGTCCGCGCTAAAGCCGAAGCGCGGGACCCTGGTCTCCCCCGGCGCATCGCTGATCTCTTCCCAGATTCGTTCGAAGATTCCGAATCGGGCGAGATTCCGAGAGGATGGCAGACTCGGCTGCTCGGAGATGTGTGCGAACGAATCTTCAGTGGCGGAACACCTAGCACTACGGTCACTGACTATTGGGGCGGCGAACTTCCATGGCTCTCGTCTGGCGAAACCCGAGCAAGATTCATAACATCAACTGAAAAATTCATTACCGAAAAGGCGGTTGAGAACTCCAGTACGCGTTTTGCTCGTGCAGGGGCGACCGTCGTCGCGAGTGCAGGTCAAGGCAATACTCGCGGACAAACCTCGATGTTGATGCTCAACGCGTACATCAATCAGTCAGTAGTGGCTCTTCTCGCAGATAAGGCTAAGACAACCGATAACTATCTGTATTTCGACCTAGAAAGTAGATATGAAGAATTTCGCCGTGTCTCAGATGGGCACAGTTCACGCGGAAGTCTGACGACGAAACTGCTTGCCGGATTAGCCACTGTCTTGCCCCCACGCGACGTCATATTGGCTTTCGATTCGGCAGTCGATCCTATTGTCCAGAGGATCGGGGCTTCATTACGCGAAACTGATTTCCTCTCAGGACTGCGCAACACGCTACTGCCAAAGCTCATATCAGGCGAATTACGCATTCGCGACGCAGAACGCATAGTCGGGAAGCAAATCTGATGGCGAGCACGGTGACCAATTTCGTTATGCATGGCGCTCGCATAGCGATTGCAAGCGGACTTATACACATCGAGGAACAGGTCAGAGGGATCGAGCTTGCTGTGACTGATAATCCCGGTTTGGCGTTTGACCTAGCCAGAACGGTCATCGAGAGCGCCTGCCGCACAATACTGACCGAACGCAAAGTTGGCTTCGAGCCAGATGACGACTTGCCGAAGTTGTTCAAGATGGTTACGCATACATTGCCGTTCCTGCCCGCTTCCGCCAGCGGCAGCGTGGAAGCCCGGAAAAGTCTTGCCCAGACGTTGAACGGGCTGCACACTGCCGTGCAGGGCGTTTGCGAGCTTCGAAACTCTTGTGGATTTGCGTCCCACGGTTCGGAAAGCCCACGTCCACCTTTGGAGACCGTGCAGGCGATCTTGGCGGCAGAAACCGCCGACGCGATCGTCGGCTTCTTGTACCGCGTCCACCGACAAGATCAGGTCGCTCGACCTACACCGAGACTCAGATACGGAGATAGCGTGGCGTTCAACGAATACGTCGATGGACTGCATGATCCTGTTCGCGTCTTCAACGAGGATTTCCCACCGAGCAAGGTTCTGTTTGAACTTGCCCCGGAACCGTACCGTTTGTACCTCGCCGAATTCTCCCTTGACACCGAGTCTGGTAGCGAGGACTTAGAACAAACAGCAGTTCCAGAATCAGCAAATGATGCGCAAGTTGTCCCTGTCGCGACCGGAGATATCGCCGCCGCAACGAGTGCGCTAGATGCCGCGAGACCCCGTGCCGATGAGATAGCCAATGACTGAGCTAGGACTAAACGAGTCCGTAATCGAGCAGGCTGCGCTCGCTTGGCTGGAGAGTTTTGGGTACACAGTACTTCACGGCCCTGAGATTGCCGCTGGCGAGCTAGCAGCCGAACGCACCGAACCCGGCTATCACGACGTCATCTTAGAGAACCGTCTGAAGCAGGCACTCCAGCGGCTAAACCCAATGCTGCCGCCCGAGGCTATCGAGGATGCATATCGGCGCTTGATTCGTGCTGGTGAGCCTTCACTGGAGACACGGAACCATGGGTTCCATCAAAAGCTGGTGGAAGGTATCACGGTCGAGTACATGCGCCCGGACGGCTCCATCGGAGGGGCGCTCGTCCACGTCATCGACTTCGATCACCCGGACAACAACGACTGGGTTGTAGTAAACCAGTTTACCGTCATCGAAGGGCAGAACAACAGGCGACCCGATGTCCTCGTCTTTATCAACGGACTTCCCATCGGGCTGATGGAGTTGAAAAACCCGGCTGACGAGAACGCCACCATCTGGTCTGCGTTCCAACAGATTCAGACCTACAAAGCCCAGATACCCTCGCTGTTCACCTATAACGAATTCCTCATCATCTCCGATGGTATGGAGGCGCGAGTTGGGTCGCTGACGGCAGACACCGAGCGGTTCATGCCGTGGCGAACCATCGAGGGAGAGGAACTCGCTCCATCGTCCTTGCCGCAACTTCAAGTTGTGATCGAGGGTCTGTTAGACAAGCGGCGGCTGCTACATTTCATCCGCTACTTCGTCGTTTTTGAGGACGAGGGCGGTGGGGTGCTTGTGAAGAAGATCGCGGGATACCACCAGTACCACGCGGTCAACCGCGCCTTGAAGCAGACCATCGCTGCGTCTGCGGAGAGCGGCGACCGGAGAGTGGGAGTCGTCTGGCACACACAGGGCAGTGGCAAGAGTCTGACGATGGCATTCTATGCTGGGCGGCTGGTGCTCGAACCCGCCCTGCAAAATCCCACTATCGTCGTCATCACTGACCGGAATGACTTGGATGACCAGCTTTTCGGAACGTTCTCTCGATGCCGAGAACTATTGCGACAGGAGCCGGAGCAGGCAATCGACCGCGAAGACTTGAGGGCACGGCTGGCAGTCGCGTCGGGTCACGTCGTCTTCACCACGATCCAGAAGTTTATGCCGCCCGCGAACGGGTCGGACGCCAAACTCTCAGATCGGCGCAACATCATCGTGATCGCTGACGAAGCGCACCGCAGCCAGTACGACTTCATCGACGGCTTCGCACGCCACATGAGGGATGCGCTGCCCCACGCATCGTTCATCGGCTTCACGGGAACGCCCGTCGAGAAGACCGATGCAAATACCCGATCCGTCTTCGGTGAGTACATCAGCATCTACGACATCCAGCGGGCGGTCGAGGATAAAGCCACGGTTCCGATCTACTACGAGAGCCGACTGGCAAAGCTGGAACTGCCGGAGCAGGAGAAACCGAGAGTCGATGCGGACTTCGAAGAAGCAACGGAAGGTGAAGAAGTCGAGCGCCGGGAACGCCTACGCACGAAGTGGGCGGCGATGGAAGCCATTGTCGGGACGGAAAAGCGGCTTGCCATCGTCGCCAAAGACCTAGTCCACCATTTCGAAGAGCGACTGGAAGCGATGGACGGCAAGGGAATGGTCGTCTGCATGAGTCGCCGAATCTGCGTTGATCTCTATAACCAAATCGTCAAACTTCGCCCGGACTGGCACAACGAGAACGACGATGCGGGAGTTTTGAAGATCGTGATGACAGGATCAGCCGCGGATGGAGCGGAATGGCAGCAACACATACGCGACAAGCGTCGCCGCGAGGTACTCGGCAAGAGATTCAAGAATGCTAAAGACCCATTCAAGATCGTTCTCGTTCGGGATATGTGGCTGACGGGATTCGACGTGCCATCACTCCATACCATGTACGTGGACAAGCCCATGAGGGGGCATGGTCTGATGCAAGCCATAGCCCGCGTGAACCGCGTCTTCAAAGATAAGCCCGGTGGTCTCGTGGTGGATTATTTGGGGATCGCACACGAACTTAAGCTTGCGTTGGCGACGTACACAGAGAGCGGCGGCAAAGGGCAGACGGCATTGCCACAGGAGGAAGCCGTTGCCGTCATGCTGGAGAAGTACGAGATATGCCGTGGTCTGTTCCACGGCTTCGACTGGTCGCTGTGGATCACGGGAACCCCGACGCAGAAGCTCAGTGTTTTGCCGAATGCCCAAGAGCACATCCTGAAGCAAGGGGACGGAAAGAACAGGCTGATCAAAGCTGTAACTGAACTCTCGAAAGCTTTCGCACTCGCTGTTCCCCATGACGAAGCGTTACGGATTCGTGATGATGTTGGATTCTTCCAAGCTGTCCGATCTGTGCTGACCAAAGCTGCGGTGCAGCAGCATCGCCCTGAAGCGGAACTGGACAACGCCATTCGGCAGATCGTGTCGAGGGCGGTTTCCTCCGGCGAAGTCACTGACATCTTCGCCGCTGCGGGGCTGAAGAAGCCCGACATCTCAATCCTCTCGGAAGAGTTCTTGACAGAGGTCAGCCACCTGCCACAAAAGAACCTCGCCGTGGAGCTTCTGCGGAAGCTTTTGAATGACGAGATCAAGACTCGCTCACGCCGCAATGTAGTCAAGTCGCGGCTTTTTTCGCAATTGCTGGAGAGTTCCATTCGGAAATATCAGAACCGCGCCATTCAGGCGGCACAGGTCATCGAGGAACTCATCGGGCTTGCGAAACAGATGCGGGAAGAGTCGGCAAAGAGAGAGGAGTTGGGTCTCAGCGAGGACGAGGTAGCGTTCTACGATGCGCTGGAAGTCAACGACAGTGCCGTCAAGGTGCTCGGTGAGCCTATGTTAAAAACCATCGCTCGTGAGTTGGTGGACACGGTTCGAAGGAATACCACCATCGACTGGACTGTAAGGGAGAACATCCGGGCGAACCTGCGGGTGCTGGTGAAGCGAATCCTTCGCAAGTACGGTTATCCGCCAGACAAGCAGGAGAAGGCGACCCTGACTGTGCTTGAGCAAGCCGAAGCACTGTCCGCCAGTTGGGCGACCGCTTGATTGGGAGAACACCATGGATTCTGACGTGTGCGCTGCGCTTAGGCGTACCGCCGATGCATTTTTCAGCTTCCGAACCAAGTTCGGCGTGGAGTTAAGCTTCTCCAATCTCTGCGAAATATACGTCGCACTACAGCTTGGGCTTCCCATGCCGAGGAAAGGAAATACGAAGGGATTCGATTTGCAAGGCTCCGATGGAGCACGCTACCAAGTGAAAGGGCGCGATGCGTCCGTTCTGAACGTGGACATCAACAACTTTGATTTCGACTACATGGTGTTGGTCAACCTCAGCGATGATTACCGTCCTCTCGGGATGTGGAAGTTGGAAGCCGAAACAATTCGAGCTTCCTCGGCTGAGCGGGGAAAATTCCACAAGTATCAGCTTACCCAAAAAGCTTTCAAACAGGCTGCTGTTCCCATCGACATTGGTCTTCTCAGAGCATCGCTGACGAGTGAGGAAGCCAGAGCATAAACAATGTTTCCGAAGCAGAGGGCAACGACAACAGGTTGCGCAGTTTGGCTGAGGACGAACAGATGACCACGAGCCCCCGCCATCTTCTGCTGCTGACTTCGGCACGCGCCTAGACACTCTGTTGAGCAGAATTCAGGTTCCGGTTCTGCACGATAGTGCTTGGATTGGGCCTTTTGAGCAACTCGTGGGAGCGGCGTTCTCACTGATTGAGAGCGAGAAAAGAGGTTTTTCTCGTCGAGAATACTCCCCTGCGTATCACCCAGCAGTTCAGGGCAAAATTGCCTCGCTCCTCAGAGAGCTTGAGGCTGGGATGAAGAGCACACAGCAAGACGCTTTGGACAACTGGCTGTCACGCTACTATTTCAACTCGGGCATCCAACGTGTCAATTTCGCCGCGGAGCGGTTGATCGCAACCTTCGCGGCACTGCCATGCACCTGCGGCAGTCGCCCTCCGGAGATCGCCATAAGAAACAATCGTGCTCCGAAATTCATGGAGCGCCTCGACGGCGCTCAAATCCGCTTAGCCCATGTTGAGGCAGAATACGCGCCATCTCTGTCTAATCTGAAAGCTCTGCTCGGTCAGCTAGCTTCCCGATATGAAAGAAATGATCCCTTTGATCCTGCACGTGGACTGGCAATGATCAGACAGGACGTGAATAGCAGGAAGCATTCTGTCTACAAGCGATCAGAGATATTGGATGCCTTGCCACGCCCCACTTCAGGTACGGTCACGTGGTCGAGCGCAGGAAACAACGCCCGGATGGAAACCGCTGTGGATTGCGCGGAGCATGTTGCGGGCGCGTACAAGGAAATGCTTGATTGGTTCCGGAGGGCGAAGTTTTGAATGTGGCTCTGGCAGTTCTTTTCGTGAAGCTTGCAGAGCAATCCGCCTTCGAACGATAAGTTGGCTGATTATCAGTGAGGTTTCGATGAATCAAAGTAAATTGGAATCGTTTTCATCCGCGGTAGTCCACAGACTGAAGCCCTATGTGTATCTGCTCATTGACCCACGCCACGCAGAGACCCCTCCGAAAACAGTTCATTTTGGCGGGTGAAAAGGAACACCATCTATGTCGTATTTACAGACGATTGCGGACGCCGTGCGCGCAGGGATTTTGGAGGACACATGGACGGCTCATGCGAGCGCAACTGGGACCGAGTGGTAACGTAACCGATGCTCGTCTGCAGCCCGCAGAATCCATGAGGCTTCAAACCTCAGTTGCACGACAATTGCACGTTGGGATCAGGCGGACCGGGCGGCGAATAGCGACCTCACGGCGTTACTCGTTGAAAAGCAAATAACGATGTAGTAAAAACGCCCCGTGACCCGCCTCGAATTTCTCGCGCGTGGACGTTTCAAAGATCTGTCCGCGGCCGAAATTAAGCTCTTCGACAGCGCCAGCGTTGGGGAGCACGCCGTTTGCGGTTCAAGCGACAACCTGAATGCTCCTTCTAACCAACCAAGCGAGGCCGAGAAGTGGGACGCATCTCGCTCAATACGAGGCGAGATCATATCTTGGGTGTGTACCGACCGAGAGGCAAAGCAGCTAGTCGCTCCGGGAGGTGTCCAGATCTTCGGAGCAAGAATAATTGGTGAAGTCAAACTCTTGTCTGCACAAATCGACTTTCCGTTGGTGTTCGCGTGCTGCGAGCTTGGCGACATAAATCTGCAAAGCTCGAATTCGCGAATCCTAAGTTTCATGCAAACGTACCTGCAGTCGATCTATGCGGACGGCGCTGTCATCGCAGGCGCTTTTCTGCTGCGCTACTGCCGGGCTGCACTTCTCCAATTCCTGGGCGCGCGAATCGAAGGCCAATTCGATTGCGATTGCAGTTCGTTTAGCGGGCTGCTTTTGGACGGAGCAGCTATCAACACAGGGGTTCTCCTACGTCGCGCGGAGGGCCAGGTAAAGATGTCGCGGGCCCGCATCGGAGGTGATCTCGATTGCAGCGGAGCTTCGTTCAAGACGGCGAACGGTTCCCCTGACCCCGCGCTGGAGGCAAGTGGCGTAAAGGTAGACGGCTCGGTCTTTCTTCGGCATGGCTTTGGCGCCGTGGGTTCGGTTCGACTTCTCGGCGCGCACATCGGGTCCAACCTGGAGTGCACTCGCGGGGAATTTACTCCTGGAGTGCGCACTGATGACAAGACTCGGCCTGCTCTACTAGCTGATTCGGTAGTTGTGCAGGGAACGGTCATTCTTGGGGAAAAGTTTCGCGCCCACGGCGATGTGAGCTTCATAAGTTGCCAAGTTGTGGGGGACTTCAACTGCGACCATTCCGAGTTCGATTCCGGCCTCGCGATTGAACGCGCCGATATTGGGGGCACGTTTTTCTGGCGTTCCGTCACTCTTACGAACGCTGCGAGGCTTGATCTGCTTAACACTTCAGTCGGCAGCCTCGGCGACGACAGCGCCAGCTGGCCGGCGCGCGGAAACCTCCAAATCCACGGCTTCGAGTACAAACAGATTTCTGTCGCTAGTCCGAAGGATGCAAAGTCTAGGCTCGATTGGCTCGGTCGCCAGGATTCATACTCGCGACAGCCATACCGACAACTTGCCAGTGTGATGAAGGACTACGGTAACGAAAAGGACTCACGAGAGGTTCTCTACAGAATGGAATGCTTAAGCGAAGCCCAGGAAAATCCGTCCGCCGTCGACAGCGTTTGGAACTGGGCGCTGAAGTACGTCGTTGGCTACGGGTATTATCCATTTCGTGCGCTCTGGTGGTTTCTAGGTCTTGTCCTGGTTGGGTTCCTATTGTTCAGGGCCGGCTTCTACGCTGGAAGCGTAGTTCCCAGCGAGAAAGACGCCTACACGCGATTCACCCAAGAGCGCACCCTCCCGGGTCATTACGAAAGATTTCATGCCTTCATTTATTCGGTCGAAAACTCCTTTCCGCTTCTGAAGCTTGGACAGGAGGATTTGTGGCAACCCGATCCTGCAGTCGGGAGTGTTCGCGGCCGTTGCCATTCGCGGAGGGAGCGAGCTTTCCATAAACTAGTCGCGCCGAACTCCCTGCGCTGGTTTCGATGGGGACAAATTCTAGCCGGTTGGATCCTCGCGACGATGTGGATCGCCGGCCTGGCAGGACTTGTTCGAAGGGATTGAAACAACGATGTCGTCAACCTAGGGCACCTAAAGCTGAGCAAATGATTATCGGGGTGAACCTGCGATGGCAGAAAGACAGCTTCGATGCTTTGTTGCGATGGCAGTGGGGCGGAACGATACCGACCGCGTTTTCGACAAATATATCGCGCCTACTTTGCGAGCCGCTAAGATTTCTCCTGTATTCATGGGTCGTCTAGAACATAACGATGACATCGACAAGCGAATCATGCGGGAGATAGAAGAATGCGATTTCGCCATAGCCGATCTCACCTACGCCAGGCCATCTGTTTATTTCGAGGCGGGCTATGCGCAACGCGGAGTACCTGTTATCTACACATCGCGCGAAGATCACTTGACGCCGCAGGCCGATGATAAATTCGGAAACCTTCGAGTTCATTTCGACTTACTGATGCGGAATATCATCCGCTGGTCCGCCCCCAACGACTCAGGCTTTCCAGTTAAGCTCGCGAAACGGATTAGCAAAGTGGTAGCTCCGCTGCTGAGGCAGCGACAATCTGACGAACGCGCTAGAACCCAGGAGCTTCAGTTTCAAAATATCTCGCTCTCTTCCAGGCTCGGAATCGTATATGAAGTCTTTATTCGATCGCTAAAGCGGTCTCGGTACCGTCCGCTGGTCGAGGACGACAAAATCCATCCCTGGGTCGGAAGAGTCCCTGGTCGTCAGGCGTTACGACTTGGTGTAATCTCCGTGGCCCCCACTTTCACCCAGAATGACATCGAATGGGCGGCGCAAAACACGATCCAAATGTTGCAGTCGCGGTTTGAGTCGTTTAGTAACAACGGCTACAACCGGCAGCGATGGCAGAATCAATGGCATGGTCACCGATTGCCCAATCTTAGAGAAACACGGCATGTAACGAGAACCGCAGCCCGCCTATTCCTTTGTTCGCTCGAAAAGGTATCACGCACACGTATTGTTAAGGCTTTACCTTCCTACGCTACTGACCAAGACGGCCTGATGAGGTTGGATACTACAATCCCTATACACACCTTCGAGAACACCAAATGGCTCCCGGTTTCGCTCGTCGTCTGCGTCATTGACGGCATAAAATCCGAGGCGGATGCTGTGGAGCGAACTCGCGGACTACGCGGTACGTTGACAGGCGAATCTTAAGAATGGTTTTGTGAATGAACTAAGGTCTCCATGACCGATACTCAGCCGCGATCAGCTCAAGTGATGAGCGTTAAGTAACGAGTTGCACTCATTTTGCACTTAAACCGGTTCTTCATCTGGCTGCTTGTGCCGCCCGATAAGCCGTGCCTTCTCCGATGTCGAGACGCTCGGCGATCTTCGCCCAAGTTAGCCCCTCAGCGCGCAGAGCGGCAATCTTGGAAGCATCCACAAATTTTTTGGGCCGCCCAAGTCGCTTTCCTTTGGCCCGGGCGTTTCGCAGTCCGGCTTTCACCCTTTCCACTATGAGTGACCGCTCCAACTCGGCGACCGCACCAAGCACCGTGAATATCATCCTTCCCGTCGGCGTTGTTGTATCCATCTGTTCGGATAGGCTAACAAACGCTATTCCGAGGGCGTTGAACGTCTCCAGAGCCCGGAGGAGATGGGAGACGGACCGCGCAAAGCGATCAAACTTCCAGACTATCACCACGTCGAACTTGCGACGGTGAGCGTCGGCCAACAACCGGTCGAGTTGCGGACGCTTGTCTTTGGTGCCTGAAATTCCGATATCGAGATATGAATCCACGAGATGCCAGCCGCGCGCTTCTGCGAATTGCTCAAGCTCCCGCGTCTGTGTGGTTACGTCCTGGCCGTGGTTTTGAGTGGAAACGCGTGCGTAGATTGCTACTCTGTTTGAAGCCATCGTTGCCTCCAGTTAGGTGATGGTGGTCAGGGGCGTGTCGGTGCTCTAACACCGGCGCGTCCCGCTTACTCCCTACCGCTTTGGCTTGCGGCCTCGGCCCTTGCGGTAATTCTTTTGCTTGTATTTCCGAACACGTTCCAGGTCGCGGTCGGACCAGATTCGGATTTCCTGGCCAGCTTGATTGATTCGTCGCGGTTCAGGCATCTTGCCGTCCAACAGCCAACGAATCAGAGTGATCTTGTGGACTCCGATTTCCTTTGCCACTTGTCCCGTTGAGTAGGTCCGCATTACACTATCCCTATTAGCGTATTTAATTGAACGTGTCAAGCTCAAAGACGCTAGAGATAGAATCTGCCGTTTGGGGGTGAGTGGTGGTAATTCGCCCAGCGACCTGTTTCATGCATCCCCAATGCGCGGTCTGCCGCAAATCTTTGGGAAAGCATCGAGTTTGGAAGCAGCGCCAAGGCTCGCTGTGTCTGAGATGCAAGAGAGATTTGGAAAACTTGGCGAAGGCAGGAGCTTGTCAAGAGAAGGGTGCAAACAGATCGCTTTTCCGGTTTGGCTTGTTTGACAGCCCCAAGGATTTAGCGCCGGCTGAGGAGATATGGAACAAACCCAGCTCGGAACTGAGCAGCGCCGAACGCAAATGGGTTGACGAAGTGATGAGGCGCATTCTGTATCAGCGGTCCCCTCGTGGGAGAAAGGCAGACGCTGAGCACGAGAGGATTGAAAAGCTACTCGTTAGGCTGGCATTGGCCGGAAAGCCACGGCCTTCTTACGGCCAGATAGCGGAGTTGCTGTTACCGCGAAACGTCGAGAAATCCTATGAGCGCGACCGAACCCTCCAAGCACTGAAACGCAGGAGAAAAGGCGCTCAGCTTCCATCGCCCCCGTTTCCAAATTGAGCGCCTGACCTAACCGTGTTCCTTGCGCGCAGTTAGCTCGAATTTCGTCCACTGGCGCAATCGCATATCGCAGCCGACCATTGGTGCTCATTCGACGTGGAGGCTCTCGATATGCAGCGATTGCTCTCGGTATCTGAGACTGCCGAGCGACTCGGTCTGAAGCCTGGAACCATTCGAGCGTGGCTGTTGCGAAGAAAGAATCTGCCCTTCGTTCGTTGCGGGCGGGCGGTGCGAATACCCGCAGAGGCGGTCGATAGGTTCATCGCGACAAACACGGTTCGTGCACAGGAGCCGCGATGAGCGCGCCAGAAATTCTCGCTCGTTGCCAGCGAGTACGCCGATCCGGTGACGGCTGGGTTGCCCAGTGCCCAGCGCACGCGGACCGCAATCCGTCGCTTTCAATTCGCGAGAGCGAGGCAAAGATTCAGCTTCACTGCTTCGTGGGCTGCACGGTTGAGACAATTGGCGCCGCGCTGAAAATCAAAATATCTGATCTTCTTGCTGTGCCGGGCGCGGTTCAGGCCAAGTCGCGCGCGGTGCGGGACGCAAAGCGGCAAATCGCAGACCTTCGAAGCGGTCTAACGTCGCGCGAGCGAGTCTTACCCCTTACGGTTGTCTATTGCGAACGCGAAAATCAAGACGCCGGCATCGCTCGCGCCCTCGCTGTCGAAGGTGAGTTAGTCCAAGCGGTCCCGGCGGATCCACAATGAGCGTAGCGCGGATCGAACGCGTCACGAAATCCGGCCCTCAAGTGCTTTACGACCAGGACGGCGCGAAGCAAACGAAACCGGCGTCACCTTCCGCCATAATGCGGCGATTCTCCGAAATCAAACCGGAGTCGGTGCGATGGCTCTGGCCCGGCCGCATCCCTCTTGGGAAGCTCACGCTTCTTATCGGCGATCCCGGACTTGGAAAATCTCTCGTTACGATCGACATAGCGGCGTGCGTGAGTCGGGGCCGTAGTTTTCCAGACGGTGAGCGCAGCGAACTCGGCGACGTGATTTTCTTGAGTGCTGAAGACGATCCGGCAGACACGATTCGCCCTAGACTCGATGCTGCCGGCGCCGATGTTGCCCGTGTCCATACGCTCGAGGGAACGCGCCTCACCCTCTCCGATAATACGACTGTGGAGCGGCCCTTTAATTTGGAAACGGGAATCACAACACTCGAAGATGCCCTTGCACGCATTCCTGGGGTGCGTCTCGTCATTATTGACCCGATCTCATCCTTCTTGGGCGGAGCAGACTCCAACACAAATGCAGAAGTGCGGGAGCTACTTTCTCCGCTAGCGGCTCTCGCAGCCAAGTACGGGGTTGCGATACTTTGCGTCAGCCACTTGCGTAAATCCGCTGGTGCCGCCGTGCATCGCGCTATCGCCTCGATTGCTTTCACCGCGGCGGCGCGCGCGGTTTGGGCCGTTGCATCAGACACTTCCGATATAAACAGAAGGCTCATGATCATGGTGAAACTAAACCTTGGCCCAGGCGTCGGAGGATTGGCTTTTCGGATCGAAACGCAAAATGATCTTCCACGGATTGCTTGGGAAGCGGGAGCCGTAGCCGCAAATGCAAACGACGTGCTCAACATCGAGTATCGAGAGGACCGCTCCGAACGCAAAGAAGCCGAAGAATGGCTGCGGGAATACCTCGGAGATGGTCCCGTTGCGGCCAGCGACGCGATTAAGGCAGCGAACGACGTTGGCATCACGAAAACTACGCTCTGGCGCGCGTCCAGTGCCCTTAGCGTCGCGAAGCGCAAGTTGGGTGGTCGCGGCGCCGGGTGGGAGTGGTCACTGGTTGGAATAGTCAGAGAATCCGGCGCTATATATGCAGGCGTGGATTCTTTAGATTCTTTGACCAAGCAGCTCGAGACAAAGCCGGACGACGAAGCAAAGAATCTAAAAAGTCCACCCATAGAATGTATAGAGCCCGTGGAATCTTTGTTCCGTTCGGCCGAAAAATCAGATTCGCCGTGGCCGCCTCCTCGCCCAGTAGTCTGCACGATCTGTGGTGAGACTCAACCGAGCGCTGTCGCGCTGGCGCGACACCTCGATAGTTGCCGACCTAGTGCCGGGGCCAAAAGACTTGTTTCTGAAACGTCCATATGACCAGAGACAATGCAATCGCAAAACTGATTTCGGTGCGGCATCACTGCTTTGCGCGCGGAGTGCTAGGCCGACGCCCCCAGGATGATTTCCGGCAGGCATTTCGGACGGTCAACCAGCGTGACGTCCAGCTCCTAGACGAAATCGCGCCAGAATCGGTGCGCAAGGGCCGCAAACGGCTCAGGACGGCCGCGTAGGGAGAGTTGAACCCAGTTCCCAAACTCGCGTTGCAGCATTGGGCTCCTGGGTATACTCTGCCAGAGGTTGCAGCGCCACGTCGGAGAGGCAAGTCTCTGATGCGACGCAAGGGGCAGGATGGATCCGTTTTTCAAAAAGGCAGGCGTCAGGATGATGATTGGCTACCCGGGAGTCCCGCGTATCTGCGTTTCTGGACGGATGTTCCCGGCAGGTTAGAGCGTCGAAGGGAAATCGTTCCTCTCGGCATCTGCCGCACGCGCACGATTGCCGAGAGGAAAGCTGCGGAGAAACTGGAACAGCTCGGCATCAATTCCGCCCGGCGATTCCACGAAGCGAATGCAAGAACCACTTTCAAACAGCAAGGCGAATGGTGGATTAAATCACTTGCTCAAAGAAAACGCAATCCGCTTGAACAGACGACCATCGACACACGACGATACGCGCTCGACAAGTGGGTTTATCCCTTCCTCGGGGCTCGTACCCTCGGGGAAATTAACAATCTGGTTGTGAAGGAACTGGTGGAAAGAATGTCCGCAGAGCTGGCCCCTTCATCGGTTCGCGATTACGTGAACATCGTGAAAGGCGTCGTCAGTTCGGCGATCGACGACAATGGCGAACTGCTGTTTCCAAGGAAGTGGAACGACGAGTTCATCGACGCTCCACTCATCGCGAACCAGCGCCAACCATCGACCACATCCGAGGGAATGGCGAAAATCCTGCAAAAGGCGACCGGGCAATATCGGATGCTCTACGCTCTTCTTGCGGGATGCGGACCGCTTCGCGCCGGAGAAGCGCTCGGCCTCGAACTCGGAAAACATTTCTCGCCCGACTTTCGAACTCTCTACATCCAGCAGAAAGCCAAGCGAGGAATCATCCAGCCTCACCTAAAGACAAAAGCGGGTGAACGCGAAGTGGATTTGTGTTCTGCTCTCGCCAAGATGCTTCGCGATTTCGTTGGCGATCGCACGGAAGGATTGCTCTTCCGCACCTCGACGGGCGGCCAGCTCTTGCAGGCGAATACGCTGCAAGACAGCCTACACCCGATCCTAAAAACGCTCGAACACGCGAAGGGTGGATTCAACATATTCCGCCGTTTCCGCATTACCCACCTTCAGAAGACCGGGTGTCCGGAAGCACTGCGGCACTTTTGGTCCGGGCACGCGCCAAGCCACGTCTCTGAGCGCTACACGAAACTGAGCGGTGAGCGTGAATTCCGATTGGATTGGGCAGAAAAAATCGGAGCTGGCTTCGAGCTGTCTCACCCAGCTGGGCAACTTGGGCAACTGATCGTGATGAGCAAGTCGGCCTAAGTCGTTGAAAGGATTGGTGGACGTGAGGGGGCTCGAACCCCTGACCTCCTCGTTGCGAACGAGGCGCTCTCCCAACTGAGCTACACGCCCATCGAACTACGCTGAAACTCAATTTTGAAACTTAGCTCTGAAACTTAACGCAACGGCTTGGCCTGCGCGTTGGGAGCGGACCGCTCTCCCAACTGAGTTGCACGCCGACTGCAGGAAACATTCTAGCAAAGGCGTGGAGCAGCGCCAAACGTTGGGAGCGCGCGAGTTTCCGACATTTCGGAGTACAGGATTTCCCGGAGCGGAATCATTCTTTGTACGGCTTACTTTTGCGCGGCACCGCAGGGATATTTGTGGTGGGAGGAACTGTTGATGCGCTCTTCATGGAGGAGTTTTGCGGTAGTTTTGCTGGCGTTGGCTTTGGGTGGTCCGGTCCTTATCTCGGGTTGTGCGGAGCATCCGCGTTACTACGATGCTTATTACAGCGATTACCATACTTGGAATAGTGGCGAGGTCGTTTATTACAACCGTTGGGAACATGATACGCATCGGGACCACGTGGATTTTGCGAAGCGGAACGATGCGGACAGGAAGGAATATTATACTTGGCGTCATAATCAGCATTAGAAGCTCAGTGTGTGACGCGTTGCGTATGGTGTGTGGCGAGAGTCAAAGGCATCACTGAAGAACGCAGGCGAACGCTGCTGAGGACACACAGATGAAGGGACGGCTGTCGGGACATCTTGGCCCGGGTGCGCATGAAGATTAATCGGTGCGTGGAATTATTTTGCGCGGGCCGGAGTTGGGGCTAGTTGGGCGCGGGCACTGGCTACGAATTTGGAGAAACGGTGGGCCAGGGTGAAGATGCGCTCGGACTGGCGGAGGCGGATCGCGTCTTTGGGGATTAATTCCCCGCCGATGCCCAGGGCTGCGGCGCCGGCCAAGATGAAATTCGCGGCGGTGTGTTGATTGACGCCGCCCGAGGCTATCAGCGGAAGATTTGGAAACGGGGCTTTCAGGGCGCGGATGTAGGTGTCGCCGCCGACTTGCGCGCAGGGAAAAACCTTTACGAAATCGGCGCCTGCTTTCCAGGCGCGAGTGACTTCTGTGGGAGTGAGCGCGCCGGGCAAGACGACTACCGAGGCGCCCAAAGCAAATTCTACAATTTTCATGTCGAGGCCGGGGCTGGTGAGAAACTGCGCGCCAGCGTCGAGGCATTGACGCGCGATATCGGAGTCGAAAACGTCTCCTGCGCCGACGATCATTTTCGGGGCGTGTTTTACGAGGTGGGCGATTAGGGCGATGGCGCCGGGGACCGTCATTTCAATTTCGACGATGGGGATGCCTCCACGGGAGACGGCTTCGGCGGCGAAAAGGGCGTCTTCTGCGGAGGAGAGGCGCACGGCGGGGATGATGCCGATTTCTTCGATGCGGGAGCGGACTTCTTCTCGTTTCATTGTGGGGCCTCGGGTGCGTTTGTGCCGTGGGCCAATTCGATGCCCGGGGGATTCTAGCGGAAATGCGTTGGCGTGGAGAAGGAAAAGAAATCCACGTGAGGATTTGACATTTGGCGAGGCGTCGGGAGGGAGCAGCGGGTCCGCCAAGGTAACGGAGCGAGCGAACAGAGATCCTTCGCTGCGCTCAGGATGACGGACTAACCGCAGACGCAGAGACGAAGTCAAAGGCGAGTCAAAGGCGCCCGCCTGAAAAACAGGCGGCCGCTACAAATTCAAAAACAGAAGCTGAGTCGAAGACAGAGGCAAGGCCAAGTCAACGGCGGGCACGGCGCCCCCGTGCGCTCCGGGACGCGAGGCGAGCTCGACATCGTGGCAACTTGGGGCGCAGCAAGCACCGCGCCAGCGCGCGAGATTTGAGTCGGCGCGACTTCAAAAACGCGGGCACGGCATGCCGTGCCCCTACGGGCGCCTCGGATGTTGAGATGTGCGAGGCTTAGGCTTCGAAGGATTCTTCCATTTCGGGGAGTTTGTCGCCGTCGCGGGCTATCCAGACGTAGAGGGTGGGGAGGAGGAAGACGCTCATTACCAGCGCGGAGATCAGGCCGCCGACGATTACGATGGCGAAGGGGCGTTGCGAATCGGAGCCGATGGCATGGGAGACAGCGGCGGGAAGCAGGCCGAGCGTGGCGACGAGCATCGTCATCATGATGGGACGGAGGCGCAGAACGGCGCCTTCGATGGCGGAGTCTTCGATGGAGTGGCCGCGGACGCGCAGCTGATTGATGTATTCGAGCATGATGACGCCGGTCTGGACGGAGACGCCGAACAGGGCGAGGAATCCAACGCCGCTGGAAACGCTGAAGTGCGTGCCCGTGAATAACAGGGCGAGCAGGCCGCCGAGCGGAGCCATCGCAACGTTGGCGAGGATCAGGAGCGCCCACTTGGAAGTCTGAAACATGGTGTAGAGAATGATGAAAATTCCGAATAGGGTGATGGGCAGGACGATCATCAGGCGTTTGGAGGACCTTTTCTGGCTTTCGTATTCGCCGGCCCAATCGAGGTGATAGCCTGTTGGTAGTTTGACGTCGGACTGAACTTTCTTCATGGCTTCTTCCACCGTGCTGCCCAGGTCGCGACCGCGGACGCTGTACTTGATGGCAACGTAGCGGGAATTTTCCTCGCGGTAAATTTCGGAGGCGCCGTCGAGCATTTGGACATCGCAGAGTTGCGCGAGCGAAACGCGTTCGCCCGAGGGCGCGACCAGACGAATATTTTCGATGGCCTCTTTGGTGTCGCGATAGGGGGCCTGGTAGCGCGCGACCAAGTCGTAGCGCTGTTCGCCTTGCAGGACCTGGCTGACGGCTTTGCCGCCAACGGCGGTCTCGATGGCGTCCTGCACGTCGGCGACGTTGATGCCGTAGCGGGCGGCCTTTTGCCGATTCACGGTGAAATTGAGATTGGGTTGGCCGATTACGCGGAACAGGCCGAGGTCTTCGACGCCCTTGACGCGTTGCATGACGTTGACGATCTGGTCGCCAGTTTGTTCCAGCAGCTTCAAATCATAGCCGTAGAGCTTTACGGCCAGCTCGCCTTTGACACCGCTGACGGCTTCTTCCATGTTGTCTTCGATGGGCTGCGAGAAATTCCAGATCACGCCAGGAATCTTTTCCAGTTCCCTGTTCATGGCGGCGATCAGAGCATCTTTATTCTCACCGAAGACTGGGCGCCATTTTTCCTTGGGCTTGAGGTCAACGAAATATTCCGTATTGAAGAATCCAGCGGTGTCTGTGCCGTCGTCAGGGCGACCCACCTGAGAAACGACCACGGTGACTTCGGGAAAGGAGGCGAGAACCACGCGCGCGTGGTTCATGACGCGGATGCCTTCCGAGGGACCGGTGCTGGGAGCGAGGGTGCCGCGAACCCAGATGGCGCCTTCGTCGAGATGCGGAAGAAATTCCGAGCCGATCACGCCGCTGAACATCAAGAATGCGGCGAGCGCGAGGCCGGCGACAGCGGTGCCGACGGGAACCCAGCGATGTTCGATGGCCCAACGAACTCCCTTGCGATAGCGATCAATCAGGAAGGCCATGACCGGGTTGTGCCATTCCTGAACGCCGTTGCGGAAGGCGATGCTGGAGATCACCGGAGCGATGAGCATGGAGAAAATCAGGGCGCCGAGAAGAGCGAACGCGACCGTCCAGGCCATGGGCTTGAACAAGCGGCCTTCCACGCGTTGCAAGGTGAAGATGGGCATGTAAGCGGTGATGATGATGCCGATGGCGTAAAAGACGGGGCGCTGGATTTCGTGCGCGGCGTCGCGGATCGAATTCATGGTGGTGAGGGGGTTATGGTCGCGGCGATTCAGGTGGCGGACGATATTTTCGACCATCACTACTGCGCCGTCCACGACCATCCCGAAATCGAGCGCACCGAGCGAGAGAAGGTTCGCAGGGATTTGCGCGAGGTCCAGGCAGATGGAGGCGAACAGAAGCGCAAATGGGATGGTGAGCGCGACAATGAAGGCGGCGCGCGCATTGCCGAGGAACAGAAAGAGGATGACGGAAACGAGGAGAAAACCTTCGGTGAGATTGTGCAATACAGTGTGCGTGGTGTAATGGACCAGCTCGCTGCGGTCCAGAAAGGGGACAACCTTGACGCCGGGCGGGAGGATATGGTCGTTGAGCTCCTTGACCTTGGCGTGAATGCCCACGAGGGTCTCGTCGGAGTTGGCGCCCTTGCGAAGCAAGACGATGCCTTCGACGACGTCATCATCGTCAACAATTTTTCCATCTTCGCGGTGGATAGACTTACCGATCTGTCCGAGGCGAATTTTGGGGCCTTCGACGACGGTGGCTATATCGCGCACGCGGAGGGGCGTTCCGTTTTGCGCTTTGATGACGGTCTGCTCGATATCCTGGACGCTGGTAAACAATCCCACGGCGCGAATATTGACTTCCTGCTGGCCTTCCTCGACGAAACTGCCGCCAGCGTTGGTGTTATTGCCAGCCAACTGCTGCTCGACCTGGCCGATGTTCAGTCCGTAGGCGATGAGTTTGTCGGGGTTTATGCGGACCTGATATTCGCGCGTCGGCCCGCCAAAACTGGAAACGTCCACGACGTTTGGAGCTGATTTGAGTTCTTTCTCGAGGGTCCAGTCTTCGATGGACTTCAAGTCCATCAGGCCGTACCGGGGATTGGTGCTGCGAAGCGTGTACCAGTAAATCTGGCCGACCGGACTCCAATCGGTGCCCATTTGAGGCTGGAGATTATTGGGCAAGGTGACTTGGGAGAGCCGTTCGAGGACTTTCTCGCGATTCCAATCGTTGTTGGATTCGTCGTCGAAGATCATGGTGATGCTGGAGAGGCCGAATAGGGAGAAGGAGCGCAGGTGGGTGAGGTGCGGAATGCCGTTCATCTGAATTTCGATGGGGATGGTGACTTGCTGTTCGACTTCTTCCGCGGCACGGCCGGGCCATTGAGTGATGATTTGCACGTAATTGTCGGCGACGTCCGGGTAGGCTTCGACGGGGAGGTTATGGAAAGAGACCGCGCCCCAGACGAGCAGAAGCGTCGCGAGGGCCAGCACGATGAAACGGTTGTTGAGCGCGGCATCTACTAGTGCGCGGATCATGAAACCTTCAGTTCAGTGATATCCCGGGAGGTGCCGGGAGTTCTTGGCGTTGAGACGGCCTCATTGCTCGGAGCTGTTCTGCAATTCCAGGGCGTTGCTGACGACCTGGTCGCCCGGTTTTATTCCCGATGTAACTTCCTGCATGTTGTTGGGCAGCATGGCACCGGCTACTACTGGAACACGTTTGAATTTATTGGTAGCGGCGGGAAAGTAAACCCAATCGCGATCGTGGAGGTGCAGGATCGCCGAAGCGGGCACGGCTGCATGGGATGCTTTCTTTTGCCCGCGGAAAGTGGCGGTTACGAACATTCCCGGACGCATCAGGCCAGGGTTCTTCACTTCGATGCGAACTTTGGCGGTGCGAATATTGGGATCGAGGACGGCGCCGATGTTGCTGATGCGGCCGGAGACGACTTGATCGGGATAAGCGTTGAGGCGAACGTCGGCGGAATCGCCCAGGCGCACGTCCGACAAATCGTTCTCGTAGACATCGCAGAGAATCCAGACGGAGGTGAGGTCTGAAATCGTGAAAGGGTTGGTGGAAGACAGGCCTTGCACGCCGGCGGCGTTGGTAACTTGCTGATCGGTGATCACACCCGCGACTGGCGCGACGATATCCACGATGCCCGAGGGATGATCAAGCGGGGCGCCGAGAACGCGGAGGTGCTCGGCGGTGGTTTCGACGTCTACCTTAGCTTTGTTCTCGGTGTCCTCCGCGACTTGAAAATCATTCAAGGAAATGGCGCCGTGGTCATAGAGACCCTTGGCGCGCTCGAACTGTGTGTTGGCGAGCAGTTCGTCGGCGACGGCTTTGCGATAGTCGGAGTAGGCGCCGGAGATGTCGGCGCTTTGGACGCGCAGGAGGAGCTGGCCTTTCTTTACCGTGTCGCCGAGGCGGGCGCGAATTTCGACCACGCGGCCAGAAGCGATAGAGATGACGGGGACGGTGCGCGAGATGTCGGGGGTTACGACGCCAGTGGCGGTGAGTTGCGGCGCGGCTTTGTATTCGATGGCTGTGGCTAGCGGAAACTGTGCGGCGTGATCAACCTGTACGAGGCTGGCGTCGCCTTCATGTTCGACCTGCGCTGGCGGAGGGGCTTCGGCTGCGGCGTTTTTGCTCGCGTCTCCGCTGCATCCTGCTAGCAGCAGGAGCGCCGCCAAGGAGAGAGCTAGATTTGTCGCAGCCGCGCGTTTCATGAAAAACCTCACGTTCGTTTGCTTATTACAGTAGGCAACATTTTGCGTAAAGAAGGCGTAAAGACCGGGTAAGAATCACATAATCCGATGCCCGTGCGCCAGAGATACCCGTCTGAACCGATGATTAGCAACTCTGATTAGATGGCAGGAGGGGGAGCGCGGCCGGAATGGCTTTGCTGCCGGGAAAGGGGAGACGGCAGCTGCGGTGTTGAAACGAAAAACGGGGCGACGACTGAATCGGCGAAGCGGGTTTGCGCGGGCATTACGGCGAGGCGCGGGCCCGTTGGGAAATGATCTGGTTGGTGCGTAGCATGCACGGACGATAGGCAATTTACGTGACGGCGGCAGTTCGAGCACTCTTCGAGGACGATTATTTCGGCGTGCAGATCGTCGGTGAGGGAAACGACGAAGAAGAGCAGGACGAGGGCGCAGGCGATGGCGGTCCATTCGCGCCATGCTGCATGCCGGCGGGTGCGCGGCTGATGGGCCCAGTTGGCGCGCCAGACAGTCACGCAGCTTGCGGCTAGTAGCAGCCAGAGAATGTTGAGGACTAGTTCCATCGTCGTTCGATGTTCGTTGGGCGCTGGTTGATTCTGGCCGGGGGCGAGCCCGGCGTCGTGTTGCGGGATCAATTTACTATGGGGCGGGAGGTTTGAGCAATTGTTTGCGAGGGCGTCGCGTCGGAAAAGCTCAACGAGCTGCCATGACGGAATCGCGATGAGGTGACGCACAGCGTCGCAACGGGTCCATGACGAATCATTGGCCCGAGCCTATGTCACGCGGGCACGGCATGCCGTGCCCCTACGGGCGCAACATTGGAACACGCGGTTATTTTTTTACCATTTCTACGTCGAGGGTGATGGTTATTGTGTCGCCGATCATTTCGTCGCCGCCGGGGAGGGTGTTGGACATGTAGACGATGCCGAAATCCTGGCGATTGATCTTGGTGGTGGCGGAGGCGCCGCGTCGCGTGCCGTTCATCACCTGAATGGGCTTGGTGGGGCCGGTTTCCTCGAAGGTGACTTCTTTGGTGACGCCGTGGATGGTGAGGTTGCCGGTCATTTTGGCGGTGCCGTCGCCGGTGCTGACGATTCTTGTGGATTGAAAAGTGATGGTGGGGTATTTGGCGACATCGAAGAAATGATCGCTCTTGAGGTCGTCGTCGCGGCGTTGCACGCGGGTGTCGACGGAGGAGACCTCGATCGTGGCGTTCACGGTGGATTTGGAGATGTCCTGGTCGTCGAGTTGCACCGTGCCGGATACTTTCGTGAATTCACCTTGGACGTTGGAGATGCCTAGGTGGCGGACGGAAAATTGGGCGTTGGAGTGGGCGGGGTCGAGTTGCCAGGTGGTGGACTGGGCAGAGGCCGTGGTAGCAGTGAGGATTACTGCGAAGCTAAACGCGATCAGGGATTTTTTCATCGAGGGCCTCCGGGGAGATTTGGTGATGAGAATTTTTAGTTTTTAGCAGTGGGGATTATAGCAGGGGTGGGGGCGCCGGGATTCGCAATCAGGCGAGGCGGTATGAGGTTGAAATCGTGGCAAGCTGGGGCGCAGCAGCAGCGCCCCTACGGAAGAAACAACGCACGAGCTGCTGAATGCGCGCGTTATGCAAAGAAAGAGGGCGGGTCTAAGACCGGCCCCTGCGGATGCCTCGTTTAGGATCGTTTCGACCTTGATGGATCAGGGGCTTGTGAGTTTGGATTTGGTTAGGGTGATGAATGCGTCTGCTTGGGAGGCATCCGGCAGTGCGCCTTGGGCGAAGTGTTTGGCGCCGCCGCCTTTGCCTTGGAATACTTTCAGGGATTCGCGGAGGGTGGCGCCCAGGTCTTGGGGTAGATCTGGGGACCTTGCTGCTACGACGTGGCCGGTTTCGCGGCTGAGGAGCAGCGCGATTACGTTTTTTTCTGCGGCGAGCTTGGCGCCTAACAGCGCGAGGTATGCGGGAGTGGCGTCGGGCGGAGTTGCGACGATGAGGCGCAGACCACCGGATGTTTCCGGATGATCCCGCAACAGAGCTTCCGCTTCGAGCGTCGCGAGGCGTTCTTCCAGGCGCTTGATGGCGGTGTTATTTGCGCGGCGGTCTTCGATATTTTTTGCGATGTTGGCGGGGACTTCAGCTAGGGCGCAGCTTAGCTGCGCGGCGGCTTGGGTTAGCGTGGCGAATTCGGCGCGAGCGGCGGCTAGGGCGCGGTACCCCGCTACGAATTCGATGCGCCAGTGTTCGCGACTGCGTTCCAGCTTGCGGAGAAGGATTAGGCCGGCCTGGCCGGTGCTGGCCAGGTGCGTGCCGCCGCAGGGTTGGCGGTCGAAACCGTCAATTTCGATGGCGCGGAGGATTCCTTCGCGGTCGACTTTTTTGCGGATTCCGGATTCGGCTAGTTCCTGGGCGGTGCCGAAGCGGATCGCTACCGGGCGATCTTCGAAGACTATTTCGTTGGTGCGGCGTTCAGCTGCTTCGATTTGGCGCGGGACTACGTTGGGCGCGGCGAGATCGATTGTGGAAATTTCCTTGCCTAGATGGAAGGAGACGGTTTGGAAGCCGAACAGTTCGATGAAGGCGGCCGACAGTAGATGCTGCGCGGTGTGTTGTTGCATGTGGTCGAGACGGCGGGGCCAGTCAATTTGGCCGTGGATGGGACCGGCGGGAACTTCGGCCGTCGTGTAATGAACCACGTGGTCGGGGTCGCCCGGGTTGGCGACGTCTGAACCGCCAGGGGCGCTTGGCGGGTCAATGACTTCTACTACTTGGACATCGCCCAGCGTGCCCAAATCGTGCGGCTGGCCGCCGGAGGTCGGGTAGAACGCCGTCTTATTAAGGGTAACTCTCCAGCGGGGGCCTTCGGGCGTGCAGGAGATGACCATCGCGTCGAATTCGCGCAGGAAAGAATCGTGGTAATAGAGCCTGTCCGTCAGGTCAGTTCCCTTTCATACCGCGCAAGCATAGCATAGAGACTGAGGCGGAAAAGGCCGGGACACGGTAGAATCGGAGTGTGCCCATCAAACTGATTGCCATGGATATTGACGGAACTTTGCTGAACAGCAAGTCCGAGATATCCGAGCGAAATTCGGAGACGATTGCGGAAGCGGCGGCGCGCGGGATTGAGATTGTGCTGGTGACCGGGCGGCGATTTGATTTTGCCTTGCCGATTGCCAATGCCCTGCCCTGCGATTTGCATTTGATCGTGAATAACGGCGCGCTGGCGAAATCGCGGAACGGGACCACCCATTTGAGATATATGTTGCCGGCGGAGACGGCGCGGCAGGTTTTGGCAGCGACGCCGGACTTTCGCGGGAGCGCGGCGGTGATTTTTGACCGTCCGGGGGCGCGGCAAGTGATTATGGAGCGGGTAGATTGGGATGACCCGTTTCGCGGGGGATATTTCCGGCGCAACCGCGAGTATATTGCGGAGGTCGCGCCTTTGAGCGATTGTCTGGGCGGCGGCGAGGATCCGATACAGGTGATGTATGCGGGAAATTGCGCGCCGATGCGGGCGGCAATGAAGAGTTTGGAGGCGCTTTCGCGAGCGCGGGATTTTACTTTGGCTTTGACGGAGTATGAGGACCGGGATTTTTCGATTCTGGACGTCCTGCGACGGGATGTGACCAAGGGCAAGGCGCTCGCGGAATGGACTCGGCAGCGCGGATTTGCGCGCGAGCATGTGCTGGCGATTGGGGATAATTGGAACGACCGGCAGATGCTGGAATTCGCTGGGAGTCCGGTGTTGATGGGAAATTGCATCGCGGAGTTGAAGGAGTTGGGGTGGCCGATTACTTTGTCGAACGATGAGGACGGAGTGGCGGCGGCGATTTGGGACTATGCGTTGAATGAGAATTGACGACGAGCGAAAGGTATGCCTTCAGGGGCTAAAGCCCCTTCTTTCACGCGGCTTTACGGCTGCGCTGAAGCCCCGCCCTTCCGGGTTCGCGATATTCGGGCTAGATTGTCAGGACTGATCCTGCGAGTGAGGGCATCGGACGGATTGTGAGACGGCCAGATTTATTTTCGGCGATCGGCTTCGTTGTAGCGCTGCTCGGCGCTGCCGGGCTTTTGCCTGCTGCGGCGCGGGCGGATTATGCGGTGCTGCGTTCGGGGGCGCGGTTGCATATTACCGGTTACGAGCGGGATGGGGAGCGGGTGCGTTTGGCGGTGGATGGCGGGACGGTATCGGTGGCGGCGGATGATTTGCTGGCTGTCGAGCCGGAGGAACATTTCGCGACGGTACCTGTGGTGCCGCTGATTGCGCCTGGGCCGTTTGGGAAATTGATTCATGCGGCGGCGGAGAAGCATGGGGTGGATGAGGGACTGATCAGGCAGGTGATCGCGGCGGAGTCTAATTTTAATCCGCGGGCGGTTTCGCGGCGGCGGGCGCAGGGGTTGATGCAGCTTTTGCCGACTACTGCGGCCTTTTATTCTGTCGCGAATGTATTCGATCCGGCGCAGAATATCGATGCGGGGACGCATTATCTGAAGGATCTGCTGGCGCGCTATCGCGGCGATTTGCAGTTGACGCTGGCGGCTTATAATGCCGGGCCGGATATGGTGGAGCGTTATGGCGGGGTGCCGCCGTTTCCGGAGACGCAGAAGTATGTGCGGGTGATTACGGCCCACATGGCGCGAGAAGTGAATCCGACCGCGAAGAATTAAATCCGGCTTTCAAACTCGAAGGAATCAACCTGCAAAATAGACCGCGTCGAGAAACTCCACCCTGCATAGGGATGTGGAGGTGGTGAGATCCGCTTTGAAGCAGCATCTAAGCCGCCCGCTACAAATTCAAACGCAACAGAGACATCAACCAGGATGCATGACTGATTAAATTCCTCGCGCAGGGCCAGCAGTGGCTGTGCCACGTTCCTGATCGGGGGATTGGCGTTCCCCGGGTTAGTGCTCACCGGTTACTGCGGAGGTTGTGGCTGGGGAAATTGGTTATTTGGTTGGGTTGGGGGATTTTGCTGGCCTGGGCTGTTGCCGCCTGGATTTGCTCCGAAATTTGTGCCTGGGTTTGCTACTGGGCCGCCGCCAAATGGGTTTGCGATTGGCAGCCCTAGCGAGCCACCGGCCGCGCCAGCGGCTGCGCCGCCCAATTGTTGTTGCATTGCTGCTGCGGCGTCTTCCAGCGGGTTCCAGATGAATTCCCAATTAATGTATTTTTTTCCGCCGTGGTAGAACTTCAGTGAGCTGGTATCTTGCGTACAGGCTACTCCCGTCAGAAAGGCGCCGAGGACTGGGCCGTCCACCGGGCCAGTCGGTTTCAGCAGAGCCATGGCGGCGAGCGTGGCTGGGTCTACCGCGAGGCCGCCGGGCGCGAGGCCGCCCGGGACGAGTCCGGGCATGCTTTGACCGTTCCCTAGACCATTCGTGCCGAGCGCAGTCGTTGGCGGATTTGGCGGATTTTGTGGACCTGGCGAATTTTGTGGATTGGTCGGGCCAAACGGATTCTGCGGGCTTTGCCCTGCCGAGGGCTGGGGATTCTGCCCGTCGGGAGGCGGATTCGGGGATACATCCGGTCCGTTTGAGCCGGGATTCTGGGTGGAGGATACACCATTGGGATTGCCAAGGGCGGCAATCTGTGCGGGAGTGGTGGCCTGCGAACCGGCGTTGGAGTCGGCGAGCGTCGAGACCGGGACGCCGGGCTGGCCCGGTTGGCCGGGCTGACCTGGCAGCGTGGTGGGCAGTTGGCCGCCATTGGCATCCATCAGCGCCATCTGCTGCAAATTGGCGTATTTGGTGCTGCCAATAATTTGGCCGGCGGAATTGACGTAGATGAAACGCCAGGAGCCGTCGGCGGAATTGGTGGGATTTTTGTAGGCTTGGCGGAGGAAATGGACCTGGGCCATGCCTTTTTCGAGGTCGTCGAGCGTTTGCGGGTAGTGGCCGGTCTTGTGATAGTAGAGGCGAATGGCGCGGGCGTATTGATTGCCGCGCCAGATGGTCTCTTGTTCGATGCGGCGACGGCGGATGGTCGCGCCTTTCTGCAAGACGACGAGACTGGAGGCGATCATGAGGAGGATCAGGCCTAAGGCGAATAGAAATGCGTAGCCGGATTCCTGGCTGCGGCGGCGCGGGGTGCCTCGAGTGCTGGGTGCGCTGCTGACGGTGGCGCTACGGCACGAAGCGTCGCGCTGCGGGCCTTCACCAAGCAACGCGCGGAGCGATGTGCGGAATCGCCGTGAGGCGTTCTGGAAAGCGTCGAGAATTCGCTGCGCCCTCATGGGTTCGGCGGGCCTCCGCCCGGATCGCCGTTGTTCGCGGGCTGGACCATTTGAACGGTAGCGTGGCGGCCGGAGGAAGTTTCCTCGACGTCGGCGGAATCATTGCCGATTTTGTCGAGCCGATAGCGATTCATGAATACCGAACCTTCTTCGACGACCAGAACGTCGTCGCCTTGCAGGAAAAATGCCACGCGCTTGCCGGTCTTGGGGATGGAGGCGTAACCGAATAGCTGCGCCGGAACGGTGACGGGTGGCGGAGGCGGCGGTCGTTGCGGGCCCTTCGGCCGGAAATTTTCGGCCTCAATTTGAGCGACGGTCTTCGCAGGAGGTGGCGGAGGTCCGAAAATGAAAATATTGCGGTGCGAGCCGGAATAATCCAGCTTCTTGATTTTGTCGAGCAGATCGAAGCGCAGGTGCGGCTCCTCGACACTCAGCGGGTGAAACGAAGTGTCGGAGGCCAGCACTCCGGACATTCCGGGTGTTCCGCTGCGCTCGGAATAAAAAGCGTACGCCGCGATGAGCAGCAGACCTACGAGCACGTAGATTTGATTTCGTTTGGACATGCTCAGGTCCTGAAATAGGTCTGCAGTTCGAGCTGCAGGCGGATGCCACCGCCGGGACCGCTGGTCGACGCCAAGCGCAAATTGCTGAGGAGATAGAAATTTTTGGAGTGCTCGAGGCCGTTGATGAATTGAATGATCGCGGGATAATCGCCCTCGACAGTCTCGGAGATGTCAATTTCGGTGACGTCGCGGCCTTTCAGCTCCTTCTGCTTGAAACTGATGCCCGAGCTGCGCAGATTGGCTTTGGCGGCGATGGTGCCGAGGTCGTCTTCAATGGTGGAGTAGCCATTGTCCGCGGGAAGAAACGCGTTGTGGTAGAAATTATCGTATTCCTTCCCTTCTCCGGAGAGATCCTGACGAATCGAAGTGCCGCGGGCGACATCACCCTTCAACAGGCCGGCCTGTATTTTCAAGCGGTCGCGCTGGGCGGTCAAAGATTCCGCGCCTTCGCGCGAGGATTGCCAGACCTGGTAGACGAGCGCCAAGTCCGCCGCGAAGAGCAGGGCGAGAGCCACGACGATCGTTTTTTTCCAAACCGTCCAGGTCATGTTCATGGTCAAGTGGTGGAATACCAGGCGGTCAACTGCACCGTGATTTTGTCGCCGCCGGAGAGCTGGTCGGAATGGCGGTCGTCCTTCACCTGGATATCCGAAAAGACCTTGGAGCGTTCCAGATTCTGCAGGAATTTGATTTTGGACTCGTCGGATTCGGCGCCGATCGTGAGCTCGACCTGCGCGCGACCGTTTTCCAGTTTAGGGGAAATATTCACGACGCGCACACCCGGCGGGAGGATCTGCTCCAAATCCATAAATACTTTGGTCCATGGAAAGCTGCGCTGCCCGATGAGGGAATTCAGGAACGCGGCGCGATCCAGGACTTGTTTGGCCTGAGCCGTCTGAAAATAGGATTCGAGCGCGGCTTGCTTTTCGCGGTTGGTGTGGATTTCCGTTTCCCAGCGCGAAATTTCCGCACGCAGATCGCGGCTGGAACGCCAGGATCTGTATGCAGCGTGGCCGAGCAATAGAAACGTGAGCACGCCCACCGCGGCCAGGACACCCGTCGCGGCGAGGAACGGCCGCTTGTTAGCGAGCGGAGTGGTGGAGAGATTGAGCCGAAGTTTCATGTTTGCTCGCGGCACAGGGCCGCTCAGGAACCTCCGTTGAGCATCCAGCCTACCAGCGCATCGAGATCCTGATGGATCAAATCCTTGGCGCTGGATTCAAGAGCAAGGGCCTTATCGGATTCCGACAATGTTGCGATGGGGCATTTCAATTCCGCAGCAAGCGCGCGGCGAAATACTTCTTCGCGCGGTCCGAATCCGGCGATGAGCGTGCGGTCCGGAGCGGCACCCCAGGTGTCTTGGAAATAGGCGACGGCCGGAAAGATCTCATCGAGCATGGCCTGGGGATCGAGCGTCGCGGCCTCGCTGGACATTTCCGTGGAGCGATAGACGCAGACGTTTCCGGCGCTGACGATAACGGTGGTCAGCGTCTTGCCGGAAATGCGCACGAGCAGCGTGGAGCCTTCGTCTGCGAGCAGAGGCAAGGCGCCGAGCGTCGAGCTGAGAACCACGCCGGCGGTGGCGCCCAGCGGCTGCAGGAGCTCTTCGTATTCCTTAATGATGCGCTGCCGCCCGACGGCGGTGACGACTTCCAGAGCGCCTGCGCGGCCGGTCTGGCGCATCCACGAGACTACGGTTTCGTCGACGTCGAAGGGCACGCTTTTCTTCAGGCGCCAGCGCAGCAGCGAGAGAGCTTCATCGGCGCGGCGCGGCAACGTATCGAAAGGCAGAATGAAAACGCGAACCACGGGATCGGGAATAAGCAGCGCGAGCGGCGAGCCGTGGGCAGGAACGCGATCGAAGACTTTGCGCAGTACCGAACGGACGGCATCGGGCTGCGTCACATTGGTATCCACCGGCGAGGCCATCACGGCACCGGAGGGCAGCGGTTCGATTGCGTGCGATTCCAGGTGGCGGCCCGCGGCGGACCAGTGAGCCACGGCAACGTGCGTGGAGGCAATTTCCACGACGAGCGAAGGATGCGGCATGGCGTTGAGCCAACGCTCCAGGCGCTTCACCGGAGCAAGATCAAAGAATTGGCTGGCCAAGCTCGGGGAGCTAGTCAAGGAACGTCACCTTATTGATTTCGCGCAGGGTGGTGGTGCCGCCGCGGACTTTCGCGAGGCCGGAATCGCGCAGGAAGGACATCCCCTCTTCTTTGGCGACGCGCTTGATTTCGGAAGTGGGGCGACGATTGATGATCATTTCGCGAATGTGGTCGGAGAGATCGAGAAGCTCGGTGATGGCGGAACGGCCGCGATAGCCGCTGCCGGAACACTCCAGGCAGCCGGCACCTTCATAGAACGGAATCTTGGCCCATTCCGCGGGATCGAGGCCGGATTCTTTCAGAATTTCGGGCGCGTACTGGACTTGTTTTTTGCAATTTTCGCAGATCACGCGCACGAGGCGTTGCGCCAGGATGCAATTCAGCGCGGAGACGAAATTGTAGGGTTCGACGCCCATGTTGATGAAGCGGCCGATGACGTCGGTACAATTGTTGGCGTGCACGGTGGTGAACACCAGGTGGCCGGTGAGCGCGGAGTTAATGGCGATTTGGGCGGTTTCCTGGTCGCGGATTTCGCCGACCATGATTTTGTCCGGGTCGTGACGCAGGATGGAGCGAAGGCCGCGCGCGAAGGTGAGGCCTTTCTTTTCGTTCACCGGAATTTGCGTGATGCCGCGGACTTGATATTCGACGGGATCTTCGATGGTGATGATTTTGTCTTCGTCGTTCTTGATTTCGTTGATGGCGGCGTAGAGCGTGGTGGTTTTGCCGGAACCGGTGGGGCCGGTGACCAGCACCATGCCGTAGGGTTCCTGAATGTAGCGACGGAAGCGCGTCTTATCGGGGCCATCGAAGCCGACTACATCGAGAGTCAGGTTGCGAAATTTTTCACTGAGAGTTTCTTTGTCGAGGACGCGCAGGACGGCGTCTTCGCCATGCACGGAGGGCATGATGGAGACGCGGAAATCCACGAAGCGGCCCTTGTAACGCACGCGGAAGCGGCCGTCTTGCGGGACCCGGCGTTCGGCGATATCGAGTTCGCTCATGACTTTAATGCGCGAAAGGATGGTGGCGTGCCATTCCTTGGCGAGCGGTTGCATGGCGTATTGCAGGACGCCGTCAATGCGGTATTTCACGACTACTTCGGTGTTGCGCGTTTCGATATGGATATCACTGGCGCGGCGCTCGAGGGCGGTGAAGATGACCGTGTCCACGAGGCGCACGACGGGGCTGACGCCGGAATCGCGCGTGAGCTTATCCATCGAAATGTTCTCGTCGCTGTCGTCTTCATCGCTGACGACTTGAAGAGTAAAGCCTTCCGTCGCTTGATCCAGGACGCGTTGGGACTGCTCGGTGCGCTTCAGGAGGTCGTCAATCTGCCGGGTGGTGGCGACTTTAATTTGCAGGCGTTTGCCAAGCAGGAGAGAAAGCTCGTCGGTGAGCTGGAGCTGGCTGGGATCGGCCATGGCGACCATGAGCGTGGTGTCATGCGCTTCGAGCGGGACGAACTTATAACGAAACATCAGCTCGGCCGGAATGCTGCGGAAGAGGTCGGGATCAATACGCTGTTCCAGCAAGTCGACGAAGGGGCAGCGATAGCGCTCGGCGAGGCGGCGCGCCTGGTCGCGTTCGGCCGCGTCATCGGTGCCTCCGGGAACAACCGGATTGTTGGTGATGGTTGCCATCGAGCGTTATCCCCCGCTGCCTACTTGGAGGGAGAAAAGCGGCAAATAAAGGGATATCAAAATAAAGCCTACCACAATGGCCATGACCACCAAAATGGCGGGCGAAACCCAGATCAAGGTGCGTTGCAGGCGTGTGCTGACTTCTTCTTCGTAGAATTCGGCGACGCTGGTGAGCATGGCGGCGAGCGCGCCGGAAGCTTCGCCGACTTCGATCATTTCAAGAGCCAGATCCGGGACGAGGCGCGTTTCGGCGAGGCTCTCGTGGAGCGTTTTGCCCTCACGGACACGGCCTGCGGCGCTTTGCACGGAGGTGGCGATGAGGCGGCTGCCGATGGCTTGCGCGGAAGTCTCCAGGCCGGCTACGAGCGGCGTGCCACCGGCCAGCAGAGTGGCAAGCGTGCGCACGAATTGCGCGATCTGCGATTTCAGCCAGATATCGCCGACGATGGGGATTTTCGGTTTTAGGCGATCGATGGCCAGGGCGCCCTGGTCGGAACGCGTCCAGATGAAGATTGAGGTTGCGAGGCCGCCTACGACGGCGACGACGACGAGAAAGTAATCGCGCAGCGGGACCGAGAGATCGAGCATGAACTGAGTGATGGCTGGGAGCTGGATGCCGAGGTCTTGATACAACTTCGAAAATTGCGGCATGGCGAATGTGACGAGGTAGGTCAAGATGACGATCACGGCTACGACCAGGATGGCGGGATAGATCAGCGCGGTGGTGAGCGCTTTTTTGAAGCCGGCGCTGACGCGGAGATAGGAAATGTACTGTTCGAGGACACCGGTGAGGTTGCCGCTACGTTCACCAGCGGTGATCGCGGTGACGTACACCGGCGGGAAGGAACCTTGCGCCGCGAGTGCCTCCGAAAGCAGAGCGCCTTCGCGGACTCTCTGGCGGACGTCTTGCAAGACTGGCCTGAGGCGCGGAGCTGCTGCGCGTTCGGCCAACAGATCGAGAGCTTTGAGGATTGGCAGGCCGGCTTTTATGAGGGTGTTGAATTGTTGATTGAAGATGACGAAATCGTTGAGGACGATTTTTTTGGCGCGGTGCGTGCCGCTGAGTTGCGATAGAAAATCGAAATGCATGCGGACGGAAAAAACGTGGAAGCCTTGATCGGCAAGACGCTGGCGGGCTTCGCCCTCGGACTGGGCCGTCTCCAATTGCTGGAAGATCCGGCCGGAAGTATCTCCGACTTTACATACGTATTGGCCCACGTGGGTATAGACGGCCCGGAGGGTGGGACGTCTCTTGCAAAGTTTAGCATACCCGTCGCATGCGATATGGGAAGACGAAAAGAGGTGTTTAGAATTAATACTGTCGTAACAGAGTGAGGAAGCGAGGGATTTGTCGCGCTGCAATTCCGCGCGCGGTCGGTGGTATGCAGCCGAAGGATGAGGGTCTGAAGACCGCCGCTACGAAGTCAACGTCAACTGCAAAAGCAGATCCAGAGAGAAAGGCAACGACGCCCGCCTCAACAACCGGCGGCCGCTAGAAATTCAAAAGCCACAGCGACGGCCTGCGAAATTTAATGGATCTGATTGCCGAGGGTGGATTCGTCGACTACGGTGACGCCGGGTGGCGGGGCGAAGTGAAATTTGGCTTCTACGATGGGGAGGTTTTCTTGCCAGTTGGCGAAGCGGAATTCGGTTTCGAGATTTCCTGGTTGGCGGATGATCAGGCGCACGAGGTGAGCTTCCGGATCGGATTCGAGCAGGACTTCGCGGATTTCTTGATCGGCGTCGGCGGCCTCGCGCTTGGGTATGCAGCGCAGAACGTTGTTGTCCGCGTTGGTTGCGCGGTCTTCGGGATTTTCAGTTTTGGAGGGGTCCACGAATTCGATCGTGTGGCAGAGTTTTGCCAGATCGGACTTCCCGGTTAGCAGCGCGAGTGGAGTGCGCCAGTCCGAGCTTTCTTTCACTTTGGCACGGCTGACGGTGCGGTCGGCGGGCACATAGAACCAGACGTTCGCGCCATCCACGATGAAAAGCTTCTGCTCGGGCGATTCATATTCCCAGCGCATGCGTCCGGGCTGCGAAAAATAAACTGTGCCGGATTCGGCCGAGCCGGTGTCCGCGCTGCCGCTGTCACGGTAACGCTCATAGAATGCGGCTTTCAGAGTTTGCGCGTGGTGGTAGCGTGCCTCGATGGCGTGGAGCACGGCTTGGGCGCTCGGAGCGTGCGCTGCGAGAAGGAACAGGGCCGAGAGAATAAGGGCGAGCGGCTTCACGCATAAATTCTAGCAGAAGTGAAGTTGAGACACGCGGCCACGTTGGGTTGGCAGGGCCGGGATTTCTGAAAGCTCGAGCCAGGGCGGGCGCGCGGCGGCGCCGACGGACAAGAAGTCGGGAAGGAGGCTGCCCTCCTTCCCGGCAGAGCCAAAGCGAAGACTACTGCAGTGCCGTCAAAGCTTCGCACAGCACGTCGGTTCCAGGATCCGCGCCGCCCGTTGGATCGAAGCGGACTACGCCCGATTCATCGGAGCAGAACGTGCGCTGACCAGTCGTGCCCACCGTGACCGGAACGGCCGCGGCTTCAAACGAGGTGTACGGGCTAGCTGCAGTTCCCGCACCGCCCGCACCAGTCGCCGACAACGTGTAACCGCTCTTGATCTTGGTGACGGTGATGATCGGGTCGAGAATGCAAGCCGTGGCTGCCGCTGCGGTGCAAGGAAGCGCACCACCAAGATTGGTGATGGCGGCCGCGAAGCCCTGTCCCCACGTGGAGGAGTAGGAAACTTCCGCGGTCACGATGGAGCGGATGGAACCGACAGCCGAAGCTTCATTGGCCGCGATACGGGCGCGAAGCAAATTCGGAATTGCGATGGCCGCGATGATCAAAATAATCGCCACGACGATCAACAACTCGATGAGTGAAAAACCCTTTTGATTCTTCCTCATTGGATCTTTTCTCCTTCGGAATTTTGGGATGAGAGAGGGCCGGCGCGTATTCCCTACGGGGAGATGCCAAGAAGCAAAAGGCAAGAACCCTGCCAAGCGGGCGGGTGCTGTGTACCGTTACGATACATTGTGCTATCGCCATAGCTTTCAGCAACCTACGCAGGTGCGGAGAAGGAAGCGGTAGCCGCGCGACGGCGGAGCAGCTTGAAACTTGACTTATTTTGACTTTATGGAGCGCCAGAAAGCGTCAGTTTGCCGCCTGGCGGCACGCGGGTAAGGGATGGAGCTCGGCGAAGGCTAGACGAAAAGGCTCAGGGTCGAGAAACCGTGCGCCTGCGGGGAAAAACAATCTGGGGTTTGCGGGAGAAGGAAAGCGCGAGCAGTAGTTACTGCAGCGCGGGCAATGCTTCGCAGGCGGCCTGGGTAGCGGCGGTGGTGCCGGTCGGGTCGTAATGAATGGTCCCAGGCTCGTCGCTGCAGAAGCTGCGGATTCCGGTGAGATTCTCGGTGACCGGAGTCCCAGTGACGAGATAGGCATCGCTACCCGGCGCGCCGCAGCCAGCCGGAGGAGTGACCGGCGGTCCAACAGAGGTAAAGGCGAACGTAAATCCGCTTTTCATGTTGGGCGCGGTGGTGATGATTTCGTCGAGCAGAATCGCTTGATTGCAAGTCGCAGGGCCAGCTGGCGGCCCGCCCAGTGTGGCGAGGTTTGGGGGAAAGCCATTGCCATAGGTCGAACTATAGGTCATGGAGGCGGTGGTAATGGTGCGCACGGTGACGGCTGCGGCTGCTTCGTTGGCAGCGATGCGCGAATTCAGGAGGCTGGGAATGGCGATGGCTGCGATGATGAGAATGATCGCGACGACGACGAGCAGCTCGATCAGGGAGAAACCGCGCTGCGCGGCGGCCCGAACTTTCTTTGTCGGATTTGTATTCTCAGTGAACATGATCGCAACAATTTTCCTCTGGAAGCGAGCTATCCAGCGGGAAGAGCTGGACCGAGCAATTGTGTTTCCCGATTAAGAACCTGAGCCTTGCTTGCTGCGGAGCCGGTGACGCCTGACCCGTTGCAGCAACTGCGAATCTCTGTGTAACGCGACTGCTGATTAAAAAAACGGGAAGGAGGTTGCCCTCCTTCCCGGCAGAGCCAAAGCGAAGACTACTGCAGTGCCGTCAAAGCTTCGCACAGCACGTCAGTTCCAGGATCCGCGCCGCCCGTTGGATCGAAGCGGACTACGCCCGATTCATCGGAGCAGAACGTGCGCTGACCAGTCGTGCCCACCGTGACCGGAACGGCCGCGGCTTCAAACGAGGTGTACGGGCTGGCTGCAGTTCCCGCACCGCCCGCACCAGTGGCCGACAGTTTGTAACCGCTCTTCAACTTGGTGACAGTGATGATCGGGTCGAGAATGCAAGCCGTGGCTGCCGCTGCGGTGCAAGGAAGCGCACCACCAAGATTGGCGATGGCGGCTGCGAAACCGACGCCCCACGTCGAGGAGTAGGAAACTTCCGCAGTCACGATGGAACGGATGGAACCGACAGCCGAAGCTTCATTGGCCGCGATACGGGCGCGAAGCAAGTTCGGAATTGCGATGGCCGCGATGATCAAAATAATCGCGACTACGATCAGCAACTCGATTAACGAGAAGCCCTTCTGATTCTTTTTCATTGTAGCTCCTGGGAGCCTTAGCTCCGGAATTTGTGTCATACACCCTGGCGGGGTACACCCAGCATAGTGCAAGCGGGGTGCCACGATGAGAGTAAGGGGTCACTTTCGCGGCACATCGCATTATAACCCTTAGATTCATCATGATACAAGGTACCCGAAATCACTGTTTCCCGCATCGACGGCGACCGGCCCGTGAAAAGCCCAGAAGCCGACGAATATTGTCAATGTAAACTGACTCAACCGGGCTACCACTGGTTAGCTTCAAATCCCATATTTCTTGGCGTAATGCCGAAACGAACGATACGACATCTTTAGCGTATCGGCCGCGCGCGTACGCACTCCGCCCGAACGCTCCATGGCGGCTAGTAAAAAGGAGCGTTCCAGTTTCTGAATGTAAACTTCCAGATCCAGGCCTTCGGCCGGCAGGATGGAACCGCTGCCACTTCCATTGCCGTTCCCGTTTGCAGCATGATTGGAGACGGCATCCTGGTAGTGGTCGCGGATGCGGACTGGCAAGGCTTCGGCGGAAATGCGCGGCGATGCTTCCAGGGCGACGGCACGCTCGATGGTGTTCTCCAGTTCACGGACGTTGCCGGGCCAGTCGTAAACTTCCAGGCGGCGCATGGCTTCCGGCTCGATGGCTTCGATCTTCTTGTTCATGGATTTGGAATAGCGATCCAGGAAGGAGCGCGCCAGTAGCGGGATGTCCTCGCGACGTTCGCGCAGGGCCGGGAGATGGATGGGAATCACGCTGAGGCGGTAGTAAAGATCCTCGCGGAAGCGGCCCTCGGCGATTTCTTTTGCGAAGTCTTTATTGGTGGCGGCGATGACGCGGACATCCACATCGCTTTCTTCAGTGCTGCCGAGCGGGCGGACTTTTCCTTCTTGCAGGACGCGGTAGAGCTTCACCTGCATGGTCAAACTCATGTTGCCGATCTCGTCCATGAAGAGCGTGCCACCATCGGCAGCTTGAAACAGGCCGCGGCGATTTTCATTTGCGCCGGTGAAGGAGCCGCGCAGATAGCCGAACAGTTCGGATTCGAGCAGAGTTTCAGGAAACGCGCCGCAGTTAATGGTGATGAAGGGCGCTTTGGAGCGCGCGCTATTTTCGTGGATGGCGCGGGCGACGAGTTCCTTCCCGGTGCCGCTTTCTCCGGTGATGAGCACGCGGCTGGATTGCGGAGCGATGGTTTCGATGAGGTCGAAAAGATCGCGCATCTTGGGGCTGGCGCCGATGATGTGATCGAAGCCGGTGAAGCGGCGGAGCTGGCGGCGCAGCTCGCCGGCTTCCTTGCGCAGAGCCTGATTTTCCGCGATGCGCTTGACGGCGGGGCGAAGCTCGTCGAGCAGGCGATCACCCTTGACGACGTAGCGGTCGGCGCCAAAATTGACTGCATCAATCGCGGTGTCAACCGTGGGCACGCCGGTAATCAGGATGAAGATCGTGGACGGCGAAACTTCCTTTGAATACTGCAGAAGCTCGACGCCGTTCATATCCGGCATGCAGATATCGGAGATCACGATGTCGAAAACCTGCGCGGCGAGGCGGCGCTTGGCGGCTTGGCCATTGGAAACGACTTCGACTTTGTGGCCTTCCTTGCGGAAGCTGATTTCCAGCAATTCGGAGATGGAGGGTTCGTCGTCAACGACGAGCAGGTGGGCCATGGCGCGTTACCCCTTCCCTACTACGCGCAGGCGCTCGTCACGTTCGGGGACATCCTGCAATTTGGGCGCGGCGGCGCGGACGCGCACGGCGCGCGGTATTTCGACAACGAAATCCGCTCCAGCGCCTTTCTGGGCTTCGACGCGGATGCGTCCGCGATGCGCCTGCAAAATTTGATATACGACAGCCAAACCCAATCCGGTGCCGCCGGTAAATCCGGACTGAAACGGTTCGAAGATGCGGGTGGCCTGCGCGGGGTCCAGGCCGATGCCGGTGTCGCTAATCTGGATTTGCGCCCAGTTTTCGTCGGCGCTGATCGTGACGGTGAGGACGCCGCCCGCGGGCATGGCGCGCAGCGCGTTGTTGCAGAGATTCCAGAAAACTTGTTTGAGGGCATCGCGATCCGCGCGCGCGCGCAGGCTGCGGATCTTGAACTGGCGCACGATGCGCAGCTTGCCGACGGTGTTGCCGTCATGCTCGAGCAGCAGCAGGGTTTCTTCGATCAACGGAACGACATCAATATCAGCGAAGTGGTAGGTCTTCACGCGCGAATAATCGAGGAAGTCGGTGATGATCTGATTCAGGCGCTGGGATTCGCGGCTGACGATGTGGACGAGTTTCTTGTCGTCTTCATCGAGGGGCGCCAGGCGAGCGAGTTCTTTCAGCGCTCCGGTCATGGCCGTCAAAGGCTGGCGAATTTCGTGAGCGATGGCCGCGGAAAGGCGGCCGAGGGCGGCCATGCGTTCGGTGGTGACGACTTCCCTTTCCAGACGTTTCAGTTCGGTCAAATCCTGGAAGTTGTAGACGAAGCCCATATTCTGGTTTTGCGCGGTGCGTAACGGCGAAATCGAAAGGCCGAGGAAGCGCGTGACACCGTCGGCGGTCTTGTATTCGATTTCCTTGCGCGCGGCAAGGGGGTTGCCCTGCGCGTCGTGCTCGACCGGCCAGAAGCCGGGGATCATGTCGGAAATTTTTTCCCCGCGGTGCAAGCCCAGCCCGGAACCGGTGATTTCGGCGCCAGCGCGATTCATCACCAGGATGCGACCTTCCATATCGGTCGTGAGCAGGCCGCCGCGCATGGATTCAATGATGTCCTGATTGAAGGTTTGGAGATCTTTCAGTTCCTCGCTCTTCGCTTCGAGCTCGACGCCCTTCTTGCGCAGGGTCTGAGCCAGCAGGCTGCCGAGGTAGGCGACGGCAAAAAACGCGAAGAAGTTGCTGGCAAGCCAGGAATCGAGCATGCGCAGCGTGGGCATGGAATTGGCGGTGCGCGGGAAAACACCGTAGGAGACGAGCTCCAGAGCTCCGCCCAAAAGGATGAACGCCAATCCGGCCACGATGAAAACGCCGCGGCGGGAGAACAGGACGCTGGCCATCAGGATGGCGAGCAAGTAGAGCGAAACGAAGTAGCTATCCTGCATGCCCGTGGCGTAGACCACGCCAGTAACCAGCAGCAAATCGCAGGCAATTTGCAGGGGCGCGTGCCAGCGCGCGAGCGGGACCCAGCGGCGGAGGATGACGTAGAAAATGGCCAGGGTGTACCACAGCGCGATCAATTGCACGAAGGAACGAACCGGTACAGGCATGGGCGTGAGATGCCGCGCGGCGATGACGATAGCTACGAGGAAGGTGATGGCCAGGAAGCGGACCCGACCCAGCCACGATAACCAGTCACTCACATTGGGTGTGGACTTCATTTCAGATTTTTCACCGCGCTTCGAGCGCGAGCTGCGCTGTGTCCCCTAATTCGGCCGCGCTGCGGAAGCTGCCCAGCGCATCATTTACAAGTACAGGTGCAAGTACCGGCAGGCGCCCCGCGAACGAGGCGCCTGGATGTGAATGCGGGCGAGCGCCGCACGGTTTCTAGTGACCTGCCAGTTTTCCGATCAACGAGAACAAAGGCAGGTACATGGAAATAACAATGCCGCCGACGACCACGCCCAGAACGACGATCATGATGGGCTCCATGGCGGTCAGCAGGTCTTTCACGGCCGCGTCTACTTCATCCTCGTAGAAGTCCGCGATTTTCTGAAGCATCGCGTCCATGGCTCCGGTTTGTTCGCCGACACCGATCATCTGGGTGACCATGCCGGGAAATACGCCGGTGTCCTTCAGAGGGTCGACCAGCGAGCGGCCGGCTTCGACGGCTTTTCGCGTCTGAGTGATGGCGCGCTCGACGACGGCGTTACCCGAGGTGCGCGCGGTGATGTCCAGACCTTCGAGAATGGGTACGCCGCTGGAGATCAGGGTGCCAAGGGTTCTGGTAAAGCGCGCGACGGCGATCTTTCTCATCAGCGGACCGACCAGAGGAATCTTCAGAATCACGGTGTCAATCGCCATGCGGCCTTGCGGCGTGCCGTACCAGGATTTCAGGGCGAATACGGTACCGACGAAGAACGCGGCGATGATCAAACCGTAGATGCTGCCGACGAAATTGCTCAGCATGATCACGATGCGCGTGGGCAGCGGCAGGTCGACACCCAAGCCGTTGAAGAGTTGGGTGAAAATCGGAACGACCTTCCATAGCAGCAAAATGATGACGCCGCCGGCAATGCCCAAGACGGCGGCCGGGTAGATCATGGCGGATTGCACGGCGCGCTTGAGCTTGACGTTCTTTTCGATGTAGCTGGAGAGGCGCTGGAGAATCGTGTCCAGAATACCGCCCGTCTCGCCGGCTTCGACCATGTTGTAGTAGAGGGGGTCGAAGACCTTCTCGAACTGTTTCATGGAGGCGGACAGAGTGGCGCCGCCTTCGACCGAGCCGCGCACGCCATTGAGAATCTTCTGGAAGGTGATGTTCTCCTGCTGTCCAGCGAGAATCTCCAGGCACTGGACGAGGGGCAGTCCGGCGTCAATCATCACCGAGAACTGGCGCGTGAAGATGGCCAGCTCCTTGGAGTCCACCCCGCCGCCGAAGGACGGAATATTGAATTCCTTGCCCTTCTCCGAGAGCTTGCTGACGTTGATCTGCTCTCGCGCCAGCGTGGCCTTCACCTCGGCCTTCGTGCCCGCGGTGCGCTCACCCTGGACGGTCGCGCCCGTTTTGTTTGTTCCGCGATATGTAAATACCGGCATAACTAGATACCTCCTCTCAAACTCTGTCTCTTACGAACTCGCTTACCGGCGGACAGGAACCTTGCCACCACCCTGCTGCGGCGAGGTCACCCCACGGTTAATCAAGTCCTGCAATTCATCTGGATTCGAAGAGCGAGCGAGCCCCACTTCCAGAGTGATTTGCTTCTGGAAATAGGCATTCGCCAGGCTCTGGTTGAAGGTCTGCATGCCGGACGCCCCGGTGCCCGTTTGCATGGCTGAATAGATCTGGTGAATTTTGTCTTCACGGATCAGGTTGCGAATGGCGGCGGTGGGAATCAGGATTTCCATCACCATGGCGCGGCCGCGGCCGTCGACTTTCGGGAGCAGGGATTGGCAAAGAATTCCTTCGAGCACCATGGAGAGCTGGGCGCGCACTTGGGGCTGCTGGTGCGCGGGGAAAACGTCCACGATACGGTTGATGGTGGAAACGGCCGAATTGGTGTGCAAGGTGGCAAACGTCAAGTGGCCGGTTTCGGCGATGCGCAGAGCGGATTCGATGGTCTCCAGGTCGCGCATTTCGCCGATGAGCACGACGTCTGGATCTTCGCGCAATGCGGCGCGCAAGGAATTCGAGAACGAGTGGGTATCGGAGTGAACTTCGCGCTGGTTCACCAGGCACTTCTTGTGGTTGTGCAGGAATTCGATGGGGTCTTCGATGGTGATCATGTGCTCTTCATGCTCGTTGTTGATTTTGTCGAGCATGGCGGCGAGCGTGGTGGACTTGCCGGAACCCGTGGGGCCGGTAACGAGAACCAAGCCGCGAGGCTTATCGCAGAGGCCGCGAACCACGTTGGGAAGCCCCAGCGCGTCGAAGGTCTTGATTTCCCATGGAATGGTACGGAAAACAGCGGCCACGGCGCCGCGCTGATGGAAGATGTTGCCGCGGAAACGCGCCAGGCTTTTCAAGCCGAAGGAAAAGTCGAGCTCGAGGTTTTCCTCCAGGCGGTGCTTCTGGACGTCCGTCAGCACGCTGTAGGCGAGGGCCTTGGTGTCCGCCGCGGTAAGCGGAGGCATATCCAGCGGACGCAGCTTGCCGTGGACGCGAATGCGCGGCGCGCTGTTGGTCGACAGGTGCAAGTCGCTGCCGGACATTTCGATCATCTTCTTCAAGAGTTCGCTTAATGTAATGCCTGCCATATTTCCTCCGCTTAGAGAACTGTCTCGCGCACGACTTCTTCGAGAGTGGTTTGGCCGAGCGCGCATTTGATGAGGCCGCTGCGGCGCAGCGTGATCATTCCCGTTTCCAAGGCCTTCTTCTTGATTTCGAGGGCGGATGCGCCGACCAGGATGAGCTCGCGCAAATCGTCGTTAATTTCCATGACTTCGTAGAGACCGACACGGCCTTTGTAGCCCGTGTTGTTGCAGGTACCGCAACCGCGGCCATGCTGGATGACTGTCTTGTCCGCTTCTTCCTTGGTGTATCCGGCGTCAATCAGCGCCTGCGGCAGAATCTGCAGGGGTTCCTTGCAACCGACGCAGATGCGGCGCACGAGGCGTTGCGCGCAGATCAGGTTTACCGAGGTGGCTACCAGGAACGGCTCAATGCCCATATTCATCAATCGGCTGATGGTGGAAGGCGCATCATTGGTGTGTAGCGTAGAAAGCACCAAGTGGCCCGTGAGGGCGGCTTTTACGGCGATTTCGGCGGTTTCAAAGTCGCGGATTTCGCCCACAAGGATGATGTTGGGGTCCTGCCGCAAGAAGGCGCGCAGAGCGGAGGCAAAGTTCAGGCCGATTTGCTCCTTCATCTGGACCTGGTTGATACCCGGGAGCTGAAATTCGACCGGATCTTCGGCGGTCATAATGTTGGTTTCCGAAGTGTTCAGGCGCGCGACAGAGGAGTACAGCGTGTTGGTCTTTCCGGAACCAGTCGGACCCGTGACCAACACCATGCCGTAGGGCTTCAGAATTTGGCGCTCGAACTTGGTCAAGGATTCCTGCTCGAAACCGAGCTTGGTCATGTCCAAGCGGAGGTTTTCCTTGTCCAGCAAGCGCATTACGATTTTTTCGCCGAACAGAGTGGGAACGGTCGAGACGCGGAAGTCGAGCTCTTTTTTCTTTCCGTCCTTCAGGTACTTGATCATGATGCGGCCGTCTTGCGGCAGCCGCTTTTCGCTGATGTCCAGCTTGGCCATGATCTTTACGCGGCTGGTGATGGCGTCTTTCAATTTCATGGGCGGCGCCATTACGTTTTGCAGAATGCCGTCCACACGGAAACGCACGCGGTATTCTTTTTCGTACGGCTCGACGTGAATGTCGCTGGCGCCGCGCTTGACGGCGTCGGTGAGAATCAGGTTGACCAGCTTGATGATGGGGGCTTCCTCGGCAGCTTTCTCGAGGGTGGCGAGGTCCATCTCGGCTTCTTCGGCGGAAAGTTCGAGAGAGGCTTCGTCGCCGGCGAGGTCCTTCATTACCTTGTCGAGTTGTTCGACGCTCTCGACATCGCCGTAGAATTTGTGGATGGCTTCGCTGATCGCGGTTTCGGAAGCGACGACAGGCTCGACGTTGAAGCCGGTCATGAACTTGATATCGTCCATCGCGAAGACGTTGGTCGGATCGGTCATCGCGATGGTGAGCGTGGAGCCGACGCGCGAGAGCGGGACGATCTGGTAGCGGATCGCGGTCTCCTGCGGCACGAGCTTGATGACCGCCGGATCTACTTCATAGAATTTGAGATTGATGGAAGGCACGCCGTATTGACGCGAGAGGACGGCAGTAATGTCGTCATCACTGACCAGACCGAGCTTGACTAAGCAGGTGCCGAGGCGGCCGCCAGTCTTTTTCTGGTGGTCGAGCGCCTGCCGAAGCTGATCCGCAGTGATCAGACTGTCTTTGACAAGTATTTCGCCGAGTCGAGAAGACATGAGTGTCCGAGAGTGGTACTAGAACCCACCCGATTAGCCAGCGTAGCATGGGCGACTGCCGAAAATAGTCACCGGGTGCGACGCTCGTGGTGAATCAGCTAACAGCCGATACGCCGCGGCGAGACCTGTACCAAAGGACAGGCGAATTTTTGCTCCTGTACGTAGTGACAGGTCTATTAATGTGAATGAGTTAGCGGCGATGAGCGGGCGCGCGAGGTGGCGGCTGGACGCGAAATATTTTGCGGAAATTTGGCGCCGGGATTCGCTGCAATTTCTGGCGGAAATTTTGCGAGGTTGGGGCGCGAAAAAATCTTGCGCGGCGGAGCGTGAGGGTCTAGCGCGGGGCGTCCGGAGTCTGTTACGATGGTGCGGTTTGATGGGCGGTTAGCATTTCAACATTTCGTTGAAACGGCTTCGCTAAGACACAAAAGACCCCCTCCGAATTTCCTTCTCTTGGACTCAGTTTGGACTCACAAAAGGAACCTAATGGCGAAGGTGCGGACAGCTGCCGGTATGACTCTGTGGTGCTCCGCTCCCAGATGTTCCGAGTGTCCAAATCCCCCCCCTGCTGCCACAGCCCTATCCGTCTAGTCCGAAGGCTCCGAGAGCCTTTGTGACCACCGCCGCGAGCCGTTTGGTGAGCGACCGTGGTTATTCCATTGAACGATGCCTGCCCAAACTCCAAACCAGGTTTTTTGAGACAAATGGGGCGCCGGTCAATGCGCGGGTGGCCTGTCGCTGGTACCGGACGAAATCTCCCTCTATTTGATTGCGCCATTCAAAGAATGGGGCGGTAAGAACGGATCTCCGTGGTGGGAAGCATTTACAGACTTGGAGCACGACAGGTTGAGCAATTTCCGCGACGCAAAACTGAAGAATGTGCTCTATGCTCTTGCGGCCGTGTTTATAACCCTGACTCTCCGTAACGAAGCGGAATCCAAAGCCGGATCGGTGCCACTGGAACTTTACGATCTGCTCTTTCCGAAGTACTGGACGTTCTCGCGCAGGGTCTCCGTGATGAACTTTAGGTGGTTATAGGCGAGCTTGCGGTTGTCGGCCGCGCCGGACCGAATCTAACCGCGTTTTCACCGAATCTTGACTTCGCGCTCCGTCAACCATGCGCCTCGAATCATATATCTGATCTTGACTGTTCCGGTGGTGTTTGCGGAGATAGCGGCTACCGCCCCAGAAACAAACCTGAGGTCTCCTTTAGCAAGGCTTGCTTGAACTTTTTCGTGAGGTTGTTATGCCTTAAAAAGTTGGGTTCCCTTTGGTTCGCGGTTGGTTTTGCCACTCGAATAAGCAAGGTCTCAAGTTCCCTCAGGTATTTCACCTTGTTTTTTCGAAGGACGTAAAGGTCAAACTGGTTCCACTCTCCCCGGTGGTGGTCGTCGAGGTGATCGGGGAGTCTCGACCGCAGGCTGCTAGCTAGCCCGACGTAGTAGACCTTCCGATCCTTGCGAAGCACATAAATTCCGCTCCTTTTGCGGCCGAGGAATTCGCGAAAAGATTTGATGTGTTTTAGGATCGCGCCAATCGATACGTCTCTGATGTGGGCTTCGACGAGGGATTCGGATCTTGCCCAGGTTTTCGCCATCTATGCCTCGCGAGTGCGCCAGCCGTGGCGCGGTCGGATCGTCCACCAGCTCCGACGGATTACAGTCGGGCGCCGTCCCCTGCGGCGAAAGTGCGCCACCGGAAAATTCTTAGCGCGCTCGTTTGGGTGGTGTGGAAGGGTGTGCCGCCCGCCCTTGCCCTCGCTCAGCCTTTCTCACTTCCAACCGGTTTTCGCCCACACTGCCTCGTGAATGGCCTTAGCTCTGAGAGTTATGAATTCGTCGAAATCGTTACGCTTCGCTGCCTCAAGGCATTCCTTTGATATTAGATTAGATGAAAGCCACTCCATCAGACGTAGTCCCGCTGCCTGTTCAACTTCCGCAAGATAATCTGATGGCGCTCGATCTGAGATCGATTTGTTGCTGGCAGAACTAAGCATTACGAAATTAGCAAGGCTATTTATCCTTTGCTGTTTTTCACCTCGTTGCTCAAGATATGCACGAGGAAAGAAGTGGTGAAACTCTTTGATGTTGATCCTTGCGAGAGCTTGGGTGGTGTCGATTTTCTGCCCGGTAAGCAGATCAATCGGATGATGGTGCGCCAGTACAATTGCCAGCAGCTTAGCATGCGCATTATTCAGCCGAAATGTACGCGTTATCCAGATATCGGAGTTGGGTTTTGGTACGTCCGGACCGATTTCGGTGGTCTTGCCAGCCGCGAAATCATGTACGGCTTTGAGGTCAGAGGCCATGTTGCCGGTATTCCAGCCGCTAAAGTAGCCCGAGAGTGCCGTTTGCCAAAACCACCGCGACATTGCCCCGTACTGGACGGCATTGGGTTTGGGGATGCACCTGAGAATCTCGGCCAGCACAGTGAATTGGTTCAAGTAGGGCAACACTTCCGCGCCCTCAACCCTGATGTGTGTGGCTAAGAAATCGACAGCCAGCTTATACGCTTCTTTCGCCCCATCCACAGCTTTTTTGAGCTCGGTTGGACTAAACTTGCGGAGCGAATCAATACTCTCGGCTGAAAATCCTCCTCCTGCGGATGCCGAAATATTCCTGAGTACGACCTTCTTGTCCACCTTGCCGAATCCTTTGTCGCTGAGTTCAGCTAGGATTCCCTCTATCGAATCGATCAGGTCGAAATCGGGGCTCCAGGTTGCGGCGCGCATCAGATCTACAATTGTTAGCGCGGTTCCGCTGCTGTTGATACGCTCGAAAATCGGGGCCACGTCTCGAATCGACATGTCGGCTAAGGTTACGACTGCAATCTTGTAGTCTTTGAATCGATTAAAAAGAAGCTCGGCACGCCCTCTTAAAGCGGCCTTATCTGAGGAAGTCAGCGTGTCCAAGCTGGCAACGTGTTTGAAAAATAGCGCGGCGTCAGCCATTTTGTTGACCCGAATTTGCTGAAGTGGAGGGTCATCGGGCATCTCAAGGTGGAAGAACGCTTGGCGTCTCAGATCATAAGCGATATTCCATCGGCTTTTCGGATCGTCTCCTTTCCAGAACATAGCGCCGCAAATCGTCGAAAGACGCTGCTGACCGTCCAAGAGATAGTTCACAGGGTAGTCCGGCTTCGGAACCCTTATATCCAGGTCAGCAATGTGGTTCTCGCTTTGAAGCGGCTGGCGACTCTGCCAGAGCAGCACGCTGCCAATTGGATAGCCACGAGCCACCGAGTCAAGCAGTTTGAGAATCTGTTTTTTGTCCCAGACGAAATCGCGCTGAAACTTCGGGAGAAGAATGTCGCCGGTCAAAATTCGGCGCGCGAGCTCGTCGATTCTATCGACGGTGGGCTGCGGATCTTTTGGAACGACACTTGAGGGGCCGCCTGCGGCGAACACAGCCTTGCTGGCGGATCGATTGCTCCTCGCACTCATACGGGATATGCCTTTAGTGACTATCGATGCTTCCGTTTACTTTTTGGAGTGTACTTCATCGGTAGACTACTTACAAGAATGCCAGGAACGGCTCGGGCGGGTGGGCGTCCTTCCACACCATCAAATGAACGCCGTTGAATTTCTGGCTGGCTCGCCCGCCCCCACGACAGAAGCTATCGGCGCTTACTACGTTATAATGTACCTTAGCCAAGAACGCGGAGAGAGCAATCCGTATGAAGATCGGCTTGGTGCATCTTAGCGATTTGCACGTAAAAACTGCAGCCGATGTACTGCGCGATCGTATCGGATTGATCGGGGCGGCGGTGCGCGCACAGGCTCCGGCGAACGTTGATCTGATTGTGCTTTTTTCGGGCGACGTTGCATATTCCGGCCAATCTGCCGAATATCTCCTCGCAGACGGCTTTTTTCACGACTTGAAAGATACCCTCGCTGGCGATCGCTCAGGGAGGGTATTTGGCCCCGCGGTTATTCCCGGAAATCACGACTGCGACTTCAGGAACACGAGCGAAGTGCGTCCTATTTTACTCAGCGCCTTTTGCGATTCGCTCGCTGGCTACGGGAGCAACGGGGACTTGGTCCAGCAGATTCTAAGAGTCCAGGAAAGCTTTTTTGACTTCGAGGCCAGAGTATCGGCTGGCAATTCAGTTGCATCGACGAGCCGATTGGGATGGGTCAGAGAGTATAAGACGGGAGACAAGAAAGTACTAATTCGCTGCGTTAATACCGCCCTCACATCGAGACTCGAGGAACAAGCGGGGCAGTTATGCTTCCCCGCTGATGCGATTCCATCGGAGCCACTCGACGCGGATTTCATAGTCACGCTGCTTCATCATCCATATGGATGGTTGGCTCCCGAAAACTCGCGAGAGATCAAAAGAAGGATCGAAACGATTTCCGATCTCGTGCTAACAGGCCACGAGCATTGGTCCGACTCATACACCAGGATCGATCGAGGCGGTGACGAGACCCGCTACGTAGAGGGAGCGGCTCTAAACGCGGAAGGAGTGACCGGTTTCAATCTCATCATTGTCGATTTTAGCGAGAGCACCTGCGAGATATTCCGTTATCGATGGAACGGCGAATTGTACGACCCGGAACCAAGCGACGCCCGCATTTTCATGCGAAAGGCTTCCCTGCTGGAATCGCGGTTCGATAACAATGCTGAGTTTGCGAAGTCATTAAACGAACTGGGAACCGGCTTCGTAAAGCCGAACGGGAAAAAGCCAACACTTGATGAGTTGTTTGTTTGGCCGGAGTTGAAGTTCGCAAACATCCTCTCTAAGAACAAAAGCGCAGTCCACAGCTCGGATGTCGCCGGATTCGCTTCAGGGAAGGATTATCTACAGATTGCGGGCCCAGCTACCTCGGGAAGGTCAACCCTCGCAAAAGCTCTGTACCGGTACTTTCAACAATCGCAAGGGCTGACACCACTGCTTTTGGACGGCCGGAGCATGAAGGGGGGGTCGAAAAATGAGCTCGGGAGGGTACTCGACGAAGCCGTCGTAGAGCAATATCGAGCGTCGGTTGTCACTAGGTTCCAGCAGCTAGAGCGCGAGAAAAAGGTTCTCATCATCGACGACTGGCATCGTTTTCGGAGTCGCAGAGGGGCCAGGCTGAAGACTCTTTCTGCGCTGCGCGAGAAATTCGGCAAAGTGATCGTTTTCTCAGACGACATATCACTCTTCCAGCTCGCGACAGACGCCGCTTCCGGCGAGGGCGAGGTGCCGCCTGAATATTGCGAGATAAAGCCGCTTGGTTTCAAACTACGAACCGAACTAATCGTTCGGTGGCACGCCGTTATGGACGAAGACGACCTCGACGATATTGAGTTCACCTCTAGGGTTTCCGCTAGCGAAAATTTGCTCGACATCCTCGTGAGAAAAGGTGCCGTACCCTCGCGGCCACTGTTTATTCTTTCAATTCTGCAGCTTCGATCTTCAGCAACGCAAGAGACTGGGATGTACGGTTCATACGGTCACCTCTACGAGGCCCTCATGACGAAGCGGATGTCAGAGGCGAGCAAGAAGAAGAACATTTTGGGGATGAAGTACACCTATCTCTCGCTAGTCGCATATGACCTCTTCTCGCGTCGTCGGGTATCGCTTGCGGAGTCGGAATTGTGGCGAGTGCACGAACTCTACCAAAAAGAATACAAAGTTAAGCTGGATGCGTCTGATCTCTGGAAGGAACTAGAGGCCGCCGATATCCTGCGACGTTCTGGCGGCGAATTTAGCTTTACTTACAAGTATGCGTACTACTTTTCCGTCGCGAAATATTTTCAACAGGGAATCGCTGACAAGAAAAATGCAGAAAGCCTGAGACGAGAACTAACGGAACTTGTCGAAAGTGTCCATGATGAAGATTCGTCGAACATTCTAATTTTCTACATCTATCTAACCAAAGACAGAGATGTGATCACGCAGATGCTGGAAGTTTCACAGCGCGTCTTCGCTGGAGTCGCGCAAGCAAAACTTGCGGATGACATTGAGTTTATCAACGTCCTTCGCTCTACACCTCCTGATATCGTCCTACGAGAAGGCACAGTGACTGAAAATCGAGACGGGCACAGATCGGAATTGGATTCGGCAAATGACTCCGAAGCGGACACTAATGCCGCTCTAGCGCGGACCAAGTACGGAGACGATATTTCGGACGCCCTGAAGGTCGAATTTGCATTTAAATCCCTCGACGTAATGGGGCAAGTGCTAAAGAATTTCCCCCTTGATTTGAAAGAGGACCTAAAAGAAGAATTAATGGTGAGCAGCTATAGGCTTTCTCTGCGTACCCTGCGATGGTTTCTGACATGCGTCGAAGGGAACGTGGAAGCCTTTATCGATCTCTTCGGTAATGCTTACAAGTTGTTTCAACCGTCCTCGAGGAAATCTCCGGAAAATATCCGCGACCTTTCAAGGCAGACGATGGTCAGACTTACGGACTTCTGTGTGCTCGGCCAGATCAGACGCCTTTCGCTGGCAGTGGGCGTTGCGGAGTTGCGCGAAACCTACGACGAGATCAGGGAAAAGGCCGATAAAGACGATATCGCGACCGCCCTAATCGACTTAGCGATCAAATTGGATCATTTCGGCCAGATTCCAGAGGAAGACGTGCAAGATCTAGAATTCAGAGTGCGTAATAACATCACGGCTTACACAATCCTCCGATTGCTGATCGCGCAGTTTCTCGAGCTTTTTCCGTGCCCCTACCAAGTTCAGCAGCGGATGGCACAGCTACTCAAGTTCAAGACTCAGCCCATGAAAATGGTAGAGAAGCTGCTACGGCCACCAACCGCCCCCTGAAGTTCCCACCGCGTCAAGCGTGCGACGCCTTCTTCTGAGTGGGATGCGCAGCTCCGAGGAGGGCGGGTCTGAGACTCGGTGGGTGTCCCATCCGCAGGGAGCTTCACCTTCGACACTGGCCGTGGTTTCCACCATGCATTCGGGCCTTCTTCGGCCATCGCTTCGTCAAGAATTTCTTTCAAATATGGCGCCAGTCGTTGCGGTTCAAGTTATGGTCTTGTGTGTTGACGCATTTTCAATCCACGAAAAATCCAAGATGTCTTCCACCGGCTCCACCACTGCAGGCACTGGCTCAACGCGTTCGGATTTTTTTCTTTGGCCCCATTCCTTGTGACGCATTTTCGAGAAGTGCCGCGGTAGAAATATTCACCTTCTCGCGATATTCGGCGGCTGGTCTTGTTAGAAAATCCTTGGTTTCGGACATTTCTTCTCCGTTGTTGTATGCGGAATGCGGGCGAACCTCCACCCGACAAAGTAAAACCGCGACGAGTCTAATGAGGGCACCCGATGCGCTGGTCGAACTCGTCGCCTAGGCTGCACCATCCTTCCTGCGATTAGGTGGCTCTTGCAATCTCAACAATGGCTTCACAAATCTGTCAGGGACCAATCGGAGATACAACTCGGTCGATTTCAAGAGTGTGTGGCCCATGTAGCCCGAGAGCACGGGCAACTTCTGTCGCAGGTCTTTGCCCTCACGAACCCAGGTCTCCAAGACGTGCACCGCAAAGGTGTGCCTTAGATCATGCATTCCGGGTGTCGGGCTGTGGCCGTGCTCCTGATAAATACGCGCTCGCGCGCAGATGCGCACGAAGTTATATCGCAACGTATTGTGTCTTATCTGCCTTCCGTTGCAAGTCACAAAAACGAGATCCGCGTCTCTTCTTTGCGCGGCGCTCGACTGAAGGTATAGATCGAGCGTGTTACGCAGAATCCGACCGATCGGAAGCATCCTCCTTTGCCCTCCGTCTGGCCGCCGCAAACTGACCAACTTGTTTTGGAAGTTGATGTCCGATACGCGGAGATTGATGGCTTCATAAACGCGCGCGCCCGTTCCGTAGACGAAGAGCAAAAAGGTTCGCATGGTCATAGGGTCAAGAAGAGGGGTTCGCTCGATGGCAAGCAGAAGTCGAACGAGCTCGGTTCTCGAAAAGATGTAAGGCCTGAACGGCGGGGGTAGCGCCGCTTGCGGACGCGGCAAGGGCAGGCGTGCAAGCATGTGGCGCGAGAGCCAAAACTGGAAAAAGGATCGAATGATTTGGTATTCGCGCCACCAGGTATAGGCCGACATGCCTGATCGGTCGAGGTAGGTGGATATGTGCTTGGGCGTGATTTGGTCGAGCGGACCGTCTTCGGCAGAGCGCAGCAGAGTTCTCAGGGCACTCTCGCCTCTCGCGAAGCGAACGCCTCGTTCACGCTTCCAAGCCGCGTACTTTGCGATCGCTGTAGAAAATCTCATAGAGCACCGATCAGATCCATGGCTGCGACCTCTCGCAGCATGTGGATGTTTAGTCTCGCATATACGTTGACGCTCTGTGTGTCACGGTGTCCGAGAAAGTCGGCGATATCGACAAAGGACAAGCCGTCGTGGAGAAGGCGGCTGGCGCAAGTGTGGCGGAGCGATTGCGGGCCGGTGTGCTTGGAGGAAATGCCGAGTTTTCGCATGCGGCTCCTTACGACGTCGGATATGGTGTGAGCTACCAGCGGTCGAAGGGGCGCCTTCAGCGTCATGAAAACTTGGGGACAGGGCGAGCGCGGCCGCGCGTTCTCAATGTAGCCGCGGAGGGCTGTTGCGAGGTCTTCGCTCAACGGGAATTGCTGAAAACCTCCTCGCTTGGCTCGGCGAACCGTAAAGCGATTCGCCACCCAGTCGATGTCAGTAAGCAAAAGATTCGCAGCTTCGCTTCTTCGCAATCCATACATGGCGAAGAGCAACAAGAGCGGTTTGGCACGGAGGTCGCTGGGGTCGGAGCCTTCCGTCGTTTCGAGCAGTCGGTGAACGTCCTTCCAAATCGGCCCTTGACGTTCAAACAACTCACGACGCAAGGGCGGTAATTGGATGGCGCTCGCGATCCCTGCCTGGCACCAACCACGGCTCTCGGCGTGACGAAAGAAGGCCCTTAAGCTACTCGACTCGCTGTGTCGAGTGACAGGGTTGCGGCCTTCCACGGGCTTCCGGCTCGTATAGGCGTCGATGTCCGGCAGTCGAATCCCGCGAATGCTTCGGTGTCGCCTTGCATACCATTTGAGGAAGTCGGCGGCACGATAGCGTCGGCCGCGGATCGTTGCTTCCGAGAGCCCGCATTCGGAGGACATCGCCTCGACGAAATCTCGCAGGTATTCTGAAAAGGGCTGAGGCAGTCGCGGAGATCTAAGTTTTCCTTCGAAGCGCAGGAATCGTCGGGCCGTCTGAGCAAAGCACCTAACCCCGAATTGTCCGGCCGGGTACTGTTTGTCTTGATTGCGAAGCGTGTTCCACTGGTCAGCCGCTCGGTCAACTTCTTCTAGCGTCACGTCGCGGAGCCGACGGAGCCCGAGAACGTTAACCACCTGGAGCAGATACGCGGCGGCGATGCGGATCGCTGACCGCCCAGTTCCGGCGGCTTCAAGATGGGTCAAGAACCGTTCGCGTTCGTCGGCCAGGGGTGCTGATCGGTGGCGCGCGAGCGCAGCCGGAAGAGAAAAATACCTGTCGAACACCATGCGGAGTAGTGCGATTCAGCGACCGGAACGTTTCATCTGCCGGGCAGATTTCTTGCAAGGCAGTTCACGGTATTTAAGTAATCAAGTGCGGAACGTAAAAGGCGGGCAGGGCGCTCAATGCGAACGCCCCAAACCCAAACAGGACAATTGTTTCCAGAATCGTTCCGGGGTCGCTGAGAGGTATTGCTCAGTCCAGTTCCACTTTACGTGTCCCATGTACGCGGCCAATGCGGGCAACATTTGTCGCAGATCTTTCTCTTCGTTTATCCAACTGTTCAAGCAATGAACAGCGAACGTGTGTCTGAAATCCTTCAAAGACGCCAAATGCTTACCGTTCTTCAGATGAATGGCCGCAATTCGGCGAACTCTCTTGAAAGCGTAGCTCAGAGTTAAGGCCGTGAGACTTTGCCCCTCCTTGTCGATAAATAGTCCGGCCCCAGGACACCGTCGATCTCGACTGAACGCAAGATATAGGCTGATCGAGTTGCGAAGGCTCGGCCCAATCGGGATTGTTCTCTTGCCGAAGGCGCCTTCCCGATGGAGCGTAACCAGATTTTTTTGAAGGTCCACGTCACTTTCAGCGAGAGAAAGCGTCTCATTGATGAGCGCACCGGTCCCGTAAAGAAACAGCAAGACCGTTCGCAAAGTCATGGGCTCAAGCCTCCAGATTCTTTTGTGTCCGTGTGAAGCAATAGTTTCAAAGAGTCGCTGCAAATCCGAACGCGCATAGATGAGCGGTTTGAATGGCGGCGGATACGCCGGTCGCGGACGAGGCATAGGGAGCGAGGGCAGTTCACCGCGCATCATCCAGTACGAGAAGAATGTCCTAAGCACCCGGTATTTTGCCCACCAAGTTGCGGAGGAGGTTTTCGGTGCTTGCAAATAAGACGTGACCTGCAAGCGGGTTACCCTATCTAGTAGGCAATCGCCTGTTTCCCGAAGTAGATTCTTCAGGATCAGTTCTCCGTTTCTGAAACGGACTCCGCCGAGATGTCTGTAGGCAACGTACCGTTCGATGGCAGACGAGAGCTTCATAGCCCGCCAGGCAGATCGAGGTTTGCGACTTCGCGCAGCGATTGGACGTTGAACTTCGCGTAAATCCCAACGGATTGACAATCACGGTGCCCCAAGAAATCTGCGATTTCTCCGAGCGCGGCACCGCTCTCAAGCAAGTGTGTCGCGCAGGCGTGACGCATCGCGTGAGGACCGTGATGTCGGGATCTGATACGCAAGCATTTCATTCGATGACTTACGATTTTAAAAACCGAGGCCTTGGTGATCGGTCGGTAGGGTTGATGGAGCGTCAGAAAAAGGTTAGGAGCAGAACACCGTGGCCGCGCCTCATCTATGTATCGTCGAATGGCCTCGCCAACATTTCTCTGAAGTGGAAATTGCTGGATGCGGCCGTGCTTAGCGCGTCTGACGGAAAAAGTAGCGTTCTGCCAATCGAAATCCGAAAGATGGAGCCCTATCGCCTCGCTGCTTCGCAATCCGTAGAACGCGAACAGCGAGAGGAGGGCTTTTGCACGCCTTTTCGGTCGGGACGTCCCGTTTGTCGATTCCAACATTTGGCGGATTTCGGTCCATTTCGGCCCTTCCGGAACGGAACTGACCCGCTGGATTACCGGACTCTTCATCCCGGCCGGAATGCCCGCCGAACACAACCCACGACTCTCGGCGTAGCGAAAGAACGCCCTGAGACGTGCATGCACGCCCGCGCGCGTTACTAGAGTCCAGGTCCGAGGCCTTGTCGTGAGATATCTGTCCAGATCGTGAATGCTGACTTCGGAGAACTTACGATGGCGCTTTGAGAACCACGCAAGAAATTGTGCTGCACGGAAACGGCAGCCCTCTGTCGTGATCGGCGCAAACCCCCGCTCCGTCCGCATATAACCTACGAAGTCGTCGAGAATATTGGAAAAGGGTTGTGGATCCGGAGGGCGAGGCAGAAGTCTGCCCTGGAAACGAAGCCAACGGCGTGCGATCCGTGCAAAGAGAACTTCCGAATGACGACCGGGAGAATGCCGGCTGTTTGGCCCCCTGTCGGTTGCCCAGGATTTTGCAGCACGCAGCACTTCATCCTGCGCAACGTCCCGTGGTGCTTTCAGTCTGAGGAATCGGACAATCTGAAGCAGGTAGCACGCAGTAATTTTAAGATTCCCTAAAGCATTTCCCCCTCGATGCAACCAGGTCAAGAATAGTTCTCGCTCGCGGGCCAGCGGGGCTGCGCGATGTCGAGACAAAAAGAAAGGCTTGATTAAGATTTTTTCAAACATCGGAGCGCCCGCCGGGCCAAATTCATCGGGATAGCGGGACGAATGATGCAATCAACTGAACACGAAGAGAGATTTATTCTGTCCTCAGCGCACTTCCGACCGGGCAATTTTCAAGTGGCGGAGAATCTGCTGGATAGAGGACTAAGGCGTATGGGGCAAGAGCGGTTGTGACTTGTGGCGTGGTCGGAATTGCGACCAACAGCTGCGAAAGGGGATCAGATCGCGAAAAGTTTGGAGCACCCGAAGCCGAGTACAAAGGCTTGCGGGTGTGCGTGACCGGAAAGATAACTAGCTATCGGGGTCGCGCCGAGATCGTGGCCACCGAGCGCGGACAGATTGAGATTCAAACGTAAGCGGCCAACCCGTGTGAGCGGTTTCAGTTCGGCCAATCGCTGTTAGGCCGGCGAGTTTTCCTGCGCGAAGCAAGATTCGCATGTTCACGTTTCATCATTTCGCCAGAAACCGATTCTTCAGGTGTCGTCCGCGCTACTGTTATTGGAAAAACAATACTCGCAAGTGCGTATTTTCTTGACAGTCTACACGCCGTCCGCTATAAGCCACGCACATCTGATCTCCGTGGAGAAATGATGATCCTGAAACGGCTGGTGCTCTTGCCTTGCGCTCTCGCTGTCGCTTTCGCCTCAAATGCTCAGCAGACTTCGACACCTTCGCAGCCGCAGCCTGTCCGCGATGCACAAGCCATCACCGTCGTGCAATCGGCAATCGCAGCCTTGGGAGGAGCGAGGGCGGTCGTTGCGATCAGTGACGCCACGGTAACCGGCACTGAGCAAGCCAGCTCCGATCCTGACGCGACACCGGCTACTTTCGCTTGGCAAACCTCCGGCGTCGAGTTCTCTAGCACGGTTCAGAATTCGAATGGTACGTACACCGAGGTAAGTGGGCATGGAGTGCCTGCACAATTCAAAAACGGAACTTGGATTCTTATGTCGACTTACGTCTCGCGTGCAGAATTGCCCTTTCACCTGCCGATCCTGGCACTCTACGCCGAAATTCAAAATCCCAATATCACATTTCAATTCGTTGGGTCTAGCACGGTTGAGGGTAAGCCCGCGATTCATGTCCACGTCGCTGACAATTCTGATTCGATGGGACAACTGGTCACAGCTCAGGAGTGGTATTTCGATCCCGCGAGCTACTTGCCCGTTCGGGTTGAATATAAATGGCCGGACAAAGGAAATCCCAACGATTCTAGTCCGGGAGCATTGGAATTCTCGAATTACAACGTCGTAAGCGGCGTGATTGTTCCGTTTCAACTCAAAATCCAAGTTAGCCAGCTCATCCTACAAGCGACCGTCACCTCCGCTATTTTCAACTCCGGACTTCCTGCAAGCACCTTCGACCCGCCGGCGGGGAGCATACAATGAAAACTCGACTGTTCATTATGCTTAACCTCGCTGCATGCATGTTATTTAGCCTATTCCCCATGACAACGCTTGCACAGATTACGCCGGATGTAGCGGAGGGTTTGACGCCTTATCAGTCGTTCAACGGGGGGAATATTGACGCGGTCAACTTATCGAACGGCAACGTTCTGATCCGGATCCCTATATTTAGTTATCCTCAGAGAGGAAACGCCCTCAAATGGAACAAGACGTACGTCGACAATACGAAAGTGGCAGCCAGCGGTCAGATATGCGTTGGCACTTCTGGATGTTATTACGAATGGGATGCCTCACCGCCAAACAGCGTCCCAGTCGTCTTTGACGCGCTGGTCGATGACCAAAGTGTTTCCTACCGTCAGACATACTACACGCTGCCCAAACTTGGCCAGTGGGCTGCATATGCAGTAGTCTCGGCAGATGGAGCTGTTCACCCCATCGACTTAAACCCGACCGCTACAAACTATGAGACGATGGACGCAACAGGTTTCACTGCGAATCCCAGCGGTACGGATTGGCTTACTGCTCCTACCCTCATCGTCGATCGCAACGGTAACCGCTTCCAATCTCTTCGAGAGGACACCAATGGGAACGAACTTTTCACCCCAGCGCTGCCCTACGGGGACACAGTAGGCCGGCTGTTCCCAAATGGTACGGCAACGACCGACTACTCGGGTTGTGCGGGGCCTCTGCCAACGACGTCAGCTTACAACTTGACTCTCCCAGGGCCGAACAACGGTTCTGTGACCTACAAGTTTTGTGACGCAACTTTGACCGTAAACATTCCCGCTACCGAAACCCCAGGAGTACGCGCGTATACGAGTACGAATCCTATAACGCAGTGCATCGTTCTTCCCAACGGAACTACGTGGATATTTGCATACAACGACCGGAATCCGGGTGACCCGTCGTCCGTCAATTTTGGAATTCCCACGACGATCACTTTGCCGACCGGAGGCACGATCAATTACACCTTCACAACAATCCAATTCCGTCCGTCTGGGACTTCCTCTTGGAGCAGATGGGTCGCCACACGGACGGTGAACGCCAACGACGGCACCGGCCCTCACACCTGGACATATACGTATGCAAACGTAGCGCAAACTACCTCAACCACGACGGTGACCGACCCGCTCGGAAATAACACGATCCACACGTTTGCGCAGGTCGACGGATACCGGGAAACTCAGACGCAAATTTATCAGCTCATTAATGGCGTGCAGACGCTTCAAAAGACCGTTGTAACTGCATACAAATTGCTCAATGGCGGCAGCGCCTACTATCCGTGCGTTACGGCACAGCCACAAAGCGTGACGACGATTTGGCCGAATAACCAGGAAACTCAGGTCCAAACTGATTACGATTCGGAAGGGAGCGGTGGTTTCTGGAGCTATGGGAATCTAATCGCTAAGCGCGAATACGCTTACGGAACCGGAGCGCCAGGTGCACTTCTTCGGACCACCACTATAAAATATCAGGCTTTAAGCAATTCGTACTATCTAGCCAACAACTTGCTCGACCTGAAGTCTTCGGTGCAAATAACGGATGGTGGAGGAACGCAGCGCGCCTACACAACCTACGGTTATGACGCCTACTCGTCGCTCGCACCCTCAGGTATCACCACGCAGCATGATGCGAATCCCCCGGCTGGCACTTACAGGGGCAATCTGACATCCGTTGCAAAATGGCTGAATACCACGGGCGGATATCTAACAACCACCACACACTACTTCGACACCGGTGAAGTCCAAACGGTGACTGATCCGAACCTCAATACGACAACATATGCCTATTCTTCCACATATACTGGCTCGCTCCCTACCGCCGTCACCAACGCCCTCAATCAGACGAGTAACTACGGATACGATTTCAACACGGGAAAGCTAACTTCGGCGGAGGATCCGAATAATCAGACTTCGAGTTACACCTACGACAGCATGTTCCGGCTGGCCGCGGCCAGTTACCCCGATGGTGGCTCGGCCTCGATCACTCACCAGGAAACCACGTTCCCGTTCAGCGCCACCCTCAGCAAAAAAATCACAGCGTCGCAAAATCGTGTCGAGACCAACGTATTTGATGGCCTTGGCCGCGTCTCAGAAAATCAGCTCACCGACCCCGAAGGCACGATTTACAGCGACAGAACTTATGACGCGGATGGGCGCATAGCGTCTGTTAGTAATCCATATCGCACAACGAGCGACCCTACCTATGGAATCACGTTCTTCGTGTACGACGCGCTCGGGCGCACCTGCGTAGTAGTTCCTCCCGACGGAACAGCAGTTTCCGGCTCTGCCTGTCCCGCTTCCCAGCCGTCCAACGACGTGTTCACAACGTATGCGGGTAACCAGACCACGGTGACTGACCAGGCAGGAATCACGCGCAGGAGCCAAACGGACGGTCTCGGAAGACTCACCAACGTCTGGGAATCTCCGTCCGGCGTGAACTTCCAGACGACGTACACCTATGATGTGCTCGACGACCTCGCTTCCGTAATCCAGGGCACATCGCACAATCGGACTTTCGTTTACGATTCTCTGAAGCGGCTCACCAGCTCGCAGAATCCTGAAACGGGGACCACGCCCGTCCTATACACGTACGATGCCAATGGAAACGTCGTGACGAAGACCGATGCACGCGGGACCATTATTAATTACAGCCCCACGAGTAATCCGATTGATCAGCTGAATCGCGTCACGTCAAAGACCTACAGCGATGGTACGCCCACGGTGGTCTACTACTACGATGGCAATGCGCCATCGGCGTGTTCGCTTGGAGGCTTCACCTACACGAACGCGATTGGCCGACGCACTGCCATGTGCGACGCGGACGGCTCCGAGTTTTGGAGTTACGATCCAATGGGCCGCGAAAAGGTCGAACAGCGCACCACCAACAGCATCACCAAGACCACGAGTTATCTCTACGATTTCAACGGCGATCTGGCCACTCTCACCTATCCAAGCGGCCGCGTTATGACGTACACGACCGACTCCGCTGGACGTCCCAGCGAGGCACAAGACATACCGAACAATATCTTCTACATGCAAGGAACTTGCTCCAATGGAATAAATAGCCTCGGTGTCTGCTACGCTCCACAAAGCGCGATCGCTTCAGCAAACATCGGCCCCACAGGCGGCTCGACCTGGCTCAAGGCGGCGATGACGTACAATGACCGGCTCCAGCCGAACGAGATTCAATATCTCAACCAAGCCGGCAATCTAATGCTGCTCCAATACAGCTTCGTGGATGCCAGCAGCCACAACAACGGCAACGTCATGGCCATCACCAACCTGGTGGACGACACACGTTCCCAGCAATTCACCTACGACCAGCTCAATCGCCTCCTCACCGCCGACACCACCTCCACTTACTCGACCAGCCCCTCGCACTGCTGGGGTGAAGCCTACGTTTACGACAACTCCACCAACACCCCCGGCGAGTTCGGCAACCTCACCAACATCAACGTCCCTTCCACGGCCTACAACGGCTGCACGATAGAGAGCAGCCTCAGCCTCGTCGCCAACGCAGCCAATCAGATAACCACCTTCAGCTACGACGCTTCCGGCAACACCCTCAACGACACACACAATTCCTACACTTGGTACGCCGAAAGCGAATTGAAGACCGCCGCCGGGGTGACCTACACCTACGACGGCGACGGCAACCGCCTCCAGAAATCTAACGGTAAAATCTACTGGTACGGCGCCGGCACTGAAGTGCTAGACGAATCGGATGCCTCCGGCAATATCACCGACGAGTATGTTTACTTCGGCGGGACACGCGTCTCACATCGCGTGGCAAGCACCAACGCCCTCTATTTCTACGGCGCAGACATGCTGGGCACCTCTCGCACCATCTTCACCTCAGCAGGGGTCCTCTGCTACGACGCCGATTTCTACCCTTTCGGCGGTGAGCGCGCGTATACCAATACATGCACGCAGAACTATAAATTCGAAGGCAAAGAACGCGACACCGAAACCAACAACGACGATTTCGGCGCAAGATACTACTCCTCCGCGTTCGGCCGCTGGACCTCGCCCGATTGGTCCGCCATTCCCGAGCCAGTGCCATACGCGAATCTCGCGAACCCACAAACCCTGAACCTCTACGGGATCGCCCGCGACAACCCTGAGACCTTCGCTGAGCTCGACGGTCACTGCATTGAAGATGCCTGCGTCGGAGAAATCTTCATGTTGGCCGTAGTGACAACGACGTATCTCCAATCACCACAAGGTCAACAGAACCTGAACGTCGTGGCGAGTGGCATCGCGGCGGCAATTTCATCAATCTTCCAGCGAAACGGCACCGGAAGCTCGGGCGGTGACACTGAAGGGAGGCGATTTACGCCGGACCAGCGGCAGCAAGGCAAGGGCGAGCCCTGCGCGTACTGCGGGCAAAAAACGACGGAAGAGCCGGGACATCCCAATTCTCGGGAAACAGACCACGTAAATCCCAAGGCTCAGGGCGGCAATACGACTCCCGAAAACACGGCGGATGCTTGCCGCACCTGCAATCGACAAAAGGGCAATAGGACCCCAGAGCAGTGGAAGAACGGCGAGAAGCCTCCACAGCCGAAACCACAACAAACGCAGCAACCGCAGGAACCGCAACCGCCGCCCGTACCCCAACCAACTCAGCAACCTCCGCCAAATCCTCCTCCCCCTGCTCCATTGACTCCGGATCCAATCGGGCCGTAGTAGAATGCCACCATGAGCGATCTTGTGAAAGTTCAGTTCTACGAGCCAGACGTCGGGTATGAGAACCTGTGGGCCACCGTACTGCCTGACGGCTTGTATCAGATCGAAAGTGTGCCGTTCTATGTCTATGGAGTATCGATCGGCGACATAGTAGCTGCTTCGCCGGATTCCGAGGGCAGGCTGCAATTCTCGGGGATCGTGACGTCATCGGCCACGAAAACTGTGCGGGCGTTGACCGGCGGGTCTAGCTTAGAAGACCCGCCCATAAGCCAACTCGTCGCTAAGCTAAAGGCACTTGGTTGTACAATCGAGCTGCGCAAACCTGACCTCGTCGCAATTTCGATTCCCCCTAGCGTAAAGATCGAGTCGGTTGCTGATTTCCTCACCTCGCACGATGTTCGGTGGGAATACGCGAATCCTACTTTCGACGATATCGCGATAAGGAAGCGACTTACGGGGGAATAGTGATCGGGGTTGTTGATCAAATGATGCGGTCAGCTCCTTCCTCCTATTAAACTCGGTAGCGCTAACGACCAAAGCTCGGAACAAAGGAGCCGAGCCATGATAATTTTTCATACTCGCTGCCTGAACCGCGCCGTGCGATGGAATCATACGGAGAGAACTTGCAGGCATGCCGCCGTCCCTCAGTTCTCCAAAATCGTGGCTGCCGAGGTTTGGCAGCATTTGGAAATCGCGCATCCAGGCGCCACATCAACTCCACGGCATTATCGATCGCACCCCGAAATGCATTTTCCCGCGCGAACGATGGCCGGCGATCCATGCCCGCCAATCGCCGAACAAGGAACATTCCCGCCACAAGATAGATCAATTTCTTTCGGCCTTCGTCCATCGGAAATGCAAAATAGCATATTCGCTTTAGTTTCGCCTAGCAGTTTTGAGCCCGGCGAGCGCTCTGATGGAGCAATCGCCGATCGCAGTCTCCTACGAATGGCGAACCCACGGTGAAAAACCGACTTTCGGACTCTCTAGAGAAGACCGGAGAAATTCGGTCCTTGGGGTCCCTGTGCGGGTCGCGTGCGCGAAGTCTCAACTCTCCTCGAGCCATCCAGGGCCCGGAGAAAAAGATCGTTGGCTCCTATATACAGGGGCCCACATGGATCGATCAAAACGACGACGGCGGGCCAAACCGAGAGGAAACCGACTTTCCGCGTCATAAGTAGAGGGACGAAAAATGCGCAAATCAACGTGGTCGCAGATTCGAAAGAAGTTCCGTTCGGCTCTGCCCGAAATCATCGTCAAAATCGTCGTCGCGCTACTGTGCGCGCTCCTTGAACGGTGGAAGTAACTCAGACAGCCGATAGTTTGCGTGCGACTCTCGCTATTGCAGCCCGTAGTATTGACGACGCCTACGCGAAGCCACGCGGTGTGACTGGCATCAGCGATATTGAGAACGTTAAGTGAATAAACTAGTATGGGAACTTAACGCTCCGAGGAACAGAAACCGAATCGCAAAGTTTGAAGGAAGAGACCGTGCTCATAAAGACTGTCGATTTTCCCGAGCCTCTTCTGGAGGCGCAGAGGAACAGATCGCTCGTGATTTTCGCTGGGGCCGGAGTCTCGATCCCTCCGCCGTCGAATTATCCAGACTTTAAAGGTCTCGCGAACCAAGTTGCCGCTGGGGCTTGGACCCTAGGCGAAAACGAACCGATTGAACGATTCTTGGGCGGTCTGGTTGACAAGCACATATCAGTGCACGAACGAGTGGCCGAGTTGCTCGCAAATCCAGACTCTAGGCCTACCTCGCTGCACTTCGATCTACTCCGCCTGTTCGATTCCCCCTCCAAGGCTCGAATCGTTACTACGAATTTTGATTTACATTTCTCAAGCGCGGCGCGAACGGTATTTACCGGGAGCGAAGAATGCGAAGTGTATGCGGCTCCTGCCCTCCCCCTAGGTCACTTTTTTAACGGCATCGTCTACATCCACGGTGCAGTGGACCATCCCCCGCGGAGGTTGGTGCTTACCGACACGGACTTTGGTCACGCCTATCTCACGGAAGGCTGGGCGCGTCTCTTCTTGCAGAGGGTGTTCGAGTCATTCACCGTGCTTTTCGTCGGATACAGCCACGATGATCCGGTAATGAACTATCTCGCGCGCGGTTTCACACCTGAGATGAATCGTGCGCGTCGGTATGCGCTTTCGGTAAGTGGAGACGAAGAAAAGTGGTCCTACCGTCGTGTAATTCCAATCACTTATGAGCTCACCGACCAGGCGAATCATCACTCCGCCTTAGCGGACGCGCTCGCAACTTGGGCTACCTACGCGCGCGAAGGGGTGCTTGATACGGGAGAGAGAATCCAAAAACTCGTGCAAGCGGGAATCCCCACGAACACCGAGACGGCCGACTTCCTTCAAATGGGTGTCAATGAGCCGGAAACGCTCCGGTTTTTTCTCCGTTCCGCTTCATCGGTCGACTGGCTTGATTGGCTTGATGAGAGAAAGATCCTCGACAAATTGTTCGATCCACGGGGGAAGCTATCGGAAACAGACCCGCACATAGCCTGGTGGATGGCCGAACAGTTCATGATTCGCAACTCAGGCCAGTTAATGCGCCTTATCCACAAACACGAACAGCGCATACATTTCATTTTGTGGCGGGTGTTTGTTCACTTTCTTAGCAAGGCTTGGACAGAGGATGGCAACAGAAAAACGCTACACAGATGGCTGTTGTTCTTGGTCGACTCGCGACCCAAGGGAATGCACCTGCAGGAGCTCGAGCACCTGTCGACAAGGCTCAGCATTCCGGCAGATCGAGATGCAGCACTGCTTTTATTCGATCACCTTGGCGCGCCGAGCGTGGAGATGCAGGCTGATTTGTTTGCTGAACTGGATTCTGGCCGCAAAGACGTTAAGTTGGATCCGGTCTGCGAGACCACACCCTTTTGGTTGCATTCATTCTGGAACAAGACGCTCGCTCCGAACCTTGATTTGTTTGGCGATCAAATAGCCATAATTCTAACCAGGCATCTAGAGATCATTAGTCTTCTATTTCGCGCCGAGCAAACTGACCTTCGATGGGATCCACTAAGTATCGCTAGCAATCACGTTGCTCGCGATCCTGAACCTCATGAACGTAACGCCCTTCAAGTATTGGTTGACGCTGCTGTCTCAGTTGCGAGGTGGAACGTCCTGCGGGGTGGAGTGTCCGCTGATACGTTAGTGGATGTGTGGGTTAGATCGGACTCAATTGTGCTGAAGCGCCTTTCAATCTTTATGGTGGGGGAATTTAACCACTGGCCAAGTGATAAGAAAATTGAGTGGATAATCGATCGCGAGTTCCTATTTCGGTTCGTTTACAAGGCTGAAGTAGAACAAGCATTTGAGTCGAGCTACGCTGGCGCGTCAGCGGCCACACGCGGACGGCTCGTCGCCACGATTCTCGAGGACGTGGATCCGTCGAGCGCGCGAGAACACAAAGGTGTACAATATGAGAAATTTAGCCTTCTCAAGCACCTTCTCCTCTCGGATCCGAATTGCACGATAGCGGGACCGGCTGCTGCGACAATCGCTGCTGAATATCCAGAATTCATCAAGATGGATGTCGACGATTCCTCTTTCAAGGTCCAACTGGGACAGGTGGAGAATACCAGCCCGATAACCGTCCAGTCGTTGTTGACGAAACCCCCGTCAGACCAGGTTGAGTTCTTAAGAACTTTCAAACACGAGACCATGTTCGGGCCAACGCGGGATGGTTTGCTCGCTAATGTGCGAGCAGCGACGGCGCGGCAGTACGGCTGGGGCAGGGCTCTTGCAACTGCGCTTCAATCCGCTGGTGACCTCACTTCAGACCTATGGGCCGCCATCCTCAGCGGCTGGGGGATATCGGAGTTATCGTCCGAGCAATGGGTCGACTTGCTCGCACTCGTTGACGAGACGCGCGGGCTTCTGAGCTCGTTCACAATCGAGGTAGTCGCACTGATTCAACAGCCACTCAAACAAAAACCACCGGTCATTTCAAAACCGATTCTTTCACTAGTAATTTCTATAGGAGAAACTCTCTGGCCCGTCGTGAGCGGCACCGCCGTAGGTCAGCGAAACGAAAGTGAACGGATAGACTGGGTGGTACGCGCACTCAATCAAACCGGCGGTCGCTATGGCGAGTTTTTAGTGCTTCTCGTGGACGCGGAACGGAAAGTTGCTGGCGTGAGCTCGAAGGGATTGTCGGACCGCGTTCGGGGAATGCTAGAAAAAGTAGTCGAAGATCCGGGTTCGTCCGCGATCTTGGCACGCGTGACGCTGATGATGGAACTCAATTTTCTGTACTTCGTCGATTCGCATTGGGTCGTCGCTAAGCTCGTCCCCCTCCTAGATTGGCGGGTGCACGGCCCGCAGGTAATTCCGATGCTTCACGGGTTCGTCTATGCGGGATTCCGAACGGCGGATCTCATTCCCATCTTGATTCCGGTGGTTCAGTCCGCATTCCCTCACGTAGTCGAACTCGGTCGCGCCCGTGATCGGTTTTCTCACAACGTAACCGTTGCGACGATTCTTGGGTATATTCGCTTCAATCTGCGGACGTTTCTTCAGAATTTCATCCGTGAGGTTCAGTCTGAGGATCGACTAAGTTGGACAGGATATATGAGCGACAATCTCCGGGGTTTGGGGCCTGAGCAGGGCCAGCGGATTTGGGACGAGTGGTTGGCTGAATACTGGAAGCAACGAAATGTCGGTATACCGGTTCCCCTCAGCTCGAAGGAATTAGCGAGGATGGTGGGATGGTCGTTGGTTGTTGGCTCCGCATTTCCTCGAGTGGTAGACGTCATTGCAACCATTCCCGACTTCGAGTTCAAGGACGAATATTTTTTCACTCAGTTAAAGGAAAGCAATTTCCCCGCAGAATTCCCTGTTGAAACAGCCCATCTCCTGCTCAAAGTCTTGCGTTCAACGAAGACAATGGAGTTCGAGTTCAGTTCCGTGGACGCCATGGTTCGAACAGTTACGGAGCTGGGCGCGCCACTTCACGTGGTCGAGGGCATCTGCGATCGACTGGCGTCGCTCGGCTACCCAATCGCTACCGATCTTCGCAATTGGGCGCGCAAACTGGACCGATAGATCCACTCTAAACGAGACCGCAAGATGCCAACGTGAGATAAAAAAACAAAATAGAGAAACAATGAAATGAGCCAGGCCGCGTTACGACTTCAAGGGGCGAGATGATCGCGACCAATCCACATTCATTCACGAACGGCTGATATGTAGTCTTGCACATCCGACAGGGACCTCCCTACCCTGATCCAGTGACATCGCCACAAATCACTGCTGATACCCGTTTTGACTTGAGTGGCGACATTTGGATAGAAAAACTAGATAAAGAATTTGCGACTAAGATTCAGGGAGCTTGTGAACCTGCGCACTACAACATCGACCGTAGCATACACGATCGACATCTCTACGCATTCATGCGATCAATTCCGAAAAACGAGACCGCTCGCAAAGAGGGCTTACTAGACCTCTTTACAGTGATTGCCCTGTCTCGATTTACCAGACCCACCAGCACTGGGTAGCGATACAGCGCCAAGGTCTTCCCTCACTGGGGGCCTGACACACCAATCGAGGGCCTCCGTTTTACCGGCGGATGTCCTGACGTGTTCCTTGGAGACAACTCGCGAGATTGGTTATCTCCCGAGGATGGGATCGAGTTGCGCAAACTGATGCCGTGGGTATCGAGTCAGAAGAAAATGCACGGCCGCGTTTTTCGCGCTTACTGGAATCACGAACAGGCGATGCGCACATATTACCTAGATACGCGATGGAATCTTGTTGTGTCGGGCTTGGAGGCGCTGATAACCGTCGAGAAGAGCGGTGTTCGGAAGCAATTCGCGAACCGTGTCCGCAAGCTCGCAATAGACTGTGGAATAGACTTGTCCGAAGCCGAATTGCATGACGCCTACTCGGTGCGATCGGGTTTGGCCCATGCTCAAAACTTTCTCTACGGCTTGAGTACTGTACTGCACCAAGACAAACACCGGCCAGTATACGATAAGTTAGAATCGCTCTTGCGAGCAGTAGTCAAGAAGAGTCTGTTGGACGAAGGATTTGGCCGACACTTTGCCGACGATGCTGCGGTAAAAGCCAAATGGGGTTAAGCGGTCGCGGAGGCAGCAAGAACCCGCCTAATCCGGCAGATGATAGATGTCGCGAATTTCGCGGCACTTGATGAAATGCTCGATCAGTTGCCGGCGAAACCTCACGACGCGCGGAGCCAGCCTAAAATGGGACAGCTTCGGGGGCTTGCCGACGGGTGCATCCGCATTTCATTGATGCAGGAAGCGGTCAACAACCTGTAGTCTGCGGACCACGTGGACCCATGGGTTCCGACTTCATACGATTCAATGACTTGCGAAGACCTGAAAGAGACCCCTTTCGAACCACCCGGTACTACGTCCGGCAACGCGGAGTCAGCCCAGACTGTGATAGGTTTCTTGTCTCAGTCTGGACTGCACACGATGGCACGAATCTCGAAAGACCTAGTCGAAAGCCAGGACGGTAAAGCAAGCCTCGCTCCTCGGCATGTGATTGTGGTTCGGGTTGCGTCCTTTGCCTTCAGGTTCGCGACCGTCGAGAGATTGCGAGAGTGTATCAAGTACTACGAGATAAAGACGCGCCCCAGCACTCGGATTTCGGCCAGGGTCTTGGCCGCAGACCTCGGGGAAGATTGGAGAAGACTCCGAGGATGGGACGTCGAGCGGTGGTTTGAGCGTCTCCCGATGTACCTGCTGGAAGGGCCCAAGCGTCAGAAAGTACTCAAAGCTCTCTCGAAAGCCTTAGCGTTGGTTGAAGCCGGGAAGTTGTAACGCCAGTCCGGTAACGACTTACCAGGAGTTAGCCGCCGCTAGGGTCAATCGCCGATAAGGGGATTATCAGAAGTATCGGAAATCGTCACTCAAGAGAATCAGGGCGAGCACAATCAGTCAGGCCGTAAATTTTTCTATCATCCCCGTGAGAGTTCCACCAACGTACCCACCGTTGATGCACGTCATTCGCAGACGTCGCGTTTGTTACGTCGGACCATTCATCGCCATAATATGCGACACGGTGTGTCAGCAATGAGAGGCTGTTAACCGCGGCTTGTCTCACATTCGGGTCGGAATCAAGCAACATCTGGATCAGAACTGGTACTGCCTGGCGTGTACGAGTATGTCCCAAGCCTTCCGCTCCTGCCACGCGTGTCGGCGCGTCGGAACTTGGGACCAGGGCGACAATCTGCGCAAAAGCGGCCGGACCTCCTAGGACGCCCGCAGCTTCGGCAGCGGCATACTGAATTGCTTTGTCATCCGATGCCAATAGTTGAGTCAGGGTATAAAGATAGGTCGCGTCACCGGTGCGGCCCAAATTGCTGATGGCCTCGATGCGAACCGCGGAATCGCCGCTGCCTCTCGCAATTGAAGCCAGCGCTTCCCGTGTTTTTAGAGTGTCGGCCTCTCGCAACGCCACGATTGCCGCAGACGCATAGTTCGATTTCGTCATCTCAATGAGAACATCCTCCAAGAAAGGCGGGGCCAGCGCTGTGATGGCGGTCGCCGCCTCAGCGCGCTTCATCGCGTCCGGGCTGCCCAGACCCTCGACAAAGGGTTCAAACGCGGCCTTGAGTTGGCTTTCATTGCTGGTCTGCAGTTTAATCTTCAGAGTATCGGTCACTTCGAATTGTTTGGTTGGTGGAGAATCAAACAAATCCTGGTTGTGCACGACAAGGTTCGTATGCGCGTGAATTGCGTACTCGCCGATCCGCTGCAAACGGAACTGCCTGTTTAACAACCGCCGTACCGCGATACTCTTGCTCGGCGGAATCTCTCTGAAACTGCTCGCGCAGCTTCCAGCATAGCCGCATCCCCAGTGGGCCGGTGGCTCTGCTCCGGGCACTTCGAGGGAAAAGTTTTCACAAAACTTCGGCGCATCAGAAAACTTGAAATCGATCCAAATCGGTGTATTGCCCTTATTAGCTATCGTGAGCGTTACGAATAAGGGTTCACCGGCAAGGTAGTCTGTTTTGTCCGTCGTGAACTGGGCTTCGACGTCTTGCGCGGCCAGCGTTGTGGTGGCCAATAGCGTCAACATCAAAAGCGGGAGCAGATTAATCAGCACGATGCGCCTCGCTAATAGGTTGAGCTACTGGCTCGCATTACCGGCTCTTCTCGATGGTTCATAAGCATCACGATGCTAATGTGAGCGCTGTGATTAGTCTAGCGAGCGCTAGGTCCTGATTAACCGGTAAAGTGGGTCGCAGTACCCAAGTTACCGGTAACGCTAATCAGGCGTTGGTCGGGAGATGCGCGAAGCCGCTCGCCGCTTCGATGCCACTATTCCAGCAACGATACAAGCAACCGCTGGAAGCACCGTACGAATAGTGTCTTGGTTCAGCCTGAAATGGAGAGGTGACGTCTTCCGTTAGTGAAAGTTCCGCCCCTGCGGGGCGGGGATTTTCAAGGCATTGCTGCGAAGAGCCCGTCGGGTTATCCCTCAGCATGGTTGCAT
>Ga0210394_10000501_pt1 | contig 81508 bp, 89 predicted proteins | sample IncBWC12MmetaG_FD_160121 | JGI IMG/M metagenome (GOLD analysis project Ga0210394, IMG submission 160121) | Forest soil microbial communities from Barre Woods Harvard Forest LTER site, Petersham, Massachusetts, United States - Inc-BW-C-12-M | ecosystem: Environmental > Terrestrial > Soil >...
TAGAGGAATTACATAAAGCAAGTGCAGAAATGATTGCTGTAATTGAATCGCAAGACAGGGCTTATGAAGATTTACAAGCTGCTAACGAAGAAATAATTTCCGCCAGTGAAGAATTTCAAACGTTGAATGAAGAGCTTGAAACTTCTAAAGAAGAAATTGAAGCAACTAATGAAGAACTGCTTACCACCAATCAGGAATTACAAATGCGTAATGAGCAACTGGCCGAATCTTACAATTTTTCGGAAGCAGTTGCCGAAACGATGCATGAACCTATGCTCATTCTTGATAAACATCTTCGAATAAAATCTGCCAACAAAGCCTTTTATAAAAAATTTCATTTAATGCAAATAGGAACCGAAGGAGTTCCTTTGTATGAACTGTCAAACCATCAATGGGATATCCCAAACCTGCGTCAGCTTTTAGATAATATTATTCAGAAGAATACACATTTTTATGAGCATGAAATAACGTATACTTTTCCTGAGACGGGTAAAAAGACTATGTTACTGAATGCCCGTCCTATCACACAAAAAACGCAGAATGAGCAACTCATTCTATTAACGTTTACAGATACTACATTGATTATTAAAAACCGGAAATCGGATAACAGAGAATTAGAAAACATAATCAGTGAAAGGACAAAGGCTTTAGAAAAAAGTTACAAAACAGTTAATGAAAAAAACTTATTTCTTGAGAAAGCTAACAAGGATTTGGAAACTTTTACTTTTATATCCAGTCACGATTTACAAGAACCTTTACGAAAAATCAGGACATTTACTTCATCCCTAATTGAGAATGAAAAGAAAAATTTGTCTGTTACCGGCAAAGAAGAGCTTGATAAAGTTCAAAAGACAGTTACAAGAATGCAAACGCTAATTGATGATTTATTAATCTATGCCAGAATTAAAGAAGGAAAGCATGATTATGAAAAAATTCATCTAAGTAAAATTGTAAAAGAAGTAGCTGATGATTTTAAAGACTCTATAAAAGATAAAAAGGCTGTAATTACAATTGATGGAATATGTAATACTAAAGTAATAGTCTTCCAGTTTCGTCAAGTAATCCATAACCTTATTAGTAATGCACTAAAATTTACACATCCTAAAAGATTTCCTCGGATAAATATAAAATGTGAGGTTACACCCGGAAGGTTATTAAAATTTGGGGATGTTTTACCGGAAGTTAATTATTGCCATATATCCGTTAGCGACAATGGCATCGGCTTCGATCCAAAATACAAAGACCGTATTTTTGAAGTATTCCAAAGGTTACACGGTCAACAGGTATATAAAGGTACGGGTATGGGCCTTGCAATTTGTAAACGAATTATTGAAAACCATAAAGGGATTATTACTGCAACCGGACAGTTAAACAAAGGAGTTACTTTTGATATTTACCTTCCTACGGTTTAATCCACGCTTATAGTTACTAAGATGTACATATAATAAAAATATGTATCTGGTAGTTATGTTCGGTCATAACCGGATTGAAACTGTATTGCCCCCTTAAGATAATATATTGTGAGGGTAAAAAAATAAAGCCTTCATTGCTGAAAGCTTTACAAATAATAATAATCGCTTAGAACTATTTATCTCCATGTTGCTTAGTATGCTCTTTAGTTGCTTCACTCGAATGAGCTGTAGCTTCTTTAGCATGTCCTTGTGCTGTTTGAGAATAGTGAGCAGCTTTTTCGTGATTACCTGCTGTATGCGCTTCATGCGCTTTTTTGTGCTGTGAAGCAGCTTTCTCGTGAGATTCAGCTGCTTTTTTGTGATGATCGTGTTTCATGATTTATATTTAGGTTTAATTGTTTAAAGATTAGGGAAGTTTATTTCTTATTCGATGTTACCTTGAAACTATGTTTGAAGGATAATCAAATCAACAAACATAGTTTTAGGTTACATATGATATCTGCTAATCCTATGCCAGCAGGTTTATGCTGTTTAAAGGTAAATTATACGCAATTTGGTAAATAAGAAAAACTAGTGCGTATATAATTTCCCTTTAAGGGATTAGTAGTTTAGATTCTAATAGAAAAGTATGGTATATGTTTTTATAATTCATATCCATGAAATATAACGAAGAGAGAAAAATAAAAATTAAAGGTGTATGGAGCACAAGTTTGCTTATAGCAGGCGTTGTTTTAATATTAATTGTTGCTCTAGTAACCTGATAATATACAATTAGAAATTCTCATTATTATAACATATAATGTTAATTACATTATTGGGTATCCCTATTCTACATGTTTCTACACAAAGCCTTATTAAAGCAGAGTATTACTTAGGCATAGATGTTTACACATAAGTAATTGTCAAGAACAATTCATAAAAATTTAAGAAAAAATGTATAAGAAAACCTTAAGGTTATCATCTATAACTATTACAGTAGGCGTAATATTATTAAGTTGTAATACGCGAACTGAAAATATTGAAGAAGCAAAAACTAATTTAACAGCAAAGCAGCATTTAAACGTAAGAAAAGAAACATACCTAACTGATATTAAAATCTATCGAACTGAAACAAATGAAAAAGTTGTTATTAATAATCTAAGTATTACATCTTTAAAAAAGAGAATTGAAAATGATAAAGAACATTCTAACTCTGATTATTATGTAAAGGTTGGTGAATTGGATAGGGAAAACAATGAAATGAAGAGAATCATGGATAATTATACCCCAGAAGGAAAAGAAAACTGGGAGGCATTTAAATTTGAATTCAACTTAGGAATGGATAAAATTGAAAACTCGCTGGAGATTCTATCAACTAAAATATAAATAACTAATAAATAAACAGAAATGAAAAAAACAATCATAATTTTTACAACCATATTTACTTCAATGTTAAATATTAGCAAAGGACAAAATGCAGACATTGATATACGCGAAAGATTAACATTTGGACTTAAAGCAGGAGTTAACAGGTCGAACGTGTATGACGCAAAAGGTCAAGACTTTAAGGCAGACCCTAAAATGGGATTTGCCGGCGGCGCATTTGTGGGCATTCCAATTGGAAGATATTTGGGGTTTCAGCCAGAAGTATTACTCTCACAAAAAGGGTATCAGTCCACAGGTACGTTGTTAGGTAGTCCATATTCAGATACTAGAACAACCACTTCTTTAGATATCCCGCTTCAATTGCAACTTAAACCAATTGAGATTTTAACTTTTCTTGTTGGAGTGCAATATTCTTATTTACTTCATCAAAAAGACAACTTTGCGTTTGGCTCGAATAGCGTAGCTCAAGATCAGGAGTTTAAGAATGATAATGCCAGAAAAAACATATTTGGTGCTGTTATAGGAGTAGATTTAACTATTAGACATTTTGTATTATCTGCAAAAGCATGTTGGGATTTACAAAATAATACCGGAGACGGTTCTTCATATACACCACGTTATAAAAATGTATGGCTACAGGCAACCGTTGGTTTTAGGTTATATAATTAGTGTTATTATTTTTTATATATCAGACAGGAGTTTCTTTAGATTTTGCTAAGCAATGGATTTAAAATCTCAGTATATAATCAAATAAAATTAAAGACCTGATAATGAATATAGATATTATAGATGAACCTATAAGCAACCCTTTTCAAATAGAAGTTGTACATAATTTGAATCAAGAAATAAGTAACGAGTTTGATGATAACATCAAATCACTTAGTATAGAATTGGTTCAGCTTACTGAACTTTTAGTGTTAAACGGCAAGTTATTAATTGGAAAAAATTAAATCCACATTAATTATATAATGACATCACATATACTTTATATAATGGGGTAAAATTATACGCATAAATAATTATATGCATGCAAAGCCAGCCTTAAATAGATAATATAGGTTGGCACAATACTTACTACTAATAAGTAGCCTGAGCTTTAGTTGTAGATTTAGTTATCCTTCAGCATTGTTTTAGGTTAATAATAAAATAAATAATCATGAAAACGCAAGACCAAAACCAGCAAGAAAAAACATCACAAAATAATACTGATGTTAACAAGAATAATCAGGCTAAAAATCAAACACCGGCTGAAAAAAATAAAGAGCAAAACCTAACAGAAAAAGATGTAAATCCATCTAAAGAAGAAAAAAGAATTGTACAAGAGAACGGAAAAGGCGAGCAACAAACAGGAAATAAAGCCACCAACTCTACTATCAAGCCTCAAACTAACAATAGCAGTAATTCACACAAAAAATAATTTGCTATAATAAGATAGTGAAAAGCCTTGCATAATGCGAGGCTTTTTATTTAATATAGTTCCGTGCGATTAAAAAAATAATCGTTGGCTATTGACCCTCATACTCACTTGGCGCAATGCATTCTTTCCAATATTCCATTATTTTTCGAATAGTGTTTTCCAGTTTTTCAAAACTATTCGGTTTAACAAAAAAACCTTGTACTGACATTGCGTATGCTTCTGCCACTGATTTTTTATTTGCATTGGTTGTAAAAAATAAATAAGGTATGCACTTAACATGCAATTTCTCATTTGTTTGGACTTTAGTGCGCAATTCAAACCCGTTTATTTTAGGCATATTTATATCTGAAAGTATAAGAAAAGGAACTATGTCTGTCTTATTAAGATAATCTAAGGCGTCATTACCGTCTGCAAAAAACACAATCTTGTTTTTATAATCTAATTTCTTGAAAATTTCATCAAGAATTTGTTGGTCATCTTCATCATCTTCTATTACCACTACCGGGCCATTTTTATTCATCTGTTTTTGTATTATTTACTGATTATTTATTTTAATTAAGCAAGCTTCCGGTTTTCCTAAAGCCTTTAACATTCTGATATGTGAACCGATAGCAGTAAAAAAGGTGCTATTATGATTGTATCTAAGACCAAATTCTTTAGCGGTTCTTTCTACAATCGGTGATATGGCTTTATAGTGAACATGGCAAATATTTGGAAACAGATGATGCTCTATCTGAAAATTTAATCCTCCTATCATCCACCCAAATACATGGCTTTTGCGTCCAAAATTTACAGTTGTTTCAAGCTCATGTATTGTCCATTCATTATTTATTAAACCTTCAGTATCAGGAAGTGGCTGCTCTGCTTCTTCAACCAAGTGAGCCATTTGAAATACAGTGGTCATAAATATTCCAGCTGTAAAATGCATAATTAAAAACCCAATTAGTATTAACCACCAATTGAAGTCCGAAAATATTAGAGGCATACCGATTATAACGAGAAGGTACCCAGCTTTGGTAAGAATTAATTTTATCATTTCTCTTCTTGGGGTAGAACCTAATTGTTTGGTTATACCAGCCTTATTGTATTTAATAAGTTGCCCAAACTCATTTGTTGTTCTGGAAATGGTCATTAGAAAATATAAGAAGAACGCATAGACATGCTGAAACCTGTGCATCTTTTTAAGAGGCAAATGTTTTGATAAGCGCAACGCTGCTTTAGGTTCTATATCTTCATCAAACCCTTCTATGTTTGTGTAAGTATGATGTAAAATATTATGCTGTACTTTCCAGTTAAAAGTATTACCTCCAATAAAATACATGGTAGAACTAAATAATTTATTTAGCGATCCTTTTTTTGAGAATGAGCCATGGGCCGCATCATGCATAACGCCCATGCCTATTCCTGCCATACCAATGCCCATTACAATAGACAAAGGAAAAATTAGCCAGTCACTCATTGGTAATGTCAGCATTAATATAAAGGGAGCAAAATAGATGCTTAGCATCGCAATAGACTTAAGCACCATTTTGAAATTACCTTTAGTTGAGACACCTTTCTCTTTAAAATAATCATTCACGTTTTTTCTTAAGGTGGCTGTGAATTGCCCCCTGTCTTTTACGAACTTTAAGGTTTTCATTTGTTTGCTTGATCAACGCAAGCATTTTGTTTTAACCGGAATTTTTTATTTAAATAGACGAAACTGTAAATCGTAGTTCTTTGAATAAACCGGGGATTGGTTTAATATAAAGGTACGGGGTTTATCCGCTTAAATTGTATATTTGAGATTATTTAACTTATTTGAGTTAGCAGGTTCCCAAACAACTGATATGTATAGTGGATGGAAGACCTGAAAAGCCATAACTCCTATATTATTGCAATTTCTTCTTGTCGCTAGCAATGCAAAAAAATTAAATGATTTCAGTGTAACTCACTCATTATTAATATCCTTTATGCACTTTTCAAGCAAGGTTACTGCGATTAATAAGTAATATTCTTTTTTCGTAAAAATGTTCCGCTTAGGTGGAAAAGAACAAGTAACCTTTGTTTAAATGAACAAAGGTTACTCCTTTGATATCAATTAAGGATAACGATAAATTCCTTTCTTTAAATTGCCCCTACTTTAGAATAAATATTTTTATACATCTTTATATTTGTAGAATGCTTATAAAGAAGCCATCCTAAATAATGCCCTTCTTTTTTGTTAGCTAATTAAAAAAGACAATAATGAATAAAAATTTTCTTAAAATATCTTTTTACACTACTATGGTTTTTGCAATAGGTAGTTGTAACTCACCGGTAAAAAAAGAAAATGACACAGTCCGTTTTCATACTATGCTTGATAGTTATTGGCATGGTCTATTAAAATTGCAACCACTTGATGCTACTCAGTTTGGCGACAATAGCATGAATGATCAATTTGTAAATAACTGTACACAAGCTTATCGGAATGATGCAAAGAATTTTTACCTCGGTTATCAGGATAGTTTGAAAAACTTTAATCCGGATCATATGAGTGAAGAAGATGCAATGAGCTATAAGATTCTAAAGTTTGATGTTGACATGCAGCTTGAAAAAGCAAAATATGATAGCTGGAAAATTCCGTTTACTCAAATGGGAGATGCTACCAATACAGTTTCGGCAAATATCGTATTAGCTATGGGGCAATACGGTTCGGGAGAGTCTTCACAACCATTTAAGACAGTTAAGGACTATGACAACTGGCTACTTCGCGTTCACGGATACACCGCCTGGTGCGATAGTGCTATCCAAAATTTCCGTCAGGGTATGGCCACTAACTATGTTTTACCAAAAACATTAGTGGTAAAGATGATCGATATATGCAACGGACTAATTAGTAAAGAAGACACGGCAAGTATTTTTTATGGCCCTATAAAAAAACTTCCAACTTCTTTTAATGATGCAGAAAAATCCAGAATAACAAAAGCGTATAAAGAAGCCATAAAAAATGAACTAAATGTATCTCATGCAAAAATGGCTGCTTTTTTAAAAGATGAATACCTGCCAAAAGCACGCACAACATCTGGTGTGAGTTATCTGCCTGATGGATTAAACTATTATAAAACATGTGTGAAAGATTGGACCACTACAAATAAGACCTTAGATGAAATATACAATACAGGTTTAAGCGAAGTAAAACGCATTCGTAAAGAAATGGAAGATACAAAGAACAGTACTGGCTACAAAGGAGATTTGAATTCATTCTTTCACTTTATGAAAACCGATAAACAGTTCATGCCTTTTAAAACACCTGTAGAAGTATTGGATTCTTTTCAGCATATCTATGATGTTATTAAACCTTCTTTAAATAAGTACTTTGTATTATTCCCAAAAAGTAAATTTGAAATAAGACAAACCGAAGCCTTTAGGGCAGCCAGCGCAAGTATAGAGTATTTGCAGGGCACTCCGGATGGATCAAGACCTGGCGTATTCTATATACCAATATTAGATCCTACAACTTTTAATACTACTTCAGGAATGGAAAGTACTTTTTTACATGAAGCAATACCGGGTCATCATTATCAAAGTTCACTTCAGATGGAAGATACTTTATTGCCAGCTTTTAGGCGTTTTAAATGGTATGGTGCTTATGGAGAAGGTTGGGCTTTGTATTGTGAAAGCCTTGGAAAAGAATTAGGCCTTTATACTAATCCCTATCAGCATATGGGCGCTTTAGGAGATGAAATGCACAGAGCGATACGGTTGGTAGTAGATGTGGCCATTCATAGCAAAGGTATGACGCGAGAAGAAGCTATTGCTTACATGATGCAAAATGAACCCGTTGAAGAACAAGGAGCCATAGCAGAAATTGAACGATATATGGCAGACCCCGCGCAAGCTTTATCCTATAAGATTGGCGCACTAAAACTCAAAGAACTTCGTGATAAATATGCACAACAATTAGGCGCTAAATTTGACATCAGAGAATTTCATAAACAAGTACTAAATAGTGGTTGCCTTCCGCTTTCTGTATTAGAAGATAAATTGGATAGATGGGCAAAGGCACAACAATAGTTTATTTGAACAAAAGTCCATGTTTTCAGTACTTTAAGTGCCACAATAGCTGTCAAATCGATTTTTTGTATACTTTTGATAGTATCATATGATACTATCAAAATGAAGCCTCCTTATCAAATTACCAAAAAGATAATGCAATTAGTTGCTTCCATTTCAGAGAAAATAGGAGAGATTAATGCCGCTCACTTATATAAACCTACTACGGAATTAAGAAAAAAGAACCGTATTAAGACCATTAAGTTTTCATTGGAAATTGAGGGAAACACACTTAGTGAAGAACAAATCACGGCTCTATTGGAGAACAAACGAGTTATTGCCCCTAAAAAAGATATTTTAGAAGTACAAAACGCTATAAAAGTATACGAGCAACTTCATAAATACGATCCGTTTCAATTAACAGATTTGAATAAGGCGCATTCTGTTTTAATGAATGGCTTAATTGAAAATGCCGGAAAACTTCGTACTAAAAATGTTGGCGTTGTAAAAGGCTCAAAAGTACAACATCTTGCACCTAATGGCTCAATGGTGAAAGGGTTATTAAACGACCTTTTTGATTATTTGAAAAAAGATAAAGATTTACCATTGATTAAAAGCTGTGTATTTCATTATGAGTTTGAGTTTATTCATCCTTATATGGATGGAAATGGCAGAATGGGGAGGTTATGGCAAACTTTGATTTTAATGCAACAATATCCTGTTTTTGAATTTCTACCCATAGAACACTTGATAAAAGAAAAGCAAGTTGAATACTATGCAAAACTATCGGAGGCTGATAAAAAAGGGCATTCAACACCCTTCGTAGAATTCATGCTTGAGATTATTATAGAAGCATTAGAAGAATTATTGCAATCACAAAACAAGACACTTTATACTAACGATAGGATACAATTGTTTAAAGAAAGAGTAGGCAAAAAGGACTTTAGCAGAAAAGACTATTTACTTAATTTTAAAAACATTTCTGCTCCAACAGCAAGCCGGGATTTAAAATGGGCGGTTGAGCAAAACATTTTGAAGAAAATTGGCGATCAGAGGCTAACTAAGTACAAGTTTGTTTAATGCTCGGTAATTCTCTATCAGGAAGTTTTTCATTTGGTAGTTATCGTGGCTTTTGTACTTTTATGAAACCAATAAAGGATAACTAAATATTATCAGCCAAGATGAAAAAACTCTTATTATCCTTAATAACAACGTTTATAGTTATTAGCTGTCAGAGCCAACCAAGTAAAAAAGAAACTGCACAAAATTTAAAGAATGATAGTATTCAGAAGGTGATAGAAACCTATATGAATGCTCAAAATGAAATCAATGACTTCAGTGGAGTTGTATTAGTAACCAAAGGAAATCAAATTCTATTTAAAAAAGCTTACGGGTTTGCACTCGTGGCTTCCTAATTTTATTAAAAAAAGTAATTCTATAAAAACACTTTTAGAGTTTTCCATAACACTTCGAAATTCTCTTAATGCCAAAATGCATCCTGCCCACCTGAAACAATGGGCGTCTGGTTTTCATCTAACTGGGTTTGACAAAGACAATAATCCTGAATTCATCCACTTTTCAAATACTGAATGGAGTCCTGTAGAACAAAAATATACTATCAAATTGAATAAATATAAAGAACCATATGGTGACTTTCAAGAAAGAGACTACAAAGAATTTTTTTCTGGAACTGGAATTGATTGGTCTGAGTTAAAGGGTTACGGCTATCGAAGTTATAGGAATGGTGATTTTGCTATACATAATGCCGCTTGGGACAAATTAGATCAGGCCTTTAATGAAATATTTTCTAAAAACAATTTCTCCTTTAAAAAAACAAAAAATGATGAGAGTATAATTAAATATTATAAATTTAAGTTAAAATTTATTGGAGACATATATCAACAGTGGGGGCACACCAAAAATGTTGGTGGGCCATTTGACATTGTTATTTTGAAGCCGCGAAAATAGAGTGGCAGGTAACAGTAAGTAACAACCTAACCATCCGCCACAAAATGATCTTCCGCATCAACATGAGGCACAGCCAGACAACGTTAGAAAACAAAATGGTTATCTATATAACAACTTTTGTTCATATAAACAAAAGGTTACATCTCGTTTTGCAATTCTTCTCGAAAATCGGAAAATAAAATTTAGTATCTTTAAATAATATAATGGACAAAAAATGAATGATACTTGGACTAACAGATGGAATGACAGATATAGTAAAGAAGAGTTTGCTTATGGCGTAGCGCCTAACAACTATTTAAAAGAACAGTTAGAGAATTTAAATACTGGGACAATACTTTTTCCGGCAGAAGGCGAGGGGCGCAATGCAGTTTTTGCAGCTAAACTTGGCTGGACGGTTTCAGCATTTGACATAAGTCCCCAAGGGAAAAACAAAGCATTATTACTTGCGGGAACTAATAAAGTAACAATTGACTATCAGGTTGGCGAATTACAGACTTTGAATTATAACCCCGAACAATTTGATATTATTGCACTGATTTATGCGCACTTTCCGGCAAATATTAAATCAGTATATCACAAGGCACTTGACAAATATTTACGAAGGGGTGGCTTAGTTATTTTCGAGGCGTTTAGTAAAAAACATATTGAATATAATTCTAAGAACGAAAAAGTAGGCGGGCCAAAAGAAGTTGACATGTTATTTTCAATAGATGAAATAAAATCTGATTTCGATAATTATGAAATTATAGAATTAGTAGAAAAGGAAATCGAATTGAATGAAGGATTGTTTCATAACGGTATAGGTTCAGTAATAAGATTCGTTGGACGAAAAAAATAGACTATTGCTAACATGGGTTTATACACCTGCATCCTGATTATACAAACACAACTGGCGCTCGACCACTAAGCTGTAGAATATTAACGGTAATTTTAAGACGATAAACATGACTTGGAAAACATACGCACTAATTATACTCATATCGGCATTGATAAGCTGTGGTGACATCAGTAAAAACATTGAAGAGAGGGTAGCAATGGTGTAAAAGATTCTAAAGTAGAAATTGAAAAGGAAGTTACTTTAAAAAGTATTAAACTAAGTTATTTAGTTGAGATTGAAAAACAGGCACAAGAAATCTACGAAAGAAAATTAGTCAAACAAACAATTGAGTTTATTGAAAAGGGTTTAATCTTCATTAAATGATGAATAAAATTATTTTATTTATAATAGCCTATTATCAATTGCTCAAAGGAGTTTACATTATTCTTTTTTAACACCGATTTTTACATTATTTCTCCTAATATTATTAGCTTTGGTTAGACTAGTCATTTAAAAAAAAACATGAAAAATATTACTTACCTGCTTTTTATTTTTGCTTTAAGTATTACTGAATTATATGCTAAGCCTGTTATTATTACACTTGCAAAAGAAGTTGCCGTAAATTTTTACAATAAAAATTCTAACATAAAAGTAAAGGACATAACACTTGCTTATACATCTTCATCTAAAATAGGTGCTCCATTATACTTTGCGTTTAATATAAATAACAATGATGGTTTTGTAATAGTAAGTGGCGATGATGCTATAAAACCCATTATTGGTTATTCAACCGAAAACAATTTTGTTAGACCAAAAGCAAATACTACAATAGCCTATTGGTTAAATGATTTTTCAAATGCAATAGAAACCAAACGAAGTAAGAGTTTTATTGCAGATGATGCAATTGTTAAAGAATGGGCAAGATATTTGGCTATTACAAATCAAGATAGAACCTATAATATTGTAAGTAGTGTTACCGATACTGTTGCCCCTCTTGTACAAACAACTTGGGATCAATCTCCTAATTACAATAGTTTATGCCCGGGTGGCTCAGTAACGGGTTGTGTGGCAACAGCCATGGCTCAAATCATGAAATTTTGGAATTATCCAAGTCAGGGTGCCGATTCTAGTTCGTATTGCGATTGTGTAGCAAGTGGTTATCAAAATGATTATAGTACATTATCTGCTAATTATAGTGCAACTACTTATAACTGGGCTAATATGCCTTTAGCTTATTCAAATAGTGATGTGGCTCTACTTATGTATCATTGTGGTGTAAGTGTTGATATGGATTATTCTCCGAGTGAAAGTAATGCTTATGTACTCACAGCTGATAAACCCGTTTGTTCACAATCTGCTTATATTAATTATTTTAAGTATAATCCCTATACTTTGCAAGGTATAAAAAGAGCAAATTATACAGATACACAATGGATACAAGTATTGAAAAATGAACTGCTAAACGGGAGACCTATTCAGTATTTGGCACAGGACCCTGCTAATGGTGGGCATAGTTGGGTTGTAGATGGTTTTGATATAAATAACAATTTTAATATGAATTGGGGTTGGGGTGGCTACGATAATGGATATTATAACCTTGATAATTTAGACCCAAGCAGCGATAATTTCTCTTCATATCATGAAGCCCTTATTGGTATTGTGCCTATGTCAATAACCGCCAATGCAGCCGGCATTATCTCTATTTCTGAGCCAATTACAGGTTGTAATGATACTATCATCAACCCAGTAATTAAACTACAAAATTATGGCAGTAGTACATTAAGTTCATCTATAATCAATTATCAAATAGATAACGGCACTATCCAAACATATACCTGGAATGGTTCGCTAACGAGTGGCCAAACTGCTAATGTAAATCTACCAAGTCTTATTATCTCTTCAGCCGGAAATCATACATTTGTTTGTTCTAGTATTAGTGCAAATAATACAACAAACGCAAATTTTGCAAACAGCCAATCAAGCATTAACTTTTATATTGTTTTTGGTACAAACACACCTCTTGCAGAAAGTTTTGAAACAACTACTTCGCTTCCAAATTCAATATGGAATATATCACATACATCAACAGGAGTAGATTTTACTATTACCTCTAATGCAGCAGCAACGGGTACTAAATCAGTAATGATAGATAACATAAATAATATAGCCGGAAACAATAGCCTTTTACAAACCTCTTCCTCTTATGATATGACAACTTTTACAACACCCTCATTAACATTTAAAGCTGCCTATCAACAAAAAACTATTACAAATGCCGATAAATTACAAATCTATACTTCTACTGATTGCGGTACCAGTTGGGTTTCAAGAAGGGCAATTACAAGTACTACTTTAGCTTCCCTTGCCGGAGGAACAGGAACAAGCCCTTATACACCAACACCATCTAAATTTACTACTTATACAGTTAATATAAACGGTGTAGCAAACAATCATAATGTTATGTTTCGTTGGGAGTTTTATGCCGACCCTAATGGACCTGGCAATAATTTGTATATAGATGATATAAATATTATTAGCTCCGTGACTGGAATACAGAATATAGAAGAGCTTGTTAATTTAAATATATATCCTAATCCATCATCAGGTAAAGTAAATATAGATTTTAATTTATCAGAAAAACATAATATTGCCATACAAGTAAGTGATATACTTGGCAGAGTTGTTGAAAATTTCGATACTAAATCTTACGAAGCAGGAGAAACAGTCTTAGTTTTTGGTTCTGCCAATTTATATCAGACAGGTGTTTATCTAATTAATTTAAATATTGACGGGCAACACATTGTTAAAAAAATAATTATTCAATAAAAACAGAACGCATGAAAAAATTTTTACTTCTTGTTTTACTCTTAAGTACTACATATATAAACGGTCAAATAGTAAGCACTTTAGCAGGCTCTACTACACATGGGTCTGCCGACGGAATAGGTTCTGCTGCAGGTTTTTGGAATCCTAGTGGAGTAACTGCTGATACAATTGGTAATTTATATGTAACTGATGGTCTTAATAATGAAATAAGAAAAATTATAATTTCTACAGGGCAGGTTACAACCATGGCTGGTTCTACCGCAAGTGGCTCTGCTGATGGAATAGGTGCTTTAGCTCGTTTTAATCAACCATTAGGAATCACATACGATGGTGCAGGCAACTTGTATGTGGCTGATCCTATTAATAATGAGATACGAAAAATAATTATTTCTACAGGGCAGGTTACAACCATAGCCGGTTCTACCACAAGTGGTTCTGCAAATGGAACAGACACAGCAGCAAAATTTAATCTTCCAAGTGGAGTAGCTTGTGATGGCAATGGTAATTTATTTGTAGCTGATCATAATAATAATATGATTCGGAAAATTGTAATTTCTACAGGTGTAGTTTCAACGTTGGCAGGTTCTACAACTCAAGGTTTTGCTAATGGAATAGGAACGGCAGCAAAATTTTATTTCCCTATTGGGCTAGTGTGCGATGGCAATGGTAATCTATTTGTAACTGACAATTATAATTATATGATTAGGAAAATTATAATTTCAAGTGGATTAGTTAGTACTTTGGCTGGATATACCACACAGAGTACGCCAATTGATGGGACAGGTACAGCTGCAGGTTTTGGAGACCCTAATGGAATAATCTATGATGGAAATGGTAATTTATTTGTAACAGAAGCTTCATTTAACAAAATAAGAAAAATAGTTATTTCTAGTGCAGTAGTCACTACCATAGCAGGTACAGGTACCCATGGTTCTACAGATGGAATAGGTACTGCAGCGAGTTTTAATGCCCCTAAAGGAATAACATGCGATAAAAATGGAAATTTATATATAGCTGATGGTATAAATGATGAAATACGTATGATAACTAATACCCCCATGGGCATTGAAAAAGTAAAGGATATTACAAATGAGATAGTAGTTTATCCTAACCCCGCACAAAACAATCTTATTATAGAAACAAACTCTTCTGAAAAACAATCTCTGCAAATATTTGACGTAAACGGAAATCTTATTTTGAGCCAATCTATAAATGATAAAACAAATGTCGATGCAAGCAGTTTAAATACCGGTGTTTATAATATAAGCATTATTGGAAGTGAAGGGGTTACAAATAAGCGCTTAGTTATCATTAGGTAATGTTAGTCGTGTTCAAGCTTCCTGCAATCTTTTCAAAACAGTAAATATTGTAAATTAAGTACTTACCAACTTCATAGTTGTATACATGCTCTTTATCTGATAAACCTTTTGTTTTCATTTTTAAATGAGGTTTTAGCGCTCTTGATAATTTAATAGTTGAGTGCAATCCAGATAATAAGTAAGTATCTCATTTAAAATTATGTGCCTTTTTTGCTAATGCCCAATTCTTCTTTAAAATTGGCTTTTCATAGGTGGTTTCACCATTTGAAGGTTCGCCGGAAAAGTGGCAGAATTTTTCGGCGTAATCTACCTTTTCAAATTTTTTCCAACTCTGAAGCGCTTGATCTGTCATTGGAATCTTAATATTGAATGGTATTGGTTTTCCAGTTCTTATACAATAACCAGTATGAGTTTGTTTTTCTTCTGATTTTTGGCTTACTTTTTTCTTCTCGTAGTTTGTCTTTTGATTAACTTCTTCATATTTATTTTTCTCTTCAAAAAAACTTGATAGCATATCCAATTCAACTATAGAGCCACTATATTTGTTCGTGAGGCCCATATATTTTTTGTCAAACTTTGGCTTATTGTAAAATAGAAGCTCTGATTGGTCAATCACTCTTTTAAAATAATTATAGGCCTGGTTGTCAAGGCTATCTTCTCCTGCAACATTATTTATTAATTTATGTGCCAAGTTACTCTTAGTCATTATTCCTGCTTCTATATTATTATCCTGAGAATAACTATAAAGGTTCATTGAAGTTAGAATAGCGGCACTTTCATTTGCGTAATATTTGGCATGAAGCCTTTTTTCGTACCGTATTTGGATATTGGGAAATTCCTTGAAAAAAATAAAATCTTCCTGCTTCATACTCTTGGTCAAGTCTTCAGAGTTTTTGCCAAACACAATTATAATTTCAAGTTTATGATTGTCTTTTTTGGTTTTTAAAGTGGAAGCATAACGATCATGCAATTGAATGTATGGAGAAATCAAAATAATTTGCTTTTCCGCCTGCTCAAATATTTTTTCTAATTCAGCATTAAGTTCGTTTCCTGTAAAAAATTTAGCCACGTTGATTTTATTTAATGGTTCAAAGGTAATATTATTGGCTATTACCTAAATTACTTTATGTACTATCGGTTTTATCTCGCGGTACATGTAAGAAATTTCCTGTTTTTGTATTTTTTTAGAAAGTTAAATGCCTTACGTTTGCTATTGTGGTATAATCAGTATGCCAAACGCTAACAATAATAATCGAAACATTCAAATAACATTTTCACGCAGACAAAATGAAAACTATATCAAAAGAAAACAAAAGTGTAAGGGACTTTATTCAAGTTGTTTTAATTAACAATATAGGAAGTTTAGTAGAAACAGGAAATCATTATTTAGGTTTCGGTGTTCAAACTCAAGCTATTGAATTAATAGGAGCTATAATAGAAGACAAGGCGGTTGAAAATCTTCAGACAAGCAATCCTAATAGTGAATTTGATACTCAAAGAAAATCGAGAAGAAGATTTCATAATGCTATCAAACTCTTTTCAAATCCAAACTACTTGAATTATTGTCCTGAACTAAGAACTGATGTAAATTATAATGTAGATTTTGATTTATATGAAAATTTGAGATGTGGTTATGCTCATCAAATGAGACCACTTAGCAAAATTTCTGTAACTACCGAACCAGAATCTGTTCAAGACGGAACTCAACATTTAGTTATAGACCCATTATCTAATAGACTAATTATAGTTAGCGAAATCTTATATAGGGACTTAAAAGAAGTTTGCGAAACGGTAATTACAATGATAGATAACGGGCAGATTAACCATACTAAGCCTTATGGAAATTTTTTAGGTCTAATAAGTTATTCTTAAATAAAGAGCTGCCGCTAACAACAGTTTGTTCGGCAATCGGGCGACGATGGAAAACAAAAGTGTTATCTTTAAACAACTTTAGTTCAGAAGATCACATACAATAGTAAAAGGATAAATAACACAATATGAAAAAAGAATATTATGACACTTACGAAATGCTATATTCCGAGTATGTTTATGAAAATGATTTCAGACGTAGACGACCATTCCTTTATGACGAATATTATATCATTAGGACTATCAGGAAATCAATTGATAATGCCGACAAAAGCAATTCACTTCGCCCAGATGCAAAATATTTTTTGATAGTTAATTTTCATCACTTAATTGTTAGACCATTATTTGAACAAAGACCGTACAAAGATCGTCAAATAGAAAAAGAGTTCACGGAACTGGAAGGCGATATACAGGATGACATTGCTACAATTGTTTCCGAAACAAAGAAAGAAGCGGAAGGGGAAATTAGTGGGCATCAAATAATGCGGACAATTGATAAGGTGTGGAAGAATTTAAAAACAACAAGACTTGAACTTTGGGGATGAGCAACGGAGAAGATAAAAATACGACTATTAGCACTCAAGTTATTTCTGCATCATTGACAATGATAACAGTACTTGGGGCATTTGCTGTTTTCATAATAGAAAAAAGAGAAATTGGCTTTTGGTATTATCTGACAGCTGGATTTGCTTTTTTTTGTTTTGTAAGCAGTATTTTTTTAGGGGGAAAAGGACTAAGTGGAAAGGGAGCAAACAAAATCCCTAATCCATATTTTAATTGGCAAGCAATTACTGCATTAGTTGGCATCATTCTATTTTGTGTAAGCGTGTTTCTTGGCAAAGAAAAACCTGACGATTTAGAAAAGAAAGTTAGCGAACAGGAAAAAATTATCATTGAGTTAAAGACGAAGGACGATTTTAGAGCAAAAGAAATAATACGACTTGGTGACGACCTAAACAAGCTCATAAAGCAAATTGATGAAATGAAAAAAACTACTATACCTAACAGCACCTTGCCAAAAACTGGGCAGGCGAAGGTAAACAAATAGTAGTGCTTCTATTCAACCTTTGTTCATATGAACAAAAGTTACCCTTTAGTTTTGTGCTTTTTCTTTTTACTATTCTCATCATCCATCCCATCATTCAAGCGTTGAGCTGTTTGAGAAATATGTGCCTTGGTAACCTGCGCGTAAACTTCAGTTGTTTTGATAGAAGAATGCCCCAGCCATTTACTGACCGTTTTAATGTCCACATTTTTTTCCATTGTTATGGTTGTCGCGAATGTGTGTCTGGCCACGTGATAGGTTAGTGTCTTCTGTATTCCGGCTAATTTTCCAATCTCTTTTAAATATAGGTTTAGTTTTTGGTTGCTTATCCTTGGCAATATGTGTCCTGTTTTTATCCTGTTTTCTTCGTACTTATTATAAATATATTCTGCCGGTTTTAGTAACGGAATATGAAGTGCTTCCTTTGTTTTAAGCTGGTCAATGGTAATCCATAAATTGCCATCGCCTCCCCTGACAACGGCATTAGCCTTAAGCGACATAGAATCTGAAAAACGCAATCCGGTGTAAACAGAAAAGAAAAACATGTCCCTCACACGCATAAGAGATAAGTTATTGCCAAGCGCATGATTTTTGATGATGGCCAGTTCTTCTTCCGTAAGAAATACTTTCTTGCCCCTGATTGCCTTTATCATAAAACCCTGAAACGGATTTTTAATAATGATCTCTTTGCGTATCGCGTTATTGATAACTACCTTCAGTTTAGTCAGATACTTATTTGCCGTATTCCTGTTCATAGGACGTTTAAGAACCGGGTGCTCCCAACTAAGCAGCCAGTTCTCAAAGCGGTCTATCATGTTCCTGGAAACATTTTCCAATTGAATATCCTTTATTCTTATTCCCTTGAAAAAACTCTCCAGGTGAGATTTTAAGGCATAATAATGCGCAATGGTTGGCAAGGTGTAAACTTGTGGTTTCGATTTGGCCTCCTCGATGAATTCATCTAAAAAAACCAACAAGCTATATTGTTTCTTCTGTAAAGGCTTTCCCCGGTAACCGTCCTTCATCATCGAAGCCATCACATGAACCTTTTGCCTTTCCAGTTCGTAATATACTTCCTGCAATTTGCCCTCCGCTTCGGATAGTTTAAAATTCAGGTAGTGCAATTGCTTTGATGTTCCCTTGAAACAGCCAAGCGATTCATCCCAATCAGCCGGATCAACAGTTATGTCCATACTGAAGTCTGTCTTTGTTCTGTTGACAATAACCCGGCAGTATACAGAAAGCTGATTTTCAATATCAGCTTTTGTTTTAATCAAAAAGAACTTTACTGTATACGGCAGTTTTGCTTCCAAGTTTTTTACATTCATATCTTATCGGTTTTTTTCGTTCGTGTTCAATAGTTTCTTAAAATCACTCAAGCGATAAAAAACATCTTTGCCGCAAATGGTAGAAGATGAAATTTTATTTTCCTTTCTGAGTTCATATAACTTTGTTCTGCCAAGACCGGTCAGCTTCATAATGGTATCTTGATCCACCCAATCATCGCCGATGGTGTTTTTTTCAGTAACCCTTATGCTGAGCTGCCGGTTTATGGCATTCAAAAGAGATTCAATGGATTCCATTTTGCATTGTATTTTCATTAATTCTATTTCTTGATTCATACGAGTTTATATGTTTTAATGGTTAGAAATTAATTTAGAACACGACTATGATACTCCTATGCAGCATGCGATTGAGTGCCATTGAGATATGCATCCTTGATTGCTCTTGTAAGACTCTCCATAAACTGAACAGGCACAGCGTTGCCTATTATCTTGTGAATATCGTGCGCACTAATTCCTTCAAAAGAAAACCAATCCGGTAATCCTGCAATGGTTCTTAACTCTTCAGTTGTCGCGCTTCTTAAAGTGCCCTTGTCCATTATCTGAAAACATTCACCGGCCGTAACGGTCATCAAATAAGAATCCGGCAGCTTAACCAGTTTTTTGGATTGGCCAGCGTATATACCGTCAATGTCCGGCAACACATAGCTGATCTTTCTTTTCAACGCACCGGCTATATCCGGTTCGGGGTATGGAGGTTTTATATTGATGTCTTTTCGGACACCAATATAAATGACTCGCTCCCTTGCTTGATTCGCCCCAAAGAATAATGCGTTTAGCTTTTTGCAATCCACATTATAATCCTTCAGCACAGTTTGAAAGCGATATTTAACTTCATTGAAGATTGGTGTCATTGGCGGCATGGTCATACCAGGAACATTCTCCATCAAAAAGAACTTAGGTTTTACTTTTGCTATAAGCTCCTGGCTGTGTAAGAACAATGCATTTCTAATATCAAAGGGATTCTTTTTACCTGCAATGGAAAATCCTTGACAAGGCGCAGTCGCTGTCATAAGAAATAACTCACCTGCTTTTAATCCGGTACGCTCTAATATTTCTTCTGCTGTAAGAGCAAAAATATCCGTGTTTAAAAACTCGACTTGTTTTTCGTCTTTGAAGTTTTGTTCAAATACTTCCTGCGCTACTTTCCAGTTGTCAATTGCTAACACACCTTTGATACCTGCGTTATGCTGTCCTAAGGAGCCTACTCCGCCGCCGCAAAATAAGTCTACTGAATTTAAAATTTCTGATTTACTGTTTATCTTTTTCATGTTTATTTGGTTTAAGGGGTTTTTAAAATTTGATTTCGTTATTACTTGTTTGATCTTTGTAAGCGAGTTGATTCGCTTTGGTGAATACAATCCTTCCTGTAGGTTGACGGCATTTTTCACAGCAAACCGGATTCAAAGAGATTTCCTCAATTGGTTTATAGTTCAGTTCATTTCCGTTTTCATCCTTGACAGCAGCCATCAAAGCAGTAAGTGGAATGGCACCGTTATCCGCATAACAGAGAAGATTTTTCTTGCCGAGCGTTTCAACCCGGTAAATAGTTGAACCGTCTACACCGGTTATTTTCTCCATGCGTTCGCGCAGGTTTAGCTTTTCAACTTCTGCCTGATCTTCCGTCATAACAGGTCGTTGCCCTTGCTTAGTTCCCCAAAACTTTCTGAGAATTGAAACCTCTTTGAAAATTTCAGAGTAGCTTTTGTTGCGGATCGTATTTGTGAACACACGAAATGCCGGTGCATCCTCTTCGTGGAAAGAGCAATGTTCGCTTACCAACTTGCATTTTATAAATTTTATCATTTAGAAGTATTTAATTCCGTATATGAGAAATTTTCAGAAAAAGTTTCTGCATAAAACAACAAATAGATAATCGTTATAGACTCCCTGCAATTCTAAGCCCTTGATCTTCCAAGGGCTTTTTCTTTTACTGATTGTTTCTTTTTTGGATAAGCTCAAATACCCTATATAAATGTATGGCAATAAAAAAAAGCAAACAATCAGCATGACACAGCAACTTAAAGAACTCGTTTACGAAAGAGAAATTGAAAAATTAAGGGAAATTACCGACTATTATAAATACAGGATAGCGGCGGAACTGAAAATAATAAAGGAACTGAATGCAGAAGATATTATTCTTTCCTTAGAAAGAGTGGTTTCCACCGCCAAAAAACTTAGTGTTTCGCTTGAGGTAGGGCAGGAGCATGTAAAGAGCTCTTTCGTATGTTATCTATTGGGGATTTCAAAAACCAATCCTGTTGAAGCCGGATTAAGATTTGAATTGCCGGCAGACCTGAGAGAAATAAGTATTGAACACTCGCCCGAAGACATGTATGCCATGCGGGAAGAATTTTCAGAAGAGGACAAAAAGCTGTTTTTCGATATTTCAGTAAAGTATGCGTACAGAGACCAACTAACAGAAAACCGTTAGAAACTCCCTGTAATTCTAATAATCCTAAGCTCTTGGAAACCAGGAGCTTTTGCATTTACTCCTTATTTTACGGATAAATACAGGTGTTTTCTCCGCAGCCGTGTCGCCGGGATCTGCTATCTCTGCTTATAACTAAAACTTAAAACCCATGAAAACAGAGAAAGCAAGAGAAGTAATCATTCAGGCACTGAAAGAAAAAACAACTGTAACGGCCCATGAAATAAACACAGCCAGTAAAGGAAGCATCATTTTTGTGCAGATATATGCTGTGATGAACGCGTTCATTAAAGATGGCGCCGTTCAAATGAATGAAAGCGAAGGCAAGAAGCATTACACATTAGTTGATGCAGAAAAACTGAAAGACAATGTTGAGCCTGCGCCGGTTACAAAAACAGAACAACCGAAAGAAATTCCTGAAAACGAAGAGAAAGAAAAGAAAGAAGAAAAAGCAGAGAAAGTAACCAAACCCAAAAAGAAAGCCGGCAGGGATATGACCACCTATCAGTTCAACGGTAATACGTACAACAAAGGAAGACTGGCGCATGCGGTAATAACTCAATACGCCAAAGAGAAAAAGCCGAGCCTGAAAACTGCCTTGGAACTATTTAAAGATGAAATCGTGCCTCCTTATGGATTGATAAAAGAAATCAAGGAAGCGCGTAAACTCAGTAAGCCATACCAGCGCTTCTTTATCAAACCGGAGGAAGAAATCAAACTTCGTGATTGTGCCATCGGAGTTTCTAATCAATGGACACCGGATAGAATAGAAGCGTTAATAACGATTGCCAGAAAACAGCTTGGTTACAAGATCAAGTAATTAGCTGTTTTTTGCTATGGTAGAGAAAGGAGCTCGTTGCTGGCTCCTTTTTCTTTTTGCAAAAATTTAGCTAAAATAACGGATGGTTATATTGCCATAAGTTGTCCCGGTGTGAACCATTCGCTCTTTTTAAGATAAAAAGTTCGCGATTCTCCACCCGGAGAAATGCGGAGTATGGACTAAAAAGGGCTCTTTTTTCAGTGCGAGATTATTTTTTAATATCCACTTTTATAAATAAACACAAAAATTTGCTGCTTTAAATCACCCCTTCATTAGCAAAACTATAAAAACCATCTTCGGTAAATATGATATGATCCATTAAACGAATATCAATAATCTCTCCTGCATTCTTTACCCTTCTTGTAAGCCTTATGTCAGCCTCACTTGGATTTAAGTTGCCAGAAGGATGGTTATGAGCCAAGATGATACCACCACCGACTGCTTGGTGAATGGCCATTCTGAAAATCTCTCTTGGTTCAGCTACTGTTCCAATCAGAGAACCAATACTTACCTGGTCAATATAACGGATAGTATTTCTTCTGGTGAGACCAATTGCATAAAGATGCTCTTTATCTTTTTCAAATGGTTCAAGCGCGTTGTATATTTCTTTTAAAATATCATATACAATATCCGCCTTGGTAATTTTCATGTTCTTGTATTTTGAGTGATCTACTAACATATCGTGTTTAAACGAATGTAGCAGAACCTGTTTTCAGGAAAACAATAATTTGAAGAAATAAACATGTTATATGTTGAAATAGAATTAATATTTCAATATTCATTTAATTGATTTTTCTATCTTTAAAACCTAATAATGCCTTACACTATTTTAAAAAAATATTTTGTTTTGCTTTCTTTTTTGCTGAGTTTAAATTTAGCAAAAGCACAACTTGGCAAAGAATCTTGGAATTGGGCTTTTGGATGCACTTGTAATCTTAGTTTCAACTTTGGAAATCCTGTCATATCAATGGTGGATTCAATGTGTGCACGCGAAGGGTGTGCTTCAATAAGCGACATACTTACAGGACAATTACTTTTTTTTTCTGATGGAAGCAACGTTTGGGACAAAAATAGCCATCGAATGCCAAATGGTTATGGGATGCTCGGAGGTTATGGAACGTCAACACAAGCTGCTTTAATTGTGCCTAAACCTGGAAGTAAGAATATTTATTATCTTATTAGTTGCGATCAAGGAGGCTATTATGGAGGTACCCCTCCTTATCCCAATCAAGGTGTTCATTATTCCATAATAGATATGTCTTTAAACAATGGTTTAGGTGATGTAGTTTCAGGTTCAAAAAACATATTACTCACCCCTCCTCCAACTACAGAAAAATTAGTTGGAGTAAAGCATTGCAATGGTGAAGATTATTGGATAATTACTCACTCTTTTAATTCGAATGCCTTTAATAGTTATTTGGTAACTTCATCTGGCATTATTGCTACCCCTGTAGTTTCTAATGTTGGTACTACCCAAAATAATGTTAGTGGCAATTTTTTTGAAACAGCAGGTTACTTAAAAGCATCTCCTAATGGTAAAAAATTAGCTTGCGCTGTTTATGGCATGCAATTCTTAGAATTATTTGATTTTGATAATTCGAATGGCATCATAACTAGTCCTATAAAAATTACGGATAAACCAAAAAGCTTTTATCCATATGGCGTTTCTTTTTCTCCTGATAACTCAAAATTATTTATATCAGCAGATGATTCAATTTTTACCTATGCTTGTTCAAGTAATTTATATGAATATAATTTAAAAAATTGGGATTCCATTAGTATTGTGAGTTCAAAAATTCACATATCATTTAATGAATCTGGTGCTACTCCTTCGGGAGCCTTACAATTAGCCACCAATAATAAATTATATTTTTCCGGTGATACTTATATATCCCTTTCCGTTATAAATAATCCTAACGATACGGGAGCAAATTGTAATTATCAACTTGACGCCGCCCCAACCTTTCCTTATGGCGGTATTGATGTAGGGTTACCCAATTTTATTGATGCAAATAATTTATATACCTCTCAATTATATAAGACTGAGTTATGTGATTTTCCTAGTTATACAATTAATGCTCCTTTAGGCAGCAATTATCAATGGTTAAATGGAGATACTACCAAAAACATCTCTATTAGTACATTTGGTAATTATTGGGTCTCATACTTAAACGCAAAAGGTTGTAAGGAGGTTGACACTTTTAATATAATAAAAATCCCCCCTCCTCTTATTAGCATAATTAAAGATACTTCTGTCTGTAGCAATGCCTTATTATTTCCTATAATTATTAATGCTACTGATACAAATACATTTACTTATTTATGGAGTGATGGGTTTGCATTCCCCATTCACACTATTTCAAACCCCGGTACATATTGGATTGATTACACGCTTAACAATTTTTGTACAACTAGAGATAGTTTCAATTATTTTATAGACAGTATCCCTTCTATTAACTTAGGCAAAGATACTGGAATTTGTAGCCCCTCTTATACTTTGTTTGCAAATAGTAATGAAACTTATTTATGGAATACGGGAGCAATAAGTCCATATATTAATGCTAACACTTCAGGAAATTATTGGGTTATAGTTACAAGTCCCGAAGGTTGCAAAAATGTAGACACTATAAATATTACTTTTTATACACCTCCATCAATAAACATTTTAAAAGATAGTTTCGAGTGTGGGAATACTTTTGTACCACTCACAGTAAATGCAACTTATGCTAATACAAATAGCTATTTATGGAATAATGGATTTACTTCCCCAGTGCAAATCATTAATAATCCAGGTCATTATTGGGTAAGTTATTCTTTTAATCATGGTTGCATTTCAAAAGATAGTTTTGATCTTGCTATATATCCATATCCGGATATTGATTTAGGTCATGACACTACATTTTGTTTAGGAGATTTACCATTAAATGTATTTAATCCCAATTACGCTTATATATGGAGTAATGGAGAAACCACATCAAATATTACTGTAACCCATGCTGGAATATACTGGGTTCTTGTTAATAATCATGGATGCTTATATACAGATACACTCATTGTTAGTCCAGAATACAAACTCCTTGACTTTGTCATGCCCAATATAGTCACCCCAAACAATGATAATATTAACGATTATATTGATTTTAGTATATTTCAATTCTCATCCCTACAATTCAATGTATTTAATCGTTGGGGTCATAAAGTTTTTGAAAGCACCGACCCAACCTGTATTTGGAAACCAACGGAAGAAGATGGTGTTTATTATTATATTACTCAATACCTGATCAATTGTGGAACAGACACACAGAGCAAAAATTTAAAAGGTTTTATTACTATAATTAGATAATACTTATTGAATCTTCATTACTTTATACACTCTTACATCATTACCCATAGTAACTCGCAAAAAATAATTGCCATTATTAAAGCTAGCCATGTTGATTTCATTTTGTGATTGAAGGTTTTTTTGAAAATATAAAGTCTTTCCGCTCATATCTGTTACAATCACTTCTGTTATTTCTCCATCTTTCAAATTACTTAAAGTAAGATTTACTTTATCTTGGGTTGGGTTGGGAAAAACATTAAGTCCATGTTCTAACGATATCGATTGTGCGGTATCAACTGGAGTAGCAGCAGTTCTTTGGTTAGGAGGCGCACAATTATTGCATGGGGTTACGTATAGCTTTCTTTTTACACTATTTCCATTTTTATCATAACTATATTGTAATGTTTGTGCTTTAGTAGAAACAGTAAATATCACTATAGATATAACCATTAATATACCATATCTTTTAATTGTTTTCATTTTTATTGTTTTTGGATTTCAAAGAAATTTTAAAAAAGTGCATAATTTTTTTTGAATAAAAATTAAATGTATTAAATGAAGTATAATTAGTGTATGGGTTAAGATTAAAAGAATTGTAAAGTCGATTATAATACAATATTTTTTTGCTTTTCTTGTTAAAAATAAATACCCGGATTCTTATAAAATTATTGCGATTTGCATAATAATTTACTCCCCTGTAATATCTTTCTTTAATGCTGCTTAAAATATAATATTGCCCATTATATTTAGATAATACCTCATATAGTTTTTCAGACATAGTGTACTCTTTAACACTGATACTATCAAGTAAATTTTCCATTATTTTGACTTCTTTTTCTAAAGTTTCATAATCGTTACTTGTAATGAGTGGCAAATAATGGGGTTTAAAATACGTTAATTTATAAGATAAGTAATTATGGATAAATGTGTACCAATCTAACTCATAAAGGTGTTCAATATCAAAATTCTCTGATAGCCAAAAAGTTGGTATAGAATCGTTCAACATTTGAGGTTTAGAATAATAATTCTCATTATTAACTCTTTTTACGTCTATAATCGGTTTAATAATTACAAAAGTATCTAGGTTAGAGTAAAGTCTATGATTAAAGTCCTTTGAAGAAAATTCAGTAAATGTTGAATCCCAGTTTAACTGCCTTTTGTCTAATATAACCTTTGTTATTGTTTGCCTATTATCAATTAAATCATGATCTAATACTGTACATGAAGATATTAATACAGTACTAAGTATGACTAATATGTACAATGATTTTAAATTTATAGATTTCATTTCATTCTAAGTAATATTATCTAAAAATAAAAAAATAAAACTGTAAAGCGTCTATACTTGAATCTATGGCATCATCGGTACCAAAGGAGTAGTTATCGCCAGTAAATCCAAACGCCGATGGAATAGGTACTAAAAATGAGTTAGAAAAATCTTGAGTACTAGAATACGTTTGGGTTTTAAATAATCCTCCTATTATATTTCCTCCATAATTGGCAATTCCATTTATAGCAACAGACCTTAAATAATTTCGAGAGGCAAGACCAGGTATTGTATAAATATTTAAACCATCTTCACCCACTTCAGTATTTTTAATTCCAACCTTATCATCATCAAGAACAGATTTTAGTGTATTTGTTGTTATACTTGTTGCAAGTTGTGCAATGCTGAAGTTTTTACTAAAATTAAATTTATTTTTACCATAGTCCTGTAAAACCCCTAAAGTTGTTCTTGAAACAAATTTTAAAGCACTACCGTCTTCAGTAAACACTTTTGAAAAAGACTTCCACGGACCGCTACCTAATTTACCTGTGCTTGATCTGATTGGGTCGTCCTCAAAAGCACTTTCGGCAAATTCATCCGTAGCAATTTCACCTTCTAAAGCACTTGTGGCTCCGGAAACACCAGCTTGAACCCATTCTTCCGTACTACTACTCTTGTTAAGAACATTGGTTCCGCCGGGTCCGCCGGGTCCAATGCCTCCCAAAGCATCTACACCTATTGTTAGAGCCGCTCCTACTGCTGCTCCAGCGTATGGATTGCCTGATAAAACTCCTACAAGTGCACCAGTTCCTCCTGCAGCAAAATATTCAAGTCCAGCCTCAGTTGAAGACTTTGCGTGCATAATATGATCCCAATTTTGAGCCACATCAGCAATTCCACCAACTACAAATGCAAATATTGCTAAAAATGCTTCTGGATCTTCTCCGGAAGGGTCTATGCTTTTTAAAGGGTTGTTATTACAATAAGAATACTTATTATACGCTTGTGCATCGCCATCATCACTTAAATGATCATCGACACTTTTCATACGACCAGTTAAGGGTTCATACAAACGTCCATTCATATTAACTAAATCAAACTGAGGCAAATTTTCATGTCCGGTAAAACCTCGTATTAACCAATTTGGTGTATTATTCGGAAAAGGGTTGTTTTCATTATATTGTGCCCATGTATCTGGGTCTCTTGGTTGTCCCCAAGCATCAAAGCTTTGACGAGCATACACCGCTCCTTGATCATCTGTTAAAGTAAGTATTGAACCTAAGTGGTCGGTATATACATAATACATTTTTCCATTATCATTAGGAGACTTTACAAACATTGCACAGAGACCATCGCCACCTGTTATATAATTAATTTCAGTCGTAGCATTACTATTTGCTACAATTTGTTTTTCATAATTTAAAGAGTAATATGTAGTAGTACTTCCATTGGCAGTAGTAAGATTGGTTTCTCTTCTTTGTTGCTCCGGTCCATATATAAGACTTAATTGGTTTAAAGGTAAACTAGAATTAATATCTGTTTCTAAAATGTTATACGGCTTTTTAAATGAGTTATAATCTATGGTTTGTGTATTCAGACTTATTGAGCCGTTTGGATTACTTACAGTTAAAACCTGGTTTTGTTGTGGAGAATTATAAGTATATGTTCCTACATCTGGTTTTACTGTAATATTACCATTTGTAGCATATTGCATAGTCATAACAGCATTGCTTGGATCAGTGATAGTCCATAACCTGTTCAAATTATCATAAGTAAAGGATTCATTTAATATATTTCCTGAGTTAAAGGCATCTTTTCTGTTTTTAAGGTTACCATTTGTCTGATCAAAGGTAAACCCAAGGTTTTGTATTGTTGTTGAACCTTTATTGGCAATAAATGTAAGAGGATAACCGTAATTATCATAAGTTTTTGTTGTTGAAACACCATTTCCTAAGGTAAATTGAGTATATAGCCCCATAGGATTTACTTTATTCGATTGCCAAATAAGGTTGCCATTATCAGCCCTATTGACACTATTTAGGTATCCATTAGAAGTATAAGAACGAGTTATTGCAAAATTACCTGGATACGTAATTTTTGAAATGTTATTGTATTGATCATATTCATAAGCAGTGGAAAGCCCACCATTGGTACTTTCCGTTATTTGCGTTACACGGTTTAACGCATCATATGAATAATCAGTAGTTATAGAATTATTGGGGCCGCTCCTTGTTTGTAGCTGATTTATACCGTTGCCGGTACCGACATAAGAATAGGAATAATTATCAGTACCATTTGTCTTTTTAATTAATCGATCTAATACGTCATATGTATATGTATATTGATTGCCTTGAAAATCTGTTTGAGTATACAACAAGTCGTAAGCACTATATTCATAGGTCGTAGTTCCGGAATTTGGTTCAAAAATTGATTGTTGTCTACCATACTCATCATAAGTAATTGTCGCAAGAATGTTTGAGCTTCCTAAAGTTACTTGAGTTGGCTGATGCTGTGCATTATATGCATAATTCATTATAATACCATTATTATCAATAGCCGCACTTTTTAATCCAGAAGCATCAAACACCTCTTTATATGAATTACCATCTGGAGGAGTAATTGTTACTGTTGCATCATTATTGGTAGTACTATAAGCGTAAACATATCCTGTATTATAAGAAGTACTATAATCTGTTTTTTCTGTATTTTTAATTTGTCCAAACTCATCGTAGGTAAAAATATTAAATATAGGTTTAGGATTTCCCATTTCATAGTAGCTTGTAGATAAGGCTACATGACCTTGGGTGTCAAATGTGGTAAAGCTATAAAAAGGATTTTGAAGCCCATCTGTTTTAGTTCTAACGTTTCGCCCAAGTATATCATAGTATTTCACGGTTGTTGGCACACCTGGTTTTGTTGACGTTATCTTAAAAGGGATAGTAGGAATAGGAATTTGGCTTGGATCACCAACTACTTCACCTTGAGCAACCCAATCATAACTATAATTAGTTGTAATATTATCTGGAGTAGAACAACTAAGTTCTCGTCCAAAAGCATCATAAGTATGTTTTACAGTAAGTCCATCATAACCCATTATCGTTAGAGGCTTCCCCCATAGAGAACTATAAGTTGTTTGAATGTTTTGAGAATTCGGATTAGTAACTGTTGTAGGAAACCTTTTATAATTATCATATAAATAGGAATACTTTTTTTGTGGAAGAGATGCGGGATCATGGGTGCGCTGCGAGCGCATCACATTGCTTGGCGTACTTCACTTCCTGCTTATAACGCTGCTCTATTTTGTGTTTGATTACCGTCGAGAACATGGTGTTTTAAAAACCAATGATAGCCGATTCCCGCGAAAGGAAAGCGATTTGAACGCAAAAGAAAATATGAATAGAAAGTTTGATAAGTAAAATTTGGTAAATGTGTCAAATATGAATTTTACTCAAACTATTGTTCTTCCATGTCAATTATCTTACGTAGTTGCTTCTTGTTCAGTGCAAGTTCAGATAGAAATTCTTTAAGCACATAAATACTCTCTGCCTTCTCGGAGATTAGCTCCGTTTCAGCAACCGATATGATTATATCGGTAAGCGAGCTTTGTAACTGCAACAAGTACCCGGCTGAATCATCCGTTTCTACTTCTATAAATAATTTTTCTTTTGTTAGGTGTATCATATTAATTAGAAATAATTTGCATGAAGTGAATTATTAATTATCAGTTAGAAGTATATTTCTCGTATACCAAAGCCGTTGTTTTTTCCAACGCCCTTAACTGAAAAAGAGCATCGATGTTTTTAAAATGGCCCATGAGAAGCTCCTGTCTCAGACGGGGACTGCTAAAGTATAAGGAGCATGGATTGCACAGTAGTAGCCCACATACAGACATTGGTACATCCAGGGCCAAGAAAATATCATCATATTGATCCTCGTCTCTGCATCGAATAACTAAATCACCATAAGACGTACTGATCGCAATCATGCCATTACTAAACTCCAGCTCAAAGCTCTTCGCATCCAAATGAAAATCAAGTATGCGCCTTAGCACCATTTCAGTAGGTAGCCATTCCGAAATGATCTTTAGCGATGGCGATGTTTTTCTTTTAGTAATAAGTAACGTCTTACCTGTAAGCAAATCAGAACCGTGAAAGCTTTTAAACCTTGCAAAGCCATTTCGGCCGTCAAGCTTCAGTAGGCGCGTAAGGTTAACTTCATCAGTATAAAACTCTTTTAATGATTCAGTTGTATTCAAATAGTACAATGGCATAGAGGCGAGTATAACCAAATCCGGATTAAGGAACTTTAGTTCATTTAGACTAAAGTTGATATGGAAATGATTTACATCCTTAGTGCTTCAGTAAACTCAATTTGCTTATACTCAAGATAATCTAAGATTACAGATAAGTCAACTTGGATCCGCTGATTACAAATTCTTTATGGCAAGCAACTCGGTGCTGAAGAAGAAAGGTGGTACGAGCAACGCGAGTAACCACCTGCGAGACGGCATAGGCGGAACGCCGGCTGTCGATGCTTTAAAGACGGATGCAGCGATAAGCATCCAGCAAACGAAGTGAGCGATGCAGGGTGCTTAATATAATAAGGAGGCTAACAACTGATTGGAAACCAAGCCAAAGAGAGAGAAAATGATATTCCTGGGATACTGTTTAGTCATTTAAGTGTATCCCTGGGATACTATTTAATTGAGTTTGAAAGAATAAATAGTATCCTATAAACACTATTTAAAATGAAAAGATTTCATACCTGGTACTCACCTAACAACATCATAAAGACCATAGGTACACTTGGTGCAGACATATATGAGCGAGAAATACTTCGGGTAATTTTTATTAGTTACATGAAACAATACAGTAAAGCCAACAAGCTGCATAAAATATGTATCGAGTTAAGCTACGCCGACTTTGAAGGTGTAATGGGGCGCAAAAAATATTTTGAGTCCATCAAAGCACTGAAAGAAAGAGAAGTTATTTTATATGACTCGACCAAAGGAAGAAAAGGCCATCAGCAGGTATACATCATCACTCCAAAAATTGTCGAAGAAATAAAGGCAAAGAAATTCAGCTTAAAAGAATTATTAGAAGGAGATGAAATATGGTTATGATCCTTCCTCCAATTTACGATTCAACTCTTTGTTGGCGTCGATCAACCTTGCCGTAGAAACCTTAGCGTATACCTCTGTTGATTTAATACTTGAGTGCCCCAACATTTTAGATACTGTTTTTATTTCAAGGCCTTGTCCCAATGTGATAGTTGTTGCAAAGGTATGGCGCGCCACATGATGAGTGAGAACCTTTTTTATACCGGCTGCTTTGGCAATCTCTTTTAATATTTTATTCAACTTAGGATTTGAGTATCTCGGCAATACATAACCTGTTCTTTTCCTTTGTGCTTCATATTTCTCATAAATAGTTTCTGCTTGCTTTAGCATAGGCACCTCAAGAGGATCATCTGTTTTTATCTGTGTCAGTTTTATCCATTTTATCCCAATTTTATCCTCCTTTTTTTAGTTAATAATTTTATTTTTTAATCCTATAAACAAGTCATATGCCAATAGCGCTAACTGAAATTTTGACAATATTTTTTTATCTGTAAACTGATTTTTTTTCAGTCCAAACTATAATTTTGACAGAATTTTATACTGTTGGCATGATTGGAATATAATTTGATTTCAGGGTTTCAGTTCACTAAATGTTTAATTAAAATAAAAAATAGGAGGAACCAAACAATGAACATCGTAAAATGGAAAAGACCATTAGAAAATGGTCAAGCAAACCGTCCTGTAATGTATAACTCACCACTTTCAGGACTATTCGAAAACTTTTTCGGAGATGATTTTATAACTAATGAGTACGCTCAATTCGTACCCTCAGTAAATCTTTCGGAAGATGAAAAGCACTACCACGTAGAGCTATCCGCGCCGGGTTTTGAAAAAGGTGATTTCAAAATTGAACTTAACGAAAGAATCCTTACTGTTTCAGGTAAACATCAGACCGAAAAAGAATCAAAGGAAAAAACCTTTTCACGTAAAGAGTTTAACTACGGCTCTTTTATACGCAGTTTTTCTTTACCTGAAGAAATCGATGAGGCGGCAATTGATGCCAAATATCAAAATGGTATTTTAAATGTAACCTTACCGAAAAAGGAAGAAAGTAAGAGAATGACTAAAGAAATTAAAATTTCTTAGTACGTTTTGGTAACTAAAATTAGTGTCAAACCATTAAAAATTAAAATCATGACTCCGCTTATTTTAAGTTCGTTTACTATACCCGCAGTCACAGTTTTTGTTTTAATAGCTTTGCTTATTCAGGAAAGGGATTATCTTTTTCCAAGAAAAACAAACACTAATATGGAAGTAAATACGAACATGGAACAACAACAAAACCAAGCAACTAATCGCCGTGAAAGGCTTATGCAAGGAAAAAGATACCCTGACGATTTCTTAGATTTGTCAGGAGGAACTTTGGGCATATAAAGATTGCGAGGTTGGTTAAGTAGCAAAAAGGGGATACGCAAGTATTCCCTTTTTTTTATAAGTTTCACAATATAGTGTGGAAAAATAGGGTTAAGCAATATTCTTAATACCCGCAGTTTTGATTTTGATAAAGCCTCGGAAGGTTCGGGTTGGAAAAAGGAATTGAAAACAACTCATAAATCAGAAACAGAAGAATACGGAATTTCATCTGAATAAGTAAAGAAAAATATAAGAAGGCATCACGCTATAAAAAATCATGCCAGCAGAAAAGTAATTGATAATTAAGGTTTTAATAAAAAAATGAGAATGCTTATAAATTGAGCCTGTTGATTTTTTACTTTTGTAAATGAATGGATACGATTGTAGACAAACTTGAACTGCCTTATGTAAGTATAATCTATGAAGAACCAATTGTTTATTATACTTATAAAGAAGGAGTAGAATTGGGATTTCCTGAAATTCGTGAATTGATTGCCTGTGCCGAAAAATTAAGCGGACATAAGCCTTACGTAACTTTTGCTGATGCTCGGGCAAAAATGAATATAACCAATGAAGGAAAACGTGTTGTATCAGATCTAAAGAACATGCCTCTTTTTAGGGGGACTGCTGCATTAGTGGATAATAACATATATAAATACGCGGCAAACCTTCTTAGTTATTTTAATAATCCTAAATACCCTTTTCAAGCGTTTACTTCGAAAGACGAGGCTGTTAACTGGCTGTTAACGTTACCCCTTGATTAGATAAAAGTCGAAAATACCTGTAATCATATATTCCTATGAATATTGTAATTTAGCTTAACAATATTCATGCAACCTTTTAAAATCATAGAAGTAGAGAACAATACTGATAAAGCCATTGGTACAGTTATCCTGCCTGATAATTCATTGGTAATGAGTATTCAGTTTGGAACATCGGTGTATGAAATCGTTGACGGTAAAAAAGTAATTCTTCCTCAAATAGCTTTATGTGGGCAACTTACCCAGAAAAAAGAATATGTACGCGAAGCCGGCAGCAAAACAGTATTGATAAAATTTCAGCCCTGGGCAGCCGGATGGTTCTTAAACGACCTGCACGCGCTTACAGATAAGAATATCAATTGCGTTGATTTTTTAAAAAACGCCGAACAATTTTCTTTCGACATCAATCAAAAAATAAATGTAGAAGCTCTGTTAAGCAAATTCTTCAACCAGAAAGTAATTGATAAATCTATCCTGCAATCTTTTTCTATCATCAACGAAACAAACGGACAAATTAAAGTAGACGATTTAGCCTATAAGGTAAACAATAGCAAACGCAATTTTGAACGCAAGTTTAAAGATGCTACCGGACTTACACCCAAAGAATTTATGCAGAATACCCGTTTCAAGCATTCTGTAAACCAATTAAAATCTTCTGATGATTTATCGGGTATTACTTACGATTGCGGCTATTACGACCAATCACATTTCATTCATCACTTTAAGGAAGTTACGGGCGTTAGCCCCGAGAATTATTCCAAGCACATCGAACCGATAGAAAATTGGTCGCAGGCTACCAAGTTGTATAAATAGTTGTCGCATTTTTACAATCAGGTCAGTTTTACCATGCGGACCTTTGTAAAAAAAATAAAATGAAAACAAAAATCGCAACAGCACTTGCAGTATCTGGGCTCATGTTTGGTACAATTAAAGCTCAAACATTTAATACACAGGAAATTTCCATTCATTATGAAGTATACGGAAATCCGACTAACCCTCCTGTTCTCCTAATATCCGGTTTAGGCGGCGTAGGCGCAAGTTGGGGTCCTCAAATAAAAAAATTCGCAGAAAAGTATTATGTAATACTGCCTGACCAACGTGGCACAGGGCAAACTACCCATGCCAAAGATGGTTACACAACACAGCAGCTTGCCGCCGATATGGCTTCACTTGTTGAACATCTTGCCTTAGGGCCAGTACACGTTGTTGGTTCGTCAACAGGCGGTGCCATTGCGCAGTACATGGCTTTAAACCATCCAAATACAGTTCGCTCGCTTACCATTTCTTCTTCTTTTGCTCGCTTCGATGCATTTGTAAAACGTGAGTTTGAAATAAGGCGCAAAATGGTTGCCGAATGGGATAAGCATACCGTACTCTCGGCAAATGCGCTCTTTCTTTTTTCATCTACATATACCCGCGAGCATCCGGAAAAGGTAGCCGCATGGATAGAAAAAGCCTCGGCACATCCTGACAAACCTGAAGATAAAGAAATCAGTTTAAAGCGTATCGATATGGTAGCAGCACATGACGCATTTTCGAGACTTGGCGAAATTAAAAAGCCTACACTTGTTATTTGCGGAGACCATAATTTGTGTACCACGCTGGCTCTTTCAGAAGAAATTGCTAATGCTATAACCAATTCCAAATTAGCTATTATAAAAGATGCAGGTGAGTTAATAGAGCTTGAAAGAGAAGAAGAGTATTTTGATATAGTTAGTACTTTTATCGATTCCAAATAACTATATGGAAACATGGCATGATTTTTTTGTGGCGGTGGCGGGAGCCGCCGCTGCTTTAACAGGTTTAATATTTGTAGGTGTATCGCTTAGCCTGAGCAAGATAATTAATACAAAGCTCCCCGACAGGGCTTCGGAAGCTTTGATCCTTTTAATGGCAGTGCTCATTGTTTCCTGCTTATGCCTGGCACCACAATCATCAACCTTGTTAGGAACAGAGATTTTAGTGCTGGGAACTCTTGCTTGGTTTATTCTACTTAGGTTAGACTTATCTATTTTGCATGCTACGGATAAAGAATACAAACGTCATTACATGCGTATGATTTTACTTACCCAGTTAGCTACCTTATCATACGTTATCTCCGGTATTGTTACTTTAGTTTGCGGGGAAGAAGGCGCTTATTGGCTTATCCCTGCTGTAGTACTCTCATTTGGAAAAGCGGTGTTGGATGCTTGGGTAATATTAGTGGAGATACATCGGTAAACTCTGACTCTTTCAAGACTGTATAATTTTTCCTTGAAGAAGATATGCAGAAGCTATCAGAACAGCTTAGTTAAATGAAAATAAAGTAACTCAATAAGCTGTTTAACTTCTGTTCAAATGAACTAATGTTGTGCTTAACATATTCAAGAATAAAATAAATAAAAGCCCTTTAGAGTTTAGATCTTAGTTCAATTAACTTTTTTTATTTGAACCTCCCAACAAAGTAACTTTGGACTTTGTAGCAAAGTTGTTTAAAGGTTTTGTGCAGAACTTTGTAGCATAAATTTTAAAGACAATGGAAAACAAAAAAGCATATGTAATAACCGGACCAACTTCGGGCATTGGTTATGAAACAGCGTTAGAACTTGCCAAACACGGTACAGTTATATTAGTAGGGCGTAGCAAAGAGAAACTACAACAGGTAGAGAAAACAATACAACAAGCAGGGCAAAATGCAGTATCGATAGTGTGCGATATTTCAGATATGACAAGTGTGAAACATGCAGCACAAAAAATTATCGATCTTAAACTTCCCTTGGCAGGCTTATTGAACAATGCGGGCATTATGCCCCAAAAGGCAACAAAGAGTGCTCAGGGATGGGACATGACCTTTGCTACAAATCACCTTGGCACATTTGCATTAACAGAAGCTCTGGCTCCGTATCTTTCTGAAAGCGCAAACGTAGTAAATATCGCTTCTGCTATCGAAGACCCTGAACGTAAACCTGCTAAAATTATGGGCATGAAAGGGGGCCAATACATCTCTGCAGAAGCAAGTGCAAGAGGTGAGTGGAAAAAAGGAGGAACCAAATTAGCGGGTATAGATGCTTACGCCACTTCAAAACAATGTGTTCTTGCTTCTACTTTGGCTTTTTCAAGAGAAAATGAAAGATTGCGTTTTATTGCCGTAGAACCGGGAATAACTGCCGGCACTGGTCTTGGTGCTGGTGATACACCTGCATTTCTTCGTGCAATTTTTGGCTTCATTTTCAGATACATGCCCCCTTTTTCCAAATACAGTAGTACTCCTAAAAAGTCGGCAATAGTCATCACTAAAATTTTGACTGATACATCAAATAAAACAGGTATTTATTTTGATGAGAAAGGTCAACCAATGAGAGGTTCAGAACTTGCCCACGATATAAAATTTCAAGACCGTGTTGTTTCAGAAACCCACGCTTTGTTGGCAAAGTATAAAATTAAATTAGTAGCTGCAAATGAAAGATAACACAGAGCATATGCATTATGTAGGGAAAGAGATTTCACCTGAACAGTTTATTCCTGAACATACATTGGCCTATGTTATAAAAGGTATCATGAATGTTTATGATGGCAATAAGTTAATATCCTTACATGCCGGCGATTGTTATATTGCACGAAAGAATAGATTAGCTCGCTACAACAAAGAAAAAGTGAATAATGAACTGGAGAAAGTATTTGTGTTTTTTGATGAAGCTTTCTTAAAAAGATTTCAGGAAAGACACAAGCCCGCTATTACAAAATTCAAATCTAACGAAACACTTGCGCAGGTAAAGAAAAGTGATTTGCTTCCTAACTACATCCAATCCTTACTACCCTACTATAACCATGGAAAAATAAAAGAGGCTTTTGCCGATGTAAAACGTGAAGAGTTGTTGATTATCTTACTACAAAAACAACCTGAGCTGGCAGGCTTGCTTTTTGATTACGGCATTCCTCAAAAAATAAACATAGAAGAGTTTATGAACTGTAATTTCAAGTTCAATGTAAGTATCGAACGCTTTGCATACCTTACCGGGCGTAGCATCTCCTCTTTTAAACGCGATTTCAAAACAACATTTAATGAAACGCCTAATCATTGGCTAATGCAAAAGCGTTTGCAGGAGGCTCACTTTCTAATTGATAAGAAAAAGAAAAAATCATCTGAAATTTATCTTGAATTAGGCTTCGAAGATTTATCTCATTTTTCCTTTGCCTTTAAAAAGCAGTTTGGCTATGCACCCTCTGATTTGAAGAAGTAACAACCTATTACTTTTTACGTGTAAAGATTTTTCAAAGCGCATCATTCACTTTTATGCACTTGTCAATAAAACCTCGTTTCGATTACAACAATTCTCAATTAGGCTACATTTAATAACCATCTTCGTTCGAACTTTGTCATGAATTTAAAACACAAAAACATGAAAAGAGAATTAGGAAAAAATGGCCCAATGATCTCAGCTATAGGTTTAGGATGTATGGGGATGTCTGGTGCATACGGACAAAGTGATGAAAAAGAATCCATCGCTACAATTGAAAGAGCCCTTGAACTTGGGCATGATTTTTTAGATACTGCTGATTTCTATCTTTCGGGACATAACGAAATGCTTATTGGGCAAGCTATTAAAGGTAAAAGAGATAAAGCCTTTCTCTCTGTTAAAACCGGAATGATGGCTTCTCCAATGGGTTATGGAGCTGTAAATGGCCACCCCGATTATATTCGCCATGCTGTAATGCACAGCTTACAACGCCTCAAAACGGATTACATTGATTTGTATACCATTGCAAGAATAGATCCAAATGTACCTGTCGAAGAAACGGTTGGCGCATTAGCCGAACTGGTTGCTAAAGGTGTCGTTAAATATATTGGTCTCTCTGAAGCATCTGTTCAAAGTATTCGTAAAGCTGCCTCTACTCATGCCATTACCGCTCTTCAGATTGAATATTCTCTTTGGACGCGTGATATTGAAGCAGAAGTCCTGCCAACAGTTCGTGAATTAGGCATTGGCATTGTAGCATACTCTCCATTAAGCAGAGGCTTCCTGAGCGGAGAACTTAAAAAACCCGAAGACATTAAAGACAACCGTGCTCACATGCCACGTTTTCAGGGCGATAATTTTTATAGGAATCTTGAGCTGGTAGAAAAAATAAAAACGTTAGCTGTACAAAAAAAATGTAGCCCTTCTCAATTGGCGATTGCTTGGGTATTGGCACAGGGCGAAGATATTATTACAATACCGGGCACGAAGCGTATAAAATATCTTGAAGAAAATTTTGCTTCAGAAAAGGTAAAACTCACTCAAGAAGATTTACAAAGCATTAATGCCATTATGCCTTTTGGAATTGCGTCAGGAACTCGTTATCCTGAAAAGTTTATGGGTATTCTGAACAAGTAGCCAATTTCTTGTTAAGAATAAAATGAATAAATTTATTGAATGAAAAAGGAAGAAAATATTCCGCATAAGTTTGAATCCCTATCTGAAATGCATCGGTTGCTGGGGCTTCCAAAGCCTTTGCATCCTTTGATTAGTTTGGTAGAAAACAAAGACAATAAAATAGATGTAACTAAACTACCCACATCTTTCGTCCATTGCTTCTATAAAATTTCGCTTAAAACTAATTTAACTGGCAAAATAAAATACGGTCAGGGTTACTATGATTTCGAGGAAGGAGGATTGTTGTTTAAGGCCCCTAATCAGGTGAGCGCAAATGCTGAAATCAGCCAGGATCATTCAGGATTTACAGTACTATTTCATCCCGATTTTTTAGCCGGCTATCCATTAGCAAAAAAAATAAAGAAATATGGTTTCTTTTCATATTCGGTAAATGAAGCATTGCATCTTTCAGACAAAGAAAAGACAACCATCATTTCTGTATTTAAAAATATGGAAGAAGAGTTAAACCGCACCATAGATGATTTTAGTCAGGATGTTGTTATTTCTCAAATAGAGTTATTATTGAATTACAGTAATCGCTTCTACAAACGCCAGTTCATTACAAGAAAAGCCATCAATAATGATTTGCTGTCAAAGATGGAAGAGATTTTGGATGATTATTTTAATAACGAAAAATCAATAAAAGAAGGGATACCCACCGTACATTTTTTGGCAGATAAACTAAATCTAACTCCGAGTTATTTAAGCGATATGCTACGTTCCTTAACAGGCCAAAACACTCAGCATCATATACACAATAAACTAATTGAAAAAGCTAAAGAAAGATTATCTACTACTAATCTAACCGTTGCAGAAATTGCGTACGAATTGGGTTTCGAGCATTCACAAAGCTTTTCCAAATTATTTAAAAGCAAAACAAATCAAAGTCCTATAGAGTTTAGAAGTTCTTTCAATTAAAAACTCGATTGCTAGCGAAAAAGCCTTAAGAGCAAGCGACAAATACAAAAACATATCTTTGTATTAAGGTGATGCCTAAAAAGAATAATCACATACCTGTAAATTCAATGGCCGACAATTTCAGCCGGGGTATTTCTATTGATAAAATCAACATTAAAAAATCTGATTTTAAAACAGCACAGCAATACGAAGAATCAAAACAATCACATCGGGATGAAGGACACACTTTTCACATACTTAAAAAAGGGAGTGTTGTTATTGAAATTGATTTTCAAAAGTATAAAATCAAAGCCCCGGCTGTTGTTTATATGCACCCAAATCAAGTGCATCGTATTTTAGATTTTAAAGATATTACTGTTTGCTCTCTTGCAATCACAAATGAAAATCTAAATCCTGAATATCTTACATTTTTAGAAGACATTGTACCTGCAAAGCCATTAGCTCTGACAAAAAATACTTTCACAAATATTTTTGAAACCTTTTCACTGTGTTTAAATTTTTCCAAGCAAAAAGAAAACAAATTATACCACTCGCTTTTAAAAGAAAGTTGCAATACTTTAGTAGCATTAATTACTTCAACCTTTTTAAATCAACATAAATCTTCCAGTAAGCTTTCAAGAGCCGAGTTAATTTCTAAATCATTTAAACAATTATTAGAAAAAAATTATCGTACTATTAAACGACCTTCTGAGTACGCAAAACAGTTAAACATTTCTACTCATTATTTAAATGAAAGCATTAAAAGCACAACAGGTTTATCTGTTTCGCAACACATTCAAGCCAGAATTATATTAGAGGCTAAACGTTTGCTTCATCATACTCATAAATCGGTTAAAGAAATAGCTTTTGAATTGGGCTATGAGGACTATCCTTATTTTTCAAGGGTTTTTACCAAGGCTACAGGTATGTCTGCATTGACTTTCCGAAACAAAAGGCACGATTAGTCCAATACTTGCCCCCATTCGTTATTTACTGTTGCTCAATTACTTCCCAATTTTGCCTCGTAAAATTAAATGAGTAAAAAATGGAACAAGATAAAAAGGTACTTGTATCGGGTGCAAGTTTTGCAGGATTAACAACTGCATATTGGATGAATAAAATGGGTTACAAAGTAACCGTTGTAGAAATTGGAAACCACCTCAAAATGGGCGGTACGCCTGTAGATATTAAAGACAGTACAATTGACATTGTAAAACGAATGGGGCTTTTTGAACAAATTAAAGCCAATAGAGTGGGCCCTGAAAAGTGGGAATTCAAAAATTCCAATGATGTTACGGAACATATGGTGGCACTGGAAAAATTACCGGATAATGAGTTTGAAATAGAAAGAGACTTGTTACTCAATATGCTTTTTGATCTTATAAAAAATGATGTACAATTTGTCTTCAACAACAGTATTGTAGCATTAAACGAAACAAAAGACAATATTGAAGTTACTTTTAAAAACGGCTCACAACAGGTTTATGATTTAGTATTTGGTTGCGATGGCATACATTCTTCCGTGCGAAGAATTTGGTTTGGAAACGAAGCTGAATACGTTCGTTTTTTAGGACAGTATTTTGCCATTGCTATTACAAATAAGTTACTGGTTGAACAAGGTGCCTATCAGCTTTATGCAGAGCCTAATAAAGGTATTGCTCTTTATGCATACAATAATAAAACCGATATCATTTTTACCTTCCGACCAAAGGAAAAAATTGATTACGATTTTCGAAACCAGGAACAACATAAAAAAATAATTTCAGAGCAATTTGAAAGTACAAGTTGGCGAAGTGAAGAACTATTAAATGAACTACTGCACGCTAAATCTTTTTACTTCGATAAATTTTGTCAGGTAAAAATGCCGCTGTGGACAAAAGGTCGTGTAGCTTTGGTAGGCGACGCAGCTTATTGTGCTTCGCCAGCGGCAGGTATGGGAGGTTCATTAGCCATAATAGGTGCAACCGCGTTAGCAGACGCTTTTGAAAAACACAACGGAAATTTTGAATTGGCTTTTGAAGAATACAATAAAGGCTTACGACCTTTCATAGAAGAAATACAAGCAGGCGCAGTGCAAATGTTAGAGAAGCTCCTTCCGCGTACCGAAGAAGAAGTAAAGTGGAGAAATAAGCATGGATTCGAGTTTTAATGAAATGATAACAAGAACTATGATAAAAGAAACTTCAATTAATTATCTTTACATCTTTAATGATAACCTTTTAAATTAAAGATAATGAATAACACAAATAACACTTTGAAGAAAATTGCGCTTGATGGATGGAATACTCAAATAACAAGGGCAAACAAATTGATAGACGGCTTAACGGACGAACAACTTTTGCATGAAGTGGCGCCAAGCAGGAATAGCGGCTTGTATTTACTCGGCCATCTAACGGCTGTACACGATGCTATGTTGCCGTTGATGGATTTATGTGAAAAGCTACATCCTGAAATGGAAGAAGTATTTATTAAAAATCCTGATAAATCCTCCCTTCAAAAACCAAGTGCAAAACAGGTAAGAGAAAACTGGCATCAAGTAAATACACATCTTACTCAAAAGATGGAGGCGTTAAGCGGAGAACAGTTGCTGGACAAACACAACTCTGTTTCTGCCGAGGATTTTGAGAAAGAGCCTCACCGTAATAAGCTAAATATTATCATAGGCAGAACCGGTCACCTGGCATACCACTTGGGGCAAATGGCTTTCTTAAAGAAGTAGTTAACCTGCAAAAGTATTTCTGTTTTAAGAAAGAATTTTCCTTCGATAGTTTGCAGGAGTTTCCCCTACTTTTGATTTGAAAAGTCTATTAAATGCTGCTTCAGATTGATAGCCAACCTTACTTGCTATCTCACTGATATTTTCTTTGCTTGTCGATAAAATTTCTTTCGATTTTAAAATGCGCCAGTTGGTCAAATAACTTAATGGAGTTTCGCCTACTAATCTTTTAAATTCTCTGCAATACAACGAGCGGGACATACCAGCGGCAACAGCTAATTGATGTAATGTCCAGTCTTTTTCAGGAGATTGATGTATAGATTTTAAAGAATTACTAATTCTGTTATCCTTTAATGCCATAAGAAAACCCGCTTTTATATCTACCTGTTCTATATAAGCACGAATAATTAATACAAAAAGAATATCAACCAAGCGTCCTAAAATTAATTTACTTCCTATTTTTTCAGCACTTATCTCTTCATTCATTAATACTGCGGCCTGCTCCAGCCACAAGTTTAATTCTTGAGTGGTATTTATATGTATCACTTTAGGCAGCGACTTAATAAAAGGATGTTGTACAGACGGAGTAAACTCAAAATGCCCACCCATTAATATAGTCTCTTCATCTTTCCCTTGAAATAAAGGCTTTCCACTGTGAAAAGCTTTGCCGAATTGCGAAGCCGGCACACAAGTAGTATTCGATTTGCCTGAAATAAGATGTTTAGAACCATGAGGGATACAAACAAAATCGCCCACATTCATTTTTATAACCTTCTCACCAGGTACCCTCAAATAACAAGTGCCTTTTAAAAGCCTCCAAAACTGTGAGCGTGAATCTTGCTCTATTTCTATACCCCAAGATGATACAGAAAATTGCAGTTTTGGATAAACAACTGTTTTCAATTTGGCACTCTCTAAAACACCACTTAATGCATCCATAGCTTAAATATATACGATTGAGCAAATATATTGGACTTATTGATACCGATAACGCAAGTGAAGCAATTATTTTTGTAGCAGTATAATTATAATACATACAAATATGAAAACACAAGATGTAGCCAACCTATATTATGAGTTGATGCAAAAAAACAAAAGAGAACAAATATATGGTGAGCTTTATTCAAAAGACATAGTATGTAGAGAGCCCGAACATGCTATTGCTATGAATATTCCTACCATTACGAAAGGGTTAGATGCTGTAAAAGCTAAAAGCCAAGCACGAGCTGAAATAATAGAGCAAGTTCATAACGAGCATTGCAGTAAGCCTGTAGTAGGCGGTAATTTTTTTAGTGTGGCGTTGGGTAGAGACTTGACGTTGAAGGGAAAACCCCGTATGAGTGTAGAAGAAATTGCTGTTTTCGAAGTAAAAGAAGGTAAGATAATTTCAGAGCAATTCTTTTATTAATACAATTAGCATTTCATATCTCTTTGTCAAACAATCTAAGTTTGAACTAAACAAATAATCTTGCGTCAATATTAATTTAATCAAAAGCATATAAAAAATGAACGAAAGCATATTAATAACCGGAGCAAATACCGGACTCGGGCAAGAGGCTGCCAGACAGTTGGCATTGAAAAAAGAAACAAAAAAAGTAATTCTCTTTTGCAGAAATCAAGCGAAAGCCGAGGTAGCAAAAAAAGAACTTGAGGAGAAAACGGGAAAAAAGATTTTTGAAATTATTATTGGAGATGTTTCAGATGTAAATTCTGTAAGAAAAGCAGTAGAAAAAATAAAGGAACCTATTGATGCCGTAATTTTAAATGCAGGTGGAATGGTTGGAAAAACAGCTGCAAAAATTACACCTTCCGGTATGAATGAATTAGCTGCTACCAATATTTTAGGCCATGTAGTTTTAGTGGAAGAATTAATAAAGCACGATAAGTTAAAAAAAGCAGTACTATTTGTAAGTGCTGAAGCTGTACCGGGAGTGAAGTCGCTTGGAATGAAACCGGTTGCAATGAAGACTTCTTCCGTAGATGAGTTTGCTGCTGTTCTTGACGGATCATATTTTGGTAATAAGTTTGATGTAACACAAGCGTACGGCTACGTTAAATATGTTGGAACTATGTGGGCGTTATCTATGGCAAGAAAACATCCTGACATCAAATTTATTGTTGTGAGTCCGGGCAACACAACCGGAACTAATGCGCCTGACAGTTTACCTGCGCCAATGAGATTTATGTTGAAGAATTTTATGATGCCTATTGTATTTCCGTTGATGGGAGAAATGGTGCATAAGATTGAAGTAGGTGTAAAACGCTTTGTAGATGGCATTTCAGATGAGCGATATAAAAGCGGTGTTTTTTATGCAAGTAAAGAAGGTAAGTTATCAGGAGATATGGTTGACCAGAGCACTTTTTTTACTGCTTTGAAAAATACTACATTTCAAGATAACGCCGATAAAGCAATTCACCGTTTTATAAAACTTAATGCGTAAAACAATCTATGGCCTCGGGCAGAAATGCTGTGCATCAATTAAAGTTCTAGGTTTTAATTGATGAATGTGGCTAAAACCACTCGGGGCCTCCTTTTAAAACCAAAATAAATTATTACCACATGAAAACAATACTGGCATCAATTCTTTTATTATTTATAGTACAGCATAAAACATTAGCGCAAGAAATAGCAAGCCCTAAAATGACTGCGGAAGGAAAGAATATAAAAATTACTTATGGTCAGCCCTCTAAATGCGGAAGAGTAGTATTTGGAGATTTAGTGCCGTATGGTGAAGTATGGATAACAGGGACAAACGAAGCAACCGAGATTACTTTTTCTAAAAACGTTATGATTGATAAAAATGAAATTAAAGCGGGTACTTATACCCTTTGTACTATTCCTCTAAAAGACAAGTGGCTTATTATTTTAAATTCAAAATTAAATCGAGGAGATGAAGTGGTAACAGAAGTAGCCGTCAGAAAAAGTAATATGCAAGAAAAATTAATTTTTTCATTTAAAGATAATACGACGGGTACTATTCTAACCATTGCCTGGGATGATGTAGAAGTTGAACTACCTATTACATATAAGTAATTAAATATAGTGCTCCATACCACTCAAAGCCCACTTTTTAGGTGTCAGGGGTTATAGTTGTTTATTACCTATGTAACGGCTTAAACAACATTAGTTTATTTAAACAAAGGTTCACGAAATCTATTATTCCTCCTTGTTCTTATCAATAAGGCTAACCATATTTTTATTGAATGAAGAAAGTTTGCTATCTAATGCGGCAAAAAAATCTAAATCAGCATCTTCTACTTCAACGATTGCTTTTTGTAAAACTGTTCTACCGTTGTTTGTCAGCCGAATTGTTTTTGCTCTTGTGTCTGTTTCGTGCCCTTGACGGGTTATAAACCCTTTTTCTTCTAATGTTCGTAATACTTTTGATACCATCATTCGGTCGGCATTACTTTGATTGGCAATATCAACCTGTGTTACCTTACTATTGGTTTTTGATAGCCAGCCTAATGCTGCCAATAACACAAATTGCGTATGTGTTAAATCCAACGGATCTAAAACACGTTTTAGTTTGCGTTGCCAAAGCATAGTTACTTGACCAAGTAAATAACCGGGGCTATCGTTCGGAGCTTTAAAATGAAATCCAATTTCTTTAGGCATAATGATGCTGAAGCATTTGTGATGAGATTAGTTCAAAATCGTGTTTGTTGATTTCCAAAACTCCAAAACGAAATGGGTAACCCCAACTTTTTTTATTTGGAATGAATTGTAAATCATTTATCAAAGGTAAAATAGAAATGTCTTTATGAATGAAAAATTCGATCTTGCTTCTAAACGGACAAAAGTCTGCTGTCATTTGAAATGGATAAACTTCTTCGTCCTTTATTTTTCCGATCGCTGTAAACTCTTGGCACTTATCAAGCTTGCCCATTGTTTGCTTACTGGAATAGTAAATTATAAAATCGTCCTTTCGCATTCTTTTTAATGGAGCAGCCTTTCCATGGCAAGCTTGAGCAAATTCTCCAGTAATTCCTCTTTGTACATGGTCCTTTGAAGCCACGATCACCCAATATTTTGTTTCTCGTTCCATAACCAATGGTTATTTTGCTTCTAAAAAGGTAAGCTTATAACCGTCAAGATCTTTCACGTGGAATGCTTTACCGAAAGGTGTTTCAATAATCGGCCCCGTAGTAGTTACTCCATTCCCAATGAATTTTTCTTTCAGCCCGTCTACGTTTTCAGTTACAGCAAACCAAACCGCCACACCCAACCCTAATTCTTTTCCTTCAATTGGCTCAAGTGGTGTACGGATAGCAAAACTACCCTGCCCTTGATTATATTTAAAGATGCAGGCTTGTGGGTTAGTGTTGTCAATTTCAAACCCAAGTTTTTTTGTGTAGAAATCTTTCGATGCTTCTAAATTTATCACTTGTAGTGATACAAACGTTAGTTGTTTCATTTTATAAAAATTAATTGTTGTCGCAAATATAGTATGTATGACAACAATATCAAAATAAATTGTTTTACCTCAAACAAAATTCTACTATCCTACACAACAATCTACCTTATGAAGCAAATTTTGCTCTTGATTTTTTTATGGTATCAATGTTTGCTTTGGCCCATTTTGCCAAACCATTAATATGAGGTAAAAGAGTTTTACCCAGTTTGGTGATTTCATATTCTACTCTTGGTGGAACCTCGGGGTAAATGGTGCGTTTAACCAATCCGTCGGCTTCAAGCGTACGTAGGGTTACAGTAAGCATCTTCTGAGATACATCCCCAATTAATTTATTCAGTTCATTGAAGCGTAGCTTTTCATTTTCACCTAAGGTCCCTATAACAAGTATCGACCATTTGTCTCCGATTCTATCCAAAACTGTTCTTACAGGACAATTTTCCATGTCCTCAGTAATTTTTTTTAAATTATTTTTCTCCATAACTCATTGATAATAAACGATACTAACTTTCAAGTAACCATGGCACTAAAAAGTACCTTCTTGTTTTTCATTACAAACTAATAGAACTTTACGCACCAAAAGTACATTAGTTACTTTTAGTAAGCAACATTAATCTTAAAAAACAAAAACCATGAACAAAATTTTAGTAACAGGAGCAAGCGGACATTTAGGCGAAGCAGTCGCTAATTTTCTTTTAAAGAAAACAAGTGTAAATAATATTGCCGTCTTAGTAAGAGATAGCGAAAGCGATAAGGCAAAAACATTTAAAGCAAAAGGTATCGAAGTGCGTAAAGGCGATTATAATGATTACAACTCATTAGTAAACGCATTTAAAGGCATTGATAAATTATATTTCGTGTCGGGTAACGATATTGTAAATAGAAATAAACAGCAAGAAAATGTTGTGAAAGCGTCAAAAGAAGCCGGTGTAAAACATGTGCTTTACACAAGTATTCCAAGAAAAAAGGACTCTAATTTATCGCCTATAGCCTTGGTAGCTGAATCGCATATTAAGACGGAAAATTGGTTGAAAGAATCCGGGCTAACATATACTTTATTGAAACATAATATCTACATGGATATGCTTCCTATATTTTTAGGAGAGAAATTATTAGAAACCGGCGTTGCTTATTTCCCGGCTGGTGATGGCAAAGTAGGGTTTGCTTTGCGCAATGATATGGCTGAAGCAGCAGCAGCGATACTTACCAGCGAAGGACATGAAAATAAAAGCTACGATATAACAAATAATAGAGCTGTTTCTTTTTTAGAGATAGCAGCTGCTATTTCAAAAGCATCTGGTAAAACAATAAATTACGTATCTCCTGCCCAAGAAGAATTTATTAAAACACTTTCTTCTGCCGGAGTTCCAATGGAATATGTAGGAATGTTTGCCGGATTTGGAGAAGTTTTTAAACAAGGAGAATTAGATCAAACAAATAATTTACTTGAAACTTTAATTGATAGAAAACCAACAAGCGTTACTGAATTTTTAACGCAGGTATATTCTAATAAAAATTAGAGTTGCTTTGTCAATTATCTTACTTATAGCTTAACAGAAAGAGTGTTCTATGGAACACTCTTTCTGTTAAATTCTATTATCTATCCTTTAAGAGAAGCCATATCAATTACAAAGCGGTAGCGTACATCACTCTTCAACATGCGCTCGTATGCCTTGTTTATATCCTGCATTTTAATTAGTTCTATTTCTGATACAATATTATGTTTGCCGCAAAAATCAAGCATTTCCTGTGTTTCAGCAATACCGCCAATAACAGAACCGGCAACAGACTTTCTTCCCAATATCATAGGTACAGTATTTAAAATTGGTTCAAGTCCACCCAAATAACCAACCAAAACTAAAGTGCCACTTATATTTAACGTAGTAACGTAAGGGTTTACATCGTGCACATACGGAACTGTATCAATAATCAAATCAAATTTTCCTTTTACGGAAACCATTTCATTTTCATCAGTTGAAATAATAACAGCATCTGCCCCTAAATCTAACGCATCTTTTTCTTTAGACTTTGTTCTTGAAAATAATGTAACATGTGCGCCTAAACCTTTTGCCAATTTTATAGCCATGTGCCCTAAACCGCCCAAACCTACAACAGCTACTTTACTTCCTTTACCAACTTTCCAGTGTTTCAAAGGAGACCAAGTTGTTATACCTGCGCAAAGCAAAGGTGCGGTTGCTTCCAAGTTAAGATTGGCAGGTACTTTTAAAACAAAGTGTTCATCAACAATTACTTTTTCTGAATAGCCGCCAAACGTATGTGTGTTAAGATGTTTGTCTTTGCCGTTGTATGTTCCAGTAAAGCCGTTTAGACAATATTGTTCCAAATCTTTTTTACAACTATCACAAGTTCTGCAAGAATCTACCAGGCAGCCTACTGCCGCTAAATCTCCGGCTTTAAACTTTTTTACTGCGCTACCAACTTTAGTTACACGTCCCACGATTTCATGACCGGGCACTGCAGGATAAATGCTTCCTCCCCAATCGTTACGAGCAGTGTGCAAATCGGAGTGGCAAACACCGCAATACAAAATATCTATTTCTACATCCGTTGCAGTAACCTCTCTACGTTGAATGATCATCTGAGTTAAATCGACATCTGCAGCCGCTGCTCCAAATGCTTTTACATTTGTTGTATTCATATTTTTTATGTTCATATTTTTTTAAATTATTTACCTACCATTTTTTGCATAGCAGCAGGGTAACGTTCTCCTGAAACTTTAATGGTTTCTAACGCTGCATTTATTTTACTTAATTCATTTGAAGATAATATAATATTTACCGATCCAACATTTTCTTCTAAACGATGAATTTTGGTAGTTCCCGGAATAGGTGCCATCCATGGTTTTTGACCCAGCAACCAAGATAGTGCAATTTGTGCAGGTGTTGCTTTATTTTCTACTCCAATTGTTTTCAATAGATCAACTAAAACCTGATTAGCCTTACGATTTTCTTCTGAAAAACGCGGCACCATATTGCGAAAATCTTTTTCATCAAACTTTGTATCAGCAGTAATGGCACCCGTTAAGAATCCTTTACCTAAAGGGCTGAACGGTACAAAGCCAATTCCTAATTCTTCCAACAAAGGAATAATCTCTTTTTCAGGTTCGCGCCAAAACATAGAATATTCACTTTGCAAAGCCGTAACAGGCAATACAGCATGCGCTTTACGAATGCTATCTACACCGGCTTCGCTCATTCCAAAATGCTTTACTTTTCCTTCTTTAATTAAATCTTTCACAGTACCGGCAACATCTTCCATAGGTACATTAGGGTCAACCCGGTGCTGATAAAATAAATCGATCACATCTGTATTTAAATGTTTTAGTGAAGCTTCAGCAACAGCTCTAATTCGTTCCAGGCTACTATCTACACCTTTTGTAGCATCTCCTTCTTTGAAACCAAATTTGGTAGCAATAACTACGTTATTACGAAATGATTTTACCGCCTTACCTAAAAACTGTTCGTTCAATCCCTGGCTGTATGCTTCGGCTGTGTCAAAAAAAGTAATGCCTAATTCATACGCTTTTTGAATTAATGCAATGGCATCTGCTTCGTTTGTTGCTGGACCATAACCAAAGGTTAGACCCATACAACCTAAACCTAATTCGGATACTTCTAATCCGCTTTTTCCTAATATTCTCTTTTTCATTTCTTTAATTTTTGATACTGCAAATGTCTAAAGTTAAAACTCCACCACACTTATACAGGTTACTGCTTTAATTACCATTATTACTGATTGCTATGAAAAGACGGAAAAAGCGTAGTAAATTTGGCCTATAAATCAGTAGCGATGGAAAAAGCAAAACAAATTAAAACCGTTGGAGAATACACTGAACTGAGAGGTGGAGAAATCTTGCATCCGCTAATTAATGTTTTAGATTATCAAAAATTAAGAATGTTAGAGCCTGGAACATATAACTTTGGGTTTTATAGTATTTTTTTAAAAGAGACAAAATGTGGCGACTTACGATATGGTAAAGGAACATATGATTACCAGGAAGAGAGCTTAATATTTGTTGCTCCCGGACAAATTTTAACTCTTGAAAACTATTTGCCAGATGTAAAACCTAAAGGAAAGGTTCTTGTTTTTCATCCGGATTTCATAAGAGGCACTGCATTAGGAAACATGATGAATGAATATTCTTTTTTCTCTTATTCATCTAACGAGGCTTTACACCTTTCAGAGAAAGAGAGTAACATGGTGTTAACTATTTTTGATACAATGGCCATGGAACTGCAACAAAACATGGATAAGCATAGTAAAACGTTGGTTATTTCACACCTGCAATTGCTGTTAAATTATTCTACCCGATTTTATGACCGACAATTTATTACTCGGGAACATATTAATAAAGGGGTTTTAGAAAAGTTTGAGTCGTTGCTTAACGGATATTTTAAATCAGAAAAACCTCAAAGTATGGGATTGCCTTCTGTTGCTTATTGTGCAGATGAGTTGCATTTGTCTGCCAATTACTTTGGAGATCTGATCAAAAAAGAAGCTGGTGTATCGCCTCAAGAATATATACAAACTAAAGTGATTGATGTGGCCAAAGAAAACATATTTGATATAGAAAAATCTATTAGTGAAGTAGCCTACGAGCTTGGGTTTAAATATCCGCAGCATTTTACAAGGTTATTCAAACAAAAAGTTGGCGTATCGCCTGTTGAATATAGAAGATTGAATTAAATCATTTTTTGTACGTAGCTTTTGATTATAAATTCGACATTTAAAAATAGATAATATGAAAAGAGCAATTATAGCAGGGGCAAGTGGTTTAATAGGAAGTCACCTTCTGCAAATTATATTAAATGAAAATGGATATGACGAAGTTTTAATATTAGTTAGAAAAGAATTACCCTTTCAACATAAGAAACTAAAACAATTAGTAGTTGATTACGCAAACTTAAAAGACTATGCTGAACAATTGAAAGGCGACGCTATTTTTTGTTGTTTAGGAACAACAAGGAAAAATACACCGGATGAAACCGAATACCGAAAAATTGATCACGATTATCCTTTACAGCTTGCCCAAATAGCAAAACAGAATAATACTGCTCAATACCACTTAGTATCTGCTGCAAGCGCGAATACATCATCTAAAGTTTTTTATTCAAGACTGAAAGGTGAAACAGAGGATGATATAACTAAAGTTGGATTATCAAGTTTGCATATGTACCGTCCCATGCTTTTAACCGGTAACAGAAAAGAAACTCGTTTAGGTGAAGGAATTGCTACAGCTATATTTAAAATATTAGACCCGATATTGATAGGAAGCTTAAAAAAATATAGAAGTATTGCAGGTGAAACGGTTGCTAAAACGATGTATAAGCAATCACTTAAAAATGAGAGTGGAGTTTTTATTTATCGCTCTGATAAAATACAAGAACTTGCTAGATAAAATTTCAGATAAATTAACCTTGTAGAAAAAATATTACAGATAAATTTGATGAAAAATATTAAACCTAATTAAATAAATCTATGAAACAATTTTTTATCATTTGTCTTTTATTCTTGGGAATAACTGCATTTGCTCAACGTCCAACTGTAGACGAATTAAAAACAAGTAAAGGCTCTCTAAAAATTCAACCCGTATTACATGGCTCATTAGTTTTAACCTGGGACAATAAAACTATTTATGTTGATCCATATGGTGGAGCAAAAGCTTTTAAAGGTTTAGCGTCTCCCGATTTGATCCTTATTACAGATATACATCCAGATCATCTCGACACAGCTACATTAAATTCAATAGAAACTGGTAAAGCGAAGTTTATTGTTCCACAAGCTGTTGCTAATATGTTACCTGAAAAATATAAAAGCAAAGCTGTTGTTTTGAATAATGGTCAGAATATAACAGAGAAAGGGATTTTAATTTCTGCTATACCTATGTATAATTTACCTGAAGAGCCAGATTCAAAACATACAAAAGGCCGAGGTAATGGATATGTTTTAAACCTTGGTGGTAAAATGATTTATATCTCTGGTGATACAGAAGATATACCTGAAATGCGCAGTTTAAAAAATATTGATGTTGCTTTTGTTTGCATGAACTTGCCTTATACGATGGACATTAATCAAGCGGCAAGTGCTGTACTTGAGTTTAAACCAGTTATTGTTTACCCCTATCATTATCGAGGCAAAGAAGGTTTAAGCGATACAGAAGCTTTTAAAAAATTGGTAAATGAAAGCAACAAAACAATTGATGTGAGACTTAGGAACTGGTACCCTGATTACTCAAAGTAGAGTGTTTTTTTGACAATTGCCTACGAAATGCCTACGGAGAATGTAAAGAAAGCTTATAACTAACTGATATCAAAAGCATTGTAAAAAGAGTGCCGCATACCGTCCGGACCGCAAAACACTAAGGAAAGAAGGCATGAATCTCAACGATTTATGCCTTTTTGCTTTAAAATCAAGCACTTAGCAAATTCACTTGGGTTCACAAGAAACCATTTCTGCTCATAAATGTTTCAGTATTTGTTTCAGTCTGCAAAACCCAATGTTTCAGTCTATCTAAATTTTATAATCAATAATTAGAACCCGAAAACACTTCAGTTTGACAGTTTTTATTGTCTAAAGAAGGAACCTTTGTTCATATGTAGGAGAGTTAATGTAGATTTTGGCCTTTATAAACTGGCAACTATTAAAAGGCGCATTAACCACCGAATGCTTCAATGTGGAATTAAAACGATTAAGGAATACAACAAATACCTATCAAAGAAAAATAAAGAGACTGAACTATTATATAAAGATTTGTTGATTAACATCACTAATTTTTTCAGAGACCCGGAGACTTTCCGGTATTTGAAAACTACTTTTTTACCCACGCTTCTAAAAAGTAAAACCCAAAACGAAACACTCAGAATATGGGTGCCGGCTTGTTCAACAGGCGAAGAAGCATATACCATTGCTATGCTGATAGCCGAATTACAGGCTAATAAAGTAAAGAAAATTCCGGTTCAAATTTTTGCTACCGACCTGAGCGATCAGGCAATTAAGGATGCAAGAATAGGAGAGTATTCAGAAAAAGATTTAACTACAGTTGGTAAACGTCGGGCAGAACGTTTTTTTACAAAAACCGGTAGTCATTACAGGGTGGTGAAAGAGTTGCGTGACATGTGCGTGTTTGCCCCTCATAATATTTTACACGACCCACCCTTTTCTCGTATTGATTTTGTTAGTTGCCGAAATCTTCTTATTTATTTTGATACAGAGGCGCAGAAAAAAGTATTGGCTACAATCAATTTCGCATTAAACGAAGGCGGCTGCTTATTGTTGGGTAAATCTGAAACAGTAGGAACAGCCTCCCAGTTCTTTAATCAGGTTAGCGGTACATTTAAACTTTATTGCCGTAAAAAAAGTACCGGAGTGCGTAAAATCCCTGAAATTTCTCCAAGACTTTATGGAAAACCAGTTATTGGAAAAAGTAGTAAACCGCTTTCTGAAAAAAAAATAATCGTAAGTTCCTCTGAACTTGACCGTAGCATCGACGCTACACTCTTGTCGCTATACATGCCTGCCTGTGTTATTATTAATAAAAGCATGGAGATTATAAATTTAGGGGCTTAACATCTTTATATCTCTCGCATCCACCAGGTAATGCAAGTCTGAATATTTTAAAAATGACCCGCCCGGAATTTACTTTTGAGCTTCGTAATGCTATATATGAAGTTATAAAAACAAATAATCCTGTATTTAAATCGGGCATTCAACTAAATGTGGACGAAAAGAAAGAACCTTTACAAATCATGTCTCTTGAAGTACGCCCTCTCACTATTGAATGGGGTGAGCCTCTCTATCTGATAGTCTTTACTATGCAGGAAAGAGAACAATTTAGCGGGCAAAATTCAACTGCAAAAAATTCACTCCAAAAAGATAATCGGGTTAAAAAACAAATAGAGGAATTACATAAAGCAAGTGCAGAAATGATTGCTGTAATTGAATCGCAAGACAGGGCTTATGAAGATTTACAAGCTGCTAACGAAGAAATAATTTCCGCCAGTGAAGAATTTCAAACGTTGAACGAAGAGCTTGAAACCTCTAAAGAAGAAATTGAAGCAACTAATGAAGAACTGCTTACCACCAATCAGGAATTACAAATGCGTAATGAGCAATTGGCGGAATCTTACAATTTTTCAGAAGCAGTTGCCGAAACGATGCACGAACCTATGCTCATTCTTGATAAACATCTTCGCATAAAATCTGCTAACAAAGCCTTTTATAAAAAATTTCATTTAATGCAAGTAGGAACTGAAGGAATTCCTTTGTATGAACTGTCAAACCATCAATGGGATATACCAAACCTGCGTCAGCTTTTAGATAATATTATTCAGAAGAATACACATTTTTATGAGCATGAAATAACATATACTTTTCCTGAAACAGGTAAAAAAACCATGTTACTGAACGCCCGCCCTATCACACAAAAAACGCAAAATGAGCAACTCATTCTATTAACGTTTACAGACACTACATTGATTATTAAAAACCGTAAGTCGGATAATAAAGAATTAGAAAATATAATCAATGAAAGGACAAAGGCTTTAGAAGAAAGTTACAAAACAGTTAATGAAAAAAACTTATTTCTTGAGAAAGCCAACAAGGATTTGGAAACATTCACCTTTGTATCAAGTCACGATTTACAGGAACCTTTACGAAAAATCAGGACATTTACTTCATCTTTACTTGATAATGAAAAGAAAAATTTGTCTGTTACCGGCAAAGAAGAGCTTGATAAAATTCAAAAGACTGTTACAAGAATGCAAACGCTAATTGATGATTTATTAATCTATGCCGGAATTAAAGAAGGAAAGCATGATTATGAAAAGATTCATCTAAGTAGAATTGTAAAAGAAGTGGCTGACGATTTTAAAGATTCTATAAAAGATAAAAAAGCTGTAATTACCATTGATGGAATATGTAATACTAAAGTAATAGTCTTTCAGTTTCGTCAGGTAATTCATAACCTTATTGGCAATGCACTAAAATTTACGCACCCTAAAAGATTTCCTCGGATAAATATAAAATGTGAGGTTACACCCGGAAGGTTATTAAAATTTGGGGATGTTTTACCGGAAGTTAATTATTGCCATATATCCGTTAGCGACAATGGCATCGGCTTCGATCCAAAATACAAAGACCGTATTTTTGAAGTGTTCCAAAGGTTACATGGTCAACAATTATATAAAGGCACAGGCATGGGCCTCGCAATTTGCAAACGAATTATTGAAAACCATAAAGGAGTTATTACTGCAACCGGACAGTTAAACAAAGGAGTTACTTTTGATATTTACCTTCCTACGGTTTAATCCACGCTTATAGTTACTAAGATGTACATATAGTAAAAGTATGTATCTGGTGGTTATGTTCGGTCATAATCGGATTGAAACTGTATCCCCCCCCTTAATATAATATATTGGCAGGAGCAAAAAAATAAAGCCTTCATTTATGAAGGCTTTACAAATAATAATAATTGTTTAAAATTATTTATCTCCATGTTGCTTGGTATGCTCTTTAGTCGCTTCACTTGAATGAGCTGTAGCTTCTTTAGCATGTCCTTGTGCTGTTTGAGAATGGTGCGCAGCTTTCTCATGGTGGAAACATTAATGTGTTTTCTAATTATGCCGATCATTATTTTATTGTACTGCAAAAAAAATGAACCTACTACTTACACATGCCTATTTTTTGGAAGAAGATGAGAAGGAAAAACTCATCATGAAACCCTATGTGCCTTTGGGTATCCTATATATATCTGCCTATTTAGAAGAGCACGCTATTGAACATGCTATATTTGATACTACCTTTTCTTCTTTTGATGCATTAAAAAAACAAATAGAAACCAGTAAGCCCGATTTAATAGCCATTTATGTAAACTTAATGACACGTATAAACGTGTTGAAATTAATTAAGTGGATTCGTACAACAGAAGCGTTATGTAATACCAAAATTATTTTAGGAGGTCCGGAAGTAAAACATCATGCAGAAGATTTGCTGCACTATGGTGCCGCTATAATTGTAAGTGGAGAAGCTGAGCAAACTATGTTGGAAATTTGCAATTATTATAAACAACACGGGCAATTACCTGTAACCGTTGACGGAACTATTTATATGGATGCCGAAGGAAAGGTAATTGCAAATGCCGAAAGAAAACTTTTAAAAGATATGAACCAGCTTCCGCCACCTAACCGGAAGAAAATAAACCTACAAAATTATTTAAACGCCTGGAAAACGGCGCATGGATATAGCACTGTATCAATAAGTACTATGCGTGGTTGCCCTTATACTTGTAAATGGTGCAGCAGGGCGGTGTATGGCGGCACGTACCGAAGAAGAAGTCCGCAACTTGTGGCCGAAGAAATAAAACAAATTAAAGAAGCCTACAACCCCGATAGGATTTGGTTTGTAGATGATGTGTTTACTATAAACCATAAATGGTTACGAGAATTTGCCGCCGCTATAAAAGAAAAACAAATTATAATTCCGTATGAAATAATTACCCGAGCCGATAGAATGGATGAGGAAGTTATCAGGCTTTTAAAAGAAAGTGGCTGCTACCGCGTTTGGATTGGGGCAGAAAGCGGTTCGCAAAAAATTATAGATGCCATGGACAGGCGTGTTGAAGTAACCAAGGTAAGAGAAATGATTTTACTCGCTAAAAAATATGGCATAGAAGCGGGTACATTTATTATGTTGGGTTACCCCGGTGAAACCACTGCCGATATAAAAGAAACTATTAATCATTTAAAACTTTCATCGCCCGATTATTATACGGTAACCATTGCCTACCCTATAAAAGGAACCGCTTTACACGAAGAAGTGAAAGATAAAATACTAACTAATACAAATTGGGAAATACATACTGATAGAGATGTTGATTTTAAACGGAACTATTCGAAGCGATTTTATGAGTATGCCGTAAGGTGGGTTTATAATGAGGTAGAATTGCACAAACAAGGCAGTAGCCTAAGAAAAATAAAGCTAATGGCAAAGTCTATCGTATCAAGATGGATGATGATGTATGAGCAAATTATGTACGTAGAATAGCTTAATTTATTACTTTGGGCTGAAACTACTAAGTAAAACCTTTGTAAATGAATAATTTGCGAGGTTTTTTTAATTTTACCGCGCGGTACAATAAGGTTGTTTCTTGGAGACTAAATGGAATATATACTAAATAATGTGAATTTTTTAAAATCACATAACATATAATGACAAAAACGTTAGACATTTAGAGTCGAAAGAAACACAGATTTTTAAGCAATGGGAGTTAAGCGGAATGCGATTTTTTTAGGCATATTTTTGACCCTCTTGTTTTATCATGCGGTTGCCCGACCAAAGCCAGCTGCTTTTTTGATAACAGCAGATAGTGTACTTTTTGCAAAAAGAGATTCGGAAAAAGTTATTCCGCAAATTGATTTAAAAGATGTATTTAAAAAACTTTTTGCTTTAAGTACTCGTTTAATTCCAAAATTGTCTCGTGGAAATGGCGTAGTTGTTCATCCATTAGTGTATCCTGTATTACATGAAGATAGTGTAGTAAAAAATCCGGATAGAGTACTCTTTGCTCCTTTTCCTGCTATTGGTTATACGTTACAAACCGGTATAACGGCAATTTTAGCTATGAATTTGTCATTCTATACGAGTAAAAACGATGGTACTAACCTTTCCTCCATAGCCTTAAATCCTGCCGCGTCTCTTAGTTATCCGCAATTTTTAGTGCCCTTAATTTTTAATGTTTGGTCGAAAGAGAATAAGTTTAATTTCACAGGAGATTTTCGCTATTACAAATATCCCACTTATACCTATGGTTTGGGTGGGCATTCTTCGTTATCGGATGCTGATTTGGTAAACTATTCATATATACGCATTTACCAAACAACATTAAAGCAAATTGCCGCTTCTAAATTCTATGCAGGCGTTGGGTACAATTTAGATTACCATTTTGATATAAAAGATGAAGGTGCCGGCAAAGATTTTGAGGCATATAATGGCAGTGCAACAAAAACTGTATCATCGGGCTTATCGTTAAACATGCAATATGATAGTAGGAAAAATATAAACTATCCTGAGGATGCTACTTATGCTAATGCTTCTTACCGTTACAACTCTACTCTTTTGGGAAGCAACCAAAATTGGGAATCGTTGTATTTAGAATTCAAGAAATTTATTAATCTCTCTAAAACTTCACATAACGTGTTGGCTTTTTGGAGTTTTAATTGGTTTACTTTTGGCGGTAAACCACCTTATTTTGATTTACCAAGCACAGGATGGGATTCGTATTCTAACTCAGGTCGTGGATATATACAAGGAAGGTTAAGAGGACCAAGTATGTTGTACCTTGAAACAGAGTATAGGTTTGGCATTACCAAAAATGGATTATTAGGAGGAGTTGTTTTTGTTAACGCGCAAAGTGTTTCGGAGTGGGGAAGTGGAAAATTTGAAACCGTTTTACCTGGTACAGGGGTAGGACTTAGAATGAAGATAAATAAATTTTCAGGTGCAAATCTGGCAATTGATTATGGATTTGGCACACAAGGTTCAAGAGGTTTATTTTTTAATATTTGCGAAATTTTTTAAAAAAAGACATAACAAGCAAGGGGAATTTATTTATTGCGAAACTTTTAAAATCGCTTTCCACTCAACTAATTTTGCTTGATAGGTTTTTGAAGCATTGGCTCCGCTTGGCGAGGGTAGAACAAAAAAATCATGTTCCGCAAATAACCCAACGTGTTTATTGTATAGTTTCTCTGCTTCCTTGCTGGCAAAAAACACATATTTAATATTGGGATGTGACTTATAAAACTCTTTAAAATTATTTGGAATTGCATTTTTAATTTTCGAATCGGCACTCCCTTCTCTTTCGCAATGACTTAAAACATCCCATAGGGCAATTTTATTATTTTTAAGAAGAGAAATTCTATCTGCATAATTATCTGTAAAAGGCTGATTGAAAATATCGAATATTAGTTTCCAAAACTGATTGCCTTTGTGCCCATAATATTGGTTTAATTCTATAGATCGTTCTCCGGGCATGGTTCCCAAAATCAGCATCTTACTATTTTTGCTCTCTATAGGCGCAAAAGCGGTTTTCACTTGAAAACAATTTATATCTCAATTATATTAAGATGCTTTTTCGACAAAAACGGCTGTACCATAAGCCAAAACTTCGGTAAGCCCGCTCATCACCTCGTTAGCATCGTAACGCATATTTATAATAGCATTACAACCCATTTCTTGCCCATGTTTTATCATTAATTGTAAAGCTTCTTCACGCGTTTTTTCACACAATTCAGTATAAATAGCACTTTTACCGCCAAATATGGTCATAAAACTTCCTGCCAGATTGCCTACTACACTTCTCGACCGAACGGTAATTCCGCGTACTAAACCTAATTGTTTTGTAATTTTGTATCCTTCTAAAGAAGTACTTGTTGTAATTAACATGGGTTATAAAATTTATAGTTTTGTGTTATAAAGGTATAAATTTTATAGAGCGTGGTAATAATTACGCTTCTTTTATTGAACTATAATTAAATTGAAAAATGACAGCAAGACAATTTATAATAAAAAAAATCTATCCGTTTTTACAAAAGCGGTTAAAAACAGAAACAACAAGTGTAATACTAAACAATGATAAAAATGTACAACCCATTGTTTCTTTTTACCAGTTAAAAGCCACTTCAATTAAAGGAGAAGAAATAAATTTTGTAACCTTTAAAAACAAAAAAGTGCTTTTAGTAAACACCGCATCTGACTGTGGTTTTACACCTCAGTTTACAGAGTTGCAAAAACTGCACGAACTATACGGGCAACAAGTAATTATATTGGGTTTTCCGGCAAATGATTTTAAAGAACAAGAAAAAAGTGCTGATGCGGAAATTGCAACTTTTTGTCAGGCTAATTATGGTGTTACGTTTACTATGATGAAAAAAAGTGTTGTGGTAAAAAACAACAATCAAAATGCGGTTTATAATTGGCTTACCAATTCATCTTTGAATGGGTGGAACGGTCAGCAACCTGTTTGGAATTTTAGTAAGTACTTAGTTAACGAACAAGGCGTACTTACAAATTATTTTGGCCCATCAATAAACCCTATGAGCGAAGAAATTATAAAAGCCTAATACGAACATTTACTTTTCTGTTTCGTTATAATAAAAGCTAAGGGCACCAGATGGACATTGTTTAATTTGATCTACAATACGTTTTGTGCTTGCTCCTTCCGGTTTAATCCACGGTTTTTCCATGGGGTTGAAAACTTCTCGTAAGCCGGTAACTTCTTTCCAACACATGGTAGAGTGTATACACATACTGGGTTTCCAAACTATAGTAATTTCACCGTTGGTATATTTTTTAGTGATATCTTTCATATTGCTAACGTTGTTATGTTTATTTGGTTTGATAAGGTTTTGTGTATAGGGCATTTATTGGCAATTTCCATAAGCCTTTCTTTTTTTTCTTCATCTAAATTTCCGATAAAATGAATTTTACGGGTAATGTTAGAGATATTTTTTTCTTCATCTCGTTCAAATGAAACATCTACTTCAATTTTTTCTACGGCCCATCCTTTTCTGTTGGCATACATCCGTAAAGTAATAGAGGTGCATGCCGCCAAAGATGCTGCCAGCAGTTCACCCGGAGAAAACCCTGTGCCTTTACCGCCATTAGTTGTAGGCTCATCTGCAATAAGTTTGTTATTGCCTGCAGCAATTTCTGTTTTATAGGGTTCTTTATTTATTACTGCGCTAACATTTACCATCTTGATTTTTTTGAAACGTGTATAAAATTAAAATCTTATTTTTAATTTTCCCCTTGCTTAACAGTATAAATAATGCTAAGAGAAAAAACGACCCAAAACAACAAATAAAAGCAGGTTTTGTTGTTTTTAACGTAAAAACCCGATTAATTGCTTAAAAAGTTTCTCAATTAAAAAAAAAACTTAAATTTGCAGCCCAATTGTCCGATGGTGTAACTGGCAACACGACTGATTTTGGTTCAGTAGAGTCCAGGTTCGAGCCCTGGTCGGACAACAACTAATGAATAGAAACACTTGTAAATCAAATATTTACAGGTGTTTTTTGTTTTTAGGGGACGGCACAGGGGACGGTTTAAAGTAGGTTGTGAGTATAAAATGCGTGTAAACTTAATTTATCGTTTTACAACGTATTTACCAGTATAAATATACAATTTTAAATGCAGTTTTAGCGGGGTTTTACACTTATTTTGTGTAAATTAAGGTGTGTTCCGTTTTTTCAAATTCAAGACGAGCTTGAAAGGCAGTAATCAAATCGTTCTCAAAGGAATTCCCCTCGAATGTGAAAAGAGTGATAAGCAAACAACGATCCAAATAACTAATTTGATTATTATATGAATAACGCCAAATCTCTTTTGGATTATTAAGGTTGTTTAATATGAATTGAAGATATGCTGATGAATTGAGTGTTTCAATTTTTGAGTTGTCAGTGATAAATTCTATAATTCGAGGTGTATAGTTTTTGTTTTCAATTATAGTTTTATAAAATTTCTCATTAAGAATACTTTTATAAAGCTCTTCTCTAATACCTTTGAAGTAAAGATGATTGTATAATATTAAGGCTTTTTCGAATCTAGTATAATCAGTTAATTTAATTTCAAATTGGTGGCTCGATAATTTGGAATGACTTATTTTTTCATATTTTTCAATTGCGTGGTTTAGAATAACTGTTCTAGTAGTAAGAATCAAATATTTATTTGGTGTGTTTTTTACTCTATCAACAAAAGAAGTAAGTTGAGTTTCAGTTTTTTGAGCATTAACTATTTCAAAATAATTCGCACCCAAAAAATCATCAAAATAAAAAATTTGTTTCTCGTCGTCATTTTTAGAAATAACATTTTCTGCTTCGGTGATATTTTCCACCTTGTATATTTTGTAACCATGCTTGGCTCTTTCAACCAGTATGATTTCGGCCAAGGTTGTTTTACCTATGCCAGGTTGCCCAGTAATCAACAAAAGTTTTTCTTTAAGTAAAACGGCTGTTGCTTCATCTAATTTTTTAGTAATAATGAGATTTTTAAGTAAAATCATCGACAATTCCATGTTCTGAAAAAAGTTATATTTACTTCTATGTTAGAAGAATTCAAGAAAAAAACATCTGAAGAAGCTGCGAAATCTCTTTTTGAATTGGCTTGGGGTATTATTAAAAGTGTAAGTAAAAGAACCGTTGATGAAATAAAAATAGGACAGGCCTTAGAAAAATATAAAGAAAATTATTTGACAAGACACGGTTTAATTAAAGTACTAGGTATGTCAAAACCAGTTAACCTAAAGGATATTTATACAAATGTACAAATTGTATCCCCTTCTTACAGACATAAAGAAAGGGAAATAGAACAACTGGAAAGTGAATTTAGGATTAAAAGGGAGAATCATTTTAGCATTAAGAAAGAAAGCGGAATTAAAGTTGCAAATATTGAACATAAATTGAATGTATTAGGTGCGCCAGGCTCAGGAAAGTCAACCTTTTTGAAAAAGTTAGGAATGGAGGCTTTGCGTTTAAACTCAATGCCAATGGACGAAGAGAAATATGCGCATTTGTGTATTCCAGTATTAATCGAACTAAAGAGGTTTAGGAATGAAGAACTCAACTTGAAATTAATAATTCAAAATGAGTTTGAAATTGCCGGATTCCCTCAATCTGAATACTTTATCAGCAATATTTAACAGAGAAGCCTTATCATGCATCTTCTTGTCCTCAGTAATAAGTATGTCTACCCTACCAGCAAACACCTCATTTAAAAGAAGGGTATCGTTATAGTCATTTTCAGTAACATCAATTTTTTTGGAAATTTGTTCAACGGGCTCTTGTAATGGGGTGGGCAATTCCAAATGCTCGTAACTTTCAATTTTTGTCATGAAATTTCTGACAGTATCCGTATTAGGATTCTTTTTAATTTCTTGAATTGTAACAGGATGTATACATTTAATGTATTTAGCCCTATCTAACCATCGAAAAAGAATCCCAATATCTTGCTTTACAACGGTTCTAGCTTCACGATGTATAATTATATTTGTATCTAATAATGCTTTCATTCGACAAGTTTATGACCTTGTAATTTTCAAAATAGTTATTAAAAATAAGCAAATTAATTTTACACCCCTCTATTTCAAGTAATTAGTTTAAAGACAATTTATTTCACCACTACAATCTTGATAACTAAGTTGGGGTTGGCTTCGCTATTGATTTTATAACGCGTATTTTTGTATACCAAACATTAAACCAAATAACGTTACTTATGAATATGATACTTTCAATAAAGCCAGTTTACGCTAATGCTATATTGAGCGGTCAAAAGAAAGTGGAGTTTAGAAAAACACTTTTTAAACAAAAAGTAAAAAAAGTGTACATTTATTCTAGTGCTCCTGAGCAAAGAATTATAGGATATTTTACTATTGAGCAGATAATTTCGGGTAGTCCAGAGTTTTTATGGGAAAGTTTTAGCCCAATAGGCTCAATAGATGAGGATTCTTTTTTTGAATATTTTGCAGAAAAAGAGGTTGGATTTTCTATAAAAATAGAAAAAGTGAATAGGTTCAGAAAATCTATTGACCCTAAGTCGATAATAAAAGGATTTGTTCCTCCGCAATCATATATGTATTATGAGGAGGAGATTAAAATTAATTCTTGAAGAATAGAAAAAACATAATCTTTATTGGAGGAATTCATGGAGTTGGTAAAACAGCTCTTTGTAAGCACATTTGCTCTCAATTGAAGTTAGAATATCTTTCTGCAAGTCAAGTTCTAAATTGGTCAAGTATAAATAATGACCAAAAAAACAAAAATGTTCAAGACATAGATTTTACCCAAAATTTATTGATACAGGGCATGCAAAAGCTAGTTAATAAGGACTGTACTTATGTCCTTGACGGTCATTTATGTTTGTTTGATAAAGACAAGAATGTTACTAGAGTACCACTTAGTACTTTTGAAAGAATTAACCCTATGGCTATTTGTGTAATTACCTCTAATCCGGCGGAAATAAAAAAAAGGTTATATGTTAGAGATGGGCTTAATTATGATATTGAATTGCTAGAGAGGATGCAGGAAGAAGAAATTTCCTATGGAAGACAATTAAGTTCTGTATTGAAAATTCCATTTTATATTTCAGTTACCGATAATTCGTTTTTGATTACAGAATTACAGGCTTTAATCAAATAAAAATGGAGTGTTGTGTAATCATATTGTCTCGACTTCTAAATTTTGTTATTCTAGTAAATGTGTGGTAACCTAATCCTATTAAATCTTAACTCAACTTTGGGTGGGGGGGTATATGTCTGTATTCTATAATTATCGAAGTTTCTAACTTTTAATTCGGTTACCTAAACTACACTTATACCAGCTTTAACTATCAGAGGAGATACGTTTTTAGGCACTTATCTCAACTTATACCCGGTATAAGTAACTATTTTATCAATAATAGTAAGGCTTTCAGATTTTATAGTTATTTGACGTTTTAAGAAGAAATAAAAAAATCAAAAATAACTTATACCCTATGTAATTCTTCCTAATTTGTTTCAAACAAAAGGTAGTTGAATCGAACTTGTGACGGTTTTCTTTTAATTTGTAGCACTTTAGAGGGAATGATTGTGTCTTGAGTAATTAAATACTTCTGTGTAACTCAATCAATTTAAAAGCGTTTTAATTTATAATTGCCACTTTTTCTAATAATATTGAATTTCTCTTATTATAATAACATCTTTATTAATTATTTTCCTTATCCAATTTCCTTTATCGTCGTACTCATATAAATAAGTTTCCTTGCTGTGTAATATGCCATTTTCATTGTATTGTTTCTCTTCGATTAAATTGTTTTTGGAATCATATTTATAGGTGTACTTACTTGAAAAGTCCAATTCACTTAATTTACTCCCATCTGCAAACCGCACATTCCATTCAATCAGCTTTCTTTTGTCATTATATTTATAGGAATGTTTCATAACTAAATTCCCTTTAGGGTAATGACTGTTAACATTGTAATAGTCCTTAGTTATTCGATTCCCTTTGACATCATATTTATAAATGTTTTTCTCTCCCCAACTAGCACCATCTGTTTTACTATAATCCTCTTCAATAAGATTTCCTTTTGCATCATATTTATAGAAATATTTTGCGTCAATGGCATGAAAAAGATAGTACATATTATAAATATCTAATTCAACTAAATTTCCATTAACGTCATATTTAAAAGCAAATTTATCTTTCAAGTTGTTATTCTTATCGTAGCGGTTCTCTTCTAATTCATTTCCAATACTATCATATATGAAGACAAACTTTTTTTCTGAGTTACTTTCTTCGTTATAGAAACTCTCTTCAATTCTGTTTCCATTATTATATATATAGCCATGCTTAATAAATTTTTCGTTACCAACGTTATAATCTATGAGTTCGATTAAGTTTCCAGCCTCATTGTATTTTTTTGAAAAATTTGAGAGAGAATCGGCCACTGTTTTTTCACCAGTTATTAATTTCCCGTCTATTTCTTTAGCAACATAAATATCTTGCCTTAGTTGTTTTACATTTCCAATTAAATGGTCTTTGTTCAAATCTGTTTCCTTTTTGTTTTGACAAAAACAAGATGTCCAAAGTAATAAAGTTAAAATGATTGGAAGTTGAGGCTTGCGTACTGAAATTAATTTCATAGGGCATAATTGTTTTGTTACCTAATAGCCCCAATTAGGTATATGTATAAATAATCAGCGTGGGACATTAGCTAATCCGTAGCTGAGGTACTGGTATACCCGAATACAGAAAAAACTAAGCCCACGCTTTCCGTGAGCATTCAGTTCATTCCTTGTATTCTAGAGAAAATTACCAGTTTTCAGCTACAAGTCTTTACTAAACGCAATATGTTACATTACTGGTGTACTTGCACCATGTTGCCCTACCAAGTATAAGTTACCGTCCTTTCCCAACTCTATTTGAGAGTGTATAAAATCTCTAACACTGGAGCTGCCTGTACTAATATTAGTAGTAGTGGTAGGAGAACTGTATTGAATAGCCATTATGCCCGTATAGTTACCTACAACATAAACATAATTGCCATTTGGAGAAAACTCTACACCTCTTATATTGGTTGTATATGAGGTGCTGCTACAATTTATACACACATTAGTATATGTACCACTAACCATAAGTCCTGTTGACATACTAAAGTTGGTAAATGCTAAAGCTACACCTGATTTATTATAAAAATTATCACTTTGACCTTCGATAGCTACTTTTACTATATTATTTGTACTATCTGAAAAATATTTTCATAATACTTCTGTTTTTTCTTTTTTCTTTTCAGGTGAAAGCACAGTTGTTGTTTTATCAGGATACATATAAAGGTGGGGTAACCTCTGATGGTTACTCTTATTTTGGTGTAGATTATTTACAACCCGATACCATAAATTTTCAATTACAGATACAAGCAGGTTCTACTATACGAAAAGCTTTTTTACTCTCTAATCGCATTCCTTGGTATGCGATAAATGAAACGCATCCGCTTTTAGTAAACTTTAATAATACTATCATCCAAATTGATAGTTCTTGTATCGTAAGTAGTTTTTATGCTCAATCTGATATTTATTCTTTGGTGGCAAAGGATGTTACCGCTTTAGTTCAAAATACCGGAAATAAATTAATAACGCCCTGCCAAAGTTGTTTAATGGGTTTGTACCCTAATAGTGTATGGGGCTATGATGGGTTTATTTTAGTGGTAATGTATAACAACAGTAGTCTTCCATCTGTTAACACAGCCGTTTTTCTAAATAACCAAGACCTAAATCCATCAATTACCCACACATTAAGTAACATAAACCCCATTAATAATACGAAAGATGTTGGTTTATCTATATGGGTAAATGATGCTTATACACAGGTTGATACAAATCAAAAAGTATCTTTTACACTTCAATCATCGCAAGGAACTTATCTTTTAGGCACATTAAACGGATGGAACGGACATATAAATAAAAAAACTTTGCCCGGCAGTTTTTATTATGAAAACAACACATTAACTGGATTGGTTGATGATATAAACAGCCCTTTTATTGATAGTACCGATGCCATAGCTAACATTAAAACGTATGTAACAAACAATGCAACAAATTTTGATTTAATATCAAACGGATATAGATTATTAACCGATATAAGAAATGCTTTTATTTTAGCATATAGTAGCCCTTGCCCTGCACGTAGTAATAAAGATACTACTATAGATTATACCCCTATATGTAGTGGCGGCAATGTGCAACTAAACGGTACAAGTATTGGCACATATAGTTGGAGCGCAGCAAACAATAGCTTAAATAATTATAACATACCCAACCCAATTGCCAACCCAACTGTAACCACTACTTACATTGCTTTGGTAGATAGTAATGGTTGCAAACATACCGAGCATTATAAAGTGCCTGTTTACACCACCCCAAAAGCAGATAGTGCAAAAACAACCATTGGTATTTGTGGTAGTATGTCAGGTACTGCAACTATTATAACAACAGCAGGCAGTCCAACAAGCTATACAGTTAACAACATGATACAAAGTAGCCCAACCTTTACAAACTTAGCAGCAGGTACATATACTTTTGCGCTTAGCGATAATAATGGTTGCAATTATATAAGCCCAAAGGCATTTATTATTAAAGACACCAATTTGGCTAAAGCCGTTTTTTATCCAACCCCTACAAGTGGTTGCGAGCCTTTAAGTGTTTACTGCGCTAATTTTAGCAACAACATTAGCAATGTAACTAATGGGTATGTGTGGTATGTAAATAATGATAGCGCAACCACCACAAACTTTAATTATACGTTTACCGATACAGGTACTTACACCATAACTTTATTGGCTTATGAAACTATACGAAGTTGCAGCGCAACAACAACACAAACCTTTTTAGTAAAAGATTGCCCGCCCGATAGCATACATATAACTGTGCCAAATATTTTTAGCCCAAATGCTGATGGCATTAATGATACTTGGCAACTAATAGTTTATAATTTTAATTATACCGTTAGCAATTATGAGTGTTTAATTTACGACCGTTGGGGTATAAAAGTGTTTGAGACCAATAACATTAACACCGCTTGGGATGGAAAAACAACAAGTGGTATGCCAAGTAGTGCAGGCACTTATTATTACATAATAAAACTTATGGCTGCAAACTCTAAAGGTGCAAGCGAAGCAAGAGATTTTAAAGGTTACTTAGAGTTGGTTAGGTAGTTTGTTTAATTATATAAATTTATTGCTTTGTGTTTTTAAATTATTTTGTTTTGCTGGGCAAAACGTATCAATTTTGCAATGTTATTGGTTTTTGTTTTTTTGAACATTATAGCTCTTTTGTTTTCTATTGTTCTCGGACTACGACAAAGCTTATCTGCAATCTCTTTGTTGCTTAATCCTTTGCATAAATATTTAAGAATGACTATTTCTTGTTCTTTTAATAAATTGTTTTTTTGGAGAGTTAAACCAGCATCATTTTTTGCCGTTGAAGTTTTCTTTGAACTCCAGTCTGCAAAATAGTGTTCGTATTTAAACAACGCATAAATTGCATTTGGTACTTGTTCTATACCATTATCTTTTAGTAAAAAAACATTTGCGCCTTTTTCAATTAAATTATGTGAAAGATTTTCGCCACTATACGTGGTAAGAATTAAAATTTTTATTTCGGGGTAATGTTTATTTAGATACTCAGTTGTTTTTATACCATCCATTACTGGCATTTTTAAATCCGATAACACTATATCAGGTTTATATTTTCGTATAGCTTCTATAAGTTCCTTGCCATTTGAACATACAAGAATAATGTCAAAAATTTCGTGTTGTTGGAGGTAGTTAACTAAAACCATCCTATAAACGGGGTCATCTTCAACAATAGCTATTTTTATTTTTGCTTTCATAAAATGATATTATAGGAGTTAGCAATCAGTATTCTAAAACAAACTTAATTAAACAAACACTAAAATTATTAACTGTTTTTTAAATGGTGGTAATTATTTTACTAACGGTTGCTTTTAACAAAAATGCGGTTATTTATACTAACCTCTTGTAAAAACAAATATTAAAAAATGTGTCATAATATCTAATAATAATTGGAGTTATTTTAAATACAAATATATTATAAATTACTAATTAGAGGGTATCTAAATAAGGGTATCTAAATTAGGGTAACTAAAGTGCGCCATCTTCGTAAAATTTGTAGCATGAAAAAGCCTATAAAAAGGAAAAAAACTACAAAGCAATTAACTCAGGAAGATGCTTTAAAAAAATTAGGTGAAAGAATAAGACAAATTCGTATTCAAAGGGGTCATACAAGTTATGAGTACTTTGCTTATGAGCATGAATTTGCAAGAGCGCAGTATGGAAGATATGAAAAGGGGGAGGATTTACGCTTTAGTACTTTAGTAAGAGTATTGAATGCTTTTGACATTAGTTTGGCTGAATTTTTTGGTGAAGGATTTGAAATATAAGTGTAATCATATAAAATTTAAAAACTACTTTATAACCTCATACAAACTTAATTAAATTACAATAAAATTGTAAAATGTATTACTTTTTGTATTACCTTTACTTAGTTCTAAATTGAAAACATTAGTAATGTCAAGCTACGCAGCTTAAAAATGGCGTGTACTGGTCGGACAACAACCAAAAAAGAAAAAACACCTGTAAAATTAAGTTTTTACAGGTGTTTTTTCTTTTATAGATAGGGATTAATTTATCTCCAGCCGCCACCTAAAGCCTGGTAAATATTTACCATAGCATTCATTTGCTGTTTTTTGGTTTCAATAAGTTCAAACTTCGATTCTAAAGCGTCGCGTTGAGTTAATAGTACCTCCATATAATCTGCTCTGGCAGATTTGAAAAGATTCATAGAAATAGTTGTTGATTGGGTAAGTGCCTGTACTTGCAGTGTTTTTAAATCATAACTTTTTTTCAAATTACTAATGTTTGATAATTGATTAGCGACTTCAATATGAGCTTTTAAAATAGCACGCTCGTAATTATAAACGGCTTGTATTTGTTTTGAATTAGCCGAATAGTAATTTGCTTTTATTGCATTTCTATTTATTAACGGCGCAACTAAAGAGCCTGCTAAATTATATAGTAAGGATTGAGGTGTGGTTATTAAATACTGCGGATTAAATGCCGCGTAACCTATACCTCCCATAATTGTTAAACCAGGATAAAACTCAGCTTTGGTTGCTTTTACATCTAACTTGGCTGCAGCCAGTTGCTGCTCGGCTTGTTTAACATCAGGGCGATTTTCTAAAAGCTGTGATGGAATGCCTGCGTGAATAGTAGAATCGGGTACTAAATCGGTAAAGGTTTGAGAATTTCTCGAAACAGGCTGAGGAAATCTACCCACTAAAAAATTAATTCTGTTTTCAGTTTCTACTATTTGCTGCATAATGTAAAACTGACGACTTTGGTTTTTTAGTACTTCTGCTTCAAATTTACGTACGGCTAACTCAGTAACCTTGGCAGCTATTTTTTCCAGCTTTACCATTTCTAAGGCATTTTGTTGAACTTCAATGTTCTTTTTTAGAATTTCCAACTGGTTATCTAATGCCATTAATTCGTAATAAGAGTTGGCAATTTCAGAAATAAGATGAGTAACCATAAAATTTCTGCCTGCAACACTGGAAAGATACCTGTATGCGGCTGCGTTTTTAGAGTTGCGTAGCTTTTTCCATATATCCACTTCCCACGAAACATTAAGGCCTAAAACATAATTTGGTAAAACTGTAGGGATTGCTTGCCCCGGCATAATAGGAAGGTTAGCATCAACAGCTCCATCTCTGGTATATGCTGCTGACTTATCAAAACCTGCACCAACTCCTATGCCTGCATAAGGTAAATAGGCCCCTTTTCTTCCTCTTACTTCGTTTTTAGCAATATTAATTTCTTGCAAAACAATATTTAGTTCCTGGTTTTTATTGAGTGCTGTATCAATAAGAGCAACTAAATTTGGATCGGTGAAAAAGTCTTTCCATTTTGTTTTTGCTGCATTATTGGCAGAGTCTTTCGTGTTATTAAAACTCGAAGGAACTGTTTTGCTCTCTGTTTTACGACCAAAGTTTGGTGTGCTACAAGCCGTTATTAGGGCAACAAGCGTTATCCCAAAGTAACTTACTATTCTTTTAATGCCCATCGTGTTCAGTTTCTGTGGTTTGAGGAAAATCATCTATTGTATGAACAAATCCTTCTGTTAAAGAACTGTCTTCTTCATCTCTAATCATTTTTCTGCCTTCAGCCAATGAGCCAAAAATGTAGTATAAACCAGGAACAATGATTACTCCGAAAATTGTTCCGAATAACATACCGCCCAATGCAGATGAACCTATGGTGCGGTTACCTATAGCTCCGGCACCGTGTGCAAAAACTAACGGAATTAAACCTGCAATAAAGGCAAACGAAGTCATTAAGATAGGACGGAAACGTACTTTAGCACCTTCAATAGCTGCTTCGAGTACGGTAGCCCCTGCTTTTTGTTTATGAACAGCAAACTCCACAATTAACACGGCGTTTTTACCCAATAAACCAACAAGCATCACCAATCCTACCTGAGCATATATATCATTTGCAAGACCCATTACTTTAAGCATCATAAACGAACCAAACACACCCGCCGGCAGCGAAAAAATAACTGCCAGTGGTATGATAAAGCTTTCGTACTGCGCTGCAAGAACGAAGTATACAAATATCAATACGATAATAAAAATATATACAGCTTCATTTCCACGGCGAGTTTCATCATACGAAAGTGCAGCCCAATCTATATCAAACCCGTGTGGTAGTGTTTTTGCGGCTACTTCTTGTACCGCTTTGATAGCTTCACCACTGCTGTATCCTTTCGCCGGCCCACCCCTGATGGCAGCCGTGTTATACATGTTGTAACGGTTAATTTCGTTAGCCCCTTGTTTCTTAGTAATTTTCATAAAAGCTGAGAAAGGAACCATTTCACCACGATCGCTTTTTACATATAGATTCATAATATCAGAAGGAAGCCTTCTGTATTCGGGTGCAGCTTGCACAAACACCTTAAAGAAACGTTGGAACTTGATGAAACCTAACTCATACGTACTTCCTATAAAAATAGATAAGGTGTTCATGGCATTACCAATAGTAACTCCTTTTTGCATGGCTAATTGGTTATCAAACTCAATTTCGTATTGCGGGTAGTTGGCACTAAAAAAGGTAAATAAACCCATTAGCTCCTTGCGTTTGCCTAACTCCTTCATAAAATCTCTTGTCACTCTGTCTAGCTGGTTGTAATCTCCAGAGTTAGTTTTATCTAACAACTGTAAGGCAAAACCACCCGCAGCTCCAAAGCCGGGTACCGCCGGTGGATCAAAAAATTCGATCGTTGCTCCGGGAATTTCTTTTGATTTTTCCTCCAGTTCAAGAATGATTTCGCTAACGGTATGTTTTCTTTCATTCCAAGGTTTTAAGTTGATAAGGCAAGTTCCTGCATTAGAACCCCTTCCTTCGGTAAGAACCTCATAACCTGCTATCGATGAAACTGATTTTACTCCATCTACTTTCTCAATAATTTCTTCCAGTTTGTTAGATAAGTCATTCGTTCTTTCAAGTGTTGAACCGGGAGGCGTTTGAATAATGGCATACAGCATCCCTTGGTCTTCACTTGGAATAAAACCTGAAGGAAGATTATTAGTTATAATAAATATACCAACGCCAAATACTGCAAATAAACCTATGGTAACTAATCTACGATGTGCAATTAATTTTAAAACCCAAACATAGCCTCCGGTAAGCTTTTCAAAACCTCTGTTAAAGCTATCGATAAAACGATTCAGTAAATGTTTTTTGCGGGGTTTTCCATGTGTATTTTTCAATATCATGGCACAAAGCACAGGTGTAACCGTAAGGGCCACAATACCGGAAAGTACAATGGAAGATGCCATAGTAATAGAGAACTGTCTGTAAAATGTACCTACAGGACCTGACATAAATGATACCGGAACGAATACCGATACCATTAATAATGTAATAGCGATTACGGCACCACTAATTTCACCAATAACTTTTCGCACTGCATTATACGGAGACGAATGGTCTTCTTCCATTTTAGCGTGTACGGCCTCTACAACAACGATGGCATCATCGACCACGATACCTATGGCGAGTACGAGTGCGAATAAAGTGATCATGTTGATGGTAAGTCCGAAAGCCTGAATAAATATAAATGCCCCAATTAGTGATATAGGAACAGCGAGTGTTGGAATAAGCGTAGAACGCCAGTCGCCAAGGAAAATAAACACAACTAATGCCACCAATATAAAGGCATCTCGTAGTGTGTGAATTACGTTTTCAATAGAGGCATCAAGGAAATTAGAAACGTCGTAACTGATTTCATAATCCATTCCCGGAGGGAATGATTTTTTCAAATCTTCTAACTTATCTTTTACTTTTTCAATAACCGCGCTGGCATTACTACCATACGTTTGCTTCAGCATTAAGGCTGCTGAAGGATGCCCATTCATGTTGGAATAAATATCATAATATTCACTTCCTAACACCACCTTTGCTACATCCTTTAAACGAAGGATTTCGCCATCGGGATTAGCTTTAATAATAACGTTTTCATATTGTTTTGGGTCGTTAAACCTATCTGAATATGCTAACACATATTCAAGCGCTTCAGCTTGTTTGCTATCACCTCTTCCTATCCTTCCTGCTTTACCAATGATACTTTGGTCGCTAAGCGCTGCCATAACTTCATCGGGCGATATTTTATAAGCACGCATTCTGTCTGGGTTTAACCAAACACGCATAGCATACTGTCTACTACCTAATATCCTAACTTGTCCAATACCATTGATACGCTGAATTTCAGGTACCATGTTAACACCTGCATAGTTGAACAGGAATTTCATGTTTGCATCCTTATCCCTGCTATATAAGTTAACGTACATAAGCATACTTGGAATTACGGGCGTAATAATTACCCCTTCCCTTTGTACCAGTATGGGTAACCTATTTGTTACCTGTTGAACACGGTTAGAAACCTGCACTAATGCCTGATTAATATCGGTACCCGGATTGAATATAACCTGAATATTTGCCTCACCTGCACTGGTAGCATCGGAGGTCATGTAACGCATTCCCCAGGCACCGTTGATAGATTGTTCTAATGGAATAATAACTGATTCTGCCAGCGATTTGGCACTTGCCCCTGGGTACGATGCACTTACCATTACCACTGGAGGTGCAACCTCAGGGAATTGTGATGTGGGTAATGTTTTAATAGCCAGTGCGCCCAGAAAGAGAATAACAAGCGATATTACGATGGCGAGTACTGGCCTTTTAATGAATTTATTAAACATGTTCTATTTTTTTAAATGCTTATGTTATTCAACATATACTTTTAAACGGGGGATTACCGTTTTTGGGTCTTCGTATTTGAATTGTATTTTGTCACCATCTTTAACCTTACGTATACCCTCAAGAACTATTTTTTCATTATCGGTTAAACCTGATTTGATTACGTATAAATCGGGCATTTCAGATGCAATTCCAATTTCTCTTGAATGCACCACGTTATCTTTATCTACTACATAAACATATTTCTTTTCAAGAATTTCGAAGGTTGATTTTTGAGGAATGATAATTGCATCTTTAAGCGGAATAGTCATTTGTATATTACCTGTTTCGCCATGTCTTAACAGTCCATTCGGGTTAGGAAATGTTGCTCTGAACGCAATATTACCTGTTTCATTATTAAAGTCGGCTTCAATTGTTTTAACTACACCGGGATGTGGAAACAGTTGGTCGTTTGCCATTAATAAGTTTACCTGTAAATTTTCTGCTTGTGTATTGGTTTTATAATTTAGATACTCAGCTTCGGGAACATTAAAATAAACCCACATTTCGTGATTGTCTGACAGGGTTGTAAGCAAATCCCCTTCATCAAGAAGGCTTCCCAGCCTTACATGGAAGTGATCCATTATGCCATCAAAAGGAGCTTTAATTTCGGTAAACCCTAGGTGAACTTGTGCCAATGCTAATTCAGCTTTTGCCTTGTCGTATTTAGCTTTGGTCATCGCTAATTCGTTTGGCGATACTACATTGCTATCAGCTAATTTTTTTGTGTTTTGATATTCAATTTCAGCAAAATTGGCTTCAGCCTGTGCTTTTTGAAGTTCGGCCTGATACATTAAGGGCATAATTTGAAACATCATTTGCCCTTCTTTTACAGATTGCCCTTCATCTACATAAATTTTTTGTAGATAACCTCTTTCCAGCGCTCGTAATTCAATATGACTTATAGCACGTATTTGACATACATACTGTCTGGTAACTACGGTATCTTTTTTTAAGGGGCTGGTAACCGTAAACTGGGTTTCTTCTTCCTTTTCTTCCTTTCCTGATTTACAACTTGTAAAACACAACAGGGTACACAAGCTAATGAACGTGAGAATTTTCCTCATAATAATTTTACTCTTTTAACGATCCGTTTTTTTTGTTGATATTTTTTTAGATTAACATTAATGAAAGAAACCCCGGCAATTAAAACAACCTTATGAAAGTTTAGGTAATTTTAATTTGCACACTTATATTTTTTCAAATCATATTTTAAATACTTGGAATATGATATGTCGATAAGATGCAGGATAAGAAAAGCACTTATAGAAAAGCAGAATGTTTTTGTTGTGGTTAAAAAAATCTTCAGGCATTTGAAAAGAAGTAGAGCAATTACCAATCTCTAAATTTTTTTTAAAAGAAACTAATTCGTCATCATCATCGTCATAGGCAACTAAAACTTCATCATCACCTTCCTTTTCTTTACCAGATGATACAGATTTAATTGTTAAGGTAGGGGTATTTTGCTGAGCGCTAAACCCAGAATTTGCTGAGCTTTGTAGCGTTTTTAGTAAAGAAATGTGAGTATAAGTTTGATTTGTATAACCGTACACGAAATTATGAGCACTCAATAGGAATATGCAAGCAGATAAAAAATATTTAATAAACCCCTTTGCCATCGAGGGGCGAAATTACATTAAGTTGATTATACAGACTATTAGTTTTTTGTTAAATATTTACAAAAAGCAACTGTTGAAGATTATGTACTAATAAAAAAAACCCCTCATTGCTGAAGGGTTTCTCGTACCCAGTGCCGGAGTCGAACCGGCACGGTTTCCCACTGGTGTTTGAGACCAGCGCGTCTACCAATTCCGCCAACTGGGCATTGCTAAAAATAGCGGGTTGCGAAAGTACTTTTTATTTTTTACTCTATCAAACAAAATAAAGTATGGTTAAGAAATTGCATGTGGGAAACCCCGTAGGCTTTATTTGCAGGTTTAAAATCAGTTTCTTTGGAGAAGAATAAAACGTAAACAATAGGTTTGTGTTAAACCATTAAAGGTTAAAAATATTTAATTGAATTGTTAAGTAATTATAATTAGCATGTTCTGTTTATTCTTTAAAATAGTTTTGCTCTACTATAAACCCTTAAAATAAAACAGGAATGAAATCATTAAAAACAGGAATGCTTGCCTTACTTATGTTAGTTGGCAACTTTGTATGGGCTCAGCAAAAAGAAAGTAAAACGCCCGAACAAAGAGCAACTGAACATAGTCAAAAACTGACCCAACAACTTGGATTAAGTGCTGACCAACAAAAAACCGTGTATGCGGCTTGCCTACAGCGCGCTCAACAAATGGAAGCTGATAGAGCTAAAAACCAAGGAGACAGAGCAGCTATGAAAGCTGCCCGCGAGCAAAGTAACCAAACTTTTGATGCGAGTATGGATAAAATACTAACTGCCGACCAAAAAACAAAATATGAGCAGATTAAACAGGACGAACAAGCTAAACGCCAACAAGGCGGCGGACATAGAGGTGGAGAATAAACAGGAGATGTAAAAACTTTTTGAACAAAAAGCCCGAAGCAATTCGGGTTTTTTTATTGATAAAAAATTATCAAGAAACTTGCAGAACAAAAATAGTTTCCTTAGTTTTGGACAATATTTAAAATAGGTTTAAATTTTGTAAACTTGTTATGCGCACCATTGTTTGTTTACTACTTTGTTCGTTTTGCTTTTCTCAAAGCAATAACAATTGGCAGTTATATAAAAGTGAAAATGGGATATTAGTATACTCTCGTAAAGCTGAAAATACGAATATTAAAGAACTAAAAACGATTGTCTATCTTAAAACATCTCTAAACAGTATAGTTGCTTTATTGAATGATTGGGATTCATATCCGCAATGGAATTACAAATGTGTGGAATCTAAAACATTAAAAGTAATAAGCGAAACAGAATTAATACATTACCAAATGGTGAAAATTCCCTGGCCGGCAGACAACCAGGATTTTATAATAAATGTTAAGCTCTCTCAGGAAGCGAAAACAAAAGTAATTACCATTAAATCTACTAATAACGCAAACTATATCCCTCCATTTCCTGATCGCACACGTATTAGAGAGTTAGAAGCCAAATGGACGTTAACCCCTTTAAAAGACGGAACCGTTGAAGCGGTATATGAGTTTTTTGTAAACCCCGGAGGGCTTATACCTGCGTGGATATTAAATACAGCGGTAGCATACGGCCCTTATGAAACCATGCTTAATTTTAAAGAGTGGGTAAAAAAAGATAAGTATCAAAAAGCAAAAAACCCACTGGTTAAAGAACTAAACGAATGATTTCACAACAGCTTATTAAGCTATTGTGAGCTGCATATTTTTACATGAGGTTTTATGAACACAATAGTTATATTTACATAAACAATATTTAAAATGAAAACACTTTGCATTTCTTTTCTGATACTAATATCTTTTTTGTCTTGTGCTCAGGAAACAAAAAGTATAACCATAAGCGAAGAATCTAAAAAAGAAGCAAAAGAAAAAATAGAAGGTTATCGCCAACAAGTACTTAAAGGGGAAAGCATGAGTACTATAGCTGCGCTTTATAGCGATGACCCGGGGTCAAAAAAAACAGGCGGTGCTTATTATAACATTGCCCGCGGGCAGTTTGTACCGGAATTTGAAACAGTTGCTTTTAATTTACAGCCGGGAGAAATTTCGGAAGTTTTTGAAACCCAATATGGGTTTCATTTTGTGCAATTAATTGCCCGCCGAGGAGATGTAATTGATGTAAGGCATGTACTTGTTGTGCCTAAATAAACTAGTTTACACTTTTTACAATAACTAATTTTTTATTTATCGTTCCTTCATTACTTATAAAGCTTAGGTTATACACACCGTTGGCTATATTGCTAATATCAATTTTAGTTTTATTATTTATGCTTTGTGTTAAAATAAGATTACCATTTATATCATAAATCTGTAAGGTTTGTTCATTGGTGTTTTTTAAGTCTACTACAAAATAACTCACGCACGGGTTTGGGTAAATATTTATTTCTTTATCGGCATCGGATAATAATTTTATGTTTGTTGTAGTACCAGCATTACTTATCATACGTATGCGGCTATTTCCATTGTCAACAATATATAAATTGCCTAAAGAATCTAAAGCTACTCCACCCGGAGAGGATAAAACTGCATTAATTGCTGGTCCACCGTCACCGCTAAAACCTTGTGTTCCGTTTCCGGCAATAGTTGTAATAATTCCCAATGTACTAACTTTCCTTACACGATTATTATAGCTATCAGCAAAGAATAAATTACCAACCTTGTCGACGGCAATTCTGCCTGTTGGAAAATCTAACTCAGCAGATGTTGCTTGTCCACCATCGCCACTAAAACCACCTTGACCTGTTGACGCATCGAAACCATTACCTACTACGGTTGTAATAATATTTGATGTGCTTATTTTTCGAATAACATTATTTTCGCTATCAGAAATATAGAGATTACCTAACGCATCAAAAGCTACGGCGGTAGGTTCACTTAACAGAGCAGCAGTTGCTAAGCCTCCGTCGCCACTATAACCTACGTTTGCATTTATAGCCCCTGCAAAAACATTTATAATACCAGCATTATTTACGTTATAAATATTATTATTAAAATAATCAGCAACAAATAAATTACCATTTGCATCAAGCGCTACACCCTCGGGTAAACTAATATAAGCAGCTGTAGCTTGCCCACCCGCACCTACTATACCCACCGTTGAATTACTGCCCGCACCTACAACTGTATTTATAAGGCCAGTGCTGTTTACCATACGCACTCGATGGTTTCCAAAATCGGCAATATATAAATTGCCTGCTGCATCAATGGCTATACTTTGTGGCGTAGAAAATTCTGCACCAGTGGCTTGCCCACCATCGCCACTAAAAGCCAATGTTCCATTTCCGGCAACACTTGTTATAGTACCCAAGGTGTTTACTTTTCTTATGCGGTTATTACCGGCATCAGCAATATACATGTTGCCTTTAGTATCAAAATTAACATCAAACGGACCATTTAAACTGGCTGCAATAGCCGAACCCCCATCACCTAAACCATTTGTTCCGCCACCAACAACTGTAGTTATAATTTGTGCTTTTATTAAAGTAAAAGACATAAAAACACTAATAAATATTAACTTACTATTCATAAAATTTAAATTTCTCAATAATAATACTTTAAAAACATAAAGGGAATAAATTTTTTAAAC
>Ga0210394_10000502_pt1 | contig 81408 bp, 46 predicted proteins | sample IncBWC12MmetaG_FD_160121 | JGI IMG/M metagenome (GOLD analysis project Ga0210394, IMG submission 160121) | Forest soil microbial communities from Barre Woods Harvard Forest LTER site, Petersham, Massachusetts, United States - Inc-BW-C-12-M | ecosystem: Environmental > Terrestrial > Soil >...
TCGACGTCTTGCTTGTGCTCGGCGTACCCGAGCTGGTCCAGTGCCACGTCCATCGCCTTCTCGTAGTCGCCGCTGTCGTAAACCCATCCCGTTGCAGAGTGATAGGGGAACTGCTCGGGCTGGATAAAGTTCTTCTTACGGAACTCGGCCTGGTCGATCCCGAGCTCAAGGGCAGCGTTCGAGACCAGGCGCTCGATCAGGTAGCTGGCTTCGGTGACCCGGAATGAGCAGCGGTAGGCGACACCGCCTGGCGCCTTGTTCGTGTAGTAGCCGTCCGCGGTCACGTGCGCGGTGGGGATGTCGTAAGAGCCGGTGACGATGTGGAACAGCCCCGCCTTGAATTTGCTCGGCTGCGCGTCCGCGAAGAAGGCGCCGTTGTCGCTGTCAAGGTGGACGCGCAGCGCGAGCATCTTGCCGTGCTCGTCCACCGCCAGGTCGCCGGTCATATGAAAGTCTCGCGCGAAGCCGGTGGAGATGAGGTTCTCGTTGCGGTCCTCGATCCATTTCACCGGGCGGCCGAGCAACAGGCTCGCCGCCGTCGCGACCACGTAGCCCGGGTAGACCGGAACCTTGTTGCCGAAGCCGCCGCCGAGGTCCGGCGAGATGATGCGGATGTTCTGCTCCGGAAGGCCCGTGACAAGAGCGAACACCGTCCTGATCGCGTGGGGCGCCTGGCTCGTCATGTGGATCGTGGCTTTACCCGTGGCGCCGTTGACATCAGCGATGCAGCCACAGGTCTCGAGGGGAGCCGGGTGGCAGCGCGGATAGAAGGTGTGCAGCCTGACCACCTTGTGCGCCTTGGCGAAGGCGGCCTGAGTGGTGGCCTGGTCACCCGATTCCCAGTGGTAGATGTGGTTGTCCTTCTGCCCTTCCTTGTCGTCCCTGATCAGCGACGCGCCCGGCGCCTTCGCCTTGTCGGGGCTGATCACGGCGGGCAGCACTTCGTAATCGACCTCGATCGAGGCCAGGGCGTCCTCGGCCTGGTACTTGGTCTCGGCGATGACCGCCGCCACCTCCTGGCCCTGGAAGCGCACCTTGTCGGTGGCGAGTACAGCCTGGGTGTCGCCGCTCAGAGTCGGCATCCACGCCAGCTTGTGCTGCGCCATCAATTCGCCGGTGACCACGGCGATCACGCCCGGCTTCGCCGACGCCGCGCTCGTGTCGATCGACTTGATGCGGGCGTGCGCGTACGGGCTGCGAAGGATCGCCATGTGAAGCATGTTGGGCAGCACGAAGTCGTCCAGGTAGCTGCCTTTCCCGCGCAGGAAGCGCCCGTCCTCCTTGCGCTTGATGGACTCGCCAATGCCGCCGTGCATGTGCATCGTCGAGCTCATTCCCCACCTCCCCCAACCGCTGCGCCCTGAGGCGCCTTGGCGGCGTCCGCGTTCATCTGAGCCGCGTGCTTGACCGCCTTGACAATGTTCATGTAACCGGTGCAGCGGCAGATGTTGCCGCTGATGGCCCAGCGGATCTCGTCGTCGGTCGGATCCGGATTTCTCTCCAGCAGTGCTGACGTGACCATCATCATGCCGGGCGTGCAGAAGCCGCACTGAAGGCCGTGCTCCTCGTGGAACCCGACCTGGATCGGAGCCAGTGCCGCACCGTTCGCCAGTCCTTCGACGGTCTTGATCTCCCGGCCATCGGCCTGGACGGCAAGCACTGTGCAGGACTTCACGGGGTCGCCGTCCATCCGGACCGTGCATGCGCCGCAGCTGGTCGTGTCGCACCCGATGTGTGTGCCGGTGAGCGCAAGGTTCGTCCGCAGGAAATCGACGAGCAGGACGCGCGGCTCGACGTCGCCGCTGCGCTCCACTCCGTTGACGCGCATCGTCACCTTCACGCCTTTCCCTCCTGGGCTCGGGCGAGGGCTGCCTTGAGGCCGCGCTGCACGAAGACCCGAACCACGTCCTTCTTATATGCGGCGGTTCCGCGGATGTCGTCTTTGGGCTCCGCCGCTTCGGCCGCGAGCTTCGCGGCCTGGGCGATCACGTCGTCGGTCAGCTCGTGGCCGACGAGCGCCTGCTCTGCTTTCTTGGCCTTGAGGTTGGTGGCGCCTACTGAGGTCAGTCCGATGCCGGCGTTCTTGACCTTGCGTCCGTCGAGCTCGACCTGCACCGTAACTGCGACGGTCGCGAAGTCGCCCACCTTGCGCTCGAGCTTGTGATACGAGCCGCCCGCGTGGCCGGTGGGCAGCGGGATCCGGATCGCGGTCGCGATCTCATCGGGCCGCAGGGTCGTCGTGAACGGGCCCTCGAAGAAGCCGTCGATGGGAATCGTGCGCTCGCCCTTGGCGGACCTGGCCACCAGTTCGGCGTTGAGCGCCAGCATGATCGAGCCCCAGTCGCCCGAGGGGTCCGCGTGGCAGACCGAGCCGACCAGGGTCCCGCGGTTCCTGACCAGGGGGTCCGCGATCCAGTGGACGGCCTCGACCATCAACGGGATCAGCTTCGCGAGCTCCTGACTGCGCTCGATGTCGACGTGGCGGGCAAGCGCGCCGACCACGATGTGGCCGTCGTCACGCTTGATATCGGAGAGGCCTGGGATCCGGCCGATGTCGAGGATCAGCGACGGTTGCGCGAAGCGGAGCTTGAGGAGGGGGATGAGGCTCTGGCCGCCGGCCATGACCTTGGCGTCGTCGCCGCGCTTGGCCAGCACCCCCAGCGCCTCGTCGAGTGTGGACGGTGATTGGTAGTCGAAGGCGGCAGGAAACATATGTCTAACCTCCACCAGCAACCAAACCACGCCCAGGTGCCCCGGTCATCACCCAGGGGGGCGATTCTGGTCACCCGATCGGGTGATACGCCAGCTCCTCGGCGCCGATTGCGGCCATTTGTGCCCGAACGGCCCCGGATTGCAGCTAGATCCAGCCTGATTTTCCGGCCAGGATCGCTGCTTCCACTCGGTTCCGGACTCCCAGCTTGCGGAAGATCTCCTGGACGTGGGTCTTCACAGTGTTTTCGCTCAGGTGAACTTCGACTGCGATCTCTCGGTTGGAGTGGCCCCGGCTGATCAGGCGGAGGATCGAAACCTGGGAGGCGCTGAGCGCCGCCCGTCGCGAGCCCGCCGGCAGCGGGGTCCGCGCTCGCTCGATCACGTGGCCCGCCACCTGAGGCGCCAGCACCGACTGGCCCCGGTAAACGGCCCGAATGCTTTCTTTCAAGCTGAACCTTTCCACGTCCTTCACCACGTACCCGCGGGCTCCGGCCTGGATGCACTCCTGGACGAGGTCGGGGTCGGTGTAGGTGGTCAGGATCACCACCGCGACCTCGGGATGCGATTGGGTCAAGCGGCGGCACACGTCGACGCCGCTGACGTCGGGCAGTCGGGCATCCAGGAGGACAACGTCGGACCTCGTAGCTTCCACCAGGCGGACCACGTCCGCGCCATGGCCGGTCTGCCCGACCACGTCGAAGTCGGGCTCAGACTGGAGCATCGCCATCAGGCCTTCGCGCACCATCTCGTGGTCGTCGACGACCAGGATTCGGATCTGCCCGCCTTTCGTCATGCTCGCGCCGGCAGCCTGGCCCGGATCGCCAACCCGCTCTCCTCGCCGTTGTGCACCTCGAAGGTGCCGCCCAGGGCTTCGACCTGCCGGCGGCTGCGCTTCAACCCGAAGTGAGTGCCGCTCTCCTGGTAGGTCTTGAGGATCTGCTCGGACGCACCGACGCCGTCGTCCTGGATCACGAGGTCCACGTGCCCGTCGGAGTAGCGCAAGCTGACCAGCACCCGTCCGGCCCTGGCGTGTCGCACCACGTTGGCCAGGGCTTCGCGGGCCAGCACATATAAGGTATGCGTCGACTCGGTGCTAAGACCGACGGGTTGGCCGCTGACGACCAGGTCCGCCTCGACCGAATCCGACTCGCCGACCTCGCGGACAAGGCGCCGGAGATCCGAGGGCAGGCCGCCGGCGGCGGCGCGCGGCAGAGAGAGGGCAAAGATCGCCTCTCGGACCGCCTCTGAGGTGTGGATCGCGAGCTGCCGGACGTCACCGAGGTCGGTGGCGATCGGGTCCGTCATCGGCTCCCGTTCCAGGATCGCATTGACCTTGAGGCCGAGCGTGAAGATTGCCTGCTCGATGCGGTCATGGAGCTCAGCGGCGATCCGCTCCCGCTCCTGGCGCAGCACCTGCTCGCGCTCCGCCTGACTCAGGTCGCGGTGCAGCTTCTCGAGCTCATCGATCATCCGCCGCTGGTCCTCGTACAGGCGCGCGTTCTCGAAAGCCACCGCGACCTGGTTGGCGAAGGTCGAGAGCAGCCGCTCCTCATCAGCGGTGTACTCGCTCGACTTGTTGGCCACGCCGATCATGCCGATCACCCGGTCGCCGACCTGCAGCGGCACGCCCATGAACGTGCGGACCGGAGGGTGGCCGCGAGGCTGGCCCACTCGGTCCGGGTCGTGCAGGACGTCGTTGGAGATCTTTGACTGCTCGTTGGTGATCACCACGCCGAAGACGCTCGGCCGCACCGGGATGAGCCGGAAGTTGTCGTAGAACTTCGGGTCGAGGGGCTCGAAGCCCTTGATCGCGGCCACGTCCATCTCGCGGCCCTCGTTGACGAGCAGGCCGATGAAGCCGAACGCCGATTGGGTCAGGTCGAGGCAGAAGCCGAGGGCGCGGTCGAGCACCTGCTGCATCTCGTGCAGCCGCGAGATCTCGATAGAGATCGAGTACAGCGACTCCAACTGCTGCCGGAAAGCGGTGGCCGGCGACTCCTGCATGTCTCTCGTCATGCTAGCCCCGCACGGGCATAGGATTTCCTCGATGGTCACCGAAGCGGTCAAGGCGCTCAGCGCGGAGGAGATCTCCGAGCTGTGCACGCGTCACACGCTATACGACTGGTCGGCGCAGGCGGGGCTGAAACCGATGGCGGTCGCGAGCGCGAAGGGCGTGCACTTCACCACCGTCGACGGGCGCCGCTTCATCGACTTCAACAGCCAGCTGATGAGCGTCAACGCCGGCCACGGCGACCGCAGGATCATCGACGCGATCAAGCGCCAGGCCGAGCAGCTCCCCTACATCACGCCGTTCATGGCCCACGAACCGCGCGCCCGGCTGGGGCAGAAGCTCGCCGAGCTGCTGCCGGGCGACATCGAGAAGGTGCTGTTCACGCTCGCGGGCGCCGACGCCAACGAGAACGCGATCAAGATCGCTCGCACGGTGACGGGCCGGCCGAAGATCCTGGCCCGCTACCGCTCATACCACGGCTCGACAGGCAGCGCGATCCAGGCCACCGGCGACCCGCGCCGCTGGGCCAACGAATTCTCGAGCGGCGTCGTGCACGTGCTCGATCCGTACCACGGCATCCAGCGCGGCACAGACTCGGCCGAGGTTGCGCTGGCGCAGCTGGAGGAAACCATTCAGCTCGAGGGTCCTTCGACGATTGCCGCGTTCATCCTCGAACCGATCACGGGTACCAACGGGATCCTGATCCCGCCGGACGGCTACCTCCAGGGCGTGCGCGAGCTTTGTGACAGGTCCGGCATCCTCATGATCTGCGACGAGGTGATGACCGGTTTCGGGCGGACCGGCCGGTGGTTCGGCGTCGACCACTGGGGAGTCGTGCCCGATCTCATCACCCTGGCAAAGGGGTTGACCAGCAGCTACGTGCCGCTGGGCGCCGTGGGCATGCGACCGAAGGTCGCGGCGTACTTCGACGATCACGTCTTCTATGGGGGGCTGACCTACAACAGCCACCCGCTCGGGTGCGCGGCCGCGCTCGGCTGCATCCAGGCTTACGAGGAGGACGACATGGTCGGCAACGCCCAGCGCATGGGCGCCGTGCTGGCCAAGCACCACAGGAAGTTGCAGGAGCGGCACCCGTGCGTCGGAGCGACCCGCTCGATCGGGCTGTTCGGGGCGCTCGAGCTGGTGCGCGACCGGAAGACGATGGAGCCGCTCGCACCGTTCAACGGAACCTCGCCCGAGATGAAGGCGATCGGGCAGGCGCTGCTGGATGCCGGATTGTTCACGTTCCTGCGCTGGAACACGATCATGACCAACCCCCCGCTGTGCATCACCGAGGCCGAGCTGGACGAGGGGTTCGAGATCCTGGATTCGGCGCTGGAAATTGGGGACCGGGCTCTGACAGCCTGATTACGTACCGTCAGCACCAGACGTGCGGAATACGAGGTCGTCCGACCGCCGAGGATTAGAGGCGGGCGATCAGGTCGTTGGCCCAGCCGATGAGGAGCGCGGCGTAGGCGGCGTTGATGGTGGTTCCGCTCTGGCCTTGCGCATACGTCACGAACGATGCCAGGTAGGTCTTTGCAGACGCGTGATTGTTCGCAGTCAGCGCCGCCTGCGCGCTCGTCAGATACGACTTGAGCTGCGTGGCGACGGCGCTCGTGATCTGTGAGTGCGTGACGCCGTCGGTGACCGATGTGGTCAGGCCCGTAACCGTGGCATGAACCGTCAGCGTGATGGTCGTGGTCGAGACGTTGCCCAGACCGTCCTTCGCAGTGATCACGATGGTGTGCGTGCCCGCGACCAGGGTCTCGGTGTTGAACGTCACGCCGCTGGTTAGCGTCGTGGTCCCGTCCAGCACCGCACTCAGGGAGGCCACGTTGTCGACGTCGGTTGCGCTGTCCGTCAGCGTCACCGACTGACCGACGTCATACGACCCGGCGTTGGCCGGGGCTGTGATCGAGTAGCTCACCGTCGGGCCGGTGCGGTCAAGGCGGACCGTCTTCGTGAACGTCGCGACGTTGCCGGCGTTGCTCGTCACCTTGACGGCGATCGTGTAGAGGCCGTCGGCTCCGGTGAGCGGCACTGAGGCGGTCGCCGAGTAAGCCTGCGACGCGCCGTACGTAGTGCCGCCGTTGGTCGAGAACGCCACGGTTGAGATTCCAGACGTGGCCGTGAACCCAAGGTTGAGGGCCAGTGCAGGGTTGCTGGTCGCAAGCTGGCCGTTGACCACCGTGCCTGCGATGCTGAACGAACCGGCCGGCGCGACCACGTCTTTGATGAGGTTCAGCGTGACCACGCTCGGGTTGCCCTCGCCGTCAGTCTCGGTCACCGTCAGGGTGATCGGGCCCGCGTTGAATGCTGAGGCGGTCACCGGCAGGTTCCACCACGCGCTCCCGTTGATGACCGTGCTCGCACTCTGCGTGTGCACGCCGTCCGTCATTGTGAAGCTGACCGATGACCACTTCTCACCGCTAATCGCCGGCTCGTAAGACGAGACGTTGGCGGCGTTGATGTAGGTGGGCGCGTAGTAGACGGTCAAGACCGGCGGGACGGTGTCTTTGGTCTGCACGACCGTGGTCGCGACACTGTCGCCGGCACCGTTGGTGAGCGTTACGGAGATGGTGATCGGGCCGTCAGCCAGGGTGGACACGTCGACTGGGACGGCGACCGTTCCCGTGGAACCCACGAAGTCCATGCCGTTCGCCAGGTTCGGCGTCGCGGTGACGATGCCGTCGGTGATCACGACGGTGGCAATGCTGCCGGCCTGGCCGGTGACGTTGACGGTGTACGTTGCCTGGTTGACCAGGTTGGCATAGGTCGGAGCGCTGACGGTCGCCGCGGGCGGCGCGACGCTGTTCTTCCCCATCGTCCCGGTCAGCGTGGTGGTCTTGCCGTTCGCGGTCAATGTGGCGGTCACGGTGATCATGCCGTCAGGGAAACTTGAGAGGTTGACGCTCGTGGCGAACTTTCCAGTGGGGCCGATCACGCCGGTGCCAGACGCCGTGTAGGCGCCTTCGCTGAACGTGAACGTGACGGTTGCGCCGGGTGTTCCGGTGAGGCCCACCGGCACCGCACCTGCGCCTGGCGTGTTCGTGCCAGACGGCAGGTTGACCCCAGCGCCGTTGACCACTGACAGGTTCGACGCGGCCGTGCAGGCGCTGCTTTCACTCAGGTAGTCGCAGGTGCCTGCCGAGGCGAACGGCATGACGTTGGCCGTCTTCGCGACGTCGATTCCGGTCCCGCCCAGGTTCTCGGGCATCTCGTTGAAGGGCGGCCCGCTCTGCTGGTGCCATGCGGCGTCGTGCTGCAGGACCAGGCCCAGCTCGCCGAACGGCTCGCCGTTGCGCGCCGAGGTGCCGCTATAGGTCGGGTAGTCGCTGCAGGCGGGGTTCACCGAGCCACCCGCGCTGGCGCAGAACGCGTCGCTGCGCGGCCCAAGCGTCTGGTCGGCGCCGTCGCTCTTGGACAGGGCGTACAGGAACTCGGGCAGGAACGGCATCAACGTGCGGCTCACAGCGGGCATGCCGAACTGGGAGACCGGCACGTAGTAGCTGTTGTGGTTGCCCACCCAGTCGATCAAGCGGTCACCACCGGTGCCGGCGAAGAAGATGTCCTGACCGGAACCGCCGTAGGCCAGTGCCTCCCAGTCCGGCGAACCGGCGCCGCCATGCGAGTTCGGGACCGGGATGTCGTTCAGCCCGTTGTCCACGACGGTGCTGGCCCGCAGGTCGATCAGGTCGAAGCCCCAACCGCCGTAGACCCGCACGCGGCCCATGCCCGCGACCAGGTAGTCGTTGCCCAGGTCGCCGAACAGCGACTTGTCCCCAGTGACAGGGTCGGGCGCAAAACCGGCCGGCTTGTTCCAGACGGCGTCGATCGGCAGGTTCGGGTCGAGCTGGTTGAAGGTCATGAAGAACGGCAGGCCGGCCTTGGTCGAGTCGGCGCATGCCGAGCCGATCGCGCCCGTCCACTCGCAGTCGAGCGGGTTGAATCCGGTCGTCGGCATCAGGCCGTCAGCCGCCACATTCGGGTCGACCACGGTCGGGTAGAGCTCGATCTGACGGCGGACGTCTTCCGCGTTGAAGTAAAGCGACTTGCCGATGTTGTAGGCCCGGCCCGAATTGCCGTGCGGCGGGTCGCTGTTCGGCATGAAGCCGGCCGCGTTGCCCGGGTTGAACGGGTGGAAGAAGTCGGTCTCGACGGGGACCTTGTTGAGGACGTAGTCGGTCAGGACCGTGTCCGCGGTGGCGGTGCTCATGTACGTGGCGGCGGTCTCGTTGCCGTACATGTTGAAGTTGTCGGTGTAGCCGAGGGTGGGCGCCTCGGCACCCGAGATCGCCGAGTTGCCCGGTCCGCCGTGCACCACGCCGTTGCCCCAACCGCCGTAGATGATGTTGTGCCCGTACACGGTCAGGTAGGTCGGGCAGATCTGGTTTTCCTTGCAGTTGGTGGAGTAGGTCGGGTTCCCGTTGGACACGCCCGGCGACGCCCAGGTGGTGGGATCCCAGTTGTAGGGGTAGAGCAGCGCCGAGTAGTTGAGCGCGCCCGCGACGTCGATCACGGCCTGCTGGGCGTTGCCCGGCGTGGTGATCAGCTGGTTCAGAGTAGGCGTCGTCGATCCGGTGACGGCCGCGATGCCGTACAGCGGCTCGCTGAAGCCGTTGCGGCTGGTGAGGCAGCGGCCGCCGCCGCCGATGATGCACTGGTCGCCGCGGCCACCCGAGACCCAGTTGTCGCCGTAGCCAAGGATGATCGTGTCGTTCTGCGGGCCGCCGTAGATCATGTCGTCGGCCGGGCCGCCGTAGATGAACGCGTCACCGCTCTCGGCGTGAATCTCAGAACCCTGCTGCAGCGTGCCGGCCGCCTGCCCGTTGCCGCCCCAGTTGTAGGGCACGGGGTTGCCGCCGATGTCGCCCACGCCATTGGTCGCCTTGCTGCCGGTGACCAGCGGGCCACCCGACACGGTCGTCAGGCCATTTCCGGCAACGACCGGAGTCTGTCCGGCGAGGTCCGGGCCGCCCGGCGTGTTATCGAGCACGGTGACAGCGCGCGCGATGATCCGCTCGGTCGCCGTCGGGTAGCCGGACAGGTCGTAGTTGTAGTTGAGGTACGCGCCGCTGCTGAAGTTGAACGTGGCGACCCCGTTGCCCGCCCCGTACGTGCTCTTGGTACCGACCAGGCGGATCACGTCCGCGTTGTTCGAGGTGATCACGTTGGCGTCATGCGCGTGGGCGTTCGGCGATGCGACGCATTCCTGGTTCAGGTTCAGGGAGTCGAACGCGGCCGCCGTGCAGTCGCCGTAACCAATGTTGCTGCCGGAGCCCCCGAAGATGAGGTTCGAGCCGCTCGCACGCACCGCCGGCTGCTTGAGGCTGAAGAGGTTGGAGTTGCCGCCGACGATGTCATTCTGGCCCTGGTTCGCGAAGATCACGTTGTTGCCGCGGCCGCCTTCGACATAGGCCTCGCCGTCGGTGGCGACGACGAATGAGCCGCTGGGCAGGCCGCTGACCGTCATCGTCAGGCCGTTCGCGCTGATGGCGGTGACCACGCCGGCCGGTGTCGCGTTGGCGGCGCTCGTGCCCACGGACACCGTGTCGCCGACCGCGAAGCCGGAGTCGGGCCACTGGAGCCCGTCGGTCCGGACCAGCGTGTGCCCGCTGATGGTGAAGCCGGCGTTCAGCGTGTACTCGAGCGGCAGGTAGTTGTCGAGCGACGGGTTCACCTGGAGCGGCTGGGTCGGGTCAACCGGCAGGGGGTCGTTCGCGCCGTAGTTGCGGCACGCGCCGACCCGATCGCCGAGGTAGAAGCCGGCGAACGTGCAGGAGGAAGCGCCGGCGTAGGGGTCGCCGCTCGTCTCGGACCCTGTGGCCGGCTGGTTCGCGACCGACACGGGGCTGCCGGAGCTCGTCGGGTAGGCGATGTCGATCGAGCCGTGCGCCTGGATGATGTTGTTGTTCGACTCGCCGAAGATGTAGCTGCTGCCCGAACCGCCTGCGATGTAATCAGCGCCCTTGTAGGTCGAGTCCTGCAGGAACTGCGGCCAGCCTGCCGTGCCAACGGGAGCGGAGAGCGTGATCCCGATAGCGCCGGTGCCGGACGAGCAGCTCGACGCGCCGGGTGTGCCGGGATTGCCGCCGTTGGACAGGAAGTCGCCCCACCAGGCGTGTCCTGTCGGATCGCATTGCGGCGTGCCGTCGTTCATAGATTGGCCGAACGCGGAGCCATTGGTGGGCGTGCCGTTGCCGTTACCGCACGTGCCGTATGTGCAGGAGTTGTAGATCTGTGTCCCGATCAGGTCCTGGAAGCGCGGGTTCGTGTAGTTGAAGAGGTGCGTCGTGCGGTCGAGCAGGACGCTGCCGCCGATGATCAGGTTGCGACCCGGGCCGCCCTGGATGTTGTTGGTGCCGTCGCCGCCCACGATCACGTTGTCGGCGCCCGAGCCGTACAGCGTGTCGTTGCCGTGGTTTTGCGGCCTGGTCGACGAGATCGACAGGATGTCGCCGGTCGTCTGCAGCTTCTCGACCCTCGCGTCGCCGAACGGCGTCGTCCCGCTCGGGGTGCAGTACGGCGTGTTGGAGACGGCGCCGGACGGGCGGCAGTAACCGTGGGGCGGTCCAACGGTGATGACTTCGCTGACGACCGCGCTGTGCGTCGAGTTGCGCGACAGCGTCGCGACCGTCAATGACGAGTTCACCGCGACGATCACCGTGCCTGCCGAGATGTTGGCGCCCCCGTCGGAGACGTCGAGGCCGACGTCTGACACCTGGAAGCAAGCCGTGGCGCAGGTCAGCGTCGCCACCAGGCTCGACGTGCCGGGCGGCACCGTGTTCGAGATCGAGGCGGCGCTCGGCGTCAGCGTGGCGAGGACCGTGCGGGTGGAGTAGATCCGGACGGTCAGGCCGTTCGTCGAGGCGCCATTCAGCGCGTTGCGCGACAGCGTGGCGACGGTCTCGGCGCCGTTGAGCGAGAGGATCGTCGTGCCCGCCCCAAGGAAGCCGTAGCTGTCCGAGATTAGCTGCGACACGTCGCCCATCTGGAAGCACGCGGTGCTCGTCGGGCAGGTGAGGGTGGCCTTGCCCGTGGACACGTTGGAAACGAGCGTCAGGCCGGTCACGACCCGCGATGGGCCGAGCACGCCGACCGTGGACTCCATGGTGTCCTGGACCACGATCCCGTCTGCTCCGAAGATCACGTTGTTGTAGTCCATGAAGCGGTCGGTGACGACCTCGCCGGCTCCCGGCGTATTGCCGAAGATCAGGTTGTTGCACGTCGGCGACGGCGTCTGGCCGCAGAGCAGCAGGTCGGCGTTCGGATAAACGCTCGTGTTGGCGGTCGGGAAGCTGATCGCGCGCGTGATGACGTCGACGTTGATGCCGTCGCTGCCCAGGATCTGGTTGTCGCCGCGCTCGCCGTAGATCGTGGTGTTGCCTGAGCCGCCGGCGATGAAGTCGGGCGCCTGGCTGCCGAGGATCGTGTTGTTGCCCGGGCCACCGTAAAGGATGACGCCGACGCTCGGTACCTGGCCCTCGGGCACCCCCACGTTCGGCACCGATCCGGTGGACAGGATCGCGACCGGGAAGTCCGCGCTGGCGTCCAGCACGTTGTTGCCCGCGAACTTGAAGGGATCAGCGACCGGGAAGATGAAGTCGGGCGTCCCGTTTCCAAGCTGCGTCGGGAAAGGCTTCGACCCGAAGTCGCGCTGCGAAAGCGTGTGGGGGTCGCCGCTGTACCAAATGCCGTCCTGGGACGTGCTGCCGTAGACGGCCAGCGGCGAGGGCGCGAAGCCGACTAGCTGAGCGCTCGTGCCGATCGCGGGCGGCATCGTGTTCGGTCCGGTGAGGTCGAGGGTGGTGGCTGAGACGCCCGAGATTGTCCAGGCCGGCACGCCCGCGATCTGCAGCACCATGCCGTAGACGAAGCCGTCGGTGATCCACGAGCCGGTGGCGCGCGTCAGAGTCTCGGTGGAGGCGCCGGTGACGGCTTCAGTGAAGGCGCCCGTAAGCGAGGGCGGTGTCAGGCCGGGACCGGGACCGCCTCCGCCTGTGACAGTGATGTCGTTTCCGCCGAGCCGGATCGCGTTTGAGGCCACGGCGACGGTGCCGCCCGGGGTGGGCGACCCGGTGACGGTCAGGATGTCATTGGTCGGGCCGCTAATCCCGATCACGGTGCCGGCCGGGATGCCGTCGACGGTGATCGCCTGCCCGACCGCGAAGCCGAACTCGGCCCACGAGCGCAGGTCGGTGCGGGTGATGGTGTGGCCCGCGAAGACGAAGCTGCTCGTCGACTTGATCGCCGGGTCGAAGACCGAGATCGTGCCCGTCACGCCGGCTCCGATCGCCAGCGGCGCGCCGGCCACGGTCAGGGTGGCGCCCGAGACACCCGTGATCATGCCGAACGGCACGCCGTTCCACAGCAGCTCCTGCCCGATTGCGAACTCGTAGTCGCCCCAGTTCAGGTTGTCGTCGCGCTTGATCGTGGTCGTGGTGGTGTCGAACGTGCCGTTGAGCACGCTGAGCTGAGCGGCGCCGCCGCCCTGGACCATCGTCAGGCCGCCGTGCACGAACGTGTTGAACGTCGTGACGCCATTGACCGTCGTGGTCAGCGACCCGTCCGGGTTGGCGTACAGGCCGGGCACCAGGCTGCCGGTGACGGTGATGTGGTCGTTGCCCTGGCCGGCCATCAGGTTCAGGACCTGGACCGTCGACAGGCTCGCGTTGGTCAGGAAGTTGCCGGTGCCGGGGTCGATGGTGATCGATCCGAAGCTGATGCCACCCGGGAACTTCGCGGGCTCGCCGAAGGTCGGATGCCTCGGGTCGCCGGGCACGTAACCCTTGTGGTTGGTGAAGTCCACCCCCGGGCCCATGCCGAAGCCGGTCACCGAGGTCGAGTTGACCTGGCCCGTTTGGTCCTGCTGGGAGCCGTCGTCGAAGATGTTCAGCACGTTGACCTGCTGCGACTCGGGCGGCTGGATGCCGATACCGAACGGCAGCGCGTCCGTCTCATGAGGCAGCATCACCGCCATCTGTAGCTGCGTGTGGTCGTTACCGGGGTCGGCGCCCTCGACCGACAACGGGCCCTTGATGGCCGAGAGCAGGTGCGGCACCTTCGGGAATTCGAGCAGGTTGGCGTTGCCGGTGGCAACGTTGTAATAGGGGTCGGCCAGGACGGGGATGCCCAGAGGCACGAACCAGTTGCCTGAGGTGAAGTCGACCTGCGCCGCCCACTGCTGCAGGGTTGCTGTGGTGGAGCCAATGCCGGCGAAGGGCAGCTTGGCGACGCTCTCGGCGCCCGAGACCGGGTCGTGGACCGCCACGGTGACGACGAGAACGTCGACCTTGGTCGAAGTCGTACCCGTGAGCGCCTGGATCTTGTAAAGCGGCCCGGTGCCGTTGATCTGGAACATCTGGCCCTCGAGGAAGCCGTCGTCGAGCCAGCTGGAGCCGTCGGCGCGGGTCAGCGTGCCCTGACAGTTGCTGCCGACCATGAAGGCGCAGTCGTTGTACTTGATCAGGCCGGTGTACTGGCCGTGGTTGCTGACCCGGCTGATGGTGACGCCGGTGGTGGGACCAGCCCCGAGCGAGGTCGTGAACGTCATCGACGCGTCGCTGACGGCCTGGATGGTGAAGTTGCCGCTCTGGCCGGTGATCGTGACGAGCTGGCCGACCTGGAAACCTTCGGTGAGGAAGCTGCCCAGCTCTGAGCCCGCTCCTCGCGTGATGGTCGCGCCCGAGGTGCTGATGTTGCCGTTGAAGAGCGGCGTAGTCGTTTGGTTGCCGATGAGCGTGTTGGAGATTGCGCCGCCCGGTGTGATGTCGGTCTGGCCGTCGGTGATCAGCGCGACCTTGACGTCAAGGGTCGGCGCCATAGTCAGCCGCAGGACGTAACTCGAGCCGGGTCCGGCGAAGTCGCAAGCCGTATCGCCGCACTTCGTCACGACCATGCCTGACGGCGCCTGCACGATGCCGTTCGGCTCGCGGTTGCTGTAGATCTGGAAGAACATCGGGTTCGCGCTGACCGACGGAACCGCCGGTGGGTTGTTGATGTACTCGGGAGAGCCCGCGGTCGCGGTAAGGCCGATGAACTCGTTGTGCGGATCGAACGGTGCGAAGAGGTTCGACGCCGAGAGTTGGATCACGACCGGGATGTTGTAGTCGCTCTGGCCGAAGGCGATCGCGTAGACGCCCGCAGCCGCTCCGAGTGGCGCAGTCACTTGCGAGAAGCGTGGGTCGGAGCTCGACAGCGTCGCGTAGCCGTCGGCTGGGGTGACGGTGACCGTGACGCCACCGGCCGTGCTTGGTTGCGTGGCAAGCGTGACCGAGTAGTAGTCGACGATGCCCGTGGTGCTGTTGCCCTCGAGCACGATGTTGCTCGCGTTGCGCGCGGGCAGCGCAAAGGCGATCTTCGTGAACGATCCAACTCCGAGCGTGTTCGAGGACAGGGTCGCCGTCCTCGAGTCGGCCGACACGGCCAGGATCACCGTTCCGGCCGCGAAGTGCCCGCCACCGTCGGTCTCGACGATCGGCCGGCCGATGTCCCCGGCGTTGAACGCCGCCGTCCCAGAGGTGAAGGTGTTGGTGCCGCCGGTAGTTGCGCCATCGCGGTAAGAGGCGAAGCCTGCGAGCCGGCTCGGGAGCACGAACCCGATGCCCACGCCTCCCGGCGCGCTCGGCGAGATGGTCACCTCGGACTTACTGATGATTGCGGTGATCACCGTGTTGGCCGCCAGCGAGGCGCCGCCGTCGGTCTCCACGATCGGCTGACCCAGGTCGCTCAGCGTGAAGTTCGCGGTGCTCGACTTGAAGTCTGTCCCGCTCGCGTTGCCGTTGCTGAAGCTCGCGGGTGGCGTGACACGGCTCGGCAGCGAGAAGACGATCGCGGCGCCGGCTGCCGCGGCCGCCGACAGCGTCACGGTCGTCGCGTTGACGAACGTCGCGATCGTCGTGCCCGTCGGGATCTTGCCCAGACCATCGATCTCGAAGATCGGCTGGCCGGCGTCGGCGCTGACGAAGGTGGCCGTCGCCGACGTGAACGTGGTCGAGCCGTTGGCCACGCCGTCGGAGTAGATGCCCGGCGTGTTCGTGTTGCCGATGTTGGTGGTGAGGATCGCCGGCGCGCCGGGATCGACCTTGGTCACCTCGACGTTGCGCACGAGGGCGCCGTCGAAGAACGGATCGGCGCTGATCACCGTGTGGCTTACCTCGTAGACGCGGACGCCGTCGTTCAGCTGGTCGTTAATCGCCCCCACGTCGACCAGCTGCGGGATCTGCCAGTTCGCCGGAGTGAATACGAGCACCAGCGCGCGATTGGCGACGTCGAGCGGGTTGGTGTCGAAGATCGTGTGCTGGTAGAAGTCCGAGTTGGACGTGCTGGTGCCGGGCGCGGGGCTGTTGCCCGTGGCAAGCAGGATGGAGTCGCCCTGCGGGCTGCCCGTTCGGTTGAGCAGGATGTCCGGCTCCGCGGTGACCTCGACGTAAACGTTCGCGGTAGGCATCTGCGCCAGGCGGACGTTGTACGAGTCGATCTGGGTGCCGATCGGGCCCGTGGCCGGGTGATCCTCGTAAACCGTGGTGCCGCCGGCGTGCTCGGTCACGATCACGGCGCCCTGGGACGCTTGCGCGACGCTCAGGCTCACGCCAGGAATGACGAGGTCCTTGTAGAGCGCGTCGCTCGTCAGGACGTCGTGGTTGATGGTCGAGCTCGTGCCGTTGATGTCCTGTGAGTACACGTTGCCGTTGACGTCGCCCGCCACGTTGATCTGGTTGCTGCCCAGGCCGCCGATGACGCGGATCGCGACTCCGGGCGGCGTCGACAGCACGTCGATGGTGTCGTCGCCCTCGAGGGCGTTGATCTCGATCACCTCGATGTTGCGGAACGTGACGTACATGCCGGCGCCGAAGATGCCGTGATCGGTCACCACGATGTGGTCGGCAAACTCGGTGCCCAGGATGATCAGCTTGTTGAAGCCCGTTCCGCCGTCCACCGAGACCGGCGCGTTCATGTTGTATTCGACCTGGTTGTTGCCGGCGCCGGTCCGCACGTCTGTCTCGGCGGCGGTCGAGAACCCGTTGGTCAGGATCGGCAACGGCAAGCAGTAGGGCGCCGAGATCGTGGCGCAGCCGCCCGGCAGGATCAGGTTGCCGACGGTGTCGGTCTGGGCCAGCGCAAAGCCGCGGACGATGAACAGGTTGTTGCCACCGTCGCCCTCGAGGTGGAGGACGGCGTGGTTGCTGTAGACCGTGAATGTGTTGTTGCCGGTCCCGCCCTGCGCGACCAGCGGCGAGCTGATACCGCGCGACAGCCAGCCGCGCGTCGTGGCGACCGTCGCGACGTCGAAGACGTTCTCGGCCGCCAGGTTGCCCGAGCCGTTGAACGTCGGCGGGGGCGGCGCGGGAGACGCGACCGGCCCCGCGTTGCGGCGCAGCCCGTAGATCTGACCGATCTGGAAGCTGTTGTCGCCTGAGCCGCCGTCCAGATAGGTCGGCGCGGCGTTGTCGTCGACGGCGAAGTAGTCGTTGCCGCCGATTCCGTACACGTGGACGCCGCCGTTGATCGCGCTGTCGTAGTTGACGCGCTCGACTCCGAACGTCCCGGTGGTGCCGCCGTTCGCGAGGCTGCCATCCGGATTCACGGCCTCGACCTGGTTGAGTGACGCGTGCAGCACCGCGACGAAGGCTTCATGCGCGGTCGCGGCGGTCTGTCCCGCGCCCTCGTAGATCGAAGGCCGCGCCGCGGTCTCGTTGGTGATGAACGGGACGCTGCGGAGCAGGAAGATGTCGTTGGTCGCGAACTCCTGGTTGTTGTTCGCCACGTTGATGCCTGTGTTGTCCGGCTGGCCCGCTGTATAGGTGTCGTAGCCGTACACGTTCAGCGTGTCCTCGCCGTCCGCGGGTGCGTGCGATCCGAGCACGTTGATCATGTAATTGTTCGAGCCGAACTGGCTGCCGTTCGTGTAGATCGTGTAGGTGTTCGTGCCCGACTGGCCGTCGAGGGTCAGCGTGTCGGCTACGCCCTCGTCCTGGCCGAGCGGCACCATCGACTGCAGGTGGTTCACGATGAACGTGTCGTTGCACTGCGTGCCACCGCCGCAGGCGGCGGCCAGGACGCCGGCGACGGTAGGCGTGCTGTCGCCGTAAGCGCGGGTCTGACCGCCCAGCAGGGTCTGGTCGAAGATGATCGTGTCCGCCTCGGCGTTTCCGAAGACGCGAGTCAGCCCCGCCACCGAGCCTGGCGTGATGGTGCCGCGGAGCACGATCACGGTCCCGTCGCCGTTGGCCGGGCTCGGGTCGATGCCCACGCCGGAGGCGTCGCCGTAGATGTCGATGTTCCCGGTCTGGTTCATCGGCTTGTTCGGGTCGCCGCCGTTTCCGGGGTGCGTGTCGCTCGCCGAGACCGTGGCCAGGATCTGGCTGCTCGGGTCGGTGACGACATCGTCGGCTGAGTTCAGCCGCACGTTGCCGCTCAGCGCCTTGACCAGGCCAAACGGCACCGTCTGCGGCGAGTTCTCCACCACGAGCGTCGATCCGCTGTGGATGAGAAGGATGTCGTTGCCGACGCCCACCCGGTTGATGAAGGCGTTCGAACCGGCGACGCCGCTGCCGTCAGCCCCCGTCTCCGTGGTGGTGAGGCGCACGTTGCCGTTGCGCGCGAGCGCGAGCAGCAGGTCCATCGGCGCGGCGATCGCGACTGGGCCCGGGGTCTCGGTGATGAAGACGCTGTTGTCGGCCTGCGCCGCGAGGTCGCAAGTCGCGGTCACCGCGCGTTCGCCGGTGGTCGCGTTCTGGTAGTTGGCGTCTTGGTAGGCGAGCGTGAAGCTCCGCTTGCAAGGCGCGCCCACCGACGAGTACACCTTGAGGTCGTTGGCCCCTGACGCGTCGCCGATGCTGCCGCCGAGCGCTTGCAGGTCGAGTGTGTTGCCGATGACGTTCGGGATGATGTCCCCCGAACCATCGAGGTGGCCGTCGGTTATCGAGCCTGCGTCGTTGGTCAGGCTGATGTTGTTGCACGTCGCCGTGCTGTCGCTGAAGCACGTGGTGACGGTGTCGACGTGCAGGTCGCCGGTCGTCTCAGTGATCCGGATCACGCCCGGCGCGCTGGCGTTCAGGACGCCGAACCGGTCGATCGAGGACCGGATCTCGAGGAAGTTGATGTCCTGGCCGATGCTGCCGTGATTGGCGGTCAGGTTGATGCTGACGCCGATCACGTCGGGACCAGCGTCGCCGGTCGCCGGCGGCTTGGACGATCCCAGCGGGGCGTCGTAGATCGCCCCGGGCGCGTTCAGGGTGACGTCATCGTCGCTGGACTTGATGACCCCGACGCGCATGTCGCCCGACTGCTCGTTCAGCGTGAAGAACCCGTTGATGTCCCCGTTCAGGTTGCCCAGATTCTCGACCTGTACCAGGCCGATGACGTTAGTGTTCGTTGTGCCACCCGTGTCCGGGTTCATGAAGACGTCGATGCTGCCGTTGGTGACGGCGGACCCGGCGTCGATCAACGTGAAGTTGTATGTGCTCTTCATGTTGTTTGGGCTTCCGCCGATGGCGCCTGGGTTGAAGTTCTCGATCGGCAGGCTCTCGGTGCTGAACTGGTTGTAGTACGTGGCCGGCGCACCGCCGCTCACCACGAAGATGATGCCCGGCAGGCCCTGTGTGCCGACCGCGTCCTGGGTCGTGTTCAGCCGGATGTTCACGTTGTTCCCGGCGACGATGTGCCCGATGTTGATGACGTCCGCGTTGGTCACGGTGGCGTCGTCGGCCGGGATCCCGGTGCAGCCCGTAATGCCCGTAAACGACGTCGCGGTCGTGCCGGTGTACGCGCAGTTGCCTGTGCCGCCGCCGGCGGTGAACGTGCCACTCCCTGCGAAGCCTGCCGTCGAGGCGACCTTGAGCGTGTCCGGACCCGTCCCGGTCAAGACCTGGGCGCGGCCGCTTACAGTGGTCGCGACGGGCGGGTAGATGATCGCGATGTCGCGGGCGGACGTCAGCATGTCGAGGTTGATGTCGCCGGCGGTGGCTGTGGCAACGAACACCATTACGTGCCCGTCCCACTGGACCAGGTCGACGTTGAGGTAAGGAATCGCGGCCGAGCCGATGTTGCCCGCTGTCGCGGTGATGTGCAGGATGTTGCTGCGGATCAGCGAGCCGAGTCCACGCAGCGTTGCGGCCAGGATGCTGCCGCCGACGTTCAGGATCTCTGTGTCGCCGATCGGGTTGTCGATCGTGCCGTTGAAGAGCATGTCCGCGGCCGTGTTGCCTGTCAGGGTGATGGTGGTCGGGAACGCGTCCTGCTCGAGGTCGGCGTTAAGCGACACCGTTGGCGCGTTCAAGGTCACCGTCGGCTGCGTGGTCAGGTTGATCACCGTCATGTTGTCGAGCTGAAGCTGCCGCGTCGAGTTGTTGATGACAGTGACCGTCTCGTAGTTTTGCCGGAACGTGAACGTGCCCCAATAGTGGCTGCCGATGAGGCCGCCGCCGTCGATCGATCCGCCGCTGCTCTGCATGGAGATGTTGCCCGCGTCGGTGTTGACGATGTCGTCGACCTCGACGTAGCTGTGAGCGCTCAGCGCGTCGGCCGGGCCTGGGTTCTGGACGCCGTTGGCCTTGATGTTGACCGCCGTGGCCACGGTTCCATCCGGCGCGATGACCAGCAATGGACTCGGGCCAGAGTAAATCACGACATCGGCGTTCCAATGGATGTTATGGCTCGCATGGTCGGTGTCGTTATTGGAACTTTCGGCTTGGACGTATAAGGCCAGGTGAGGGTCAGTGGTCTTCACCAACTTGGTGTCCTGCGCCGGGTCGTTCGTGGTGCAGTTCGGGAACACGTGCGTGGCGTCGCAGAGGATGATCCGCGGGCCGGCGGTCACGGTCGCGCCCGCATGCGCGGACGCGGTGTCGTTGTAGGTCAAGCTGCGGCCCCCGTGCGGGATTGACGGTCCGATGCAGATGCATATCGGGTCGTCGTTGTTCGAGCCGTGGTTGTTGTCGTGGGTGGCCCGGACGTCGACGCCATAGGTGCCCGAGACAATCGTGTTGTCCGCGGCCTGCCCGTCGATGAGTGCGGTGTCGTTGCTGGTGATGTTGGACTCCGAGTCGGAGTCCGCCTCGCCGATGAAGGCGATGAAGAGAGACCGGGCACTGCTCGTGAGGCTCGAGTTAACGGTCGTGGCGAGCAGGTCCACGCTCGCGGCCGGGACCTGTGCGCCGGCGCCGATCACGGCGCTGGTGTTGTCGGTGAAGTTGATCGTTGCCGTGGCATGCGAGGCGCCACCAAGGCCGCCGCTCTCGGTATCGGAGGAAACGTCGGACACAAGGGTGCTCGTCGCCGCGACGTTGACGTTGCCGCCTGCCTGGATCTTCACGCCGTTGCCGGTGACCTGGGTAGAGCTCGTGTCGCCCGAAATCCCATCGGGCCCGGTCCCGACGTAGGCGCTCGTGTTGTTGGTGCCGTCGACGGTGGCACTCGTGCTGACTCCCGAGATAAGGCCACCGGAGCCGTTGCTCGTCGAGGCGGTCGAGTTGGTCTGCACCTGAGCGGTGATGGACACGTCGCCGCCGACGTCGATCAAGGCCGCGGTGTCGAAAGCCTTGGCGGTCGGGTTCACGTGGGTCGAGGCGTTCTGCAGCGTGAAGCTCACACCGCCACCGCTGCCACCGTGCGCGGACGCGCGCGTAACACCGTCGCCCAGGGGTGGAGCGGCGGCGCGCAGGGACGAACCGTCTGGCGCGAGCAGCTCCTGCGTCGACCCGGTAACCGAGCCCAACTGCTCGTACACCTGCTGGGCGCCGCTGGCCGCTTGCAGTGCGGAACCCGCGAGGAACAGCTCCTGATTCGAGTCGTAGGCGTCGCCGAAGATCACGGTGTACACGTTGAGGGAGGTGGGATCCGTGGTCGTCGGGTCCAGCGTGATGTCGGTGCTCGTCCCGACGGCTTGAAGCGCGATGTCCGAGCCGTCAATGCGGTGCACCTGGTAGGTGTCGCCGTTGGTTAGCCCGCCCATCGGGGCCGGCACGATCGCGTAGGTGACGTTGTTTGCCGAGGGCGCCGTGATCGGGATGAAGTTCTGGCCGATCGGGTTGGTGCTTGTGTCGACGCAGCTGCTGTCATTGCCGTAGCCCACGGCCTCGCAGTACGAGTTGGCCAGGTTGATCGTCCAGGCATCAACGACGTTGACGTAGTAGGTGGCGCCGTTCGTCAAGTTGCCGACATCCTGGCTCGATGTGCCGTTGGACTCGTAAATGACTGCCTGGCCCTCGGTCAGCCCGTGCCCGTTGATGGTCGGCGGGTTGCCCGGGGTGGTGACGTAGCCCAGGTCGAGGTTGTAGGCGCCGCTGTTGCTACCGGTCGGCTTGCCGTTCGACTCGTTGACGTCGACCGCGGCGTAGTTGAACACCAGCGGATTGGGCGCCATGTAGGTGACCCGGGTGCCGGTCGTCAGGTTGCTGTCGGAGTTGCTGATTTCCGTGCTGCTCGTCAGGCTGCTGGCACTGAACGGGTCGCTCCCCGAGGTGGCTGCCGATTGGGAGGTGTACAGCTCGATCACGTTGGGATTGATGACCCGAACCCAGAGGACCTGTCCATCGACGAAATCGCTGCTGATCGAGCTGCCGCCCGAGCCGATTCGGTAGATGACCGCGTCGCCCGTGCTGAGGTTGTGCGGGGACGCGAACCGGAGCATCGCGCGGTTGGTGTCCACGCCGACCACTCCCTGTGACAGGTTGAGCGCATCGACCGTGGCACCCTTGAACGTGTCGCCGAAGCGGAGATTATTGGGGTCGACGACGATCACGTTGTAAGGGTGCGGGCTCTGCAGGCCTGCGACGACCGGATTGCCGTTGGCGACGTAGAGCACCTCGTCGCCCGTCACCAGGCTGTGGTTCGGGAACGTCACCGAGTTGTCGGTGCTGCTGGTGTCCGGGGAGCTGCCGCTGCCTGCGGTGCCGCCGGTGAGGTAGTTCGTGGGCACCGGGCCGCTGGGCTCGGAGTTTGACTCGGCATCGACGACGACGCTGCCACCGGCCTTGATCGTGGTGCTGCCGTCTAGGTACGCCTTGACCGTTGGGTTGGACGTTGCGTTCGCTTGCGGGAGGCCGGCGCTGATCACGCCACCGCCGGCGGACTTGGCGTTGCCGTCTGCCTCCGCCCGGTGCGAGACGGCCCGCACTGTCAGGCCGTTGTCCGTGGTGTCGCCGAGGACCACCTTGACGCCCGTGCCGAGGTGGGCGTCGATCGTCGGGTTGACCGTGGCGTCACCCTCGCTGTAGCCGGCCTGGACCACACCACCACTGATCACTTCGGTGTCGCCACTGGCGACGGCGGCATCGTTGGCGGTCACGGACAGTCCGCTCGGCTTGCCGGCGAATGTGCCGACAGTGGCGTTGGCGTCGACGTACGCCTGCACGCTGCCGCCGATGTTCGCTCGCGACACCATGGCGGCGATTCCGATGACGCCGCCGGCGCCGCCGGTGGTGTCGCCGACCGCCTGGGCGCTTCGGGTGGCATCGACCGAGATGGCCGTACCGCCGCTGTGGATGTTTGTGTCACTGCCCAGCGAAGCCTGGTCGGTGCCATCGACGGTCGACGTGTCGAAGACGGCGCTGACCGCGACACCGAAGGTGATCGACACCACGAACAACTCGGACTTCACGTCGTCGGTGGCGTTCGCCGATACGGTCAGTTGCGAAGCACTGACCAGCTCGCCGTCGAAGGTCGCCGTGCTACCACCGCTGTCGTGGACGCTGGAAGCCACCGCGCCCACCGCGAGTGCGCCGCTGGCATTGACATCGCCGGTCTTCGAGTTGGCTTGATTGTCTGGCTGCGCGGTGATCTGAACCGCGCCTCCGGTGATCGTCACGGTGGAGTTCTTGGTCACCGCCGCGCCGGTGCCTGCATCGCTGGTCACCTCGGCGTCGGAGGAGTCAGCCGCGATTCCGGCCAGCCCACCCACCGAGACCAGCACCACGTTTGTCGTCGCGGAGTTGGCGCTGATGGCCTTCACGGTCAGGTTCCCAGCCGAGGTCGTGGTCCCCGAGGTGACATCAGCACCGACCGAGGCGTTGGTGGCCCCCGCGACCTTCGAGGTCGGGATCGAGACGCTCACGCCGAACAGACCGCCACCGGCGCCCATTGCGGTATCGGTCTCGGCGGTGTTGGCAGACTGCGCCTGGAAGGTGACCCCGCCGCTGCTGACGATCGACTCATCGTTGGATGAATCGTTCGACAGCGCCTCGACCTTGGCAGCCGTGCCGATCTCAGCATCAGAGAGGCTGACCGCGATGCCGGCAAGTCCGGACACGGCGACAACCAGCAGCTGCGCCTGGGAGAAGTTCGCACCCGTTGCCATGACGCTGACCCCGGTGGATCCGGTGACGCTCCCGTCGACTTCCGCCCTAACCGCGCCGCCGATGTAGGACTGGGCCGCGAAGATGGACGCCGCCGCGAACACGCCGAGATTGAGGTTCTTGCCAGTCGCGATCGCCTCGTTGCGGGTATTCGACCCCTGCAGCTCTGCGGTCACGTGGACCAGCCCGGCGGAAGCAATCGACGCGCCGTCGGTCACTGTCGCCTGCACGTCCGCGCCGTCGGAAACCGTCGCCAGTGCGACGCCTACCGTGACACCCAGACCGGAGATGCCAACGATGTCGACTTCGGCGTCGGCGTGGTTCTCCCCGATCGCGTGCACCGTGGTCGAGCTCGACCCCCCGACGGTCCCAGAGATCTGGGCGGTGGTGTGCCCCGACACGGTCGCGATCGGGATCATCGCCGCGATCGCGGCCAGGCCGACGGTGACGCCCGGGGTGAACGCGGTCGCAATGTTCGTCGCGTTCGACTCAACGTCGACCGCGCCGGTGGTCGTCACGTTGCCGCCGAGCTCCGCCTCGGTGTTGCGGCTGCTCTTCGCGATGGTCAGCGTGAACCCGACGGCGAGCGCGCCCGTGGATATGTTGACGTCCTCGCCTTCGAGGTTGCCCCGATCGCCGGTCGCCGAGACCGTGATCGGGCCGCCGATGGTCACCGTGCCATGGGCGAAGGAGGCCGCGCGCGTGGTGCCGCTGTAGTTGATGATGGACACGATCCCGCTGAGCCCGACCAAGATGCCGCCAGTGACGCCGACCGCGAGCACTGTTGGCGTGAAGTGGTCGGTGGCGCTGACGTTGATCCCGCCGATCGCGCCGCCGGACCCGATGGCGACGTCGCCGATCAGCGCCTTGGTGTCACCGCTGATGTCGACAACCGAAACGGAGACGCCGACCGCACCAGCGGCCACCGTGATCCCCACTGCGTAGGCAGAGATCGTCCGGCGGGCGACGGCGGTGACGTCGATCTTGGTGCCGGCCTCGGGGACGGAGGCCGTGCCATCGATGTGAGCGGTCTCCTGGCTGCTGTCGTTGAGGACAACGATCTGGCCGGTGACCGCGGCCAGGCCCAGCGCGCCGGTGACCGCTATGTCGGTGACGTTTTCATCGAGCTCGGAGTGCACGCCAACCGTCCCGGCCGCGCTGACCGCGGCACCGGCCTGGATTCCGGCGTCGACGTTCTCACCGATCGTCATGATGGTGATTCCGGCGCCGACCGCAACGGCACCACCCGAGGCCGCGCCGGCGAGGCTGAACACGTCGAGGTGCTCGTGGGCGTTGACCGTCGCGTCCCCGCCCAGCGAGTGGACCGATCCGTAGATCTGGGCCGACGTGCCCGCCGGCGGCGCCGGCTGCGTGAACTGGTCCTGGGTCGGGCTCGTGGCGGTGTAGGAGCCGCTCACGCTCTGCGCGGAGGCCGACCCGGTGCTGTCCTCCTGGAACTGGAACTGGCCGTCCGCGTCCGCCCAGTCCGTCGTGTCATGCGCAGGGTCGAACGTGCTCGTGGTCACTGACGAGACGTCTTGAGTCGCCTGGTAGTGCACGCCGCCGAAGAGGACGTAGTCCCCCTTGTGGTACATCGTCCCTGGGCTGAAAGCTGCGGTGCTGTCGGTGGGCCGCCCGTCGAGGACCGACTTCCAGCCGTCCTTCACCGGCTCCCATGACGTCGTCGGAGCCACATCGGGGTTGGGGCCGCCGGAGGCGACGCCGGCCTTTGGCTGAGCCTGGTACGTGACGCCCTTGAAGGTGACGTAGTCGCCCTGGTTGTAGTTCTTGGTGTCGTCGAACGCCGACGCCCCTCCTCCGCTGCCGTTGCCCGAGGCGATCGTGTCGGCCTGCTGCTGCCCGTTGGAGCCCTGGCCGCTCGTCGCGGTTTGCGGCTGGTCCAGCTGCCAGTAGCTGGTATCCGTGATCGCTGGGTTCGGTACGGGGGGCTTTTGGGGCTGCGGGGTGTTCTTGACCGCGGTGTAAGTGTTCCCGCCGCTGGTCACAACATCGCCGGTCTGGTAGAGGGCCGAAGGGTCGAACGCGCCGCGGTTGGGACCATTTCCGTCAGTGGTGTAGCTCGCGTTCGGCGACGTGCCTACCGACCACACCGATACGGCGCCCGCGACCCCCACGAAGCCACCGCCGATGCTCACGGCGTAGGTCTGCAGGTGCTTGATCGACAGGGCGTTGACTTGAACGCTGCCGTTGGCCCAGATGTCAGTTCCGGTCGCGAGGTATGCGGTAACGTCGACGGAGGCGACGCCGATGTCGATGCCGCCGGCGACGCCCACGAAGCCGCCGGCGACGCCGCCCGCGAAGGTCAGCGAGTAGAAGTTATCGGTCGCGGCGGCTGCGACTCCCTGCGTGCCCGAGGCCCCGCTGTTGATGGTGCCCGCGTCGGCTCCAGTGCCCTTGTTGACCGTGGTCCCGGCATCCACGTACGCCTCGGTGTCGACGGTGAAGATATTGACGCCAACGTTCGCCGAGGCGCCGACGAAGCCGACGGCGACGCCGGCGACCACGCCGAAGAGCGTCTCCTGGGAGTCGGCCTGGACCACGAGGCCCTGAAGCGTCGTTGTGCCGAACGAGTTGTCGTTGACCGTGCCGTCGTCGACGTTGATCAGGCCGCCTCCCTGCGCCAGCACGGTGACGACGTTGTTGCTTCCGATGTAGGCCTTTGTCTCCTTGGAAACGACGGCCACTCCTACCCCAACGCCGACGCCGACGTAACCCGCGGCGATGGAGGCCGTAACAAGGATCAGCTTGGAGTTCGAGGTTGCGAACACCCCGATGTTGTTGTCCGCGCGGAGCACGTCGGAGTCGCCCGTGTAAGCGTGCGTGTATTCCTTGATGACGGAAACCCCGACGGTGCCGGCCACACCGACGGTCCCGCCGCCGGCCGCCGCGTTCACCGAGATCACCGAGTCCGAGGAGTCCGCGTGCAGCTCGACGTTGTTGGTCGTGTTCACGATGACGTGAGCGCCGAGATAGGCGTCGTCGTGGAGCTCCATGACTCGAACGGTCGCCGAGGCACCGACGCCGGCGTCGCCCGCAAGGGCGATGGAGGCCGCGATGCCCAGCGTCCGGAAGTTGTTCTCGGCCGACACGAGCAGTGATTGATTGCCCGAAGCGCCCGCGCCGTCCTGGGCGCAAGTTGCATCACTGCAGTTGATCTTCGAGTAGTCGCCCACCGCCGCCGTGGTGTGGACCGTGACCACCGCCACGGAGCCGGACAGGCTGATCGCCGCGGTCCCGGCCCCGCCTGCGGCGATGCCGATGCTGGCGATGTAATCGCTGTTCGAGGCCGCGACCGCGACGCCACCGAAGCCCGAGCGGCTCGGCGCGGTTATCGTCTGCGGGCCCGTCTCGGAGGCGTCGGCGGCCGGAAGCACGCCCGAGGGCACGAAGCTCTGCGAGCGCCCGCTCCCCGTCGACGTGAAGGTGATCGGCACGACCGATCCGGGCACCGACTCGTGGTCGTTCTTGCAGTCGCTCGGGTCGAGGGTTGCCTCGCACTTCGTCTTGGCGACCTGGAAGTGGTTCAGGCTGGGGTCGACGACGTAGTACGTGGCGCCGTCGACGAGGCCGCCGATCGGCGTGCCGCCGCCGGCGCTGTAGACCACCGGGTCACCGATCTTCGGCGTGTCGCTGCTCCCGCCGCTCATCCAGTCGTACGGGAGCACGACGTAGCTCGTGCTGGGGGTGCCGTAGCTCACATCGAACTGGGCAGCAAAGCGCTTGGACACGTCGGACTTCACGCCTGGGGAGTTGGTGGCGACGAAGCGCTGGTTCTCGCCCATGGACTGGCCGGCGGGCAGACTCAGCCCGGTGATGGCGATGAGCGGTGAGTTAGTCGCAGACAGCTGGATCTCGGTAGCGGAGACCGGGATCACCCAGTAGGTGCCGCCGTCTGTTAGACCCGTGATCGGTGCGCCGCCGCCGGCGTCGTAGACGACTTCCTGGCCTGTCACGAAGCCGTGCTTGTAGCCGAGATTGATGGTCGAGCCGTCACCCTCGAGCCCGGTCGCAGGCACCGGGTTGCTGTCCGGGTTCGGTGGCGCCGTCGAGTAGCCGCCCTGGATGGCGCGGGGGTCGAATCGGATGTCGGTACCCGTCGTCGAGTAGCTGCCCGCGTTAACCGTGTCGTGCGTGATGTTGGGCCCGATGGCCAGGGCGGTCACGATCGCGTGGGAGCCGATAAGTGCGCTGGTGTTCTTGGTGACCACGGGTACAGCGATGCCCGCCCCAACGGCCGCCGTGCCGGCGACCGATATGTTGCCCGCCACGGCGTAGAGCGTCATCGACTCGTCGGCCGACACGATGACGTTGCCGCCGGCCCGGACCTGGCTGTAATCACCCAGCGACGCAATCGTGGTCACGTTGATAACGGGAATGGCCGCGTTGACGGACACCGCCGCGGTCCCCCCGCCGCCACCCCCGACCGAGACAGACTTGATGTTCTCGTTCGACCTCGCCTGCTCGACCACGTCGCCGTTCGCCTGCACTGTGGCAGCCTGGCCCGACGTTCCGCCGGGCGTCGTGCCGATGGTGGTGGTGGTGGTCTTGTTGATGTCCTCAACGTCGACGCCTACGCCTACGCCGGCGGTTCCGCCGACCGCGACGGCACCGGCGAGGGCCAGGATGTTGCTCGTGTCGCTGGCGCCAACGAACACTGCCTGCGTCACGTTGGCGCTGCCATTGGTGCAGCTGATGCCGGCACAGTTGACCGTCGCGCTGTTGCCGACTGCCGCCGTCGTGTGGTCTGAGAGGACGTCGACGACCACGGAGCCGCCGACAGCAGTGGAGTCCGCGCCGGCGCCGCCGATGGCCAGCAGCGTGTAGTTCTCGCTTTGGGTCGCCTTCAGGGTGAGGCCGGTGCTCCCGTAGGCCTGGACGTCGGCGCCGGGGGCCACCGCGGCCGCAACCCGGCCGTCGCGAACGACGACGGCGACGGAGACGGCCACTCCGGCCGAGGACGTGCTGATCGCAAGCCCGCCGGCCAGGGCCGTCAGGGTGATTCCGTCGGAAGCCTCGACGTCGAGGTTGCCTTGCGTGTGGAGGGTGCCGCCGACTGATGCACCTGCGACCGTCTGGTCGCCGGCGTTGAAGACGACGACGATGATCGAACCGTCCACAGCTGCGCTGGAGCTCGATCCAGAGGCGTCGACCGCGAGCTCAGTCAGGTTTTCAGTTGAGGTCGCGGTGACCGTAACGTCTCCGGCCGCTGAGACCGTTGCGGTGCCGATCGAAGCCGAGACCTGCTTCGTGATCACGTCGACGATCAGACCCAGACCGACACCGGCGCCGCCGCTCGAGAGCGACAGCGTGCCCGCGAGGTTTGTCATGTGGGTCGTGTCCATCGCGGTCACGCTGATCGTCTGCGTGCCGTCCGGCGTCCAGCCCGTGAGCGGATGCTGATTCACCTCTGTCGCGTCGGCGATCAAGGCAGTCGTCGTGAGCGACAGCACGTCGACGATGACGGAGCCCGTGACCACAGCGCCGCCGCCCGAGATGCCACCGGCCAGAGCGACCGACGACAGGTTGGGCAGCGTGATGAGGGGAACGACGGGCGCCGGTGCCTCGACGAGGCTGGAGGTGGCCGATACCTTCAACGCCTTCAGCGCGTCGACCTGAGTGATGTGGCTGAAGATTCCCGAGTTGATCACGGCCTCAGTCGTGATGTCCGGGAAGACGTTGACCACGATCGCGCCGCCGATCGCCGAGCTGCTCTTAGAGCCGCCGGCCGCCAGCGCCAGGTTCTGGAGGCCGATCTTGTTGGTCGCGTTGACCGCGGCGTCGCCCGACGAGAGCAGGTGGGCACCAGCGGCAACCGAGGCCTCAGTGTGGTAGCTCAGGACCTGGACGCCGACGGAGCCGGCGATGCTCGGGTCCGACTCGCCGCCGGCGGCGGCGAAGCCCCAGACGATGAAGTCGTTCTCCTTGCCGCTCGGGATGACCGCCTCGATCGTGATGCCGTTGGCGGTGATCGTCGAATCCTGGCCGACGGTGGCGTCGTTGGTGACGTCAGCGACGTTGATGCCGACTCCGGCCGCGATGTGAGTTTTGTCGGTGTCGGTGCTGGCCGACAGTCCCGTCGCAATCGCTGTCGCTCCGGTCGACTCTTCGGCACTGACCTTCACAGCTCCGCTGGCGGTCACCACAGGAGCGTCTGTGCCGTTGCCGATCGAGGCGTGGTTCGTGTAACGCGCCCAGTTGAGCGCGACCGCCGCGGCGATCCCCACTCCGCCGCCGCTGTCGCCGCTGGAGCTGCTTGCGTTGCTGTTGCCCTGGTTCGTGCTGTCCGAGCCCTTCGGGAGCGAGCCGTCGGTCTTGCCGGTGGTGTTGGGGTTATTACCGACCTGGTCTTTGGTCTGGTCGTCGGCCTTCTTGCCACCCGATCCGCTGTCGTTTTCGCCCGTCGAGCTGGCCTCCGACTTGGCCTCGGTCGAGGCATCGGTCGAGGCGCTGACGGTCACTGAGCCTCCGGTAGTCGTGAGGCTGCGCTCGATGTCGGCGGTCGTGTTTGTCTCGACGACGTTGATGGCGACCGCCGCGCCGATCGCGGAGTTCTTGCCGCCCGCAGCTGCGTTCGAGTCCAGGCTCGAGCTCATGTCCTCTTTCGCCTGGACAGCCACATCGCCAGACACTGTCAGCACCACCAGCGTCCAGTTCGCCGGATCCGAGTGCGGTGCCGTCGCATCGCCGACCAGCGGGTGCGCCGCTTTGTACTCGTTGCCGTTGGCGGGGTCGACGACCAAGGCGCCGAGGCTGTAGCTGCTGCCCGAGAGCCAGTTGGACAGTGACGTCGTCACCCAGTTTGTCGGGTCGCTGTGCGGCGCAAGGACGGAATTCGTGATCGGCTGCAGGGCGCGATATTCGTTCCCGTCGACCGGGTCGAAGGCCACGTCGTTCAGGTTGTAGTTTGTGCCGGAGACCCAGTTGTCGGCCAGCGCGGTCCCGATGTACGCGGCGACGTTGTCGCTGACGATCGCGATCGACACCGAAGGGCTCAGCGCCAGCGTGCCGCCCGCGGCGCCTGCCTTGTCCTCCGTCTCCACGTCGTGATGGAAGGACGCGGAGAGCGTGAGCTTGCCGCCGCCCTTGAGGTTCGCGCCATCCTCGAGGCCGGCGCGGACGATGTTGTCATTGAGGACCTGGATCGAAACGGACGCCCCGATGCCCACCTTGCCCGCCTTGGCGTCCGAGTCGGCTTTCGCCGTGTCCTCTTCGCTCGCCTGGGCCTTCATGGTGACATCGCCCGACCCTGCGTCGATGATCGCGCCACCCGGAATGATCGCCTCAGTGTGGTCGGACACGATGTTCAGAGCCAGAGCGCCGGCGAGGCTCAGCGTGCTCGAGTCGCCGCTCGCCCCAGACTGGGCTTCAGCCAAGATGTCGTGCTCGGCAAGCCGGTAGTACAGGTCCGGGCCGAGCAGGTCCCAGGCCGTGCCGTCGTAGCGATAGATGCCCGGGGTCCCCGACGTGAGGTTGAAGAAGTCACCGGTCGCTGGACTCGACGGCAGGGTCGTGCCCACCGGGATGTCGGGCAGGCTCAGCCCGTCGCCGAGGAACGTCCAGGCCCCGCCATCGAACTGGTAGACGCCTGACGCCAGGCTCGGCGCGGCGGTCGACGACGTGACCGCGGCCTTGTCCGCCGCGGAACCGGTGCAGCCCGCGCCACCGAGCCCGCTGAATGACGTCAGCGTGGTGCCGGTGTAAGTGCAGGTTGCGCTGCCTACCGTGAACGATCCCGTGGATGCGAAGCCGGTCGTGTTGGCGACGTTGAGGGAGCCCAGAGCGGTCAGCGTCTGGGCGCCGGTGGCGGTGGTGTTGGCCGCCACTGCGGTGATGGTCGCTTTGTTATCAGGGAAGCCCGTGCACCCGCCGACGCCTGTGAAGGAGGCCGGAGTCAGTCCGGTGTAGCCACATGTGCCGGCGATGCCATCCACCTTGAAAGCGCCGCTCGAGTTGAACCCGGCCGTCGAGTTCACGAACAGCGTGTCTGGGCCGCCAGTCAGCGTCTGCCCTCCGCCGAATATCGCAGTCGTCGGGGCCGCGGCCTTCGTGATCTGGAAGTAGTCCGCCGGCATCGGGTTGGTGGGCAGGCTCGTGCCGGATGCGATGCCGGCGTTCTGCTTGATCCAGCTCGAGCTGGGGTCGTCCCACTTGTACACGCCCGGCAGTTGCGACACTCGAGTGACCGCCGCGCCGGCCTTCGGAGTGCCGGTGCAGCCGGTGACGTTTTGGAAGACGTTCGAGATGATCCCGATGTAGTTGCAGGTGCCGGTGACGCCGACGGCGGTGAAGCTGCCCGACGAGTCAAAGCCTGAGGCGTCAGAGACCGCGAGCGTGCCGAACGAGACGTCCTGGCTGTCCAGAGTCACCGTCGTCGCGGTGGTCATCGTGACCAGGTTTTTGTCATCCGGCGTGTTCTTGCAGGTGTCGCCCGAGAGGCCCATGAAGGTGTTGCCTGAGATGGACGTGTAGGTGCAGTTGGCGTCGACGCCATTGATGTTGACCTTGAACGAGCCACCCCCAGCTCCGAACCCGGCCACCGACTTCACCTTGAGTTGGTGAGAGCTGCCCAGGTCCTGGCCGGATCCGTCCACCGTTGTCGTGGCCGGCACCGCCGTCGTGAGGTTGAAGAAGTCACCGTTGGACGGGCCCTCAGGGAACGCCGCGCCCTGCTCGATGGTCTGCCATTCCTTGCCGTCGAAGCGCTGGATGCGGTCCTGGCCGTTCACCAGCATGCCCGCTTCGATATCCAGGCCGTTTGACGTGACCGTGGCGTTGCCCGTCGTGGCGAGGTTGGTGACGGTGACGCTGTTGACGGCCACACCGACACCGATGCCGACGCTGCCGGCCTGGTCGGCCTTGCCATCCCCCTTGGCGCTGGCGTCCGCGTTGGAGAAGGTCTTGATCGTCACCGCACCGGTGGTATGCACGTTCGCGGTGTCGGCGAGCGAGGCCTGGGTGATCTCCTTGACGATGTTGATCGCGGCCGCGCCGGCGACGGTGACCGAGTTCTTGTCACCGCTCGTGCTGCCGTTGCTGTCGGACGTGTCGGCCTTCGCGCTGCTCGTGTCAGTGGTAGTAGAGCTCTTGCCGGTGTTGTTGGTGCTCTCGGAGTTCGCGTTCTGAAGCTGGTCGTTGCCCTTGGTGTTGACGTCCTTACCCGAGCTGTCGGTCGACGACCCCGAGTCCTTGCCCTGGGCGCCGGTGGCGCTCGCGTCCGCCTCGTTCGTGTTGGCCTGTGAGCCGGTCGCGGTCAGAGTCAGTGACTTTGCGGTCAGAGTGCGCGAGTTGGTGGCTGTCACCTCGTCGTCGGGGACCGCCAGGCCGAGGGCAAGGCCGATCACCACGCTGCCGTTGGCAGCGTCGGCCTTGGCGGTGGTCGTCGACTTGGCCGTCTGAGTCGCGGTCAACGTGACCGCGTTTGATGCGGTGGTCGCCTGCAATGGGCCCGAACCCTGGATGGCGGCGGTCGTGGTCACCGTCGGGAGCGCGATGGCGGCGTCCGCGGTCAGGCTGAGGGTGGACTTGGACGTTCCGGTCGCGCCAGCTTCGGCGTAGGTGGTGATGCTGTCGGTGTCCGTCGCGGTCAGCGTGATCTTGCCGGGGTTGTCGGCGGGGACCCCGTCGTTGATGATGGCGCCTGATTTGATGATCGCCGTCGTCACGTCGTTGACGATGCCGATCGCAGCGCCCGCGCCGATGCCGACCGTTCCCGCCTCCTTGTCGCTGGCCATCGCCTTGTCGGTGGTGTCGACCGAGCTCGTCGCCGACTGCGTGATGTCGCCGCCCTTCAGGTTGTCACCGCTGGTCGGGAGCAGATCGGCGTGCGTCTCGAAGTCCGCGATGGTCAGGGCCAGCGAGCCGGCGATGCCGATGTTGCCCTGCCCTGCGCCGGCGGTCGACTCGGTGTCGAGGGTGCTCTTGCCGTCCGGCTCGGTGCTCACCGGCGTCCAGTTCGTGGAGTCCGCGTGTGGCGCGAGGCCGTCGAGCGGCAGGTCGTTCTGCGCGATGTAGACCTTCCCGTCGAACGGGTCGATCACAGCGGCGCCCTTGAAGTAGCTCAAGAACAGCACGAACGGCACGATCACCAGCCAGTTGGTGGCGTCGAGGTGCGGCGCGTCCAGGTCGTTCGCTACATCGTTGAGGGCGATGTACATGTTCGTGAAGGGGTCGAGCGGGTCTTTGACCACGTCGCCCTGGCTGTAGCTGGTGCCGGACGTCCAGTTGCCCTTGGAGGCACCCGTCTTGTTGACCGCCGCGGTAAGCGAAAGGCCCTTGACGGACAGCAGGTCGTTGAGGCCGGTGCTTGCCTGGTTGGTGACTTTGACGAGGTTGATAGCCACGGACGCGCCGATGTTGGCCTTCTGCGCCTTGGTCGCGCTGGCCTTGCCGATCACCTTCGAGTCGACGTCCTCGGAGGTCTTGAGGGTCAGAGCGCCGCTGCTCGTGATGCTGAGTCCATCCGCGGGCGACGCGATGGCTTGCGCGGTCACGAGCGCGATGGCGGCCGCGGCGGCCACTGTGACCTTGGTGCCGCCGCTCGAACCCTTGCCGCTCTCACCGCTCGAGGCGTCCGGTGTCTTCGTGGTGCTCGCTCCGGTTCCACTCGGGTTGTCGGTTGTCTTCGTGGAGTCCTTGGACGTGTTGTCACCGACAGCCAGGTTGTCGTCGGCCTTCTTGTTCACGTCTTTGCCCGTGGAATCCGTCTTGTTGTCCGCCGAGGTCGAGTTCTGCGCCTCCTGCGACCCGACGTCGCTCGCGTTGGCCTCGGTGTCGTTGGCCGAAGCGCCGTCGGCGGCAAAACTCGCAGCGTTGCTCGCTGTGAGGTTGCGGTGAATCTGCGAGAGGACGACGTGGTCGGCGACGAGCAGGCCCAGGGACAGGCCGATGCCCGCGTTGCCACCCTTGGTCGCACCGCTCGCGATCGTGGTCGTCGTCACGTTTTGGGTCGCATGGGCTGTCAGTGAGCCACCTGTCGCGAGGGCGACGTCGTTGCCCGTCCCAATGGACGCGGTCGTCGTCACGTTGGAGATCGCGATTGCCACCTGAGCGGAAAGCGCGAGGCTGCCGGTCCCCGCCGACGCACCGCCGGTCGCCTTGGTGGTCATGGCGTCCTTGCCAGTGGCGGTGATGGTCAGGTTCTTCGCCCCGTCGAGCTCTGTTCCGTCGGCCACCCCGGCGTTATTGGTGTCGTTGACGACATCGATGGCGAACGCGGCCCCGATACCGCTCGTGCTGCCATCGGCCTGCTGCTTCGCATCCGCCGTGGCGTTGTTATCCAGGTTCGAGGTCGAGGCCAGCGTCAGGTCACCACCGACCGCCACAGGGCTCGTGCCCTGGATCAGCGCGGTCGTGTTGCTCACCACCACGTTGACCGCAATCGAACCGGCGACGCCGATGTTCTTGGTGCCACCGGCACCCGAAGTGGCGTGGGCCAGGAAGCTCGACTTGTCGGAGCCTGGGCCCTGCGACTCGACCGTGACGCCGCCTGTGGTGACCAGGTTCGCGTTGTTCGCAAGGTAGGCGTTGGTGTTGATCACTGCGACGTTGACCGCGACCGCGATGCCGAAGTTGGACTTGTTGTCCTCGGTCGGCGGGGCGTCGGTCGCCGTCGCTACCGTCTCGTCGCTGTACGGCGTGGGGGCGTTGCCCAGGACCGAGTCGATCAGCTTCTCCTGGCCGCTCGTCGTGTCGCGGTAGATCCGGTAGCCGATCGCGTTCACCACCGGGGTGATGGCCAGCGTCGCCGCGGTCTGCCCGGTCGGCACCGGGTACTTGGCCTCGGGGCCGGGCATGCTCTCGTCCGCGGAGGTGACCAGCGCCGACGGGCCGATGGGGAAACCGCCGCTGTTGCAGTTGTTGAGGGTGAACTGGTTGGGGACCGTGATCGAGTAGGAGCACGCCTGGTTCACGCCCGCGATCGTCAGGACGCCCTTGGCGTCCCAGCCGCTCGTGGACCCGACCATCAGGGTGTCGTTGGTGCCGGTCAAAGTCGGCGTGGAGGTTGCGTTGGTGCTGTTGTCGCCCTTGTACAGGGCGGTGAGCTTGTAGTAGTAGGTTGTTCCCGCCGTCAACGGACCGGGGTTCGTGTCCGCGGTTATCGTCGGTGCGTCGGGGGTGAACTTGATGTTGCCCGCGTCGGCGATCGCCGAGGACGCGTTCTTGCTGCCGGCCTGTACCTTCACCGCCCCTGTGCCGGAGTTGATCGTGTGCTGCGACGTCGAATTGTTGGGCGCGATGTAGGCCTTGGTGGTGGCCACGTCCACGGTGACGGCAAGCGCCGCGCTGAGGTTTTGGGAGCCGTCCGAGGTCGTCGACTTACTGTCGCCCTGGGTTGCCGAGCTGCTCTGGTAACCGTCGCCACCCGAATTGAGTCGCGTCGAGGGTGTGTTCGACGATTGTCCCGGGTCGTTGCCGGACGCGCCGCCGGGGCTCGACTTCGAAACCGTCGGCGCGCTGTTGTCGGTGTTAGCTGCGACGTTCAGGCCCGACGACGTGATCGGTGTCGTGGCCGCGCTGTCGACGAAAGCTTCCGAGTCGGTCGTCAAGACCGCAACCGCGATGCTGGCGCCAGAGCCCGAGGTCTCCGAGTCGGCGGTCGACTCGACATCCGTCTTCAGGTTGGAGGTGATGGAGACGGTGCCGGTCGCGTTGATCGTGCTCGTGTCGGAGAGCTGGCTCGTGGCCGTGGCGTAGACCTGCGAAGCGGCCACCGAGGAGTCAGAGGAGTTGGCGTCCGACCAATCGGTTGTATCGGTGGAAGGATCCGAGTTGGAGCAGCCCCCCGACGCCGCTACGTCGTTCTGCGCCGCGTAGCGCTTGTCCTTGAACTTGACGATGTCGCCCTTCGAGTAGGCGGAGCAAGCGTTCCAGTCCCCCTGGTCGGGCCCGCCCGCGGTGTCGACCTTGGCGATGACGACGGTACTGGACGCGAGCGTCACGTTCCCGCCCGTGGCGGTGATCGAGGTCGCGCCGTGGATGTCGACGCTCGACGTGTAGATCAGCTGCAGAGCGCCGTGGTTGATGCCCTTGTTGCTGCCGTCTTCGATGATGTTGCCTACGTTCGCCCCGTTCGCGACGAGGCCTGAGCAGCCGGTGATACCGGTGAACGAGGTCGGCGTGGTGTTCGTGTAGGTGCAGGTGCCGTTCCCACCGTCGACTTGGAACTTGCCGCTCGTGAAGGTCGTGAAGGGCGCGTGACTGGTCGGGGAGTCGAACCCGACGGTGGACGCTACGGTCAGCGTTCCCGCGCTCAGGTCCTGGGGCAGCACGCTGACGGTCGTCGTCGTCAGCGTCCCGGCGACCGCTTCCAGGTCGACGGATGCGCCGCTGAGCGTGACCCCGTTGAGGTCGATGCCCGGCGTGACGCCGCCCAGGGTGCTGGTGATGCCCAGAAGGCTGTGTCCGTTGCTCTTGTCGATCGCGTTGAACGTGGCGGCGCCGGTCGCGCTGACCGTGTTGCCGATGTCGACCTTGATGTTCGAGCCGTCGACCTCGAGGAGGCCGCCGATCCCGTCCAGGTTGCCAGTGATCTCGACACTGGACTGGCCCGCGTTGATCACCAGCGAGGCCATGGTCGAGCGCGGGGTCGACAGGGTTCCGGTCTCGACCGTCGGCCCCACCACGCCGAAGACCACGGGCGCCCAGGAGTACTGGATGCCGCTGGTTGTCGGATCGGCGCCGTTGTCACTCACAAACAGGCGCGAGAAGCCGGTCGGCTCGGCAAGGCTGACGACCGCCGCCGTCGTGTCAGTCCAACACAGGATGTTGGCCAGGTCGCAGTTTGCGCCCAGGCTGAACAGGCTGAAGTGCGTGACCGTCGCAATCAGCTGCCGGTTCGGCCAGTCCAGCGTGGTCGATTCGCGTACCCACGTCTGGCTCGTCTCGTCCCAATGGAACACCGACATCGCCTGGGCCTGCGCCTGGGTGGTTCCGGCCGGGAGCGCGAATGTCAGTGTCGCCGGCTGGTCGAGCCGGTGCACTGGCGCGCCGCTGGCCAGGCTGGTGGCGTTCACGTCGTAGGCCGGGCCGAACTGGGTCATGCCCGATCCCATCGGGGGCGGCGCCGTGTCGGGGGCGACTGCAACGGCGAGGTTGCCACTGCTGGGGGTCGCGACGGCGACGTTGCCATCGGATGAGGTCGCCTTGCCGTTCGCACCGAAAGAGGAGACCGCGGTGGCGCTTGCGATCGGGGTGTAGGCGATCGACGGGCTCAGCCGAACCACCTGGTACTGGTAGATGCTGCCCGGAAGCACCGCGGTGTCGACGTACTGAGAAGCGCTGGTCGTGCCCAACGAGGTGAAGATCAAACCCGAGCCATAAGCCCGGCGAACCTGGAAGAGATCTCCGGCGGCTCCTGTCCAGGTCAGCTGCACGCCGGTTGCGGTCGATGTGGAGTTAAGAGTGAAGCCCGGAGTTGGGGGCCCACGGGCGCCGGCCGCGCCAACGTCGAACGTGTCGAGCGCCTGCGCGGTGCGACCCGAGGCGTCGGTCGCGATGACTCGGAAGTCGTACTTTCCGGCAGCCAGGCCGGCGGTGCTGAGCGATGTCGTCCACGTGACCAGGCCCGCGGCTCCGAGACCAGGGCCGCCCGGTACGGAGGGAGTGGTGGGCCGGGACGGGAGAGTGTTGAGGATCGAGGTCCAGATTCCGCTACCCAGTGGCGCGAACGCGAAGGCGAGCGACGCCAGGCCAGTGTGTGTCGATACCTGGACCGCGAGGTCGACGATGGCCTGGTCCGGTCGCTCGCCGGCGTTCGGGGTCAGGATGGTCAGGTCGGGCGCGGTGAGGTTCCACGCCACCGGCGTGGTGATCCACACGACCTGGCTGAAGTCGCTCTCGTTGCCGTAGACGTCGGTCTGGGTGACGGCGTAGCCGGTCAGCTGCGCGCCGGGCAAGAAGTCATCCAAGAACGAGTTCCCGGTGATCCCGCTGGCAGCTAGCGAGAGGCTGCTGGTGCCGTCGGTCGCGCGATAGATGTTGTACGTCGCGCCGGCGGTTGCCGTCCAGCTGACGAGAATGCTGTCACCGGCGACCGTAGAGCTCAACCCGGTCACGACCGCCGCGGTGTGCACGACATTCAAAGTCGAGGTGGCGGTGGCCGCGACGATGGCGCCGCTCGACGAGATGGCGACGGCGCGCACCTGGTGGCTTCCCTCCGTCAGGCCGATGGTCGTGATGGCTCCACTCGCGGTCCACGTCTGCCCGTTGACCAGCGCCGCGAGCGCGCCGACCGCGGTCCAGAGGTTCTGTTGAAGCGTCTGGACCTCGACCGACGAGAAAGCGACGGTGGCCTGTCCAGATGCGAAGACGCTCACCGTCGACCCGGCCGAGCCCGTGGTCGTGGTGCTGCCCAGGGTCAGGGTGCCAGGAGACTGAGCCGAACCGGCAGACCCGCCCGAGGCAATCGCGAACGGTGTGGTCGCAGCGGTTTGGGGTACCGGCACTAGCGCGGCCGAGACGACGTCAGAAGGTTCGCCGTCCTGGTTGCCACTGAAAGCGTGAACGCGGTAATAGGCCACCGCGCCGATGGTCGCCGTGTCGCGGTAGATCGTGTTGCCAGTCGTGCCGATCGTCTCGAAGGGCCCGTCCTGCTGCCACGCGCGGGCGACGACGTAGCCGGTCGCCTGAGCCACGGGGGCCCACAGCAGGCTGACTGACCCGGTGCCGGAGACCGCCTGCACACCCGTCGGCGCCGCGAGCAGCTGAGGAGCGATCATTCCGGCGGGCCGGGCGACGTCGGGAAGCGTGATCGAGGTCGTCGGAGACGCCTGGCCCGCTGCGCCGTCGGAGTTGTAAGCCTGGACCCTGTACTGGTTCAGGCCCGGCTGCGCCGAGCGGTCGACATACTGGGTCTCGGTGACGTTGTCGAGGACGACCCAGGTGGTTCCGTCCAGCCGGCTGACCGCGTAGCGGGACGGGGTCTCACCCTGGGTCGGGCTCCACGAAAGCGAAACTCCGAAGGGCGTGATGAGCGCGGTCGGGGCGTTCGGGGCGGGCAGCCCCGCGTCACCTCGCAAGGTGAAGCCCTTCGCCAGGCCTGCGCCTGCCGCTGTCAGGGTGCGCACCGAATAGTGACCGCGCGGGAGTGCCGCCACGTCCCAGTCCACAGTGCATCCCGGCGTGCAAGACATCGTCCCGTCGACGGTCTGCCAGGCACCGCCATCGATCGCGTACTGGAACGTCACGCCGCTGCCCGCGTTCGCGTCGCTCACGAGCAGCAGGCGATCGTCCACCGCGCCGTCCGGCGCGACCACGTCGCCACTCGGCAGCGTCAGCGTCAGGGACGGCAGCGCCGCGGGCTTGACACCCGCTACAGCGGCGGCCGTCACCGTCGCCGCCGCGCTAGTGTGTCCGTCCTTGTCCTCGAGTGTGACCGTGTAGGTGTGCGCGCCCGGCGTCGCGTTGTCGTCCGTCCACGATAGGGCACCGGTCGCGACGGTGGCCGCAGGCATAACGTCTGCGTCCTTCTGCACGAGGTAGGCCGCGCCGTTCGCGACCGCCGGCTGGCGCCACGTCAGCACGACGCTCGAACCGACCGGGGTCGCACCAAGAGCGGTCGGCGCGGCGGGCGCTGCGTTGTTGACCCGGACCTGCGAAGCGGTCTGCGTCGCGTGGGACGAACCGTCGGCTACGGTCACCGTCAGCGTGTAGGTCCCGTCAGCGGCGGTGCGTGAATCCCAAACGGTCCGCGCGGTCCAGGTCAGGGGATCCGTTGCCTGCGGTGCGCCGGTCGCGGTGCCGATTTGAGTCACGGTTCCGTCCGACTTGACAATCGCCCACGTGACTGTCCCGACGCCATCGCCGCTCTGACCGTCGACGCTGAGCGCCACGGAGCCGCTCAAAGTGCCCGACGAAGGCTGGGCGCTTAGTACCTCAGGGTTGGAGGTCGCCGCCGCCCAGGTTGTGCTGGCCGCCTGTGCCTGCGCCGTCGCGGGCCCGGAGGCCAGGACCGGGACGACGCTGTAGGAGTACACGGTGCCCGGTGTTCCACCGACGTCGGTGAGGGTTGTCGCTGTCGTCGTCGCGACCAGGGTCGGCGTGTCGGTTCCTGTGGAGCGATAAACCTGGTAGGTCGTCGCGCCGGCGACCGCCGACCAGCTCAATGCGACATGACCATCCGTCGCGGCGGCCTGTAGCTGCTGGGGCACGGGGGTGGTCGCCGGAGCAGGCGTGACCGTCGTCGTCCAGCCGGTACCGGAGGCGGTCGAGTCCGGAACGGTCGCCGCGGGGCAGGTCGTCGTGGTCGGGTCGCACGCCGGCGGAGCAGTCGTGGTCGACGGAGTCGTGGTGGTTGACGTCGGGCTCACTGCCGAGGGGCATGCGCTGGACGAAGCGCTCACGCAGCCGACCTGCGGCGCCGCGTTCAGGGATGTGGTGACCTGGCTCTCCTGACCGACCGGCACGGTCGCAACCCCCAGCTCAGTGGAGCTGTCGAAGCTGGTGAGCTGGCCGCCTGCGGACTGGATCGCCGTCTGCGCGTCGTTGAACGTCGTACCCGGCTTGAAGGCGATGTAGAGCTTGCTGGTCTGCGGCGTGTTTGTCGTAGTCGTGATCACCGGGGCAGCCGGCTTGCGGATGACGGTCCTGACCAGGACCGGCTTTGGCTTGGGCCCCTGGATTAGCAGCTCCCCGGTGCTCGGGTTGTAGCTGATGATCTGTAACCCGTTGGTCGCGGCCCACGCGTCGATGCGGCTGCGGTCCATGCCGGCTCCGACCATCGCCTGCCAGATGCCGTTCTTCGCATCGATCAGGACGGGCTTGATCTGGGGCAGCGCGACCACCGCCGTGCGACCGGCGGCGTCATCGGTCGAAGTCCAGCTCTGAACCGTAAGACCGTTTTGCGAAAGGAAGGTGTCCATGTCGCCGGCCGTTGCGTAGGGCGGAAAGTAGATGGTCGCGGTGTGCTGCTGCGGCCCGGGACCGATGCGGATCTGCGGGAGCGAGAAGATGTACTGCCCGAACGCCGGGAACTCCGTCAACAGCTGCATGCCGTAGGTCGCGCCGAGGGCCGAGGCGGCGTTGGAAGAAGTGAAGGGCGTCATGTTCAGCGTCGCAAAGCCATGCTGGTTGTCGATCGATACGCCGACCACCACTGGCGCGCGGGTTGCCGTGGACGGTGCTGCCGCGGGCACTATCGATTGCACGATTGGGACCAGTGAGGTGTAGGTCGCAACGCTCTGGACGACGAGCACCAACGCCACAGATCCGGCCACGGCGCCGGTCCCGGCCAGGAGCTTGAGGAGTGCTTTCAGCACACGCCACCAATGCGCGTGTTGAGGCTCATGCCGCCGCCGTCAAAAGCGCGTCAGCCACCACGGCAGGTGACCAACCCAACCCTACGAACACCCTTCCCTTCCTAGAAAACTCGCGACGCGGCTTGAAAAGTTGCTGAAGCATATCACCGGCTCGGAAACGTGCCGGAGATTTTTTGGGGAAAGTCGTTTGGTCCAAAAAAATTTACCGGCCGGCAAACCTCATCGTCGTTTTGTTGGCGCCAGCGGTCGCGGGGTGGCTAGTTTTCTTCGCCTCCGCGAGCCGATTCGACAGCCTCTCTGGTCTCCATGAGGATGAAGACGAGGAGCGCCGCAGCGGCTGCGTACTCCGCCCACCACAGTCCGAAAAGGAGATTCAGTCCCGCCCCGGCGAGGGTCGCTGCGGCCATGTACGCGCAGGTGATCGTCTCCGCGATGTCGGCCCTCAACGCCGCGCTTCCGATGACGGAGTTCACCCGGAACTTTCGCCACGCCAGGATCGGCATAACGACGACCGCGGCGGCCGAGACGGCGACCCCGAGCGCGGATCCCGATGGATGGAAGTGACCGACTACGCCGCCCAATCCGACCACGACGAGGTAGGCACTCAGCAGGACCAGCAGGACAGCGGAGATGACCGTGGCGCGGCGTTCGATGGTCTCCATCCGGGGCGCTCCCGGCCCTTGCGCTTCTGACGCGAGACGCCACAGAAGAGTCACGCCACTGAGGAGCTCAATCACGCTGTCGAAGCCGAAAGCCGTGAGGAGCACGCTGCGGGCGGCGATGCCCGCGCCGATCGCCAGCACAGCTTCGGCCGCCATCCACCCAACCGTCAGGATCTCGAGCCGGACACCGGCTCTTACCGCCGCCTTTCGGTCCATCGCTTGCATGGGACTCGACCAAAGTGTGGCGGGGGGGGGGCCGCTATGCTGCGGCCCGCCCAACAAGTAGTTAAGTAGCCGCGACGAAGACCATCCCGGTCGCTTTCCCGAAGCCGATCGCGATCGGGGTCACGAAGCCGGTTGCCGGGTTGATGGTGGCGACGAAGTTGTCGACGCCCGAGTCGTTGGGCGACTGCGTGTAGATGTCACCGTTGGCGAATGTGCCGCTGATCCAGTAGGTCACGCCTGAGGCGCCGTCAACGACAAGCAGCCGCCCGGGACCTGTCGGCCAGACCGTGTCCTCGAGCTGGGTACCGACCGCCATCTTCGACACGGACTGCTGCGCCGTGCCTGGGTTCTTCACGAACACCAACAGGCTGTCGGCCTGGCTGACCAGGACGAGCTGGCCCTTGTTGTCGATGCTGAGCGAATCAGGATCCGTCAGCGTCAGCGCGGCGGGCGCGCTGCTAGGGCTCAGGAGATCTGTCGCGTTTGCGTTGCCCATGAGCACCGGGGTGAGGGTCAGAGTTCCGTGGCTCCCCATGGCGATCTTGTCGATCGCCGGGTTGGGGTTGGCACCGCTGCCGTCGAGCGTCGGGTTCGAGGCGGCAACGTAGACCGAGCCTCCGAGGAAGTACAGGTCGTCATAGCCGCCACCGTGCGGCGGGTTGGGAAACTTGTAGGGCGTGACGGTCCCCGAGGTGGGGTCGATCGTCGCGAACATCGGGCTCCCGTCCTCGCATGAGGTCGTCCACACGAGGTGTGTCGCCGGGTCGACTCGCATCCCGTCGCTGTGTCCGGCGATCCTCCAGTGGTTGAGGATGTCGCCCTTCATGTTGTATTCGACGACGGTGCTCGCCGGCGATCCGCTCGAGCCCTGGTCCGAGCAGTCCTTGGCGGTTACGTTCTGGTAATCGATGAAGACGTGCTGGCCGTCGACCGCGACGGCGTCAGGGCTGGAGACGAGGAGCCGCGAGTCGTTCTGCGTGAAGACGGACACCTCGTAACCGGGCAGCGCGACCACGGGCAGCTTGGTCGCAGCCTCCAGCGAGGCTGCGTTGGTGTTCGCGGTAGCGGCCGTGCTGCAAGCCGAGACGATGAAGATGAGGCCAACGAAAAGGAGACGTGCAGAGCGCATAGATCGATACCCCTCGGAATGAGTGGACAGCTCGATCCCGAAGCTAGCCCACGACCCTTAAGCGCCGGCTCACCGAGGGTTAACGGCCGGCTGGGCGCGGCTCAGTCGTAGAGGAGGTTTCCCCACTGCTCGCCGTCGAGGACGAGGTCGAGGTGCTTGAGTGGCCCGAAGCCGCGGATCGTGATGCCGAAACGCGAGGGTAGACGCGCCGCAGCGCGCGGATCGACCAGGAGCTTGGCGCCGTCCTCGAGCGAGAGTGGAGTGTGGCGGCTGACGTCGTCGCGCAGGGAGGCCTCGCGCACCCGCACCGTGCAGATCTTGCCCCCGCCGCAGCACCGCTTGACTTCATACGAGATGAGGCGCGAGCCGGTGGCAGGGTGCGAGTCCAGCCATGCGCGGGCGGCGTCATCCACTTCGACCTCGAAATTTCGGTGGCGGGCGGGGTCCATCAACTACTCCTGACGCCGACGATACGATCACGGGCCGGCATGTAGTCGGGCATCACCCGGGCGGCGAGGCCGGCGCCCTCGACCGCCGACACATAGTCCTCGGTCGGGGTCAAGGCCAGCCGGTGGTTTTCGACGAAGTAGTCGATTCCCTCGGCGGTCTGTACGAGGTGGTGCATGTCGAGGTTGGTGATGTTCCCATCGCGGCGCGTGAACGCCAGTCGCACGACGAGCGCCTGATTGTCCTGCGCGATGTCGGGCTGAGGGCGGGAGCCTTCGTGCCAAGCATCCGGGCGAACCCAACCGTCGAGGATCAGGACGCCGCCCGGCGCGACATGCGCGGCGAGGCGGGCCACCGCCGACCGCATCTCGATGGGGTCAGTGATATATCCGATGCTACTGAAGAGGCAGATCACCGCATCGAACGATCTGCCGAGGTCGAGCGTCCGCATGTCGGCCTGATGGAGCTTGATTCCTGGCAGCCGATCGCGGGCAACGGCAAGCATGGCCGGGCTCAGGTCTGCGCCTTCGACCTCATACCACCGGCGGAGCTCGGCAAGATGAGCCCCTGTCCCGCATGCCACGTCGAGCAGCGTCTTCGCCCCTGAGCAGGACTCATCGATGATGCGGCGCAGCTCGGCGGACTCGGCCAGGTAGTCCTTGATCCCGGTGCCGACGTACAAAAGGTCGTAGATACGGGCGCTCTTCGCATACCTGGATCCATGCTTCACCGAACCATCATCCATTGGTCGCCAATCGGCTGGACCCGTTTGATGGCTCGCAAGTCGAGGAACAGGGGCAGGCGCTGCCAGCGGGCGCGCCCGCGCGCCGGATCCGCCCTCTCCGAGACGTCGTCGACCGGAACCTCGCGAAGGGCTTCGACGGCAAACCCGGCGGCTTCGAGGGCTCCGAAGTAGTCCCGAAGCGGACGGTGGGTACTCACGAATGTGATCGCCAGGTCGCCGCTTTCGACGTGATCGACGTACTGAGTGGACTCCAGGTACGAACCTCGAATCACAAACGGCGAATCCGGGTCGAGGCTCTCGAACTGGCCCGCCGAGTTGATGGGATGGACGATCGCGAGGCAAAGGCAACCGCCCGGTTCCAGCACCCGAGCCATCTCATGGATCGCGGCCGCCATGTCGTCGACGTCCTGCAGCGACATGTGGGCAATGACCAGGTCACAGCATTGGTCAACCAAGGGCAGCGCCGCGGCATCTGCGACGAGCACCGGCCCATCTTGACGCGCGGCCAGGGCTTCTTTGACCATGGTCCTGGAGGCGTCGATGCCCACGACTCGATGGCCGATGGCCGCGAGATCGCGTGAAACCCGACCTTCGCCGCAGCCGACGTCGAGGGTCAGCCGCCCCGGGGGCGGGAGCAAATCGAAGAAGGCGGCCCGCCCGAAACGCCAGTAGGAATCGTGACCCGGCTCTCGCGCCCAGCGTGTCCACGACCGCGCTTGCTCGTCCCAGGCGGCGCGGAGGTCGATCGGCTCAGCGGGTTGGGCGCGCTGGTAGAAACGATTGGGACCAATACTCCGGAGGTCGGCACCCACGTGCTCGCGAACCCAGCGCACGATGTCTTGCTCTGACGGCTTGACGCCATCCGCCGTGTCGACCCTCAGCACCGCCCGGCCGAGGTCCGGTGGTTCGTAGGAGCCGTCGAGGATCCGCCGGCGCAGGTCCGGAAGGGCCTCAAGGCCTCGGTGAGAGAGGTGCCGGCTAGGGTCACCGACTCGCTTCGTGTATCGCCGCTCCAGGATTTCCAGCGGGCACTCGAGCTGCACAACCACCGCATCGGCATGGGCTGCGACTTCGGCGAGATCTGATTGGTCCGCGAAGAACGCGCCCTCGAGAATGATGCCCATGCCGGAAGCGAGCAACTCCCGGGCCAGACCGAACTGGACGGCAAACGCGGCTTCGCCGACGGCGGGAGCGCCACCCAGATGGTCCATCATCGCCTCCTTCAGGGAATCCTTGGACAGGATCGGCAAGCCGAGCTCACGACTTAGCATCCCGGCGAGCGTTGTCTTGCCTGAGGCAGGTGGTCCGCACACGATCACGAGGGGAGGCACGAGCCAGAGAATCGCACCCTTTCGGGTGGATCGGCACTGCTTGTTACACGGTTGCGTATCTGAAAGTAGTGAGCACTCCGATAGATCCGGCCCGACTCGACCGCCAGCTGGCGCGGCGCGGCTGGAATGCCACGGACCTGGCGAGAGCGTCGGGCATCAGCGTGGGTACGATTTCTGCGGCACGCAGGGGACGGCCCGTGTCCAACGCGACGCTGGGCAAGATCGCCCACGCCCTGCGCATCGCGACGATCGTCGAGGGCGTCGACCTCATGCTCGAGCCCGAAAACTGAGTACCTGCCAATGGGAGCGCGCCAGCGGCCTAGCCAGCGCGCTGGCACTGACCATTTGTGCGAATTTGGCCGGACCCGTGGCGGCTCGGGATGCCGCCTACGCGCCCGTCGCCTGCAGTTGCCTCAAGATCGCGGTCTGCGCCTCGTTGATGGCGTGGACTTCCACGGTCAACTTGTGCACCGCGGTCAACGTTTCGTGGTCGGCTTCGGCTCGCGCGTCGTTCGCGGCCTGGATCACGTTCTGGCCGACGATTATGATGGGCAGGAGAACCAACTGGAAGAAGGTCTGCGCGATCCAGGCCACGATGATGATCACGTTTTGCGATTGGATCGCGGCGGGCAGAGAGATGAGCGCGATCGCCGCGAAGATGTAGGCGACCCACATCGTGCCGACGGTCTTAGTGATCTTCACCGCGAGCCAGGTGTTGAAGCGCCCCATGGTTCCCGTTCCGTGAACGGTCCCATGAGAGTCTTGGCTGAGGACGAGGCGATGCTCCAGATGCGTTCGGGGACTGACCTCGGGGACTTGGGCTTCGGGACTGGTCATAGATCCTCCTTTGTTGACTGATGTATTTCCGGCGTCTATTTCCAGATGGCCTCTACCGACTCGGCGACCGCGGCGGACTGGGCATGGCCCGCGCGTGCGGAAGCAACTCGATGCGCGGGATCCAGCACGTTGGAGCCGATCGCTTTGCGCGCCTCGGCGTCGGGGCTGATCACCGCCGACCTGATGCCCGATCCAAGCGAGGCGAGCTGGTTTTCGATGCGGCCGCTCTTGCGCAGCGCGAAGGTGACAGGCGCCACCACGACCACTCGGTCGCATCCCGTGGCGAGGTCCGCATTGGCGATGGAGCGGACGCCTCCGTCGATATAGCGGCGCCCGTCGATCGAGATGGGCGGCCAGACGAGCGGGACGGCGCAGCTGGCGGCCACCGCCTCAAGTAGAGCGACGTCGCCATCGCGATCGAAGACCCGTAGCTCTCCCGTTTCGGCGTCGACCGCCGTGATGAGCAGGCGGCGCTCCGGCCACGAGTCGACCGGCAACCGCTGCTTGATGATCGCTTTCCTCTCCGACTCGGGCACGGTCCTCGCTTTCAACGCGGCACGGCCGAGGCGCGCGCGCGCCTGCTCCTCGCCGCCCGGCCACAACATCGAGGCGGCGAAGCGCAGCGTTACGGTCGCTCCAATTTTTGCGGCTCGCTCGGCGCGCGGTTCGGTGAGCTGTTCCGCGTAGAGATCCTTGACACTCACGCCACTGAGGATCTGCGCGCCGACCACCGAGCCGGCCGATGTGCCGACCACAAGGTCCGCCGACGTCAGGTCGACACCGGCCTCAGCCAGCCCCGCCAGCAAACCTGTCTCCCAGGCGATGCCGGTGACTCCCCCGCCACCGAGCACGAGCGCTCGCCCTCCCGTTGCCATCGCCAAGAAGATAGGGCTAGTGCGCCGACTCGGATAGGTATTTCGGTTTGCGGAGACCGGGTACCGCTAGGGTCAGCGTGACGGCGACGGCACCGCCCAGGCCGGCACCACGCCGAAAATGCCGTCGCCGACCTTGGAGACCGCCTGGCCACATATAAGAAGGAGCAGGTCTTGGTTGCGGAGGGTGCGCAGCGCGGCCGGTGACTACCGTGGCACGAGACGGAACCGTCAGACTTGGGCGAACTCAAATCCGAAGCTGGAGGAAAACTCATGCGCTGGGGAACGACGACCCTCCGGATCGTGCAGCCGAGCGCAGAGCTGACGGCTGCGCTCAAGGCTTGGAAACAGCACATCGACCAGGCCCACCCCCAGATCAAGGAGGTGCGCTGCGCCATGACGGATGGAGGCACGCAGGTGATGTGGCAAGAGGGGTTTGAAGACTTCCACTCCTACCAGCAGCTGATCGACTCCGACGACAACAGCTGCGAGAAGGTCATGGGAGCCGTGTTCAGGCATGCCGTCCCAGGCACGCGCCGCAGCCGGATCTGGAGTCACGCAATCTAAAGCCAACATGAAAGTGACCATCGCGCCAGAGCCGTTCGATTCGGCCGATGCGCAGCGACTCATCGAGGCCCTGGACGCCCACCTGGCGAGTCGGTATAGCCCTGAGCAGAGGTTTGGCCCGAACCTCAAGCCTGCGCAGCTCGCGACGGGGCTGGGCGCGTTTGTGGTGGCGCGGATGGATGGCCGGGCGGTCGGGTGCGGTGCCGTGCGGCTGCTCGACACGACCACGGTCGAGGTCAAGCGCATGTATGTCGAGCCGGAGATGCGTGGACGCGGCATCGGCAATGACATCCTTGCCCATCTCGAAGACGCCGGACGCGAGCTCGGCGCGCGGCGTGCCGTGCTCGAGACGGGCATCTACCAGGACGAGGCGATCGGGCTCTATCGCCGGGCGGGATACAGCGTGGTCGACTGCTGGGGCGAATACAAGACCTCGCCGACGAGCGTCTGCTACGAGAAAGCGATTTAGGTTTTTGGCGCAAGACCCCACGAGCGGACGCGATCGGGGTGGATCCGGATCAGCGGCTGAATCTCCTCGAGGGCTTCAGCACGGCCGCGGACCTCGATTCCTCGCGGCGACCACGGTGGGACCACGTCGTCGATCACGATCGCGGCGCGGCCGTCGCGTTTGACGTCGCGAAACTTCTTCGTGGCCGCCATGTCCCGTCCGCCGACGTCGATGGTGTCCTGCTCGGCGTTGTAGGTCCAGCCGACCGGCACCACGTGCGGTGCGCCGTCCGCTCCGACGGTCGCGATGCGCGCCAGCCGGCGCTCACCCGTCATGTACGCAATCTCTTCCGGGCTGAAGGCGCCCACCGGATCACGTCACCACTGACGCATGGGGCGGCGCCCAGAAGACCAGCACGCGCAGGTCTTCTTCGATGTCGTGGAAGCGGTGCTCGACTCCCGTCGCCACGAACACAACGCTGCCGGGCTTCACGTCCCGGTCCTCGCCCGCGACGCCGATCTTGGCGCGGCCGCTGATCACGTAGTAGACCTCGTCCTCACGGTGCGGCCGCTGTCGGTCGGGCTTTCCTTTCGGCCAGACGGCCAGGCCGACGCTCAGCTTGTCGGAGGCAAGAAAGTCCACGTAGCCGTGGCCGTCGGCATCGCGTGGTTGCGGGTCGAGGTCGGGTATGTCGAATGCTTGCACTGCTCCAAAATACCGTCTCCATGGAAAGGCATGAGGCGGACGGGGTTGGGTTTTGGGTAAAGCGCCTTCATCACGGCTGGGTCATGGCTGGCGTGAGGTGGTCACACTGCTGGCCGCTGCCGGGTTCCGGTCCACGCTCGGCGTGCTCCTCGTGCCGCTCGAGCACTAATTCGGATGGTCGCCCGCGACGGCCCCACGCGTCGCGGTAGGGCTGTTCTTGGTTTGGCGCGCGCCATCTATCGGAGCTGAGTGCGCTGGTGGTTATGATCGCGGGCGCGTCGCTGGTGGGTATCGCCGCCGCCGGTAGGGTGGGTTGGACCTTTACCGGTGAGTCAGGTCCGGACGACCAGCGTTCTTGCGATCTTGTCCTGCCAACCTTGGTGGCGCGGGTCAAAGGCAACCCAGATCACACCGAGGAAACAGAACGCGAAGGCCACCCATAGCCCGAACCAGCGAACGATCGCGGTCACGATTCCAGGCGTTGCCAGGTCCTCTTGCTGAACCACTTTGAGGCCCAGAAGTCGCATACCAAGGGTGCGGCCGCCGCCCAGACGCGACCAGAAGACCACGAAGTAGACGATTGACACAAGCACCGATCCGCCTGTGCTCGTGGTGACCTGCTGGCCGGAGTTTACCGGCGTACCGCCGCCGTACGTGGCGATCACGAGGTACGGGAACGCCCCCCCGACGAAGCTCAGGATGAAGGCATCGACGAGATAGGCCGCAGTTCGGATCCCGAACCCAGCGGTGACAGCCGGTTGCGGAAGCCAGGTCGTGGAATCACTCACCGGGCGGATCATGCTCCGCGCTTCGGCATCCTGCACATGTCGGGCTAGATCGGTGGTTGGGAGGAGGGCGCCTCGGCCGGGAAGTTGCGGTAGATGTATTTGACTTTGAGGCTGATGGCGTACGCGCCGGTCACGCATCCCAACGCACCGGCCAGCCCGATTAAAGTGAGCACAAAGCGGAGCGTATTCAGCGGTTCGCCGATGCTGTGATCGCCGATGGAGAAGTTACCGATCGAGGTGCCCATCACGATGATCAGCATGGCCGTTGCGTTGAGGGCCAGGCTCATCCCGTTTCGTCGCTGGTCCGCTTCCGTGGCCGGTATCCGCCGCCGCAGGCGCCACAAGACGTGAGGCCAGTGGTCCTTGCCGGTCAGAACTGAGAACAGGCCGGTCGCCATGCTGGCGAGTCCGAGCACACCCACCGCGACGCTCAGCCACGCCGCAGCCAACTGCAGCGTTGCGGCATCTGGCAGGGTGGCCATGCTCGTGAGTCTAGGGCTGATCCCGTGCCTCAACAGGCACTATTTGCCGGTCGATCCTACCGGCCGTAGGCTCAGGCGGTGAATCTGCTCGGGTCGGCTTCTGGCCGCGTTGCGATCGCGCGTGGGGCGCGCACGAACCTCGCGCTGCTCGCCTTGCTCGCTGTGGCGTTTCTCACCGGGTGGCTCGCGTTCGCGTATGCGACAGCGCCGGCACGGTGGTCGTTGGTTGTCCATGCTCTCGGCGGCTTTGCGATTCTCGCCTTACTCCCGTGGAAGTCGATGATCGCGCGGCGTGGTTTGCGCCGGCCACAGCCGGGCCGGTGGGCGTCGGTGCTTCTAGGTGTGCTTGTGCTCGTGTCATTGGTGGCGGGATTGCTCCACTCGACAGGCGTGCTCGTCTACATCGGTCCGCTCACGGCGATGGACTTTCACGTGGGTGCGGCGATCGCGGCGGTGCCGCTGGTGATCTGGCACGTGGTCGCGCGACGCGTGCGCGTGCGCTCGACGGATCTGTCCAGGCGAAACTTGCTGCGCGGAGGAGCGGTTGTCGCGGGGGCGGCCCTCGCCTACGGTGCGAGCGAGTTGGTGGTCAGGGTGACGGGCGCACCTGGTGCGGCGCGCCGCTTCACCGGCTCGTATGAGGCGGGCTCGTTCCAACCGAGCCTGATGCCCGTCAGCTCATGGATGTTCGATGCGATTCCGGGGATCGACCCTGCGGCGTGGCGGCTGCGCGCGGGCGGACGTGAATGGTCGTACGACCAGCTCTTCGCGTTCGACGACCGGTTGACCGCGACCCTTGACTGCACAGGTGGGTTCTATTCGACGCAAGAGTGGGCGGGTGCACGGGTGGATCGTCTGATCGGCCGTGTGGATGGCGGGTCGATTCATGTGGTGTCGTCGACGGGTTACGACCGCCGCTTTCCAATCGAGAGCGCCGGCACTTTGTTGCTCGCGACTCGCGCCGGCGGACAGGCGCTTGAAGCGGGCCACGGGTTCCCAGCGCGCCTGATCGTGCCCGAGGGCCGAGGTTTCTGGTGGGTCAAGTGGGTGACGGCAATCGAAGTCGACGACATCCCTTCGTGGTGGCAGCCGCCGTTTCCGATTCAGTGAGCCTACGAGCTGGCTGATTGAGAACACGCCGCGGATACCGGCAGCCTCGCCGCGGTGTTGTGGCACAGGTGCAGGCTCGATGAGGCGCGGCGTGGCGGCGACCTCGTGATCGCGCCCGGCCGTGGAGCGCTTTCTTCGGCTGTTCCCCGCATCGACGCCCACCGCAACCTGGTCGCCTGCGTCCCGGGCTTTCTAGGTAGGGAGCGACGCCTCGATGACATCTGCTGCGCGCAGGTCGCCCGGCTGGGCGCGCTTTCGAAGCTTGTTGGCGACTCGACGCTTGGTGTCGGCCGTGCCGGCCGGGCCGGTCTTGAACTTGATGTGTGTCCGCACCACGCGCAATCGCATCGTGGCCAGGCGGCGCAGGCGCGGGCCGTAGAAGTCGCCCATCTTGACCGGCTCGTACGAGGCGCCCGGCTCGTATGCCGCAAGGAGCCTGCTGAGTGCTCCGGCTACGTCGTCCGGATCCGTCGACGTTCGTTCGACATCGCATTCGAACGCAACGGCCCGGAAATGGAGCGTGGCCCGGCCCGCATCCGTTTCATCCACCCAGTTGTGAGGCGACCACGCAAGAAAGTCGGAGACGAAAAAGGTGACCCGTGGATTGGCACGAACGGCATCGAAAGTCGGGTCCGCCTGCACACAGTGCAGCTCGATCAGATCGTCGGTCTTGACGAACGGCAGGATGCTGACCTGTGGGTAACCGTCGGCGGCGGAGGCGATCAGCGTGCCGTGGCGCATCTCAGCGACGAACTGTTTGGCGGCAGCCACGTCGGGTGGATAGTTCGAGCTTGCAAACACGCAATCAAGTCTGCCACCGACGCCTCTCGACCAGCCGACGCTCTTACGATCGACCACCTGAGGCGGTGGTCCGACTGGACGCTTGCAAGAGCGCCAGGGTCTAACGGTCTGTGCTGACAGATGAGGAAGCCCCCCGAGGGTGACGCCTAGAACTTCACCCCTTACGAACGCCCAGGGGGCCCCCGCAGCCTGATTGTATGACCGGTTCTGGGCTCTGCCCTTTGACGAATAATCGGTTGCCTGGCTACATTACGGTTTGCGCGCGCGGCTCAGTGCAGCTTCTGTTCCAGAGCTCGATTGGCTTCGGCGAGCTCGACGTAAAGGCGGCGCGTGCGCAGCAGGTTGCGCACTCGAAGAACCACCTCCTGGCGATCGAGCGGCTTGGTCAAAAAGTCATCGGCACCGAGGAGAAGGGCGCTGTTGCGGGCAGTCCTCCCGGTATCACCGGTGAGCACAATCACGGGAAGAAAGCCGAGGCTCTCGCGTGCACTGCGCAGGTTCCTCAAGATTTCAAGACCGTCCGGCGCCGGCATGTGAAGGTCTAGCAGAACGATATCGGGCTCAAACTCGGCGAATACGCGCTCAACCTGGTTCGAATCGGTCACGCTCTTGATTGAGCTTGCCTCATCGGCGAGGAATGCCTCCAGCATGTCGACGTTGTCCTGGGCGTCGTCAACCAGCAAGATCCGGTGCCGAATGATCGATCCCGCGCTTTCGCTCATGTGACCACTGCGATTGTGGCGCGAAGCGCGCGGTCGACTTGCCGCACACAGCGGCCGTGGTTGCTGACTCGGAAATTCCCCTGAAACCCCATGTTCCTGTTGTACGCGTATGGCTCGCAAAAGTCGCCATCCTGCGGTATGGGCCTCGTTGCCCTGCAAACGGAGGGCCGAACGACATCGCGGAGCCCAGGGTGCGCGACATCAGGCCAAAAAGTGGAGCCGAGGGGATTCGAACCCCTGACCTTCTGACTGCCAGTCAGACGCGCTCCCAACTGCGCCACGGCCCCACGGAACGCTCGGTCGAGTGTTGATGATACCGCCCGCCTTCGGCCCTCCTCTACGATCTCCTCTTGCCGATGCCAACACGAGACATCGCCCGCACCGAGTTGAAGGGAGGCGGCTACCTCGCTGCGCCCGACGGAGCAGGCCCGCATCCAGGCGTGATCGTGATCCACGAGGCATACGGACTCAACGACAACATCAAGGAGATTGCGCGGCGTTTCGCCGAAGCCGGATACGTAGCCCTAGCGGTGGATCTGTTCTCGGAGCGGAATCGTGCTGTTTGTATGGCCCGGTACATGGGCGGAATGCTTCTCGGCTCAGTCAATCGGTACGGGATAGACGACCTAAAGGCGGCGCTGACCTATCTCGCGAAGGACCGCACTGTGGACCCCCAGCGCCTCGGAGCGATCGGGTTCTGCATGGGTGGCGGATTCGCCATCGCCTGGGCCTGTACCGACTCGCGGCTAAAGGCGATCGCACCTTTTTACGGTGCCAACCCACGTCCCCTCGACGTGGTCAGTCGCTCATGTCCTGTTGTCGGTTCTTATCCCGAGAAGGATTTCACGGCCAATGCAGGGCGCGCCTTGGAAAAGGCACTCGACCAGAACCACATCACTCACGACATCAAGATCTATCCCAATGCGCACCACTCGTTCTTCAACGAGAAAGGCAAGTCTTACGAACAAACTGCCGCCGAAGACTCATGGTTGCGGGTCATGAAATTCTTCGGCGAGCAGATCGGCGCTTAGGCTAGGCCGACCGCCTCGGGCGCCATTGGCTGTTCGTGCGCCCGCGGCTCCGGTTAAATCGCGGAGCAGGCGTCGCAGGACCCGACCGCATCGGGCGCCCTTCCCGGTAGATCCAACTTCCTTCGTCGAGGAGCTGGTTGGTGTCGATCTCGCGGATGTGGGGCGCCCCCTGGCGGCTGAGCTTAACCCAGGCCGGTTCGTCTTCCGGCGTGACGAACGTAAGCGCGCGACCCAGCTCGCCCATCCGGGCGGTGCGCCCGACGCGGTGCGTGAGCCAGTGCGCCGAATCGGGAAGCTCGAAGTTCACGACCAACCCGACGTTCACCACATCGATCCCACGCGCCGCCACGTTCGTGGCGACGAGGATCTGACTGCGCCCCTCACGAAACGAGTTCATGGCCCGATCACGGGTCAGCTGCGACAGGTCACCCTGTAGCTCCACCGAGTTGTGGCCCATCTGCCGAAGGCTGTGGTTCAGCTTCTTCACGCCGTGCTTGGTGCGGCCGAAGATGATCGCGCTCCCCTTGTGCCTGCGCAGCAGCCGGCTCAGCGTCTGCAGCTTGTTCTCGCGATCGACGCGGAGCAACCCGTGCTCCAGACGTTCCGCATGGTCTGACTCCAGGCGGACCTGCACCGGTTCGTGCGTGTGCTTGGCGACCATCGTCGACACCCAGCTAGGCATGGTCGCCGAGGCGAGCACCGTCTGAGGTTCGTAAGTGAGTCCGAGGATCTTTTCGACCGACGGAGCAAAGCCCGCGTCGAGCATCTCGTCCGCCTCATCGAGCACGAGGTATTCGATGCGTGACAGCGACAGCTTTCCCTGGCCCAGCAGGTCGATGATCCGGCCTGGTGTGCCGACGACCACGTCGACACCGTGCTTCAAAGCGAGCCGCTGTGTCGCGTACCCGACGCCGCCGTACAGCACCGTGGTGCGCAGTTCAGGCGCGAGGGTGCGCAGCACTTTCTCGACCTGAAGCGCGAGCTCGCGTGTCGGAGTGACGATCAACGCTCGTGGGCCAGCCCCGCCGCGCGGAAGTTTCTCAACCAACGGGATGAGATAGGCGAGCGTCTTGCCCGACCCGGTCTGGGCCTCCATCACCACGTCCCGACCCGCGAGCAGCGCAGGAATGGCCTCCGCCTGGACCTGGACGGGTTCCGAAATGCCCTGTTTGGCGAGGGCGGTGAGCAGGCGTGGGCTCACGCCCGCTTCTGCAAAAGAGCCGAAAGTGCGCGGGCTCACGCCCGCATCTGCGATTACTGGCAACGTATTCTCCTGATCCCTCTCTGGGTTCGTATTTGAATCGCGACGATCAGGACACCGTTACCGTGACGGCGAGAGAGGACCCGAGCGGAGCGGGCCGGCATAGCCGGCCGAGGGCACCAGTCTACGAGGTCGGCACGCCCAACGTCCTTAACTCACGGTATTCGAGATCAAATGAGCGTCCCAGTGACCGGATGGAGGCTGGGGATTTCAACAGGATCGCCCAGTCGTGGCGCAAAACGCGCAAGCTCACCAAGCGCTCGATCCGCCGGTCCCTCCCGATCAAGTTCAGGAGGCAGTTGGCGTACGGATGCCTGCTGCGCAAGCACCCCGGGATGGCATCATCACGTTCGAGCATTACATCGAGGACAAATCCACATGACCAGGCTCGTCGACCAGTACGGCAGGACCGGCGCCGCCGCAATCACAAGCGCGATATGGGCACTCCCGATGGCCGCCTGGGCGGGATCCTCTGACCTTTCGCCCATCGACCAAACCGCCTATCCCAAGGTCGCACTCGCGATCGGCCTCGTGATGCTGGTTGTCTGGTTTGCCCTGCTCGCGTGGATCGCGAGGACCCCGGTCGCACCGCGCCAGCGCCGCCTCGATCTGACCCAGATGTCTCAATCGGAAAAGCGCTGGACGCTGACGCTGATCGCTTTCGGCGCAGGCCTCATCGCCTGGCTGAATGCCGCAGCCACGGTTGACTGGGCTCCCCTAGGGCCGGCGCTCGCGTCGGGCAAGCTCGGGCCAATCCTGTTCGCCGCGGCCCTGGCCATCTTTCTGGCCGTTATGCTGGCCGGGATCGCGGTCAGCTGGCGAAGGTCCCGGAGCGCGTTTGTCGCAAGGACGACCGCCGGCACACACCCCTAGGCGTACCTCACCGAGGCTTCTCCTTCCCAGGGCGTCCTCCTGCGCCCGCCCAAGGAGCCAGCCTTCGCCCGTGTAAATCCCGACCGCCAGGGGCGCGCGGGTCTAGCACGAAAGGCTGGGGGAATAGTTGCTTGCGCAAGCAAGTATCACCTAGCAGGAAAATTCCCGACCAAGGAGGACCACATGGTCAAGTACGAAATCGATCAGGCACACACACGTCTAGGGTTCACGGCCAAGCACCTCGCGGTAACAACGGTGCACGGGCAGTTCAACAAGTTCGAGGGCGGGTTTGAGAGCCCGGATGAGGACTACACCCAGGCTCGTGGCGAAATGAAGGTCGAGGTCAACAGCCTCGAATCGCAAAGCGCCCAGCGCGACGGGCACCTTCGGAGCGCGGACTTCTTCGACGTGGAGAAGTACCCCTACATGACATACAAGATCACGGGCATCGAGCCGGTCGACGAGGAGAACTTCCGCGTCAACGGCGAACTCACAGTGAAGGACGTCACCAAGCCGCTGACACTCGAAGCTACCATCGAGGGCCGGCTCCCAGACCCCTTCGGCGGCAAGGAGCGCGTCGGCATCAGTGCCCGCGGCCAGCTCAACCGCAAGGACTGGGGCCTCAACTTCGACGGACTCGCCGGAACCGTGCCGTTTGCGAGCAACACCATCAAGCTCGAAATCGACGCCGAGATCGTTGTCAAAGTCGGAGAGCTGGCGCAGGCCCAGTAATCACAAGGAACGGACACCAAAGAGACAGGGGCAGGGGAGACTGAAATAGTCCTCCCCCGTCCTTTTATATGCGTGGACCAATGAATAGGATTACCCCGTGCCAAAGCTAAGCGGCGCCAAAGCGGTCGAGCTGTGGGAAGGCATCTCCCGTGCCCACTCCTCGATGACGATCGCCATCGAAAAAGAAATGCTCCCCCTGGCGGGCATCAACCTCGGCTGGTATGAGGTCCTCGCCCACCTTCGCCATGCGCCCAACGAGATGCTCCGATTCCAGGACCTCGCGCGGATCGAGGGCATCACGGATAGCGGCGCCTCGCGCCGCCTGAACCAGATGATCAAGGCCGGCCTCATCGATCGCCATTCCTGCCCGACCGACCGCCGCGGCGTCTACGCCCACCTCACCGACAAAGGAAAAGCCGCCTACGAAAAGGCGCACTCGGTCTTTTTGCGCAGCCTCGACCGCAACCTCGGCACACTCCTCGAGCCCGGCGAAGCAGAAACAGTCAGCGCCGCGCTCGGGCGTTTAACGGCGACCACGGCGTCAGCCACCGACAAGAACTAGGAGCCGGCCTCCGCCTTTCGAGCCAGGTTCGCCAGCAGCGTCGGGAACTCTTTCGAAACCTGTGGACCCATCATGCCCTGCACCACGGGCCCAATCGGCCCCTTCACCTCGACCGTCTGACTGATCTTCGTTTTGCCCGCCGCCCCAGGTTCAACCCGGCAGTTGAACCGGAACCGAGTCAAGGGAACCACGACTGTCTCGAGAGCAAAGAATCGGCCCGGCTGCACCTCAGCCAGGGTCATCTTGTGATGCTGCCCCGCCTTGGTGTTCATGATCCCCTGGCTGCCCTGCAAGAAGCCACCGGTCCAATCCATCGTCGACACGTTGGGGTTCCAGTCGCCCCAGGTCGACATGTCCGACCAGACCTTCCAGACCTGCTCCGGCGAAGCCGTCGTTTCCACGGACGTTCCGTACTCAGCCATTCATCCACCCCAAGTTCAATCCGAGTGAGCCCAACAGGACGACATTTATAGTCCCGATGTGAGCTCGACCGCACGACCACTCGGGTATGGCATTGACTTCGGGACGAGCAACAGCGCGATCTCAATTGCCTACCAGGACCGAGTGGAAGTCGTGCCCCTGGGGCCCGCGCGCGGGGCGATGACCCTCCCTTCGTTCGTCTACCTCCACCGCGCCGGCCGCCGGTCCGCAGGCGACGAAGCCGTCAAGACCTTCCTCAAGTCGGGCCACGAGAAGACTGATTGCTGGAAATGCCCGCTCGCGCCCTATGGCTGGGACACCGACTGCCGCCAGTACCGCAAGGGCGGTGGATGCAGCGACGCGAGGCTTCTCTCAGGTGTGAAGCACGAGCTCGCGAAGCTCGGTTTCGTGGGCACCAACAGCTGGGCCGTCGATTTCAGCGTCAGCGCCATGGTCAGCGTTGTGCTGAAGCGCTTGAAAGGTGAAGCCGACCAGGTGGCAAACCAATCCGTCAAATCGGTCGTCCTCGGCCATCCGGTCGTGTTCGCGGGCGCGGATCCGGACAACCGCCAGGCGTCGGACAAAGAGGCGTTCACAAGACTCGAGGAAGCCGCGCGTAGCGCAGGCTTCGAAGAGATCTCGTTTCTGCCCGAGCCGACCGCCGCCGTGATTGGCGAGGCAACACACCACGGCGTCGAGATCGCCGTGGACTTCGGCGGCGGCACCTTCGACGTCGCCGTGATGGACTCGCGCGGCGGCGAACCCATGATCACAGGCACCGCCGGCGTCGCCGTGGGCGGCGAGATCCTGGATGGGGTGCTCTTCGAGACCAGCGTCGGGCCTGCGCTCGGACTGGACGCTTTGCCGAGCTGGCTTTTCAATGAACTTCGCACGTCCAGCTCCGTGCGCCTTCTGATGGCCGACCCGGGCATCCCGTCGATCCTCGCCCGCATCGGCAGCACGCAAGCAGACCTTGTGCACGCGCTGCTCTACGACGGCCACGCCTACGACTTCTACAAATCGATCGAATCGGCGAAGATCACCCTGTCGAGCACGGAGACGACCGATCTGCGATTCCGTCCGCTCGGCCTAGCGGTCACTCTCCGGCGCTCCGCCTTCGAAGCGATGATCCGGCCGGAGCTCGACCTGGTCCGCGACGCCATCAGTCGTTCCCTTGTAGCTGCCCACGTCACACCGGCGGAAGTCGGCCGCGTGCTGCTCACGGGCGGGTCAGCCTACATCCCCGCCTTTCGCGCGGACCTCGCCGCCACATTCGGCGCCGAGCGGCTCGAGCAGCGAGACGCCTTCACCGCGGTAGTTCATGGTCTGGGAGTACGAGCTCAGCAGCTGTGGGCTTGACGGCAAGGCTTAACGCACGGGGCCGTAGTCAACCACCAAGTTGTCTGACTGTCGATGAAGCGCTCTGTCGGGAAAGAATCTGACCCCAGCTTTGGGCCGTCTGCCCCGAACTACCCCTCGGCCGGCTTGAGACTCCCCGCCAGCACCACGGGTGGCGCCTTCTCCTTCGACCAGTTCAGCCCCACGATCACGCCCATCAAAAGCACTGTACCCACGATCTGCAGCCCATACAGCGGCTGGTTGAACCCCCAGGGCGGAGGCGCCGATGCGATCAACGTCGCCGTCACCGGATAGGCCATCTCAGCGATCGTGGCGAGCGAGGCAGGCGTCTTCGACAGAGCCCGGTAATACAAAAGCAGCGCCAGCAGCCCGGGAACGATGGCAATGGCAAGCAGGTTCGGCACGAAGTCTGAAACCCGATAGTGTCCAAACCCGCCCACCCCGCTCTGCGCCAGCACCACCACCACCAGCACCGGGAACGCCAGCGTGAACCGCAGCGCGGTCATGCTCCAGAAAGAAATCGAGCCCAGAGCAAAGCGACCCAGCACCGTGCCAGAACCCCACAGAGCCGCCGCCCCCAAGGCCAGCAGCCCCACCTCGAGCCGCCCGTTGCGCAACGCCGTCACCGGCGAAAGCGGGTCAGAGGCAAAAAGCACCATGTAGACGCCAGCCAGGGCCACCACGGCCGCCGGCCAGAACCACGGCCGCCGCCGCTCCCCCAGCACCACCCAGGCCAGCGCGATCGCGATCAGCGGCTGAGTCTGCTGCAGCACGAACGTCTCGGCGAACAGCTGGTGCTGCGCGGCGATCGAGAACGATGCGGTGAACAGGATCGTCGCGAGCGCCTGCGCGCCCGCCGCGATGATCAACACCGCCAGCCATCCCCGCGCCCCGAGGAACGAGAGTTCAAATCGGTTGCGGTACAAGACCGGCAGCAGGAACAGCATCACCAGCCCGTCCTCGGCAACCACGATCTCGGGCGAGCTCAGGTGCTGCACCAGCTGGTTGCGGAAGTACGCGTCTGACGCCCACATGGTGGCCGCGACCGCCACGAGGATCACGGAGAATCGATCAACGCCGAGCCGGCTGGGCGCGGGCGCAGAACTCGCGGTCTTCACCGTATCCATCGAGTCAACTTCAACCCCGCCCAATCCCAATTGCTTCCCTACGCGAGCACTTCGTCTTCGGCGACCATAGTTTCCAAGGCCACCTCGGGGTGCGAAAGCACGTAGATCTCCTCGGGTCTCTCATGCCCCTCCAGGCGGCGTTTGCCGATGCTCACGAGCCGCACATCGTCGCGCAAGATGTCCGCCACGATCGAGTAAGTGCTCTCCGAGACCAGCACCTGGGCGCCCACCGCGCGACGCCGCAGCTTGGCACAGCGATTGACGGCGGGCGATCGATAGTCGCGATCCTGCGCGTCCGCCTCGCCCGTGAGGATGGCCATCCGCACGCTGATCCGGATCGATTCGCCCCACGGCTCCGCAAGGATGGCCCGCTGCGCGTCCAACGCCGCGACCACTGCGTCGGTGGCGCGCAAGAAGACCGCGAAAAAGCTGTCGCCCTCGCCCCGTTCTTTCAAGACGATCCCGCCGTTTGATTCGATCGCGGCGGTCAGCAATTGGTCGTGCCGCCGCATCACCGAATACATCTGCGCGCGGCCCTGGATCCACAGCGCGGTCGACTCGACGACGTCCGTCATCAGAAACGTGACGATCCCATCCGGCAGGGTGCTCGCCGTCTCCACGCCGATCGGCGTCGGAGGCCGCGACCCGCGCACAGAATCCGAATCAGACTTCGCGCCAATCCGGGCGGCCACCACCACGTATTCGTCGATCGTGTTGGCGCGCCGGAAGAAGTGCACGTTGTAGGACGGCAGCACGCTCCACACCGCAAAGTCGGAAGCAAACTCGCCTTCGCGACACACCTCGGGGGACGCCGCGAGCAAGCGGCCCAGCTTCACCGTCGAAAGCCTCTCGAGCGTCAGCTCGCGCGCCACCTCTTCGCTGGTCAGCCGGCGATTCTCCTGGTCCGCGGTCACCGCCATGCGCACCGCCTGGACGAAATTCTCCAGGTCACCCTGTGTGTCGCGGCAGCGGTGAAGCTGCTCCACCGACAGCGCGACCGAAGCGTCGGCGCCCGCGGATCCGTTGTGCCCGTTGCTTTCCGGCACCGGCCCGAACATCGCGACCATGCGCTCAAAGCTGTCCTCCACGGCGAACTCTCGCGTGACCCGCTGGTACACGTCGCCCACGGCGGGCCACGTGCCGGCGGCCATGAACTGATTCGCCACCGCCTGCTCGTAGAGCCACGACGACCCGCCGAGCGCAAGGTCTAGGTTCAGCGCCACTTGCAGGAAATCCACCGTCGTGCGGTAGAGCTGCTGCACGAAACCAAGAGAACTGGTTCCTACAACCCTGATCTCGCGGTCCAGGCCGAGCGACGGGTTGTGTTTGGCGGTTCCATCGGCGTAGCTGAACGCCTCGACGACCACCAGGTCCCCGTGGTTGCGGAGCTTGATGCGCGTTTGAGAGACGCGCGGTCCCGGACCGGTCACGTTCGCGCTGTCCGCCACGTGGACGTGCCCGCCCGGGCCCCACGCTCGCTGGATCGGCGCGCGTAAATCGGAGACGAGCGAGTAGCAGCGCTGTATGAATGCCAGCGCTTCTTTACCCGCCGCCGTGTCGTACCGATCCTGGCGCACGGCGCGCAGATCTTCCTCCCAGGCGGCGGTGATCGCTCCCCTCAAACCGACGATGCCTGGCTGCACCGATTATTCCTTTGGCCCTGAAAATTCTCCCGACCCCGGGGCCCGGCTGCAAAGAGTAGCCCCCACGCGGGCGAAGGAGCCACCTTTAGAGCCGCTTGGCTCAAACTTCCCGCAGTGACGTTCGACCCCGCGATCGACGCCTCTGTCAAGAAGCAAACGTCTGGGCGGCGGCCTCGGGTCGCCGCGGACCGCGGATCGGGCGGCACGAGCCGAAGTCGCAGCGCGATCAATCTGCTCGCCGCCCTGATTGTGAGCGGGGTGGTGCTCTACGCCGCGTTTGCCGGCGCCGGCCCTCTGCCGGCACTCGGGCCCGCGTTCAACCCGGTGACCGGGGCCTGGACGATGGCCGCCGACGCCGCCGTCGGCAGCCAGACGCTGCACCTTGCCGGACTTGACAAGCCGGTCAACGTGACCTTCGAGGCCGACGGCACAAGCCACATCGTGGCGCAGACCGACCATGACCTGTTCTTAGCCACGGGCTACGTGCACGCGCGGTTCAGGCTGTTCCAGATGGACCTCCTGCGCCGGCAGGGCGAGGGACGCCTGTCGGAGGTTGTGGGCAAGGCCGCGCTCGACAGCGACCGCTTCGAGCTGCAACTCGGGTTGCTGCGCACGGCGCAGGCGGAATGGAACGCCGCCTCCCAGCGATCACGCGACGCGGTCACCGCATACGCGCAAGGGGTGAACGATCGGATCAGCGAGGCCGAGGCCAACCACCAGCTCGACGCGATGTTCACGCTGCTCGGCTACCAACCGAAACCGTGGACGCCAATCGACTCCCTGATCGTCAAGGGCGACATGACTCAGACCCTCAACTTCACAGACACGCCGCTGGTGATGGCGCTGCTCCAGAAATCACTCGGGGCAGATCTCACGGCGCAGTGGGTTCCCACGATTCCACCGAATCCCCAGTCTCCGTACGACCCAGGCCCATACCCACCGGGCGCCTCGCCCGCCCCCATCGCTGCGTTCTCCCAGGTCACGGACAACGAAGCAATTGCCGCGGCAGACGCGTACCAGTACCTCGCCTCGCTCCCGGCAGGACTGGTCGCCACCGGCGGCGACAGCAACAACTGGGCGGTCGCCGGGTCGCGCAGCGCGAGCGGCGGAGCTCTCATGGCCGGCGACCCCCACCTTCATCTGACGCTGCCGGCGATCTGGTACCAGCTGACGATGGACTCGCCGGGCTACCACGTGAGCGGCGTCAGCATCCCGGGCACCCCCGTGGTCCTCATAGGGCACAACCAGCACATCTCGTGGAGCCTCACCGACGCCCAGAACCAGCAGACGTTCTTCTACCTCGAGCACGAGGACGCCGCCCACCCGAATCAGTACTTCTGGAACAACGCCTGGCAGACCTACAAGACCGTCAGCTACGACATCCCGGTGCTGGGCGGCCCGACCGACCATCTCACGGTGAAGCTGAGCGTGCACGGCCCGGTCATCACCGAACGCGGCCAGACGACCTCGGTCTGGTGGGCGGGCAACATCCCGTCCCAGGACCTGGACGTCCTACTGGGCATCGACCAGGCGAGCAACTATCAGCAGTTCCGTGACGCGCTGCGCGGCTGGTACTCGCCGACGCACAACTTCGTGTACGCGGATGACCAGGGGAACATCGGCATGATCTCGGCCGGCTACTACCCGCAGTTCGCCGCCGGCCAGCCGTGGCTGCCGATGCCCGGCACCGGCGAGTACGACGTCACGGGCACGATCCCGTTCGACTACGTCCCGCAGCTCTACGACCCGCCGGACGGGATCATCTGGTCCGCCAACCAGCGGCAGGTGACGCCGGATTACCCGTACTACATCGGTACCGCGTCCAACTTCTTCGACCCGGGCTATCGCGCTAACGAGATCAATCGCGTGCTGAGCCAGGCGACCAGCGACTGCGCCGTGCCTCCGTGCCTTTCAAAGCTGAGCGCGGCCGACATGATGGCCCTGCAGACCGACACCCGCGACTACCTCGCCTCGGAGATCGTCCCGATCCTGCTGCGGGCAATTCCCGCCTCGCCCGAGAAAGACCTGCTGGCGAGCTGGGACTACCGCATGGACGTCAACTCGCCCGCGGCCACCATCTGGTGGACCTTCTGGCAGTCCTACCTTGCGGCGACGTTCGATCCGTACTGGAAAGCACACGACGTGACGGTCGCACGGTCGGATGTGAATGACGCCCTGGGCCAGGACCTCGAGGCCTGGACCCTGGGAGACCCGAACAACGCCGTCTTCAAATTCGGCGGCTCGTCCAACACCGCCACCGACGTGATGCGACTCGCATTCGCGTCCACCGTCACCCAGTTGACGAGGCAGCTCGGCTCCGGCCCGAGCACCTGGACTTGGGGCAGGGTCCACCAGCGCGTGATCCAGAACCTCGCCCAGATCACGGGGCTCGACTACGGCCCGCGGCCCGACGGCGGCGACGCGAACACGCCGCTTGCCGCGCCGGACTTCCCGTCCAGCCACGGGCCGAGCTGGAGGATGGTCGTCGACTGGGGCGCGGGCACATTCCAGGCCATCTACCCGGGCGGCCAGAGCGAGAACCCGGCCTCGACCTGGTACGACGACCGAGTGAGCGCCTGGTTTGACGGCAAGTACGCGGCGATGCTGACGGCCGACGCCGCCGCGAAGGCGGTCGGGGCGAAGACATGGAGCCTGCTGCCGTGAAGGCGCTGGCGGCCGTGATCCTGGCGGCCATCGTCGCGATCGTCGGAGTGCTGCTTGGTGTGTGGTGGGCGCCGTTCGTCGCCGGTCTCGCCATCGGCTTCGTTCAGCCGCGCGCCCGCTTTGCCGTACCGGCCGGAGCTGCGGTCGGCCTGCTCGCGTGGGCCTTCCCGCTGGCCGCCCTCCAGGTCCAGTACGGCGCAGCGTCGGCGGCATCAAGCCTGGCCGCGATCATGGGCTTCGGCCACCAGGGCGCAATCCCGATCGTCCTGACCCTGGTGGTCGGCGCGCTGCTTGGCCTGACCGGAGCCTGGCTGGGCTCCGCTGCACGGACGCTGGCCTACCCGGCAATCTCCCGATAGAGCGCCGCGGTCTCATCCGAAGGCGACACCCCCAGGTCCTGCTTCAATAGCCGCCCGAACTCCAGGTAAACGCGCACGGCCTCCGCGCGATCGCCCTTGCGGTCCAGCATCCGCATGAGCCGGCGATACGACGACTCGCGATAAGGCTCGAGCCGCACCGCCTCCCGCGCGTGGGTCAGCGCGAGCTCCAGCTCCTGGTTGGCGGCGAGGGCCTCGACCCGGCAGTCCAGAGCCCTCACCAGGTTGGACGCGAGGACAGCGCGGCGGCCCTCCACCCAATCGCCGTCCTGCCCCGTGAGAAATGGACGGCGCAGCACGGTGACCGCGATGAGCGACGGTCCGTAAGCGGCGAAGGGGTCGCCCGCGGCGATCGCGCCTTCGGCCGCGTCGACTGCAGCAAGCGCCGCCTCGACGTCGACCCACACTTCACCCGGCGGGGTGAACTGGTAGCAACCGAACGCGTTGCCGATGATTCGCGAGCGCGGCAGTCCCACGCCGGCCAGGCGCGTGCGCAGCCGGCTGACGATGGCGCTCAGCGCGAGCGCCCAGGACGAAGGCAGCGATTCAGACCACAGGGCCTCAGCGAGCTCACCTTGAGAAACCGCCCGCTCACGCTCGGTCACGAGATGCGCGAGGACGAACCGACCCTGCGGCCCACCGAGCTCAGACTCGCGCACCAGGCGCTGGCCGTTTTCGACAAGCACCGTCCCGGTCAGGTAGATCCTCAGCATCGAACGGAGATAATCCGCAGCAGGATGGGCGACTGGAACATGTTCTTCGCCACAGCGGCAGGCAGTGCCGCCACGTTGGTCGGACTGCTGTTCATCGCGACCCAGTTGCACCTGGGTGTTTTCTCGGACCCCGAGAACCGATGGGCGGCGCTGGGCCAAGGCACTCTGACCATTCTGGCCACCGTCTTCGCCCTATCGCTGTCGTTCTTGATCCCTTCCCTCAGTTCACCAGCCCACGGCTACATCATTTTGGCCGCTGCCGCTTTTGCGTCCTGGAGAACGGTTCGGGTCTGGTGGCCGGTTTTCAGGCTCCGAGAGAAAGGGCGTGTGCACCGGCTGGCGCAAAGCTTCTGGCTGCTGATGCTGCCGGTCGTGGCCTACATCTACTTGCTCTCCGGCGCCTGGGGCCTGCTCAGAGGAGAGAGCGCAGCGGTCTTGAACGTCGGTGGGGCCGTGTTGGTTCTATTCGCCATCTCGTTGCGCAACGCGTGGCGGCTGGTCGTGAACGTTGAACAGCCACAGGGCGCCTGATTGGTTCCAAAGATTCCCCAAACCGCCCGGATCAACATGGCATCGCCAGGCCGGGCAAGACAAGGAGAAACATGAAGAAGCGAGTCGAGTGTGAATGCGGCTGGAAGCTCGAGACCGATGACGAGGAGAAGCTCGTGAAGGGCGTGCAGGAGCACGCCAGCGAGGTTCACCACATGCAAGGCGTCACGAAAGAGCAAGTCCTGGCCCAGGCCAAACCCGTCTAAACCGCCGCCCCCGGGCGGCGCTGCAAACAAAGGAGTCGAACGTGAAGTACCTCTACCTTCTCTATGCCGACGAATCGAAGATGCCCGCCCCCGGCAGCGCGCAGTTCAACGCGCAGAACGATGCCTTCAACAACTACTTCGCCGAGCTCGACGGCAAGGGCATGTTCAAGGCCGGCGACCCCGTCCAGCCGTCGAAGACTTCCAAGACCGTCCGCGTCCGCAACGGCCACACCGACGCCGCCTCGGGACCTTTCAACCACACCGGCGACCAGCTGGTCGGCTTCTACGTGATCGAAGCCAAAGGCCTGGACGAAGCAGTCGCTTACGCAGCGAAATGCCCAGTCGCCCACGTCGGAGCCATGGAAGTCCGCCCCATCGTCCAGATGTAGTCCCAAGCAGGGCCCTGGCCTTCCCTCCCCACGCGTCGGGGAGGTCGGCCGGGCCCGCTCGGCGGCCCCCCGGCCGGGCGGGCGCTCCGTGGCTCAACTTGCCCCGCGACGTTGACGCAAACGCGATCAGGTGATAGGTTCGCCCCAACTTCTGTAACAAACGTTTCGGGGCGGCGCAAGCCGAGGGAGGGGTACCACTTGGAGGACCATGCGCACAGTGCCGACGTTCGAGACCTCGCGCGGTTCGGCTATCAACAGGAGCTGAGACGCGTTCTCGGGGTCTACTCCAGCTTCGCGGTCGCCTTCTCCTACATCTCGCCTTCGACGGGAATCTTCACCCTTTTCATCCTCGGCATCAGCCTGGCCGGCCCGGCTTTCTTCTGGAGCTGGCCCATCGTCGTCATCGGACAGCTGATCATCGGCCTCAACTTCGCCGAGGTGAGCGCTCACTTTCCGGTCGCGGGCTCGGTCTATCAGTGGACCAAATACCTGTCAAATCGGACTTATGCGTGGTTCACGGGCTGGATCTATCTGTTCGCGGGCATCCTCACGGTGGCGGCGGTCGTGGCCACTGTGCCGCTGGTCCTCATCCCTCTCCTCAACAACGTGCTGGGCACCAGCATCGGGACCGACTTCAACACCGAGCGCAACGTCGCCGCGCTCGTTCTCCTGAGCACGACCCTGCTCAGCATTTTCGGCGTCCGGATCGTGGCGTTCGTCAACAACACCGGCGTGGTGTTCGAGATCCTCGGCATGGTGGTTTTCGCGTTGGTGCTGCTGATCTTCTATCACCACCAGTCGCTGTCGAGTTTCACCGACACCAGCTACCTCGGTTCGGGCTTCAGCAACCAGGCGGGTGTCTTCCTGGCCGCCATGTTCATGTCCCTGTTCGTGATCTATGGATTCGATACGGCGAGCACGCTCGCCGAGGAAACCAAAAACCCACGTCGGGAAGCGCCACGCGCCGTCCTCGCCGCCATCATCGGTGCGGCGATCATCGGGGCGATCTTCCTCGTCGCCGTGATCATCGCGATCCCCGGAGACCTGTCCAAGTTCATCGCCAACATCAACGCCGGTAAGGATCCCTTCCCGCTGATCACTATCATCCAGTCGAACTTCCCGGGGTGGGCCGCCAACCTCTACCTGTTCGTCGTGTTTGCGGCCATCTACGTGTGCTGTCTCGCCATCCAGACGTCGACCATCCGGCTGGCATTCGGCATGGCGCGCGACGGCAAGCTGCCCGGGGGTTCGTACTTCAACAGGGTGAGCCCGTCGCTGCACACCCCGATCGGTACGTGCATCGTGATCGGGGTCCTGGCCGCCCTCCCGCTCATCTACTACGCCGGCGCCGGCCTCATCGCCATCGGCGCCACGGGGATGATCTACCTCTCGTACATACTCGGCAACATCGCCATCCTCATCGCCCGGTTCCGCGGCTGGCCAAAAGAGTCAGCGCCATTCAAGCTCGGGCAGTGGGGAACCATCGTCAACATCCTCGGTCTGGTGTGGGGCGTTGCGATGGAGATCAACTTCCTGTGGCCGCGCAACGCCGCGGTCGGCGCCCAGAACCCGCCGCTGAGCTTTCTGCTCAGCACCGGCTCGAACGTCACGTACACCGGTCCGCTCGCCGGCTTCCCCCTCTACGAATTGACACTCGGAGTGATCCTCCTCGTCGGGGTGGTCTACTACGTGATCGCACAGCGCAACGCGCCCGAAACGCCGGCAGTCCAGGCAGCGCAGTCCCCCGCTTAGCAAGGCTAGAGGCCGGGTGAGCTCACCCGGCCTCCCACTACCCTGATCGCACATTGAAGTCGCACGCGCGCGCGGTCGTGATCGGCGGAGGGGTCGGCGGCGCCGCGATCCTTTATTGGCTCACCCGCCTTGGCTGGACCGACACCATCCTGGTCGAGCGATCGCGAGTCACGAGCGGTTCGACCTTTCACTCGGCCGGCCTGGTCGGCCAGCTACGCGGCTCGCTCAGCCTGACCCAGATGATGATGAACTCGGTCGACCTCTACCGAGCCCTCGGCCAGGAGGTGGGGCTTGAGACAGGCTGGCACGAGGTCGGCTCGCTGCGCCTCGCCTCGAGCCAGGAGCGCATGGAAGAGCTCTCGCGCCAGGCGGGTTGGGCCAAGACATTCGGACTTCCGCTGGAGCTGGTCTCGGCGCAAGAAGCGCAGCGCATGTTCCCGCCCATGTCGACCGACGGCGTGCTCGGCGCGGCGTTCCTACCCACCGACGGCTACATCGACCCGAGCCAGCTGACCTTCGCGCTCGTCGAAGGCGCGCGCCGCCGCGGCGCCGAGATCCACGAGGAAACTCGCGTCACCGGGATCGAGGTCGCCAACGGTCGCGTGCGCAAAGTCAGCACCGACAAGGGAGACATCGCCACCGAGCTGGTCGTCAACGCCGGCGGGATGTTCGCCCCCGAGATCGGCCGCCTGGCGGGCGTCAACGTCCCGCTGATTCCAATGGCCCACGAGTACCTCATCACGAAGCCATCGGGCCTGCCCCTCGACATGCCGACGATGCGCGACCCTTCGCTGCTCGTCTACTACCGGCCAGAATCGGGCGGCCTGATCATGGGCGGCTACGAGCGCGACCCCGCGCCGTGGAGCCTCGACGGAGTTCCGCCCGACTTCAACGGCAAGCTCCTCGATCCTGACTGGGATCGCTTCGAGCCGCTGATGACCAACGCGATCGTGCGCACCCCCTCCATAAAGGACGCGCAGGTCGTGCGCCTCGTCAACGGACCCGAGGCATTCACTCCGGACAACGAGTTCATCCTCGGCCCGTCCGAGGTGCGCGGATTCTGGGTCGCGGCAGGCTTCTGCGCGCACGGGCTGGCGGGCGCCGGCGGCATGGGCCGCCTGCTCGCCGAGTGGATCGTCGAGGGCCGGCCCGGGCTCGACGCGTGGGAGATGGATTCCAGGCGATTCGGCCGCCACTACATCAGCCGCGAATACACACTTGCTCGAACCATCGAGGTCTATTCGACCTACTACGACGTCAAGTACCCCGGCCACGAGCGCACGGCCGGCCGCCCACTGCGCCTCTCCCCCGCTTATGCGCGCCTCGCCGAGCTCGGCGCGGCCTTCGGAGAGAAGTCCGGCTGGGAGCGCGCCAACTGGTTCGAGCCGAACGCGCGTCACGGCGACGAGTCGCTGCGGCCGCGCGGGTGGGCGGGCCGCCTGTGGTCACCCGCGATCGGCGCCGAGCATGCCGCGTGCCGCGAGTCGGCGGCCATCTTCGATTTCACGTCGTTCGCGAAAATCGAGGTACGCGGGCGCGGCGCCGCGTCCTTTCTCGAAAGTCTCACCGACAACCACGTCGCGCGAGGCGTCGGCGGGCTCACCTACACCCAGATGCTCAACGACGGCGGCGGTATCGAGTGCGACTTCACGGTGACGCGGCTGGCCGAGGACCGATTCAGGGTCATCACCGGAACGGCTTTCGGCCAGCACGACCTCTTCTGGATCAGGGACCACGCGCCCGATGACGGCTCGGTGGTCATCGAAGACGTCACGTCGGCGTACGCATGCATCGGACTGTGGGGACCGGAAGCCCGAGCCATCCTCCAGCCGCTGACACCCGCCAACATCAGCAACGAAGCCTTCCCCTTCATGACCTCGCAACAACTGGCGGTCGGCTCTGTGCCGTGTCTGGCCCTTCGAGTCACATATGTCGGCGAGCTGGGCTGGGAGCTCTACTGCCCTGCGGAGTTCGGCCTCCGCCTGTGGGACACCATCTGGGAGGCCGGCCACGCCAAGGGCCTGGTCGCCGGAGGCTACAAGGCGGTGGACTCGCTGCGGTTGGAGAAGGGCTACCGCGTGTGGGGCAGCGATATCAGCCCGGAGTCAGACCCGTACCAAAGCGGCCTTGGAGCATTCGTCAAGCTCGACAAGGGCGAGTTCATCGGACGTGCCGCGCTGTTGAAGAAACACGAATCACCGGCAAACACGAAGCTGGCATGCCTTGTACTGGACGACCCGCGGTCAGTGGCCCTTGGCTCGGAGCCGGTGCGCATTGCGGGGAATGTGGCCGGCCGCGTGACCAGCGGTGGCTACGGTTACACCGTGGGGAAATCAATCGCGTACGCCTACGTGCCCTCGAGCGCAGCGGTCGGAACTTCGGTCGAGATCGAGATCTTCGGCACCTGGGTCGCAGGAGCGATCGCGAAGGAACCCCTCTACGACCCGTCGGGATCTCGCGTCAGATCCTGAAACCGCCTTCGAGGTTCAGTTATGGACAACGGATGGGTCAACGTCGTTCCGTTTGTCGGTCGCCGGAACCCCGATCTGCAGCACCAGCAGCCAGCTGGCGAAGATCCCGCTTGACAGCATGATCACGCACGCCAGTGCCAGGGTGGCGAACACCCAACCTTGCTCGACATCGATGAAGCAGAAACCGCCGACGCCGGCGAGGACAAACCCGAATATGTTGCCAGCTGCTCGGAACACGGTGGCGCCCGGATGCTGTTGCTGAAAGATGCGCTGACGAACGGTTCGCACGAGTAGAAGCACGGCTCCCGTGAGCCCTCCAACACCCAGGACAACTGCCGAGACGGTGCTGAAGGGTCGGGGCGTCAGGACCGCGAGCCCGATGAACATCACGCCCACGAAACACCACAAGGCGCTCGCGGCCCGCAGGCGCAGCAACGGGGTCCGCTCGATCTGTTGGGGATCGAGCGCGATGGCGACGAAGGTCAGCCCGGTCAACGACGCGCCGGCGCCAACCATCCCGATGAAGAGGTCACGCCACCCTGTCGCCGTGTTCGGATCCATGGCGCAGAACGCTACTCCTCGGCCTGCATCCCCTTCCCTTTGTCTCGCTTGACCACAGATTCCCCCTGGGATTCGACGAGTGTGTGTCGACCCCGACAAGGTATGCATCGATCGCGAGGAACCGTTGGGTGAGCAACGCGCGGCCGGCATTGAACCCGTCTTGATCGCCGGTCAGCTGCGCACTCGCCAAGCCAGGTTCCAGCAAAGGCTGAAGCAAAATCTCGAACGCGTTGTCGTCGCCAAGCTTGGCCGCGTCGAGGAGGTCATCGCGGCAGCAAGACCGCCATCTCAACCGCCAGACGCTCGCTCCTGACGAATATCCGACAGGAATTCGCTGGGGGCCATGTTAAGAGCAGCGGCCCGTTACGGCCATTCCAGTCAGAATCGCGAGAGGTGATCGCCAACGCTGAACGCGTGCTGCGCGAGGTCTTCGGCCTCGACGATTTCCGGCCCGGCCAGGCCGAAGTCGTGGAAGCGATGCTAGCCGGCCAAGACGTGCTCTCCGTCGCGCCCACCGGATCCGGGAAGAGCATCAGCTATTGGGTGCCGGCTGTCGTCGGAGGCGGCCTGACCATGGTCGTCTCGCCGCTCATCGCGCTGATGAAAGACCAGGTCGACCGCCTCACCGAGCGCGGCGTAGCTGCAACGTTCATCAACTCGTCGGTCGAGCGACCCGAGCAAGTTGAAAGGCTCCGGCGCGCCATCGCCGGCGATTACCGCCTGCTCTTCCTCGCGCCTGAGCGACTTGGACGTCCGGGCTTCATGGACCGGCTGGCCGAACTACAGGTGCGCCGCGTGGTCGTCGACGAGGCGCACTGCATCTCCACGTGGGGACACGATTTCCGACCCGACTATCGACTCCTGGCCGCGGCGATCAAGGCCTGCGGTCGGCCGCCGGTGGCCGGGTTCACAGCGACCGCAACGCCACAGGTGCGAGCCGACATCGCAGCCTCGCTCGGCCTCCAAGATCCGTTTATCTCCGTCACCGGGTTCCACCGGCCGACGCTGACCCTTTCGGTGCTTCGGTGCCGCGGCGACCGCGCCAAACGCGAAGAACTGCACCGCCTCCTTTCTGACACGAAGCAAAGAGCGCTCGTCTACGTCGGCACGGTCAAGGCGGCCGAGGAGGTGGCCGCTGACCTCGGCGTCCCCTGCTACCACGGGCAGCAGGAGGCCGGGCTGCGGCGCGGCATTCATGAGGACTTCAGTCAGGGACGCGCTCGGGTCGTGGTCGCAACCTCGGCCTTCGGCATGGGCGTGGACATTCCCGACATCCGCCGCGTGATCCATTACCACCTGCCCGGCAGCCTCGAGGCCTACTACCAGGAGGCCGGACGAGCGGGACGGGATGGGAAGCAGGCGGAATGCACGCTCCTCTACAGCCCGGCGGACCGCGACCTCCAGGCGTTCTTCATCGAGCAGTCCGGCCTGGAAGACGGCTCGCCGCTGAAAGACCATGCTTACGCGCGACTCGGTCAGGTGATGGCCTACGCCGAGATGCGCGAGTGCCGGCACGCGCGCATCGCCGACTATTTCGGCGAGCAGGGCGTGGCGCGCCGGTGCAACGCGTGCGACAACTGCCTCGCACAGCGACCGCCTGAGGAATCGGTGCCCGTAGACGCAGTCGTCGCAACCCTGGCCGCCGTAGCACGCTTTAGCGGACGAGTCGGACTCGCCAACGTGGCCGCGGTGCTTGGCGGCCGGAAGACAAAGTGGTCGACCGCCCAGGCATGGGTCCAGGATCTTCCTTTCCATGGCGCACTGAGCAAATGGAAGGACGAGCGCGTGAGGCAGCTGCTTTCAGAGGTTGTTGCAGCCGGGCTGGCGCGCCAGAGCTCAGGCGAGTACCCGGTGGTCGAGATCACGCCGGCAGGCCGCGAGGCCATCCGAGCGACACCGCCGCGGCTGACTCTGCCAAGGGAGACTGCCAGCCTTAAGAGTCGGACACCGAACGGACCCGATGCCCCAGCCGAGACCATGGACCGCCTGCGGCGGTGGCGCTCGGAAACTGCGCGGGCCGCGGGCCTGCCCGCCTACGTGGTGTTCCACGACTCCACCCTCGCAGCGATCGCTGTGGCACAACCCTCAAATCTCTCGGAGCTGCTTCGCGTGTCCGGTGTTGGCGATTCAAAGCTGCGCAAGTACGGCGAAGAGGTGCTTGAAGTCCTGCGCGAACACGCCAATTGACGAGAGGCCTCGTTTCGGATCACACACCGCCGCCGCTCGATTAGCCGGCCGGACAGCCGACTTGGGGCGCAGGCCGCACTATGGGCGGATGGAAGCGGCGGCCAAGCCCGGTTGGGACGCCAGCGGCGAAAATGCGCCAAACGCATTGCCGCGTCCCTTGACCAGCTTCGTCGGACGCGGTGCCGAGCTCTCGCGACTCAAATCTCTACTCGCCCGCTCCCGCATGGTTACCCTCACCGGGCCAGGCGGATCTGGCAAGACCAGGCTTGCCATCGAATTGGTCCGAGCACGTCAGGGGCTCTGGCCTCGGGCGATCTGGTGGGTCGACCTGGCGCCTGTGCAGGACCCACGCCAGGTGGCCGGCGCGGTGGTCTCCGCTTTGGAACTCCGCGGAATGGGAACCGCCCAGGACATGGTCGTCGCGTGGTTGGCCACGAGACGAGCGCTCCTTATCATGGACAACTGCGAACACCTGCTTGGCGCCTGCGCAGACATCTCGCAGGTTGTGCTCGAGCGATGCCCCGAGCTCACGATCGTCGCCACCAGCCGCGAGCCTTTGGGGGTGCCGGGTGAAGCGCAATGGCCCGTTTCCTCGATGCGAGCCTCTGACGCGGTGCGCTTGTTCGCCGCGCGAGCCGCGCTGGTTCGACCGGACTTCAACGTTGATTCCGGCAACGCGGATCTGGTTATGCAGATTTGCGAAAGCATCGACCACCTCCCACTCGCGATCGAGCTGGCGGCGGCCCGTTTGGGAGTGATGACGGAGCACGACTTGGTGCTCCAGCTCACCGACCGTTTCGAGCTGCTCGCCGGCGCCCATCGCATGGCGCCCGAACGACAGAGGACGATGAGAGCAACCATCGACTGGAGCTACCGTTTGCTCACCGAAACGGAGGCCCTCCTCTTTCGCCGATTGTCCGTGTTTCGGGGTGGTTTCGATCTTGAGAGCGTGGGCGTGGTCTGCGCGGACGGAATCGCGGAAGGTGTACTCGACGGCCTGGCCGGGCTGGTCCAAAAATCGATGCTTGTCGCCGAGCGGGCAGAGAACGCTGGAACACGCTACAGACTGCTCGAGTCCCATCGCGCGTACGCGGAGGACCGGCTGGGCGAGACCGGCGAGCCCGAATCGATACGGCGCCGCCACTACGAATATTTCCTAAGGGGCGTCGTCACGAGGACCAGGAATCCGGCAATGGCACAGCCGCCTCCGGGTCTGGCCGAGTCGCAATGGATCGCGCGCGAGTCGGGCAATCTGTGGGCTGCGATTCGGTGGGCGCGAGACAACGTCGAGGACATGGGACTGACCCTCGCAGGCCACCTGGCATTCGTCACGTTCGGAGACCTAGCGCAAGCACGAAGCCTGCTCGCCGATCTGTTGGATCGCTCCCCCGAGAAAGGAGAGCCACGGTTCTACGCTCTCCGGTCCGCCGTAGCCCTTGCCATGTGGCAGGGCGATGGTGAATCCGCCGTCGGTGCAGCCGACGCCGCCCTGATCTTGGCTCGCGGGTTGGGCGATCCCGAGCTGCTCGCGTACGCCCTCACGGTGGCAGCCGTCGCCCATGAGATGCACGACCCGATTGACGTAGCAAGCAACATGTACCGGGAGGCCAGCTCTCTCCTGAGAGGTTCCGGCAACCGCCTTTTGGTAACCCAAATCACGATCAACTCAGCATGGCTGGCAGTCGAACGGGGCAACTACGTCGAAGCTCGCGACCGCCTGGTCGAATCCAACGCCACGGCCAAGGCGGCGGGTGACCTGTTGCTGGCCGCTTCGGGCGTTGACGCGCTCGCCTGGGCGCATCTGGGTCTCGGCGACCTCAATCGGGCCAGCGACTGCTTCAAGGAGGCTCTCGCCATCTCGCGGAGTTTCCGAGACTACCCGGAACTCCTCTCGTGCCTGAACGGCCTGGTTAGCGCGGCAGGTGCAAGCGGCAACGACGTCCGCGCCTTGCGGCTCGCCGCGGGCGCCAGCCGGCTGTCCAGCGAGAGGCTGATCAGGTCCGACGTGTGGCCGGAAGGCCAAGCACAGGAGTCGCTTGTCCGTTCGCGAGACAGGCTTGGAGAAGGCAGGAGTGAGGCTGCATGGAAGGAAGGGTGGGCCATGAGTCAGGACCGGCTGACGGACTACGCGTTCGGCGAAGGCAAGAACGAAACTCAAGTCGTCGACGGCTCATTGACCCGGCGAGAGCAGGAGGTTGCAGAGTTGGTGGCGGCGGGATTGACCAACCGCCAAATCGGGGAGCGGCTTTTCATCTCCTGGCGCACCGTCGAGGGGCATCTCGAACGGATCAGGCATAAGCTCGGTGCTCGTTCTAGGTCGGCAGTCGCAGCCTGGGCGGTCGAGCACGGGCTTAAGTTCCGCCAAACCGCCGGCGAGCCCGGCTTGACGGAAAAGAAGTCGATACGTGAGGGAGCACCCCAGTCGACGGTGCTCCCTTGATCGATCCCAACAGTTTTAGCCGTTAGATGTCCGGATCAGTCGTCGCCGTCGTCGCCCTGGTGGTCACGATCGAACCAGTACGTTCCCGCAATCGGGAACACTCCCGAGCCAGGAAACGTCGGCGCCCCGACCATCTCGTTGGCGTGGAATCCCACCAACCTACCGCTCCCACTCCAAAACATGCAGACGCCATGTCCAGGGGTGGTCGCGTTGGCGAAGTTGTAGGTGCAGTGCCCTGTCGCCGTGCTGCCTCTTTCGTCAGTCGCCCTTAGAGTCACCGGACTGTTAAGGACGTTCGTCAGAATGCCACCAACAAGCGTGGGGACGACCGTGGCATCGGTGTAGTAGACCTTGGCGTCCTCCAAAATCGTGAGGCTCGACTCCGTGATGACGCAGTAGCCCCCCGGCGCCGGCGGGGTGATCGAAGAGGCGGGAGGCTTACATTCCTTCACCCCGGTGAAAGTCTTCGTCTCAGAGGCTGACGCCGATGAGGCGGCGAGGGCCGTGAGCAAGGCGACCGCGATCGCGATCGCGGCGGCGCGCGGGCCGAAGTGTCGTATCGAACGCATGATCAACCTCCGTTGAATCTTGAGTGGGGTCGGCGTTGCGACGAGCGGCGCTGTCCAAGACCGTGGATGCTGGGCTGCGGATGTAATGGTCGGAATCGGCCGGCGCGCGCATAAGCGGAAAAACACCTGAATTCGGCTACGCCACTACCTGAATCCCGGCCCGAGCCTCAAAGAGCGAGCACTACGTGCCTGGGTGGTGTCTAAGAGATTTTCGGCCCTACGTCTGCCCCATATAGCGCCTAAAGGCCGGATCCGCCGCGGTCTCCTCCATCCGGTCGAAGTGCTTCGCGGCGTAGCCGGTGAAGTCGAAGTCCAGCTCCGAGATACCGCTCTGCAGGACCCCCCACATCGCTTCACGAAAGTCCGACATGAAGCGCATCAGGCGCACCGCCGCTACGTCCGCATCGCGTTCAACTCCAAAGTAGGCCGCTGCCAGCCGCCGGTCGTCCTCCACACCGAACTCGTGGTTGACCGAGAAGTTGGCCAGGTCGAAGAACCTATCCCCCATCCCGGCGTACTCCCAGTCGACGATCCGGATCGCCGCACCGTCGTCCAGGAAGTTCGCGTTGAGCAGGTCGTTGTGGCACGGCACCAGGGGTTGCGGGCCCCGTGCCGTGCGGATCATTTCGGCCACCTCGCGCGCGCGCGCGAACTCTTCTGGTATCTGGACGCCGTTTGTTTCAGCCTCTGCCCGGTAGTCGTCGACCACCGCGAATGAATCGAACCGGCCCGGGATCGCCCGCGCCGAGTGCAACCGGCGCAGCGCCTCCGCCACGCGCGGCAAGGTGGCGGGGCTTCGCATCTCCTCCACCGCGATCGGTCGCCCAACTATGAAACGCGTCACCAGCCACCCCTCGGAAGCGATGAAATCCGCCACTGGCGGCCCGATCCCGATCTCCTCCGCCCGCAGGCTGGCCGCGTGCTCGACCGCCCGGTCGATGCCCAAAAGCCCCGTCTTGGCGCCTCCCATCCGGAGCACGTAGGCAGCCCCGTCGACTTCGACTTTGAAGTTGTGGTTCGTGATGCCGCCGCCGAGCACAGTCACCGCCGCCCGCCGCCCGGGCCACAGTCGCTCGACCGCAGCGTCGACCGCCTCCACAGTCGCGGATCGTATCTGCTTGAATGGCCCCGTGAGGGTGGAGAAGCAGTCTCTCGAGGCGGAGCTCACCGAACTTCGCGCGAAGTACGTCCCGAGAGGCATCAGCACCGCCCATCCCCTGGTCGCCGCGCACGCCAAGGGCTCCGAGCTGTGGGACGTCAACGGTCGCCGGTTCGTCGACTTCGTCGGGGGCATCGGCGTGATGAACGTCGGCCACGCCCACCCCCGCGTCATGGAAGCCGTGCACGCCCAGCTCGAGCGCGCCACCCACACCTCCTTCCAGGTCGTGATGTACGAGTCGTACCTGCGCCTGGCCGAGCGCCTGTGCGAAGTAGCGCCCCTCAAAGGTGAGAAGAAGGCGATCTTCTTCAGCACAGGCGCTGAGGCCGTGGAGAACGCGGTCAAGATCGCCCGTGCGGCCACCGGCCGCCCGGCGGTGATCAGCTTCCGCGGCAGCTTCCACGGCCGGACGCTGCTCACCCTCAGCCTCACCGGGTCGGTCAGCCCCTACAAGCAGAACTTCGGTCCCTACGCGACCGAGATCTATCAGTCGCCGTTCCCATACGAGTACCGCGGCTGGAACACCGAGCGCGCCATCGCATCGCTCGAGAGCCTGTTCGACTCGGAGGTCTCGCCGAGTCGTGTCGCGGCCGTGATCATCGAACCGGTCCTGGGCGAGGGCGGATTCGTCCCCGCCCCCAACGACTTCCTGAGAAAGCTCCGCGAGCTCACGACGCGCCACGGCATCCTGCTCATCGCCGACGAGATCCAGAGCGGATTCGGACGCACCGGCAAGTTCTTCGCCATCGAGCATTCGGGCGTGCAGCCCGACTTGGTCACCGTCGCCAAGAGCCTGGCCGCGGGCTTTCCGCTCTCCGGCGTCGTTGGCCGGGCCGACGTGATGGACGCCCCGGAGCCAGGCGGTCTCGGCGGCACCTACGGCGGCAACCCGATCGCCTGCGCCGCGGGCCTGGCGGTCATGGATGTGATGCGCGACGAAAAGCTGCCCGAACGGGCTGTACGCATTGGCTCAGTCATTGAAGAGCGCATGCAGAGCTGGAAGGCCGAGCACGACATCGTGGGCGATGTCCGCGTCGTGGGCGCCATGGCCGGGATGGAGCTGGTGCGCGACCGCGCCACCAAGGAGCCGGCTGACAAGGAAGCCGCGCGAGTCCTCGCGGTCGCGCGGGAGAAGGGCCTTCTACTGCTGCGCGCCGGCACGCACCATAACGTCATCAGAACCCTGATGCCGCTGACCATCCCGGACGAGCAGCTTCACGAAGGACTCGACATCCTGGGCGCGGCGCTGAGCGAAGTCGCCGCCGAGACCAAGGCCACTCGGAAGTAGGAGGGGAACGTGAGCACGACGCTCAAGCGCCACGAGATGTTCATCGGGGGCGAGTGGACGCCCGGCACCGGCGGCGAGATCCAGGAGATCATCAACCCGGCGACCGGCAAGGTCATCGCGCATGTGCCGAAAGGAACCGAGCAGGACGTCGATCGCGCCGTGGCGGCGGCCCGCAGGGCCTATGACGAGGTCTGGTTCGACAGCACCCCGCGCGATCGCAGCGAGCGCCTCCTAAAGCTCGCGAGCGCGATCGAGGAGCACGGCGACGAGCTCGCGCGCATCGAGTCTGAAAACGTCGGCAAGCCGCTCGCTACGACCAAGTCCGAGGAGATCCCTCCCATCGCCGACTGCTTCCGCTTCTTCGCGGGCGCGGCGCGCAGCCTGGAAGGCCGGGCGGCGGGCGAGTACATGCCCGGATTTACGAGCTTCATCCGCCGCGAATCGCTTGGCGTCGTGGGCTCGATCGCCCCCTGGAACTACCCGCTGATGATGGCCGCCTGGAAGCTGTGCCCCGCCCTGGCCGCGGGCAACACCGTCGTGCTCAAGCCATCCGAGTGGACTCCGTTGACAGCCCTGAGATTCGCCGAGCTCGCCGCGGACATCCTGCCTCCAGGCGTCCTCAACGTGATCACCGGCGACGGCGAGCCCGTGGGAGCCGGCCTGGTCCGCCACCCCGGTGTGTCGATGGTCTCGCTCACCGGGGACGTCGCCACGGGTAAAGAGGTCGCGCGCGCGGCCGCCACGACTTTGAAGCGGGTCCACCTCGAGCTCGGTGGCAAGGCCCCGGTAATCGTCTTCGACGACGCGGACCTGGAAAAGGTCGTGGAGTGGATCAAAATCGGCGGCTTCTTCAACGCCGGCCAGGACTGCACGGCGGCCACGCGCGTCATCACCGGACCGAAGATCCA